>JAFEHB010000174.1_pt1 | contig 52722 bp, 53 predicted proteins | sample 9267121 | NCBI WGS metagenome assembly JAFEHB01 (sample SAMN17103336, study PRJNA684904) | human gut metagenome | isolation source: diarrhea sample from child under the age of five | host: Homo sapiens | place: South Africa: Mafikeng, Mafikeng Provincial Hospital | collected 2019-09 | reverse complement strand
CTTCTTGAGAAACGTATGACAATTGTTCAAGAAATTAGCCAAGAAAAACAAGCACAAAAAATTACTATTTTAGATAACTCTCGCGAACAAGCCGTATTAGATTTGGCTCGCCAAAATATTAAAAATTCTGCTTATCAAGAAACAATCATTAATACTTTTAAAGATATTATGAAAAATTCTCGCCTTTATCAAAGAGAAAACCGTGAACAATAAGAAAAAGTTACTGACAAAAATTTTATCACTCCTATCTGCTTGCTTACGCAACTTACAGACCGAGCGATAATTTTGTCAGTAACTTTTTTATAATTTAAATTGTCCAGCTAAACTGTCTCGCAACATCATGTATTCTAATTGCGGCAAATCAAGCAGAACCAATTTACTATTTTCTAAAAGATTATTTTCTTTCAAGCTATTCAGAAAGCCTTTAATTTCTGTTGTTCCCAAATAGAGACATTCAACAAAAATGATATGTTTTTCCTTGGTCATCTGACCGATAAATCGCGAAAAATCTTCTGGAGTCAGTGCCTGATCAATATCTGAACGACCAACCACCACTAAATCCTCATTTTCATCTTTAACTGCAGCAGCAAGCTCTTTAAAGATTCCAGAATTTATCTTTTCATCTTTATTTTCCGCTTCAATAGACTCTTCAATTTCAGCATATGCGCCTCGGTCAATCATCGCAACCGTTGCAATCTCACCATATTTTAAAGCAGTCAGTGAATCTTTCAAATCATTGAGTTCCATATTTTCCTATGCAAATCTACTTTTAGTAAAAAGCATTAAGATTCGCTTCCTTTCTCGCATTAAATTCATAAAACCTATCTCAAGTTTACACTGACTTTGTGAATTTTTCAAAAAATATGGCTCTTTTTGTGATTTCAACTTTGATTTAAAGTTTTATCAGTAAAAAATAAGTGCCATTTGCTATAATAAAACTATAACAAAGAAAGGACTTTTTATTATGAAATTTAAATTTAAAGGAATCAATTATTACGAGGACTCAGAAAACAATTATGTCGGTGCCACAAACACTTGCTCAATCGTCAAAGAATTCGCTGATTTCCAAGCAGCTATTGACTATGTTGCTGAACACAAAGGATTCTTGATTGCCGAAGACGGAAAAACTGCCTTCAACGTTTTGACAATTACTGAAAACAACTAAAATATTTAAATGGTCCAAAAAATCACTGACAGGCTTTGTCAGTGATTTTTTATATCAATTAATAAAGTTCTAAATAGTTATCAATTTCCCATTGCGATACGAATTGTGCATAGCTTGCCCATTCAATGCGTTTCGCTTCAACAAAGTTAACCAAAACGTGTTCCCCAAGCGCTTCAGTCACAATTGCATCTTCACGCAATGCTTTAACGGCATTGTGCAAAGTAGATGGTAAATCTGTAATACCATGTGCTTTACGTTCTTCTTCTGTCATTACGTAAATATTTGATTCGATTGCTTCTGGTGCTTCCAATTTATGTTCAACACCGTCAAGACCAGCTGCCAATAAAACAGCCAATGCAAGATATGGATTTGCTGTTGGGTCAACCGCACGAAGTTCAACACGAGTTGACAAACCACGTGAAGCAGGTACGCGAATCAAAGGTGATCTGTTACGTCCAGCCCAAGCGACATAAACGGGTGCTTCATAACCAGGAACCAAACGTTTGTATGAGTTGACAGTTGGGTTTGTAATTGCTGTAAAGTTATAAGCATGTTTCAAAAGTCCAGCAATAAAGCTATGTGCGACATCTGAAAGTCCCATATCTCCTGTTGGATCAGCAAAGGCATTGGCACCATCTTCTGTAAATAAAGACATGTTACAATGCATCCCAGAACCGTTGATTCCGTGAACTGGTTTTGCCATAAACGTTGCATGTAAACCATGTTTACGCGCAATTGTTTTAACAACAAGCTTAAAGATTTGAATATTATCACAAGCTTTCAAAGCATTGGCATATTTAAAGTCAATTTCGTGTTGACCGATTGCTACTTCGTGGTGAGAAGCTTCAACTTCAAAACCAAGGTCTGTCAATACATTTACGATTTCACGTCTTGTGTTTCCAGCAAGGTCAGTTGGTGCAAGGTCAAAATAACCACCTTTATCGTTCACTTCAAGTGTTGGTTCATCATTTTCATTAAGTTTGAAAAGGAAGAACTCTGGTTCAGGTCCAAGGTTAAAGCTCTTGAAGCCCAATTTTTCCATTGATTTAAGGTTACGTTTCAAGACACCACGTGGGTCTCCAGCGAAAGGTTCACCTTCTGGAGTGTAAACATCACAAATTACACCTGCCACTTTACCATACTCATCTCCCCAAGGAAAAACAATCCAAGTGTCAAGGTCTGGATAAAGATACATGTCTGATTCATTGATACGAACGAATCCTTCGATTGATGAACCGTCAAACATCATTTTGTTTTCAAACAATTTGTCCAATTGTTCATCTGTAGCTGGAACTTCAACGTTTTTAAGTGTTCCAAGAATGTCTGTAAACATCAAACGCAAGAATTTAATATCCTTTTCTTTGACGTCGCGACGAATGTCTGCTGCTGTGATTGTCATGCTTTACTCTCCTAGTTAAATTTTCGCTGTAAACTTAGTTGACAAATAAAGTAAACTAAACTTACATCCGCGGTTGGGTAAAATGAGTGGGATCAGGAGTTCCGAATCTACCTTGTTGGGCAAATTCGCGTTCAAGTGCATGGTGGACTTCTCCGATAGATAAAGTTTGAGCCTTCTTAGCATCCCTTTTGGCATAAATTTCTTTGATATCTGCAATATTATTACCTTCTTGTAATAAGTCAGCAATATCAAATAGAGCATCTATGTCATTGAGCGAATACATGCGACGATTACCGTCACTTCGCTCCGGGAAAATAAGCTCTTGCTCTTCGTAATAACGAATCTGCCTTGCGCTTAGGTCAGTGAGTTTCATGACAGTTCCTATTGGAAGTACTGCCATAGAGCGTCTTAATTCACGTTCTTTCACCAAATCTCGCCTCCATGCCTTTCATTATAGACCTTGTTATTAGCAAAGTCAAGTTTTAATGTGAGATTTTCTCACATCGGTTTATTTTATTTGAAATATTTTATACAATTTCATCCAATAATCTTTGACAACCCGTCTTAACAAGTTGATAAGTTTCTTGGAAATCGCCCGTGAACCATGGATCTGGAACACCTTGTTCTAAAAGCATCGCGATTTTTTGACTCGTTCCTTCTGGTGCCATTTTTCTAAGATTTTCTAAATTGGATTCATCCATTGCGATAATTTTATCAAATTCATAAAAATCTTCACTACTGATTTTTTGACTTCCCTTGTGAAGGTCAAAAGCAATCTTTTGTTCTTTTAGCTTTGTTTGGGTTCCAGAATGAATTGGATTTCCATGCTCCCAAGAAGAAGTTGCTCGACTTTCAATCAAAAAATTTGATTCATTTCCTGCCTTTTCAACTAAATCTTTCATGACAAATTCTGCCATTGGGCTACGACAAATATTTCCTAAACAGACAAAAACAATCTTTTCCATGACTTCCTTACTTTATATCATTTATAAATTAACTAATTTTGAGCATTTATTCTATTATACCCTATTTCACAAGATATTACTGACAGAATTCCAAAATGAAAAAGTCTGCCAAAATTTGACAAACTTTTTTTACTGACAATTATATAATTTAGATAATCTATGTCCCTTTGAAATTTATCTTTCTGTAATTTTTAAAAATCGTTTTACCTAATTAGCTTACTAAAAATCTTAATTGGTAAAAATCTCTAAATCAAGGATGCCATTTTTCCCATATTTTTAATACATTTTTATCCTGTATTTCTCGAATGATTGAATTCGTTGCATCGTGATTCCCAATCATGTCGTTCAATTCAGCAAGAACGATTTCTAATAATTGAGTATCAGTGTAATTATAATCATATATCTCCTGTTTATCTAGAGATAGATATTGAGATAGATTTTCTTTTAATGTCAACCTAATCATATGTTTAATCTCTTCAATTTGGAATAAAGACTGATAAAACATCAGATATATATCTTTTGGAAATAATTTTAAACCAAACTCAATTAGATTTCTAGCTTCAAATGTTTTATTGCTTTCCATCAAAAATACGACATATTTTTCTATAATTGTCCGCGTATAAGAATTAACAAGAATATTATGCTCATCTAACATAAATACTCCTGTTTTAAATAAATATTTGTTTGCTAAAATATCATATTGTCTTTTTTCAACGAGTTCTCGAATTCCTAAACTTGGTAGTAAGGCAAACCATCTTGGGTTATCCGGTTCTTTTTTCATCATTTTAAATAATAATTTGGTATAACGCTCATCTTTTGAAAATCTTTGTTTTTCTTCATCAGAACTTCCTTTATTCTCAATTTGAATATTCGTGAGAATTCCTTGAACGGTCTGACCATCAAGATTTGTCCTTAATTCTTCATGAACCGAGCCCACATAATGAGCAATTTTAGCATTATATAATCTTGCTGGCACCCCGTATGAAGAGCTTTCTGCTGAATGTTGTTCAAAATTAATTGAAAATATTTCAGATTTAACTTGTAAAATAAGATAAATTAGCAATCTAAGATCAAGTAATCTTATATCTAAAATCTCATCGGAATCTAGGGTTAGAATCCAATCTGTTTTTGAAAATTTGACTGCTTCATTTCTCATCAATGAATAATCTTCAATCCATGCAAACTCGTAAAGAGAAATATAACTTAATCGTTTCAAAATTTCCTTAGTTCCGTCATTTGAACCTGTATCCACAACAATATAAGCATTCAAATTTTGAGTTTTTACTCTATTTAATACCTCAGCAATTATTTCTTCCTGATCTCTCACAAGCATTACGAGTGAAATTTCTATTTTTTGAGATGATTCTATGATTTCAAGTAAATTTCTATTTGAGATCTGCTTTTTAATTTGTTCTTTCAGCTCAGCTGACTTTATAAATTCTATCGTTGTTTTGATTTTTATCTTTGCCTCTGTTTTATTCATTAGGACTCCTTCTGAACAGATAAATTATCAAAACAAACTGTATTCTTTTTTGAAGTGTTTTTCATCGATAACTTTATAAATGTTGTCTGAACTTTTTATCAAATACCAACCTGTCCCACCCATTGATACACTTAAACCTGTAATTTTCATTTTGGGCAAGATTCCAGTTAAAGCTGAACCCGTATTATTTACCATCAGTATTTTTTTATCTGACATATTCCACCAAATAATTTGATCCTCAAATGCTTGCTTTACCCAATCTTCATCAATGTTTTGAGAATCAATTTTCCAAATTTCAACAACTGAATTTCCATATTTTGCACGCATATTATCTCCTTTCCTTTTATGAAAATGGATTACCAATAGCTTCTGTTGCAGTAGAAAGAGCCCATAAAAAATTATACATCGCTGAGCCTTTGTAAATTGCTCCCCCATTTATTTCCATTAATTCTTCATCAGTCAGTTCTTTATACTGTTCCATGAACATTGCATCAAGATTTACGTTTTTGCTAGACATAATAATCACCCTTTCTATTTTTATAATGTCACTAGCATCTTTAAAACTCTACTGACATTTTTACATCTTCTTCTTGACTGCACTCAGTAGCTTGCGAATTTTTCCATTGGTTTTTCCTCGTTTGTTTTTATTTTTGTTTCCTTAACTTTATTTTAGCACCGATTTTGAAAGAGCAAAAAAAAGATTCAAATTGAATCTTTCCCTAGAATATCACTTAACCATTGAGGAAAATTATAGTTTTTCACATATTTATCATAGAGTTTTTGGTAAGTTTTTGCTAAATTTATACTTCCTTCCCAATCAAAAATTTCGATGACCTTTTTCATGCTTTCAATTCCCAGAAGTCGTTCTTCGCCTTGACCATAAAAAATACAATAATAACCTTTAGTAAAGCGATAAATCAATCTAGAATATGCGTCTTTTTCATGACAATATGCTTTGACCAGAGCCAGACATTCTTGCGCTTCCTTTTCTTTTCCTTCTTGGATACAAGTCACTGCTCCCCGACAGGCGATTTGGCAGATAATTTTGCGATAACGTGTACGATTCGCTAACCTTTTATGATGATGGCTCAAATCTTGAATAATCGCTTTTATCATTTCCGGGGAAAATTGCTCAATAGTATCTGACAAAATGAGAAGCTCATAAAAACTAAATATTTCAATTCCTAAAATAAAAGAACTTAGCTCAACCACTTCGTTTTCTGTCAACTTTTCTAAGCGTGCTTTGGCACAAAGGGCAATCAAATGTTCGCCAATTTGCTCACATTGATAAGCGATATCTTTGAGCGCTTCAATATTATCATTCGTTGCTGCTTGGTCAATTTTACTAAATAGTTCTTCGTAAAAACTGTGTTTAAAATTATTGAGATAATAATCATATTCAGAAAGCTCCAAATGAAGAAATTCAAGTAAAGCATCGATTTGGTCAAGATTTAAATAACCTTCCCCACTAAAAAAACGAGAGAGACTACTTTTAGGAATTCCTGTTTTTTTGATAATTTCATTTTTCGTGATTTCTTTAGCTTCACAGAGTTCTTGAAGTTTTAAACCATAGTATTGATTGACCATTTGTCTTGTCTCTCCAGTCGCAACTTTATGGTCATATTATATACTTTTTTCATTATTATTACAACAGCGAAATTTTATGTAATATAAAAAAGCCTGTCAAACTTTGACAAACTTTTTTACGGATAGACAGATACTAACTGTCAATCTTCTTCATTATAAACGTAACCTAGGTGTTCATAAGCTCTTTGGGTCACCTTACGTCCCTGTTTAGTTCTCATCAAAAATCCTTTTTGAATCAAATAAGGTTCATACATATCCTCGACTGTTTCACGGTCTTCGGCAATATTTACCGCCAAAGTTCCAATCCCAACAGGACCACCGTGGTACATTTCAATCATTGTGCGGAGAATTTTTTGGTCAATATAGTCCAAACCAGCGGCATCAACATCAAGAATAGACAAGGCCTTATCGGTAATTGCTTTATCCACTCGGCCATCCCCCATTATTTGAGCAAAATCACGCACTCGTTTAAGTAAACGATTGGCAATCCGCGGAGTTCCTCGACTACGTAAAGCAATCTCTAAAGCGGCATTATCAATGACTTCGACTTCAAAAATATCAGCGGTTCTTTTAACAATTTCTTCTAAATCACGCTCTTGATAATATTCCATGTGACTTGAAATCCCAAAACGGGCACGCAATGGATTAGAAAGCATTCCAGCTCTTGTTGTTGCCCCAACTAGAGTAAATGGCGGCAAATCTAAATGAACCGAGCGCGAACCATCACCAGAACCGAGCATAATATCAATGTAGAAATCTTCCATCGCGCTATAAAGAACTTCTTCAACTTGCATTGGCATCCGATGGATTTCATCAATAAAGAGCACATCTCCGGGTTCCAATTCATTTAAAATTGCAACTAAATCTCCTGGCTTTTCAATGGCAGGACCCGCTGTTTGTTTAATATTAACTCCCAACTCATTGGCAATGACAAATGCCATTGTTGTCTTACCAAGTCCCGGAGGACCAAAAAGTAACACGTGGTCCAAAACTTCTTCACGCATTTTTGCTGCTTTAATAAAGATTTCTAATTGTTCTTTGACTTTATCTTGACCAATATATTGATTAAAAAATTGCGGACGTAGAGATTTTTCAATACCGTAATCTTCTTCCATTGGCTCTTTGTTTAATATATCGTTCATCTTATCTTGTAATTCTCCTTTTAAAGATGATTTTTGATGACTTATGAGAAGCTGTCAGTAAATTTTACTGACAGAAAGACTTGCATGACTGCTTTTGATGTCTGTCAGTTCTTTCTTCAAATTTTTTTATTTCATCATAAGTTTTAAGGCTGATTTGATATATTCTTCGCTGGTCAGCCCTGTTTCTTGAGCTAATTTTTTCTCAATTTTCTTCAATTCTGTTGCTTTATAACCCAAAGCTTGCAAGGCTTCAATCGCTTCTTCTAAAGCAAGGTTTCCAGCAGGTCCAGCATCAAGAAGAGAAATACCTACAGTTCCTGTCGCATCAAATTTTCCAGCCAAATCAAGCACCATCTGCATAGCTGTTTTTTTACCAACTCCTGGGAATTTAGTTAAATACTTGATATCACTATTGTCAATAGCAGTGATTAAACCTTCGTTATCAGCCGCCGCAATGATGGCTAGAGCTGATTTTGGCCCAATCCCAGAAACGCTGATCAGACGTAAGAATAAAGCTTTTTCGGCTTCGTTAACAAAACCATAGAGACTATGGGCATCTTCACGAATGACCTGATGAACATAAATTTTTACTTCTGCGTTCATCAAAGCAGACCAAGCGTAAGGATTAGCCACACTGATAAGATAGCCAATTCCTGCTACATCAATTACAATATTTGTTGGGGAAATTTTTACTAATTTTCCATTAAGATATTCAAACATTTTTTACTCTTCTAGTCTATTTATTTACTGATAAGTCTGTCAGCTCTTTTATTATTTACTGACCAATCTGTCAGTAACTTTTCACTCAAAATCTTTCCAAGAAGCTGCTTTTGAACGATGCGTTTCTTGGATTCTCCGGAACATCTTTTGAATATCATCCCCTGAGAAATGAACAATTGTTGGCCGTCCATGCGCACAACTATAAGGATTTTTACAAGTTGCTAATTCTGCGAGTAAAGCTCTAGCTGACTCGGCGTCAAGGGGATGATTAGCTTTAATTGAACTTTTGCAAGCAACCATTGCAGCTAAATCATGACGATATTTTTTGAGTGAAAACTCTTTTGATGAGAGAATAATATCAATCATTTCATTAATTGATTTCTCAATCTCGGTTTCTTTTAACCAGATTGGGTGTTCTCTTAAAATGAATTGATTTTCTCCGTATTCTTCTAAGAAAACACCAGCTTCATGTAACAAATCTTTCTTGTCAGCTAAAACAATAAAATCATTTTTGGGTAAAGTGAACAAATATGGTGCAAGTAAAATTTGTTGCTCCATACTGACCTCACCAATCTTATCTTTCCAATACTCATATTTGATTCGCTCTTGAGCCGCATGCTGGTCAACCAAGTAAAGTCCTTCTTTGGACTGACAAAGTAAATAAGTCGCATGCAATTGTGCCAAGTATTCAAGCTGCGGAAAAGTTGATGGCTGACTCATCTTTACTTCATTATCAAAATCAATTCCAAAGTTGCTGACAGTATTTTCTAGACCGCTGTCAGTAATTTCAGTTGTACTTTCAACAGTTCTGTCAGTAATTTTTTCACTGACAGCATCTGTATTGTGTTGATTTTCTGTAAAATTATCAAAAGTTTGTTCAGACGAAGCATTTGAAGCCTGATTTTTATTGATTTTAAAAGTTGCCTCTTCTCTGACATAAAAATCTTGACGAACATTATCATAATATAAAGGATTATTTTGCAAAGGAAGTTCCGTTTGAACAGAAAGAGTTTCCTTTTCTTTAGCTCTTCCTTGCAAATTTTCCAAAGCTTCTGGAATCAAAACACCTTCTGATAAAGCCTCATCAATTGCTTTAGAAATTAAAGCCATCAATTCACGCTCTTTAGACAAACGCACCTCTTGTTTTGTCGGATGAACATTAACATCAGCAAGTGTTGGGTCAATTTTAATCGATAAAATAGCAAAAGGAAACCGTCCCACCATCAATCGATTGCCATATCCTTCTAAAATTGCTCGATTCAATAAAAAGTTTTTGATAAATCGACCATTTATTAAAATTGTAATATAATTGCGATTAGCCCTTGTCAACTCTGGTAAGCTGACATAACCTGTTAGTTCAAAATCTAAGTCTGAGCCCTTGATTTGACGCATTTTTTTCGCTGTCCCTATACCATAAATTGCAGCAATAACCTGACGCAAATCGCCATTTCCAGCCGTTTTTAAAAATTCTTTACCCTCATTAACTAAAGTAAAGGAAATCTCTGGATGAGCCAGACTCAATCGGTTGATGATGTCCGTGATATGAGAAAGTTCAGCCTGCAAGGACTTGATATACTTGAGTCTTGCTGGTGTATTATAAAAAAGATTGGCAACAGAAATTTTAGTTCCCACGCGCTTAGCAAGTGGTTCCAAAGTTTCGATATTTCCGCCTTTAGCAATTAGTTTTGTTCCTGATTCTTCCTCAGCCGTACTTGTCTCAATGGTCATCTGGCTGACAGAAGCGATTGATGGCAGAGCCTCACCCCGAAAACCGAGTGTTCTAATCCGAAACAAATCTGCCGAATCCTTGATTTTACTTGTTGCATGACGACGTAAAGCCAAAGCCACATCTTCTTTTTCCAAACCCAAACCATTATCAATGACTTCAATTAATCGCAAACCAGCTTCTTCAACATTGATAATAATTTTACTGCTTCCAGCATCAATTGAGTTTTCGACTAATTCTTTGACAACACTAGCAGGCCGCTCAACCACCTCTCCAGCAGCAATTTGATTGGCGAGCGCTTCATTTAGTTCAATAATTTTTCCCACAATAATCTCGCTCTCTTGTTTTTTAAAATTAATTCTAATTATAACACAAAAAGCAAGGGCTCGCTTTTCATTTTTTACTGACAAAAAATGATAGACAAGATGAAAATTGTCTATCATTTTTACATTAATTAGTAGTTTCCAAAATTGCGGTAACCATTATCAAAATTATTATAGCTGTTAAAAGCAAAGACTAATACGAAAATAAGAATCAAAATTGCAATCACAAATAATACAATTCCAATAATGAATGCAACGAAACCTGCTCGATTCCAACCGTCCATGACCTTACGGAACTCTTCCTCATCACGATATTTATTATCTCGATTTTCAAGTGCCCATTTTTCGCCATTAAAACCAAAAACAATCATCCATACAATCCCAAAAATCCAACCTATCCATGGGATTAATCCAATCAAAATCAAGAGTCCCAAATAAGCACGGTTGGCAATCCCAAACCACATTGGAAAAGAGAAAGCTCCCCAGTTCCATTTAGTTTTAATTTCATCTTGATTTTCTAGTGAGCGATTCTGAGGAATATCTGCATAAGCTGATTGTTCGCTCGTTTTCTCTTCGACTTTTGAATCAAGTGGTTCACTAGCAGCAATTACTGGTTCTGCAATCACTGGTTCACTTACAAAACCTTCTGAAACTTCAGCCTTGGCAACTACTGGCTCATCAAGTACAGGCTCAGAGGCATCCCATTCACTAATATCACTCTTAGTTGTTTCTTCTTGAGAAGCAAGATTCTCAGAATTTAATTCTTCAGTTGGCTCCACTTGAGTCTCTGGAATTTCTTGCCCTTTAAGTTCTTTTTCATTTTCCATGTTTAGCTCCTTTTTATGTTAGCTTCTACTCAATTCATTTTTCAATGAATCTCTTTTTAAGTAATTATAGCCTTTTTTCTTAGCTTATTTACAGAATAAGCCTCGCTACCAAGTTCAAAGTGAATCTTTAAGTTCCCACAAGAAATTCAATGCCTCTCTTGCAGTCATATTATCAACATTTTGCCTTTTTATCTTTTCAATAATTTCTGAAGAATTTTCGGTAAAATCAAATAAACTAAGTTGTTCTTGTTCATCAGCAACTTTTTTAGCAGGCAAAGGTTTATTTTCTAACTTCTGCAAAATCAAATCTGCTCGCTCTAACAAGGGCTGTGGTAAACCTGCAATTTTCGCCACATGAATCCCATAGGATTTATCAGCTGGTCCCTCTGTTATTTTATGCAAAAAAGTCACATTCCCATTTTGCTCCAAGGTAGCAACATGGACATTATCAAGATGATCGAGCGCTTCATCTAAGTCTGTCAATTCATGATAATGCGTAGCAAACAAGGTCTTTGCCCCAATATGGTCATGAACATATTCAATAATTGCTTGAGCTAGAGCCATCCCATCATAAGTTGCCGTTCCTCGCCCTAATTCATCAAAAATAATCAGGCTGCGACTGCTTGCCTTTTGAATGGCATGATTGGCCTCAGACATTTCAACCATAAAGGTCGATTCCCCTGAAATCAAGTTATCACTGGCACCAATCCGTGTAAAGATGGCATCAAAAATTGGTAAATTGGCTGTTTCGGCTGGAACAAAAGATCCAATTTGAGCCATAATCACCGTCAAAGCAAATTGACGCATGTACGTTGATTTACCTGACATATTCGGTCCTGTGATGAGTTGAATATCTGTTTGTTCAGGCAGTTCAATATCATTTGGCACATATTCTTGAGCACCCATGACCGCTTCAACGACCGCATGACGACCGCCTTTAATTTCAACAATTCTTGAACCGTCTGTAAGCGTCGGACGGATATATCCTTGTTTTTCGGCAACGACAGATAGACTTTGTAAACAGTCAATTTCAGCAATTGTTTTGGCTAGAGCTTGTAGTCTGCCAATGTATTGCTCCGTTTCAGTCCGAAGGCCCATGAATAAATCATATTCTAGAGATGATGATTTTTCACGCGCTTCCAACATAATTTCTTCAATTTCAGTTAATTCCTGAGAACCAAAACGCTCAGAATTTTTCAAAGTTGCCTTCCGATAAAAATGTTCAGGAACACTATTCAGCTGACTTTGGGTAATATGAAAATAATAACCATCCTTACGATTATAATCAATTCGCAGTGTGGAAATTCCTGTCTTGGCTTTTTCATCTGCTTCCAATTTTGCAATCCAAGAAGTTCCATTTTCAAGCGCCTCCCGATATTTATCTAATTGAGCATTGTAGCCTTTTTTAATAATGCCCCCTTCAGTAATCGTTCTTGAGGCATTTTCACTAATAGCTGAATTAATTAAACCAGATAATTCAGGAATTTCGTCTAATTGGCTTTTTAACTCTTCTAATGGAGCTTCATTAAGCATTCCCAAAATATTTTTGATAGCAGGAACATTTGATAAAGAATTAGCCAGCTGCAAAAAATCAACCGGAACAGCCTTACCAAAAGAAACACGTGAAGCCAAACGTTCTAAATCATAGACCCCTTTTAAGGCTTCTATCAAATCGGAACGCTCAAAGAAATGGTCTAAGAAAATTTGAACAATTTCCATTCGTTTTTGAATGGCTGAATTTGAAACCAAAGGACGGTCAATCCACGACCGTAACATTCTGGTTCCCATCGCTGTTTTCGTCTCATCAAGCAACCAATAAAGTGTGCCATGTTTTTTATTTTCTCTTTTATTTGCCGTCAGCTCTAAAGATGATTTTGTCGCAAAGTCCATTTGCAAAAAGTCTTTAATTTCATAATGTTCAACTTCTTGTAAGTGACTCAAATCACGCATTTGTGTTTCTTTAACATAAGCCAATAATTTTGAAGCGACTTGATTTTCTAAGGCGGTCAATCCTGATAAATCTATCAGTAAATTTTCAGGAATTTCAATTTGTTCTGAAATCAAAAGATTCATTTGTCTTTCAAAAACTTTTAACTGACTTTCATCTAAAGTAAAACCAGCTACAATTTCCCGCGCCTTGAGTGAAGCAATTTCTCCTACCACCGCTGAAAATTCGCTGAGCTCTGTCACCTTGAATTCCCCAGTTGATAAGTCCATATAGGAAAGAGCATAATGTTTATCTTTGAAGTCAATTGCCACCAAGAAATTATTATCAACCGAATTTGCAGTGTCAATCGTTGTCCCTGGGGTAATCACCTGTGTTACTGCCCGTTTAACAATTCCGACCGCTTTTTTCGGGTCTTCCATTTGTTCAGCAACAGCCACTTTGTAGCCTAAATCAACCAATTTATCAATGTATTCAGCTGCTGCATGGTGGGGAACACCAGCCATTGGAATTGGATTTTCTGAATTTTTATTTCTTGAAGTCAGGGTTAATTCTAATATTTGGGCAGCATTCACTGCATCATCATAGAAAAGCTCATAAAAATCACCCATCCGAAAGAGCAAGAAAGCATCGGGATAATCTTGTTTGATGTCTAAATATTGTTGCATTCCTGGTGAAATTTTTTCAGCCATTTTTTCTTCCTATCCCATCTAAATTTTACTGACAAAATTCTTAGCATATCCGTAAAAAAATTTAACACTAAATATCCTAAAGCAGAAATTCTGTCAGTACTTTTTTATTATATTTTTACTGACAAAAATTTTAGTTTCTCCATAAGCAAGCTTACATGGCCTATCCTACGCCAGAATTTCTTGTCAGTACTTTTTATTCACCAGTTTCCAACAAAAGATTAACTTTTTCTTCTAATTCACCAGTGATATATTGAACTAAATCATTGACATCCTCTAATTTTGTAGCATAATCTTCTACCAAAGGATGATGCTTAATCCGTTTTTCAATGACTTGAGCCGACTGTGAAGTCTTTTTGTAAGCTTGTATTTTATCAATTTTTTGATATAAAACAGCCTCTTTTTGTAGAGCTTTCATTTCTTCTTGAGCTTTAAAAAGTTCTTGATTAGCCATTAGTGCTGTTTCAGCTTGTTGAAAATCTTTAACATAATCAAGACTTTTTATTTTTTCAACAAGCAAATCCACTAAGTCATCATAGTGCATCTCAAACCCTCCTTAAAATTTCATTAATTACTAATTATTTCTTTCATTAAAACTCTTAGACTTTATAAAATAATTATAACATATTTGGTAAAGTGACGATACTTCGCTTTATAAATTAGGGTGAAATCTATAAAATATATTTAGTTTTTAAATCACTTCAACTTTTTTATCTATAAAAACAGCCTGAAATGTTCAGGCTGTTTTGCGCTATTTCTCTTATTCTGGACGATGTCCATTTGGCCACCAAAGTTTAATCAAAGCTTGAGTCCCATCATTTTCAAAGCCTTTATCAGCTAATTGCTCATAGAGTTCCTTTGCCCCTTTAGTTGCAGGAAGCTCAAGATTCATTTTTTCTGCCTCAGAAAGTGCAATCCCTAAATCTTTGATGAAATGCTTAACAAAAAATCCTGCACTATAATCTTCACGGAGAATCCGAGGCCCGTAATTAGCCAAAGACCAAGTGGCACCAGAACCTCCCCCAACAGTATTTAAAACTTTATCCAAATCCAAACCAGCCTTTTGGGCATAAGCTAAAAGCTCTGTCATTCCAGTCATTGTACCCGCAATACAAATTTGGTTAGCCATTTTGGTGTGTTGTCCACTTCCAGCTGCCCCTTGATGAGTAATAGTTTTTCCCATTTTTTCAAATAAAGGCAGAGTTTTCTCATAAGTTTCTGAATCACCACCAACCATAATGGTCAGTGTCGCATTTTTTGCACCCAAATCTCCTCCAGAAACAGGGGCATCAAGTGCGAAAGCTCCAACTTTTTTAGCTTCTTGATAAATTTCTTGTGCTAAAGTTGGCTCAGTCGTCGTCATATCAATAAGAACTTTTCCTGAACAATCATTTTTGAAAATTCCTTCTGCACCAAAATAAACTTCGCGGACGTCCTTAGGATAACCAACAATTGTAATCACAAACTCAGCTTGAGCCGCAGCCTTTTGTGGATTTTCAGCATAAGTTGCACCACGTGCCACAAGACCGTCCGTTTTTGATTTTGTACGATTATAAACAATTAAATCATGACCAGCGTCCATAAGATGGCCAGCCATTGCAGCTCCCATCACACCCGTACCAATAAATGCTATTTTTGACATTTCTTCTCCTTTATTTAGCAGATTTATAAAATCTGTTTCGTCTAATTTTGGTAATCACGACGTTTACGGGCTTTATCTCCCCGCAACCGTTTGATTTTTCGGTTACGATATTCATCCAATTGATAAGTTTTCAACCATTTTTCAATAGCTACTCGTGAATTTCCTGTTTCTTCGCCAATGCTTGATAAAGAGCGTAAAGGATTTTCATCAATGATTTTCTCTAGTTCTTCTCTTGTTAATCTAGTCATATTTCTCCATCTCTTAAAAAGCTCAAAAGAGCAAAAAACGGCCAGCTTCCAGCCAACCGTCCACTTAATCATGGGGAAGAAGGGATTTGAACCCTCACGCGATTTCTCGCACATGCACCTGAAGCATGCGTGTCTGCCATTCCACCACTTCCCCGGCGGGTGCATAACCTTGTCCTTTTACGTAAGTCGCTAAAGCAACTACTTCAAAGGCACTTCCCCTACGGGTCATAACGCTGTCCTTTTACGTAAGTCGCTAAAGCGACTACTACAAAGGCACTTCCCCGGCGGGTCATAACACTTTTCTATAATATCAGTTTAATAGAAAAAATGCAAGTTGAAAATCCGCTATGACGCCCTATTTAAGCACCTCCGTGCCCTACAAACATTGCAACAATTAATATAATCAAAACCAAAGTCGTAATTGCCACATAGAGTTTATCTCCTTCTTTTGCAAAAGCCACAATTGAAGCAACTACTCGCAAAACAGGAGTCAAAATTAAGAGGAATAATCCAGTCATCAACCAAGCCAATGCTTTAAATTCAACTAAACCACTTAAAATTTCATTAAATTTATCTGGCCAAACCCCTTCAGCATAACCAGAATGGCCGCTTAGGAGAAACATCAAAATTCCAATAATAATGACTGTAGTACTAACAAATACACCAATCCTAAGAATTTTTCCGATATTTCGCTCTATTTTGAGTAACTCTTCTTTTGTTAATTCTTTATTTACCATTAGAACGATACCCCCAATCCTTTAAGCAACATTTGCAATGCCATAATCAAAATAACTGGAATGAAAATCAATCGAATTGTTTTTGCTGGTAACTTAGGCATAATTTTTGAGCCCAAAGCTGCACCGGCAACAATCCCAATAGCAAGCGGACCTGCTAAACTTGGATTAACATAACCATTGAAAAAATAAACCGTTGCAGAAGCCGCTGCTGTTACCCCAATCATCAAATTTGAAGTCGCTGTTGAAGCTTTTAAAGGCATTTTCATCATTGAATCCATTGCCATGACCTTAAAGACCCCAGAACCAATTCCCAAAAGACCTGACGCAACACCAGCACCAAGCATTACAGCAGCACCACCTGGAACCTTTTCTACTTGATAAGGAATTTCTTTGCCAAGCTGTTTATCATAATAGCTTGAGTTTAATTTTAATTTCTCAGCTATCTTATCTGACTCAACCTTTTGAACAACTTCCTCACCTTTATGCATTTTCCGCCACATATTGTAGCCTTGGAAAATCAAAAGACAACCAAATAAAATATTTAAAATCGTAGCATCAAAAAATCCCGCTAAAATTGCACCAACTAACCCACCAATTGTGGTAAATATTTCCAAAAACATAGCGGTACGAACATTAATCATATCATCTTTCAAATAAGAAATGGCCGCACCAGAACTTGTTGCAATAACAGCAACAATACTTGCCCCAATGGCATATTTAATATCAACACCAAAAAATGTCGTAATAATAGGCGTGATAATAATTCCACCCCCAAGACCCAAAATTGAGCCAAATACCCCTGCGACGAAACCAAGAAGTAACATCAACAGAGTAAATACTAATAAAGACATGTGTTTCTCCAATCTAATAACCCTATTCTACCAAAAACTTTTTAAAGCTGCTTGTTCCTTTGATTAAGATACTTTATCAAGAACATTTAAATCCTATTCTATTTTTTACAACCCCGATTTATGATATAATTCTTATAAGATTAATGCTTCACAAGAGTTTTTGAGGCAACTTATTGGAGGTTAAAATGAATAGACAAGAACTTGAGACACGACTTCGTCAAGAGCTAGCAATTCCCTTTTATAATGCTAAAATAGCCGAGCGCGATTATAGCGAGTCCGAATTTCAAGAAATGAAAGCTGAACTCAAAGCCGATATTGAACAGTACGCTCATGATTACGTCAATGAAACTAATACAAATGGTTAAATTTTACTGACAGAAATCCTAAATCAGTCTGTCAGTAAATTAATTATTGTTTTTTAAAAAAGGAAAAAATATGACCGAACAAAAACAAGCACTTTTCACCATCTTCGGAGCAACTGGTGACCTCGCTAAAAGAAAGCTCTACCCTTCACTCTTTCGCCTTTTCAAAAAAGGTGAGCTAGCTGACAATTTTGCAGTCATTGGTACCGCTCGCCGTCCATGGACAAACGAATATTATCGTGAAGTTGTTTTAGAGTCTATCAAAGATTTAATGAACTCAAAAACGGAAGCCGAAAATTTCGCCAGCCATTTTTATTATCAAAGTCACGATGTTAGCGACAGCTCACATTACGTTAACTTAAAAGATTTGGGTGAAAAATTGCGTAAACAGTATAAAACTGCTGGCAATCAAGTCTTCTTTTTAGCAATGGCTCCTCAATTTTTTGGCACTATCGCTGAACACCTTAAATCAGAAAATATTTTGACAGGTGAAGGTTTTGAGAGAATCGTCATTGAAAAACCATTTGGAACAAGCTACGATACTGCAAAATCACTTAATGACAGCCTCGCAAAAGTATTTAGTGAAGAACAAATTTTCCGAATCGACCACTACCTTGGAAAAGAAATGATTCAGGCTGTTTCTGCCGTTCGTTTTGCCAATCCAATCTTTGAATCACTTTGGAATAATCAACACATTGATAACGTTCAGATTACTTTTGCCGAATTTATCGGTGTTGAAGACCGTGGCGGTTACTACGAAACTTCTGGTGCTTTAAAAGATATGATTCAAAACCATGTCTTACAAGTACTCAGCCTCATTGCCATGGAAAAACCTGAAAAATTTGACGAATCTTATATTGTAAAAGAAAAAGTTAAAGCCCTTAATGCAATCCGTCAATATTCTTCTGAGGAAGCTTTAGAAAACTTCGTTCGTGGTCAATATATTGCAGGACGTTTTGACGGTGAAGATTACCTAGGTTATCGCGAAGAAGATTCTGTTGCAGCAGACAGTCGAACTGAAACTTTCGCTGCTGGAAAATTTGTCATTGATAATGAGCGTTGGTCAGGCGTTCCTTTCTATGTTCGCTCAGGAAAACGTATGACTGAAAAAGGAACTCGTATTAATATCGTTTTCAAAAAAGATAAAGACAATCTCTTTGCAGAAAATTGCGATGACCAATCCGTTCAAAATGTTTTGACCATTTATATTCAACCAACTGAAGGGTTTTCACTTTCAGTAAATGGAAAAGCGGCTGGTCAAGGCTTCCATTTAGAGCCTTTGCGCTTAAATTTCCGACACGATAGTGAATTTCTTGGAAATTCTCCTGAAGCATATGAAAAACTTTTCCTAGATGTCCTTAATGGAGATGGAACAAATTTCTCACATTGGGAAGAAGCGGCTCGCGCCTGGGAACTTATTGATGTTATTCGAGAAGCTTGGGATAAAGAAACTTCTGAGCTTCCAACTTATGCGGCTCGCACAATGGGACCTAAGGCTGCATTTGACTTACTAGAAAAAAATGGTCACGAATGGGCTTGGCAACCTGATTTATGGTATCAAGAACGTGGTTACTACAATAAATAAAGAAAAAAACCTGTCTTAACGATAGGTTTTTTATCTTTTCCACAAACTTTTACACAGTTTTCCACATATTTGTGGAAAGACTTCACAATTCTGTGGAAAACTTTCTGTTTTTATCCGTAAAATAAGATAAAAAAAGGATTTTACTTGTGAATTTATTTTTCCACAGGTAAAATTCTTTTTTTGAAATCTATTTTTATAAACTTGTTTTCCACACAGGCTCACCATCTCGAGCAATCAATTTTTTCCAAACACGACGTTCACGCCAACGATTAACTTGTGTACTCCAAGAGTCTGACGCAACTAAAGGTTTAACCAAAATACTTCTGACGCCGGCACGATGAGCAGCTCTAATATCCGTCATCAATTGATCACCAACCATAATCACATTTTCAGGACGCTCATCAAGCAATCTCAATGCTTTTTTTATTCCCCAAGCAAAAGGTTTCATTGCCCGCCAAATATATTGAACACCAAACTTTTCCACAGCACGAGCAACTCTTGCTTGTTTATTATTTGATACAACCACCACTTTTAAACCATTTTCTCGCATATCCAAAAGCCAAGCCAAAAGCTCTGGAGTTCCGTCAGGATTATCCCAGGCGATTAAAGTATTGTCCAAATCCACCATTACGGCACGAACATTCAAGGCTTGCAGACGTTTAGGGTCTAGTTGATAGACAGCTTCCACTAAATAATCAGGCTTATAATTATCAATTTTCATGCCCCTATTATATCAAAAACTTACAGAAATTCCTGTTTTCTTCCCTAAAAATACTGACAAACTTGTCAGCAAAAAAATAGAGAACAAAATTACTTACAGAACAAAAAAAGCCGCCAAAAGCGACTTTTACTTTTATTTAAACTTATCAAAGAAACCTTTTTTACCTGAACCAGAAACTTCAACACCACTTGCTTTAGCAAAAGCTTGGAGCGCTTCTTTTTGAGCTTGATTCAAATTCTTAGGAGTGACAATATTGATAATAACATATTGGTCACCATTACCAGAACCACGGAGTTTTGGCGCACCTTTACCTTTTAGACGGAAATTAGCCCCCGTTTGTGTTCCAGCAGGAATTTTCAACTTCACATTCCCATGAACAGTCGGAACTTCAATTTCATCACCTAAAGCAGCTTGAACAAAGTCCATTGGCATCTTGTAGTAAATTTCTGCACCATCACGCTCAAATTTGTCTGAAGCTTCCACTTGGAAAACAACATACAAATCACCATAAGGTCCACCATTCACACCAGCATCACCTTGTCCTTGCAAACGCATTTTTTGTCCAGTTTCAACACCAGCAGGTACAGTAACCTTAACAGTATGTGCCACTTTTTCATGACCTGAACCATGGCAAGTTTCACATTTCTCTTTGATTTCTTTACCTGTTCCGTTACAAACATCACATGTTACTTGTGTTTGCATCCGTCCAAGCGGTGTATCGCGAACAACATTAATTTGTCCACGGCCACCACATTTATGACAAGTTTCTGGATGTGTGCCAGCTTTCGCTCCAGAACCTCCACAGGTGTGACAGAGTTCTTCACGATTATATTTGACTTGTTTTTCCACACCAAAAATAGCTTCTTCAAATTTTAAGTTTATCCGATACTGTAAGTCATCTCCTTGACGGGGTGCATTAGGGTTAACTTGTGCACCACCTCCTCCAAAGAAACTTGAGAATATATCTTCAAAACCACCAAAGCCACCTGAGCCGCCGCCGAAACCAGAGAAACCAGAAGCTCCGCCGAAGCCACCGCCACCAAAGCCTCCATTGGCTCCAGCTTCACCATATTGGTCATAAGCAGCACGCTTTTGTTCATCCGAAAGCGTTTCGTATGCTTCTTGAACTTCTTTATATTTTTCTTCAGCACCCTCTTCTTTATTTAAATCGGGATGATATTTTTTGGACATTTTACGATAAGCTTTTTTTATTTCATCTTGACTGGCATTTTTATCGACACCTAGTCGTTCATAATATTCAGTATTATTCATTTCTAAATTACTCACTTCCTTTACTAAATCAATTTTTCAATAGCACTATTTTACCACGTTTTTTCATTTTTGGCAAAAAAATTAGCACTCTTTTTATAAGAGTGCTAATTACACTATAAAAATTCTATCGCAAATTGATTTGTTCCACTATAAACCGAATCAACTGTAGATTCAGCCAACCAATATTTTCCTTTTATTGGATCAGTAACATGAAACTCATTTTTCTTTTCGTTATATCCATCTAAAATAACAGCATGCGTATTAGCTACAACCTTATAACCGTAATAATCATCGTAAGTGATATTGGGTTCAGCAAAATCAATCGTCACCCACATTTCAACTAAATGTTCTGATAAAACAGCATCTTTAATCTCGCTAATACTTTTTCCAGATAAGTCAGCAACTTGGATATTATTTTCTTGAGCAAAACTCATCAAAGCTGTGGGCCAAATCGTTGGAAAACCACCATCCGGAATTTCTTCATCAGACGTCCAAGGATTCCCAGCATAACCACTTCCTGGATCACCTCCCCAACCCACATAAGGCAAAGATTCAATCCAATCAGTGACCGTCCTACCCTGAGTTTTATCCAAATAGACCAATGCATTGTAAAAAGAAACAATTTCACATCCCTGGTAGGCTCCGATTGCCATTTGATTAACATCACCAGTTTTCATCAAAACATAATCGTACTTACCCTTACGATCAGTTTGGACAAAAGTTTTTGATGCAGATGTTAATTTTTTATCTTCTTGATTCTTAGGATTTACAATTAAAGTAAAAATAAGTAGACAGGCCACAAGAACAAATAAAATTACGATTCTTTTTTTAAAAAGTTTTTTCTTTTTAATAGTCATCTAATAAATCTTTTTTTCCCATCATAGATATTGTTCGATGTACAGTTTCAGCTTGTGCATCTATTATATTGTACTCTTTTGTCAAATCATAGGCTTCATATAAGACTGACAATTCTGTACAACCTAAAATGGTTACTTCACAATTCATTTCTGACGCGACATCAGACAAAATTTCCTTATAAAGTTCAAAATTAAGATTTCTATTTTCCTTAACTTCTTGATAAATCAAGCGATTTACCTTTTCTTGCAATTGATCATCTGGAATTACCGCTTCATATCCTTGTTCTTCCAAGGCCTCACGATAAACTCCTGTCAAAATTGTTCCTTCAGTCGCTAGCACGGCCACCCTCTTAGCTTTTGGAAAGTGATGGCTAATACTATCAACGGCTATGCGTGGCATATGTAGAATCGGAATTTCTGTTGCTTTTTGCATCTCATCAAAATAATAATGAGCCGTGTTACAAGGAACAACAAAAAATTTTGGTGAAAGTTGACTGTGAATCTTAATATCATCAATCAACTTTTCTTCTGGATTTTCCAATGAAGGATTCTTGATATAATCTGTTCGGTCAGGAATTGTCGCATGATTAACTACGATATAATTCAAATAATCTTGGTCACGATAAGCCTCTGTTCGTTCATTCAGCGTATGAATAAAGCTTTCAGTCGCAAGAGTACCCATCCCCCCCAAGATTGTAAAGAAGTTTTCCATTATATCCCCCTGTCCTTCTTATTCTTAATTTTTATTTGTGAAAGTACGTTTTAAATGCCCCAATATAGCGATGGAATGCATATTTCATCAAAAGATAACGTTTTGGTGAGTTATCCTTAGAATAAAATAGAGTTGTCCCATAGTTTCCTGAATTAATAAAACGACGAATTTCTTCTTTAAAACTAGGATTTACATATTTGAGCAATACTTTTTTAGGAACCCCTAACCAAAGTTTTGATCCTTTTCCATAAATTGTCTCAGTAAAAGGTTCATTGTTAATACGGTCAGCAACTAAATAACGTGTCAAATTGTAACCATTTAAAGTAACATAAAAGGAGCTTCGTCCTTGACGTAAGTTAATTTCAAAAAGCTTATAAGAGCCATCACGTGGGTCATATTTCATATCAAAATTAGCAAAGCCTGTATATTCAATTTTTTCAAGAAAATCCTGAATTTGTTGATAAACTTGTTGATTATAATCAGGCAAAATCGCCACATAATTCCCAATCGCTTTTGGACTTGGATCCTCAAGTAAGGGATGACCCAAACACATCATGCGAACTTTATGATTTTTATCTACATAAGCGTTCAGAACACGCATATTTTCATCCCCTCCAGGAATGAAATCTTGAATAATCATCTCATCAGGATAACCAGCTTCATAACAACGATGCAGCATCAACTTCATTTCTTCGTTAGATGCAATCGTGAACGCTTTTTTCTGCCCTTCAAAGTGCACATCTAAATAAGAAATAGAATTCCCTGGTTTTAAAATCATTGGATAAGGGAAAGTTAACTTATCTACTAAAGTATCTATTTCTGATTTTGGATTAACTAATACCGTTTTTGGATAAGGTAAATTATATTGTTCACAGATATTATAAAAATCAGGCTTATTTTCTAATTGACGATAAAGCACGTAGTCAATATAAGGCACTTCAAAAAATTCCGAAAGTTCCTCACGATATTTTGAAGCAAGCAGGGCATAACCGTCCCCACAAGCTACTAAAAGATATTTCTTCTTACTGTCTTTATGTTTACTTGCAAAATCACGAAGCACCTGAATAAAAGTTTCTTCATGGTCAAAATTTTCATGAGTCTGTACTTCAACAATTTTTGAATACTTTGTTGGAGCTAATCCAGAAGCACTTAAAGCCAGAGAAGTAATTCCAAATTCTTCATGAAATGAACGAGCCATTCCATAGACGTTGATATCAGAACCTAACAAGATAGGTTGAAATTCATTTGTTTGTGACACAAAAACCTCCCTTAAAAATTAACCACAGCAGGTTTTTCACCATTATTGATGAAGTAAACATCATACCAAGTCAAGAATGAATAAATTGTCCAGAGTTTACGACGTGCATCATTTTTATCTGCAAAGTTATCATCCAACATCTTCAAGAGTTTTTCTTGATCGAAGAATTCAGCAACAAAATCTTGTTCAAATAATTGACGAACAACTTTATAATATTTTTCTTCTCGCAACCAGTCTTTAATTGGTACTGGGAAACCTAATTTTTTACGATTTGACCATTCTTCTGGTAAATGACGACGAGCTGCTTGGCGGAAAGCATACTTTGTATTATGTTCATTCAAAAGATATTTTGTAGGAATTTGTTCCGCTGTATGCATCAATTCAATATCAAGTAGTGGAACACGCAATTCAAGTGAGTGTGCCATTGCCATTTTATCAGCTTTAAGTAGGATATCTCCTGGCATCCATTGGTGCATATCAAGATATTGCATTTTACGAAGTTCAGAACCTTCTGGGGCCTTTTTGTAAGTTTTTCCAACAATATCTTTAACAGTTGGAGCTGCTTTAAATTCTTCTTTCAAAAGCTCTACTGATTCAGACTCATCAAATACTTTCGCTTGACCGATAAAGAAATCTTCAGCAGGCGCAAGTGATTCATAAAGATGTTTTTGACCTTTGAAATGTTTATTTTCAATACCACGAGCAATTGAGAAACGTAAAGATTTTGGTAATTTCTTCAAACCTTCTGCGAAAACACGAACCGCACGAGAATTTGTACTAAATCCATAAGACTCATAACCAGCAAAAAGCTCATCTGCACCTTCACCGCTCATTACAACACGTACATCACGTGCTGCTAATTCTGCGAGGAAAAAGAGTGGCACACAAGAAGGATTTGAATCTGGTTCATCCAAATAATATTGAATTTGTGGGAAATACTTGAACGCTTCATCTCCATGGATTTCACGAGAAGTATTGTTCAAACCAATCATATCAGTCAATTGTTTGGCTTGTTTAGATTCATTGAAAGTTCCTTGACCAAAACCAATAGAATAAGTATGTTCAGGACGAAGCGTTGAAGCAACATAACTAGAATCGACACCACTTGATACAAAAGCTCCAACTTCTACGTCAGCAAATTTATGAGCGTCAACAGAACCCAAAACAGTCTTGTCAATCAAATCAATTGATTCTTCCAAGCTCATATCTTTTTCATCAACTTTCATATCCCAATAAGGTTTGATATCCAAGACCCCATCTTTGTAAGTAAAGTAATGACCTTCTTTAATGCGGAAAACATTTTTAAAGAAAGTTTCATCAAGAGCAGAGTATTGGAAAGTCATGTAAGGTTTTAAAGCTTCTTTATTTAATTCTTTTTTGAAGTTTGGATGTTTCAAAAAACTTTTAATTTCTGAACCATACATGAAAGTTCCACCCATTTGAGTATAGTAAAGTGGTTTGATACCAAAATGATCCCGAGCACCAAACAATTCTTGTTTTTCTCTATCCCAAATAACAAAAGCGAACATTCCACGAAGTTTTTGAAGAAGTTCTACACCATATTCTTCATAACCATGCAAAAGAACTTCTGTATCAGCATGAGTTGTAAAATCATGACCTTTAGAGATAAGGTCCTCACGTAATTCGCGGAAGTTATAAATTTCACCATTAAAAGTAATCAATTTAGTTTTATCTTCATTGAAAATAGGTTGATCTCCACCTTCAAGGTCAATAATACTCAAACGACGAAAACCAATTGCAGCACCTTCATCAATAAATTCACCTGAACTACTTGGACCACGGTGAACAATAGTATTCATCATTTCTTCTAAAGTTTTTGATTTATCATTTTGATTCATCCGGTCAATAAAGCCGACAATTCCACACATTTGTATCTATCCCCTTATCATTTTTCCTTATTATTATACCACAATAATAAAAAATGATTTGACAGAAGGAAAATAATTCCCCACTATCAAATCACTATTTATATCTTTAAAATTTTTGAATTAGTTTGGCATTAAGAATGTTACACCAGCTGCACTCACGTGTGAGCGTGTATGACCCCATCCAAAGCCACTTCCACCTTCAACAACGTCAATTGTACCATCGGAGTTTACCGCTGTTACAATAGCAACGTGACCATAAGGTGAACCTGCATATCCAACAAAATCAGTTGAGAATCCAGAAGCGATAACACCAGGAGCCGCACCTACTACATGGAGAACACCTTGTGCAGGGCCATTAGATGCCCATTGACCACCATTACCAGGCATGATGTTTCTGATGTAGATTCCTTGTGCAGCAAAGTGTTGCCATACGTAGTCAGTACATCCACCACCAGCATAAGGGTTACCGATTGGTGTACTATTAATACCACTACTACTGCTACCACCGCCTGGTGTTGGTGTTGGTGTTGGTGTTGTATCATTGTTAGAGCTTGAGCTACTTGATGAAGTAGAGTTACTTGATGAAGTAGAGTTACTTGATGAAGTAGAGCTGTTTGAACTTGATTGTGAAGCTTGACTAGATGAAACAGTTGAAGTTGCTGCTTCTACCGCTTTAGTTGTTGCTGCTGTAGAAGCTGCTTGAGCCTTAGCGGCCTCTTTTTGTTGTGCTTCATAAGCTGCTTGTTTTTTAGCTGCTTCTTGAGCTGCTTTTTCTGCGGCTGCTTTTTCATCTAATAAAGATTGTTTTTTATCTTGCGCAGTAGCAATTGTTGCTTGATAATTCAAAGTAGCAACTTTAAGTTCAGCTTGTTGTGAAGTCAACTCTTGAGCTTGAGAATCTAAACTTTGTGAAAGAGAAACGAACTGGTTATAGTTCTTTTTAACAGTTTCTGACTTTTGACTAAGTTCTTTTTGCTCTTTTTCTTGTTGTTCCAACATTTGTTTGTTGGCACTAGAAACTGTAGCAATTGCTGTTACTTTTTGAATAACATCTGTCAAAGATTTTGAATTAACAACAGCATCCATATAGTTTGTTGCTGAGCTATTAACTTGAGCACTACGTGCTTGAGCTTCCAATGTCTTTGTGCGTTCTTTGATGCTTTCGTTCAAAGTTGCAATTTGTGCATTAAGCGCTTTTGCTTCATTTTCGATTTTAGCAATTTGTGCTTTTGTGCTTGCTTGTTTTTGTTGTAAGCTATCAACTTTTGATTGTAAGCTATCAACTTGTGCTTGAGCTTGAGCCTTTGCAGATTGCGCACTTGAAATTGTGGCATCTTGTTTTGCAATATCTGAATTTGTGTCAGCGTAAACCCCTGACAACGGTGCTGCAGCAGAAAGTACCACTGTAGACATTAAAATAGCTGAGATAATCTTTTTTTTCATAACTGTTCTTTTTTAATTTTTCCTCCCATTAAGTTCGGTTGAATAAACATATTATACTATTCCTACCCTACCAAAATGTTTCTTTATGGTTACAAAATACTTTCTAATTGTATCTTACATGACTTTTCTTTAATCTGTAAAAGATTTCCAAGGGAAATTGCAAGGCTACAGCTAAGATAATATTAAGTAAAAGTGTAGGCGCTAACTGGTAAACAACAAAATTAATAAAGTTTAAATGTGCAAATCCAAAAGCTGCCATAATGATTGCACTAAAAACTTCAAAAGCCGTCACAATAATAATTGTTGTAAATAAACGTGTCCAGCGATTAGTAAATATGGTTATCTGTATATTATATATAAAAAGAGCAATAAGTGGGAACAATAAGGTCGCAATTCCATAAATCCCTAGATAATAACTATCATATATTGCCCCCAAAACTGCCGCCAAGATGATAATATAGCTTGGTCTATGCTGAGTGACACTGTACATCAGAAATATCAAAAATAAATGACTCACTGGTACCCATGTCCCGCTGCTAAACCCTGTTAATATATGGGTAATTTGACCGTCCAAAATCATTAGTAAAAAAAGAATAATTGGACTAAAAAATTGAAATGTAAATCGACTCACTACTTAATTCCTTATATTCTAGTTGGTTTTAACAAATTAATGCTTTATTTTCTATAAGTAAAATAATAATTAATACTTATTTAGCAAAAACTACTGACCGTCAATTTTGCTTTTGACCACAAAGACGAATCTGATATCATAGAGATTTGTTTCTGGTTTGATATAAACCATTTTACCAAGACCATCACTATCTTGCTTTTCACCGATAACCTTGCCTATAAGTAAACCACTTGGTGTTCCACCTTGACTACCAGAATTCGTTCCAAGACCACTGGTAAAGACGGAATCTCCATTTTTAAATTTCCCTTGTGAGTCGATATTTTTAACTACATAAGCCTCTTGTTGGGAATCATAGCTACTCAAAATGCCATAAATAGGTGAGCCGTCACTTTCAATTCTTACAGGAATTTTATTATCAATTCCTTTAGAAGAACTTAAAAGTGCAACTTTTGAACTATTTTTATTCACTTGAGTTACTCGACCAACAACGCCACCATTTGCCATAACAATCATACCTGTTGTCAAGCCATCCTTACTACCGCTATCAATCACTAGTGTATCATTCCATGAAGAAGGCTCACGAGTAATCACATTTGCAGCAACCGTTTGATAATCAGTTAAAGTTTCTTGGAGTTTCAAAGCTTTTTTCAACTCTTTATTTTCTGACTCAAGGCCGCTTAATTTATTATCATCATCTTTTGACTTTGCCAATTGTGTTTTTAAACTTTGGTTTTGTTGGTAGGTATCCATCAGATTCGACAATTCATTCGCCTTGTCTTGAACAAAGTGGATAGGTGCCACAAGTACTCTGTCAACAAAACTTGTCCCATCATTAATGGTTTGAGTCATTGCTGACGGATTACGGTTAGACTTAAAATTTTTGGCAGAGATAAAAATTGCTGACATCGCTGCAATAATGATAATGAGTGCAATAATAATAAGCTTACTTAAGTTAATTTTTTTCACTATTCTATGTTCCCTTCGGTAATATGTTTCAAACTCTCTAAATTAAATTTGAAAGCTCTGTGATTTCACATAGCCCTTTGCATAAGCAAAAGCAATTCTTATATCGTTTATCTCTTTGAACTAATCTTCGCTTTCAATCCGATAGTCGTATAAGTTCTTCTTACTCGTACCTTATTTTATCAAATTTGACAGAATTTTGATAGAATAGTAGTAATAAATTTCTGTAAGCGGTTTTTAACTATTTTAAAATAGTTATGTTTATCATAATAATCAGTATTGGGGAGAATTTTTTATGAATCATATTCCAGTTTTCGGTGAAAAAGATGAAGAGAAAAATTATCAGGCAAGATATGGTGTCTATTCGATTGTCGCAAGAGAGAATAAAGAAATTTGTCTCGTCCAGGCACCCAATGGAGCTTATTTTCTTCCTGGAGGGGAAATTGAAGCGGGTGAAAATCAAGAAAAAGCACTTCATCGTGAACTCATGGAAGAGTTAGGAGCTACCGCTGAAATTGGAGAATTTTTAGGGCAAGCAGATGAATATTTTTATAGTTCACATCGTGATAAATATTTTTATAATCCCGCCTATATTTATAATACTAAGAATGTCCGCTTTGATTCCAAACCTCTCGAAGATTTTAACCATATTAGCTGGTTTGACCCAGAAACAGCTATTAGTAAACTCAAACGTGGCTCTCACAAATGGGGAGTCCAAGAGTGGTTAAAGAAATAAAAAAATCGTCTGATTGACGATTTTTTTATTTACTTATTTATTATTCTTACGCCTTCGTTGCCAGCAACAATCACTTTTTTAACCATGTTATTAAAGAGGCCGTGTTCAACAACTCCAACCATTAAATCAAGCTCTTCAGCAAGTTTTTCTGGTTCTTTAATTTGAGAGATATGAAGGTCAATAATAAAGTGATGCATATCCGTTATCAATCTCTCGTTTTCCTCAGTTAGACGCCAAGTTGGAGCATAGCCAGCCACTTCAAATTTTTTAAAAACTTGTTGTGAGCCATAAGGAATAACTTCTACAGGAATTTTAAAGGATCCTAGATTTTCTGATAATTTACTTTCATCAACAATCCAAATATAGTCTTTTGAGTAGGTTGCAACAATTTTTTCCATTAGGAGTGCTGCTCCACCACCTTTAATACCATTTAGTGAAGAATCAATTTCATCTGCGCCATCAACTGTTAAATCAACATAATCTACTTCGTCAATAGAGGCTAAAGGAATTCCGAGAGCTCTGGCTTGGCTACTTGTTACATTAGACGTTGTTACACCCGTAATTTCCAATTGTTCTTCGGCAATTCTTCGACCCAATTCTTCGACAAAATAGGCTGCTGTTGACCCAGTTCCTAAACCAACGACCATTCCCGATTTAACAAATTCAGCCGCTTTTATACCGACTTGTTTTTTTAAATTATCCATTTTACCTCCTTGAATACTTTGATATCATGCTGACCTAATTATAACAAAAAAGCTACCTAAAGTAGCTTTTTTATCTGTTTATATTAACTAATATATTCTTCCAAATATTGAGGATTATAAATCATGATCTTATTATCAATCACATCAATTACTTTCTCATCCTTTAAATCGTGGAGAATACGATTGACACTGTTTCTTGTAGAAATACCACAGAAGCCTGCAATATCCTCATTAGTAACTGTGAAATCAATCAAAATTCCATCTTTCTTACGAATGCCAAAATCATCAATTAAACTATGGAGACAAGCACAAACCGCTCCTTTTTTACCATTAATTGTCATTTTTTGAAGAATTTCTAAATTAAGTGCCAATCTTCTTTTATAAAAATCATCAACAACTCTAAATAAATTTAAATCTTCGCGTACCCAATCCCAAAAATCGCTCCGCGAAATTTTATAAAAATTAGCCGTTGGAGATTCCACTCTGACATTAAATAATGCTGAGATTCCATCATTTTGTTTTTCTTCCAATAAAGAAACAAAATCTGGCTGCGCAACATACGCGATATTAAATTCACGACCATCTCTTAAAATATTGCTAATCTTCGCTACACCATCTTTAAGGACATAGATATATTCTGACTCAATTCCTTGATACATAATATAGCTATGCTTTTTACGTGTTACGACACTGACTTTTTTTTGCTCTAGTGTATTGATTAGATATTCAATGTTTACGTTTGCCATTTCTTCCATCTTATTAAAACTCATCTACTCGCTAATTTGTTCATTTATTCGCCTATATAAGGCTGTAGCCATTTCATTATATCATTTTTTATGTAAATCATTAAAATCAAACTTTAGAACTTGATTTTTGATGTTTACCATGAATGAGATAGTATATAATCCAAACAATTACAACTGCGGGAGCACTGTAAAGATACAAATTTCTGAAACCAAGCATACCATTTCCAAGCATTGGAATAATTGCTCCAAGAACAATAGGTCCTCCACCAACACCTAAATCTAAAAATCCAAAGAAGGTAGAAGTTGCAACACCGATACGGTCTTTACTTGAATCACGAATAGCAATTGCTTGACCAAATGGTGCAACACCTCCGTAACCAAGACCGAAGGCTCCACCAGCAATTAATAAGACAACAAAGCCAATAGCTGGGCTGAAGAAACCGGCTAAGCCAACAAGAAGCATTGCCACTGCAAAGAAAATAAATGTTGGATTGAAAATCCAGTTATCCCCTTTAGTATCAAATAAACGACCTGTGAATGGACGTGAAACAAAGATTAATACGGCATACATCGTGAAGAATAATGATCCCGCAAGTGGAATTTTAAGATCTGTTGAAAATGAACCCATCCCTGTTAAAATAGCTGAGTCAATAAATCCGGCTAAAAAGGCAATAATTGAAATAGGAAGAGCCGATTTTTCAATATATCGTTCGACACCTTTAGGTTCATGCGCCAGGGCATAGGCACGCTCTTCTGCAGAAAATTCTTTGACACGAACAAAGAAAATTAATATGAAGGTAATAACCAATAAACCAAGAGCAATTCCAAGTAAAGAACCAAAACCAAGTGAAGAGTAAATCATGATTGAAAGGGCTGGACCAACTGCAGCTGCCAAGGTAACAGATAAAGCGTAGTAACCAATCCCTTCACCACGACGTGAAGCAGGAACAACGTGACCTGCAATTGTTCCTGAGGCTGTTGCACCAATCCCAAAACCTGCGCCTTGAATCACTCGAATCAAAAAGAGTAAGGGAATATTAGTTGTCAAATAATAACCAAAAGTTAAAACAAGAAAAATAAGTCCACCAATATAGAGCAATCGCTTCATTCCGATACGTGTGATATTAATACCTGTCCAAACCCGACCAATCAGGGCTCCAATAACAAAAACGCTTGATAAAGAAAGACTAACAACTGTTGATTGATGAAGTTGTTGAAGCGCATAAGTCCCTATTGAGGACGTTAAGACGTAAAAAACAATATAAAATAAAAAACTAATAAGCGTGTTAATAACGAAAGTAGGAGTAAAAATACTTTCTTTTTTCATGATTTTTTCCATTTCTAAGTAAAAGAGACTCTGCTCTTTTTATGAGTGACTAAGTAAGACTATTATTTTCTAACGATGAGTGTATTGCAAGTGGCATGATTAACAATATAAGATGCAACTGAACCAACAACTACACGCTCTATATAACTAATCCCTGTTGCGCCAATTACAATCAAATCAACATTTTCTTGCTTAGGAATTTTTGTTGCCATTACTACTTTAGGTGAACCATATTCCAAAAGTGTTCTAACATTTGTTAGTCCTTCATCCAATGCTTCCTTAGCAAATTGTTGCAATAAAAGTTTTGTTCCATTTTCATGCTGTTCTTCGGCAATTGTGTCGTAAGTATTCACGGCAAGAAATGAACGTTTTTCAATAACGTTGGCTAAGATGAGCTCAGCATCATTGCGTTTAGCAACTCTGACTGCTTCATCAAATGCTTTAAGTGATTCTGCTGAACCATCCATACCAACTAAAATTCTTGAATATTTTTGTTCCATGCTAACTGTCCTTATCTAATTAACCGATAGCTGAGATATTTCTTACTTCAAAAGCAAATTTTCCATCTTCAGTTTTTATAAAACCGTGGTGATTTGAAACAAATTCAATTGCTTCATCCATGTTAACGAAGTCTTGAATGACACTGCGTACTTTAGTATCGCCTACATAGTTTGGTGTTGAATTTTCTTCATATGAAGAAAGTCCTTTAAATTCAAATTTCATTTCGAAATTCCTTTCTTAAATAACAATAATTTCTATTTTTGAGAAACGGGAATCTTGTTGTTCTCAAATGTTTTTAAGTTACTCAATTATTTTAAACAAAAGCGATACGAAGCGCGACCACAATTTTTGATACCAAGCATTGATATCCAGTATTGATATTAAGTATTGATACCCATCATTGATAACATTTGTTACTCTTTATATAAAAAAATACTGACAGATTTGTCAGTATTTAATCTTTATTTTTTAATAAGCTTGAGCAGTTTCCATTTCTGACTCTCTTTCTGATTCTTCGACTGAATTGGAAGTAGTGTTCATTCTCTTTTTAGCCGTGGTCATCATTAAACGAATCCGATTCAATTGATTGACCGCAGAAACTCCTGGGTCATAATCAATGGGAGCGAGATTGGCTCCTGGGTACTGACGACGAAGTTCTTTCATCATTCCTTTACCAACGATATGGTTAGGAAGACAACCAAATGGTTGAAGACAAATGATATTGTTCACCCCTTTTTGCAAGAGTTCAATCATTTCGCCGGTGAGGAACCAACCCTCACCAGTATGATTCCCAATTGAAATCACTTCTTCAGTTGATGCTGCAATATCATAAATTGATTCAATAGAATCAAAGCGTTTTGAGGCTTTCAAGGCTTTATTCATTGGTTTTTCTAACATATTAATAATACCAATGAAAGTTTTAGCCATGAGTTTATTTTTCTTACTAAAGCCAATCTCATCTGCTTTCCAGATTTGATTGTACAAGCTGTAGTTCATGAAGCCAATTAAATCAAGAACAACTGCTTCGCCACCCTCTTCTTCAATTATTGACACAATATCATCATTTGCTGTTTTACTATATTTAACCAAAATTTCACCGACAACACCCACTCGTGGTTTTTGAATATCCAAAAGTTCAATTTGGTCAAATTCGGTAACAATTTTTTTCATGTTACGATTAAATTCAAAAATTGATCCAGATTCTACATTTTTCCGAGCTTTTTCTAACCATTTCGCATGTAATTCATTGACAGAACCTTCAGTGGCTTCATATGGTCGAGTACGATAAACGACTCTTTCAAATAAATCTCCATAAAGAACTGCAATCATAAAGCGCGTTAAAAGTGGAACTGTGAATTTAAATCCTTTTTCTGTTCCTTGATTCCCCATTGATAGGGAAACGACAGGTACTTGTGGGAAACCTGCATCAATTAGAGCTTTACGCAATAAAGGAATATAGTTTGTTGCGCGACATCCCCCACCTGTTTGAGTCATCATGACCGAAGTATTATCAAGGTCATACTCTCCTGACTGGAGAGCTTCAATGAGCTGACCTATTGTAATAATCGCTGGATAACATGAGTCATTATTAACAAATTTCAACCCATTATTGACAGAAGTATTGCTTTCTGGTAGAGAAACGACATTATATCCCGCAGCGGCAAAAGCTGTATCTAATAGCCCTTCTTGGTGAATTGGTGACAACATTGGTAAAAGAAGAGTGTGTTTTTTTGCCATTTCTTTTGTGAAAGCTGGTGTTTCTTGTACTAATTCGTGAACTTCGGTGCTCGCTTCAATATTATGACGCACGCGCTCTGAAACTGCTGCTTTCAGACTACGTAAACGAATCCGAACAGCTCCCATGTTTGATCCTTCGTCAATTTTCAAGACGGTATAAAGCTTATTGTGTCCACGCATGATTTCTTCTACTTGGTCTGTCGTTACGGCATCAAGACCACAACCAAAAGAATTAAGTTGAACAAGTTCTAGATTTTTATTTTTACAAACAACATTTGCAGCTGCATAAAGGCGGCTATGGTAAACCCATTGATTAACCACACGCAGGCCAGAAACTTCGGCTAAATGACTAATAGAATCCTCAGTCAAAACGTGGAAACCTTCTTGAGTGATGATGTCAGCAATTCCATGATTGATTTCTGGGTCCAAATGATAAGGACGTCCAGCGAGAACAATGGCTTTTTCATTATTTAAATTAATTTGCATGAGCAGCTCTTCTGCTTTAAGGCGCAAATCTTCTTTAAATTTATCCATTTCTTCAAAGCCATGTTGGACAGCAGCTTGCACTTCCGTAAGATTGACAGAAATCCCTTGGGCGGTTAAAGCCTTATGAACATTAACAGCTACTCCTTCCGGATTGGCTAGATTAATGAAAGGATGAAGATAATTAACTTGCCCTTCACGAATTTCATCGATATTATTTTTAAGAACTTCAGGGTAAGATTGCACAATCGGGCAGTTGAAATGGTTTTGAGCATTTTTTTGTTCTTCTTGTTCAAAAAGGACAGATGGATAGAAGATATTTGGAACGCCTTGTTTAATCAAAGCCATAATATGTCCGTGACTCATTTTTGCCGGATAGCATACCGTATCTGAAGGAATGGTTTCAATTCCCTCTTCAAAGAGTTCTTTATCAGAGCGAGGGCTTAAAACAACACGGAATCCAAGGTCTGTCAGCATCGTGTGCCAAAGCGGATAGTTTTCATACATATTGAGTACACGTGGTATCCCAATTTCTCCCCTGGTTTGTTTTTTCTTGCTTAAGCTATGGTAACGGAAAAGTTTTTTATACTTGTAATCAACTAAGTTAACTTTTTTATCTTTTTTAGCGACTTTAACTTTTGTAGCTTTTTCGGCACCGCGTTCGCAACGGTTCCCAGTTACAAACTTATTCCCATCATTGAAGACCGTTAGGGTCATTTTACAGTTATTTTCGCAAAGACCACAGACCATAAATTCTTTATGAGTTGTGAATTTTTCTAATTCATCAGCTTTTAGAATTTCTGATTCTTTATTTGCTTCTTGGTTATCTAAGGAAATCAAAGCACAACCGTAAGCTCCCATTAATCCAGCGATACTTGGACGAACCACTTCGCGCTCAGAAATTTTTTCAAAAGCACGTAGAACGGCTTCATTGTAAAAAGTTCCCCCTTGAACAACGATTTTCTTACCAAGTTCTTCTGGACGTTTTACTTTTATAACTTTATATAGAGCATTTTTAATGACACTGTATGAAAGACCTGCGGAAATATCTCCAACAGTCGCTCCTTCTTTTTGAACTTGTTTTACTTTTGAGTTCATGAAGACGGTACAACGAGAACCCAAGTTAACTGGATGCTCAGCCAAAAGTGCTTTTTGTGAAAATTCACGAACATCATGTTTTAGTGAACGGGCAAAGGTTTCAATGAATGAACCACAACCTGATGAACAAGCTTCATTAAGTTGAATACTTGATAGAGCACCATCACGAATTCGCATAGCTTTCATATCTTGTCCACCAATATCAAGAATGAAATCTACTCCTGGATTGAAATAATCAGCGGCCTTATAATGAGCCATTGTTTCAACTTCACCATAATCAACATGAAGTCCTGCTTTAATCAGGTGTTCTCCATAACCAGTTACTGTTGATTTTGCAATATAGACGTCCGCTGGAAGTTTAGCATAGACATCTTTTAAAATATTAATGACAGATTCAAGCGGTTCTCCATTGTTAGAACCATAATGGTCATAAAGAATATTTCCTTCATCATCAATAAGAACAACTTTTGTTGTGGTTGAGCCGGCATCAATTCCTAAGAAGGCAGCTCCATGATGTTCAGACAAGTTCTTATAGTTAGCTGTTGCTTTGGCATGACGCGTCCGAAATTCATCAAGTTCTGCTTGATTTTCAAAAAGTTTATCCATTGTATCTTGTGGAATTAAGCTGTCTGAATCATCATTTTCTAAACTATGAATTAAATCAGTTGCTGTTTTCTGACTTGTTTCTTCATAGAGCGCAGCTCCCATTGCCACAAAAAGTTGTGGATTTTCTGGGAAGATAATATTTTCTTCTTTTAAATCCAAGGTTTCGATGAAACGTTTGCGTAATTCACTCATAAAGAAAAGAGGGCCGCCAAGAAAGGCTACATTTCCTTTGATTTTTCGCCCACTTGCTAAACCAGCAATGGTTTGATTGACAACGGCTTGAAAAATACTGGCAGCAATATCTTCACGACGCACTCCTTCATTTAACAGAGGTTGAACGTCGGTCTTGGCAAAAACGCCACAGCGTGATGCTATCGGATAGAGTTTTTCGTAGTTTTTAGCTAACTCATTGACACCATTGGCATCAACTTTCAAAAGGGCTGCCATTTGGTCAATGAAGGCACCTGTCCCACCGGCACATGTTCCGTTCATACGTAATTCTTGAGTTCCGTTATCAAAAAAGGTCATCTTGGCATCTTCACCACCAAGCTCAATCATCACGTCTGTTTGGGGAATGAATTTTTCAATGGTAATTGATGAAGCGATAACTTCTTGAACAAAAGGAACATCAATGACTTCCGCAAGTCCCATTCCTCCTGAGCCGGTAATGGCTAGTTCTAGATTTAAATCTCCATGTTCTTCTATAAAATCTTTGAATACTTTGATGGTTGCTGCTTTCACATCTGAAAAATGGCGCTCATAGCGTGAGAAAATGAGCTTAAAATTTTCGTCAAAAACGACGAGTTTTACTGTGGTTGATCCAACGTCAATCCCTGTTTTATAAATTTGTGTCAAGATGGTCTCCTAGTTATGTGAGAAATATCACTTGAACAAGTCCGCTAAGCTCTTAATATTTTTTTCGGCAAGTTAAATTTGAAATCTAACTTATCTTTTGGATGCAGAATTTTGATAAAAAGTAATTTAGACGGTCTGTTGCTTATCTTATTATATGTTCATTTTATCATTTGTCATAAGAAAAGCAACCAGCAAAAAGGGCGTGGTTGTCACATAAACGACAATTCAAAACAAGCTGTTGATTATGTTAAAAGACTTTGACATCGAATGACAAAATGTTTTGACTAAATTCTTTAATGACTTTAATCTATTTTTTGATTATAATGGAGTTAAATAGTACAATGTGAAAAATTAGACAAAACAGTCTATCGGGACTGGGTCTTTTTGAAACTGGAAAGATGGTTTTTTATGGTTAAATCAGATGATTTACGTGTGAAACGAACAAGAAAATTGATTAGTCAGGCTTTTTTTGGTTTGTTACGCAAGAAAAAATTTGAAAAGATTTCAATTCAAGAAATTGCCGATTCAGCCATGATTAATCGGGCAACTTTTTATGCTCATTATGCTGACAAACAAGATTTATATGATAGTTTGATTGACCAATTTTTAGCTAGCTTCACTGGCATTTTAGATGAACAAAATTTAGTTGATGGTAACAATGTTCATGTCAAAGAAATTGAAACTGTCTTGAGTCGTTTCTATGAATTTGTTCGCGATAATCCTGAAATTGCACAAATGATTACTGACAGAGCGCATGATCAACGGTTAAAAAATCGATTTCTGGAAATTTTATCTGAACGCTATACCGAGTTATTTGAAAAACTGGAAGTTAGAGAAAAAGATGTTGTGGTTCCCAATGATTTTGTAATTTCTTACATCAGCTCGATTTTGGTGGGAACTTTAGACTGGTGGGTCAGCACTTCTACACAAATGTCTGCTCGAGATTTTGCTCATTTGATTATCAAATTAATTTCTAATGGTCATTTAACCGTCCTTGGGGTCAATATTAATCGCGAAAATTAAAAAAGTTACTGATGAAAAATTCTGTCAGAAGATAGCCATTGCTTTTTAGCTTACGGATACCTTCGAGTTTTCATCAGTAACTTTTTATTTTTTCAAATTTTCTATTTCTTCGGTTGTTAAAGGACGATAGGCCCCTAGCGCTAAATCTGAATCTAATGCTAAATTGCCCATCCGAATGCGTTTGAGATAGAGAACGTACATTTCAACAGCTTCAAACATCCGTTTGACTTGATGAAATTTTCCTTCATGAATAATCACACGAATTTCACTAATCCAGCCAGATTGACTCTCTCCTTCGTAAATATTTTCGATGAATAATTCTCCTGGTCGTGCTTTTTCTCCATTTTTTAGAGTCAAGCCCTCAGCAAATTTATTGACAATTTCGTCAGTAACTTTTCCATCAATTCGCGCAAAATATTCTTTTTCAACATGCTTTTTGGGTTGAGTTAAATCATGTCCCAATGCTCCGTCATTCGTTAAAATTAAAAGTCCCTCAGTATTTTTATCTAAACGTCCGACTGGAAAAATATCCTCACGAAAATCTTTTTCCGATAATAATTGAACAACTGTCTTAAAAAGATTATCTTTTGTTGCAGAAACAAGACCTTGCGGTTTATTTAATAGGTAATAATAATATTCTTGGTAATCTAAAATCTCACCATCAAAGGCGACTTGTCTAGAATTCTTATCTACTTGAAACCTGCCGTCTCGCTGAACTTCCCCAGCAACCGTCACGCGCCCTTTTTTCAATAGAATTTTGACTTCACTACGGCTTCCGAGGCCACTTTCTGCTAAAAATTTATCTAGTCTCATGTCTTTTATTATATCAGATTTTGCTGACAGGTCTGTCAGTAAAATAATGGAAAAAAAGTTACTGACAGAATTTCTGTCAGTAATTTTTCTCATTCTTATTCTCCATAAATATCTGCATCTGTCAGCTTAAAAATAATCATTGTTTCTGGTGGATAAGCTGCCAATTGATTGGCAAAACTGTCATCATCATCTTTTTTGACTTTTGCTTTGATATTAATGGTCACTTTTTGATGTTCTTCAACTAGTGCGTCATAAAGTGTTTTTAAATCGGCAATATCTTGGCTGCTGGCTTTGGGTAAAATCGTATATTTGGTGTAATCTTTATCAAACCAAGAACCTTCTTTTTCAAAATCAACTGATGAATTTTCACGAATTTGCAATTTAGCTGAGATATCATAATCATAATCTTGCTGTTCAATCATTTTAGCAATTTTTACCATTGATTCATAATCACCACTTGCTTTTAATTTCAAAGTGGCTTTATAAGGAATCCCAGCAAGCTCTAAGCGACCCGCAATCATAAATGGGTCTGGCTCAATTCCCTTGTCATCAAGTTGAGGTGGAGCAAAATTGACTGAGATTGAATAACCTTTTGTCAGTAATTGCTCATATTGCGTGATGACTTCTTCTAATTCGAGTCCATCAATAAACTCATTAAATGTACGCTCAGTGAGTTTGTTATTTTCAGCGGCTTCTTCTTTTGGATAGATAATTTTTACTTGATAGGTCATATCTACTATTATATCAAGATGTGAGCATAAATTGGGAAAATGCGAAGAAAAAATAGAAAATTTTTTGTTTCTATTTTTAGTCAGCATCAAAATTTATTTTTTTATAACTTTTTATTGGTGCAAACTCAATTATTATAGATTTTTATTTTTTATAAAAAAATAAATTAAATAGGCTAGGAAATTCAGCCTTTTTGCGTTAAAATAGTCTTTATGACATTAACACAAGAATTTGATACGATTGCGGCGATTTCGACACCGCTTGGTGAAGGAGCAATTGCCATTGTTCGTTTATCAGGGACAGATGCCCTAAAAATTGCTCAATCTGTCTATAAAGGAAAAAATTTAACTCAAGTTGCTAGCCATACGATTAATTATGGCCATATTTTTGAAGAAGAACGTCTCGTTGACGAAGTCATGGTTTCAGTCATGCGTGCACCTAAAACATTTACACGCGAGGATATTGTTGAAATAAATACGCATGGTGGAATTGCAGTCACACAAGAAATTTTGCAATTACTTTTACGTAATGGCGCAAGACTCGCTGAACCTGGCGAATTTACCAAACGTGCCTTTTTAAATGGACGAATTGACTTGGCTCAGGCTGAGTCTGTCATGGATTTAATTCGAGCTAAAACCGACAAAGCTGCCAACATTGCCGTAAAACAACTTGACGGAAGTCTTTCAAAAATGATTAATAACATTCGTCAAGAGATTCTCGAAAGTTTGGCACAAGTCGAGGTCAATATTGACTATCCAGAGTATGATGATGTGGAAACAATGACTTCACAAATGCTCCTTGAAAAAACGGCTCATTTTGAACAGCTTTTGGAAAATCTTTTATCAACAGCTAAACGCGGAAAAATTTTAAGAGAAGGTTTAAAAACGGCGATTATTGGTCGGCCAAACGTTGGAAAATCAAGCTTACTTAATCAATTGCTTCGTGAAGAAAAAGCCATTGTCACTGATATTGCTGGAACAACACGCGATGTCATTACTGAATTTGCCAATATTGGCGGTGTTCCTCTTGAACTAGTGGATACTGCTGGTATTCGTGAAACAGATGATTTAGTTGAAGCGATTGGGGTTGAACGTTCTAAAAAAGCTTTGGCTGAAGCTGATTTAGTTTTACTGGTTTTAGACGCCTCAAATGAATTGACTGACAAAGATTTAGAGCTCTTAGAACTGTCTAAAAATTCAAATCGCATTGTTCTACTCAACAAAACCGACCTGCCAGAAAAGATTGATAGCACTCAAATTTCTGGTGATTTTATCCGAATTTCAGCCCTTAAAAATGAAAACTTAAATGCTGTTGAAGAAAAAATCAATCAAATTTTCTTTGCCGGTGAAATTGAAGCCAAAGATGCAACAGTATTATCTAATGCCCGCCACATTTCAATTGTTGAAGAAGCTTTGAAGGCTCTTAAAGAAGCAAACTCTGGGCTTGCTTTGGGCTTACCTGTTGATTTAATTCAAGTGGATGTCACACGTTGTTGGCAATTACTTGGAGAAATCACAGGGGAAGCTGCCCCAGATGAATTGATTACACAACTTTTTTCACAATTTTGTTTGGGAAAATAAAAAAGAGTTCAAATGAACTCTTTTTTTTACTGACAGAAATTGGTCAATCATCAAATCATCCTTTTAATTTCTGTCAGACATTTTCTAACAAACTGGTCAGTCATTCCACCGAAATAAGTTCCTTGAAAGTTTCGACCGTTAATCACGATTAATTTTTTATCGACGCGATAAGCTCGAACGTATTTGGCAGCTTTTCCCGTTTCTTCTCTATCAAATATTTCTTCGATTTCAGTTCCAGCATTTTTAAGTAAAATTTTTAAATTACTTACTGACAGACTTGTCAGTAAAATATCTGGTTCTAAAAGTTGCAAAAGTTGCGGAAATTTCATCTTGAATTGTTCTTGCTGACTCTTAGTTAAACCTGGCCAAATTGGATGTGTCGCAATTGGGGTAAACAAATCAATATGTAAGGCTCGATTAATTTGATTTTCAGATGCTTTATAAGCTGAATCAAAAACAGGTAAAAATTTTGCTAACTGATTGAACCAAGGACTAGGATTGTATTCAAAATATTGATTGAGATTTGACTTGTAAGTTTCCAAATTTACTGACGAAAATTCTGTCAGTAATTTTTCATAACGTTGATTTTCACCAAATTCTGCATAAGAAGCATTTTTACTGACCGTCAGTATTTTTAAGTCTGATTTTTCATATTTGACTAAGTCACCAAACCACAACAGAGGCATACTATTTGGAATCAAAACTTCTGACAGCTCAGCCTTATTTTTTAAGTCAATAAAATCTGTCCATGTTTCTAAAATCAAGTGGTCTAATTTTTCATTATTCATTTTACTCATTAATCAAAGCCCCCGTCAACATTAACTTGAGCAATCAGATCAGGAAACTCATCTGCATTTTTAAAAATTTCAACTGCTTCTTTTCTAGCCACTTCTAAAATATTATAATCATTGACTAAATCAGCCGCAATAAATTCTGGAAGTCCTGACTGACGAAGTCCAAAAATCTCTCCAGAACCACGCATTTTCAAATCTTCTTCGGCTAAAATAAAACCATTTTGTGTTTCTGTCATAATTTTCATCCGTTGTTTTCCTGAATCGGACTTAGGATTTGCTACTAAAATGGCATAAGATTTTTTTGTTCCCCGACCAACACGACCACGCAATTGGTGAAGCTGCGAAAGTCCAAAGCGGTCAGCATCCATAATCACCATAATCGTAGCATTAGGAACGTCAACTCCCACTTCAATCACTGTTGTTGAAACCAAAATATCTAATTTTTTAGCCTTAAATTCTTGCATGATTTGGTCTTTTTCATCATTTTTCATTTTTCCATGTAAAAGACCAATTTTGGCAAATAATCCAAAGTATTCATTTAATTCCGCAAAAAGAGCTTCTGCGTTTTTCAGGTCCAACGTTTCACTTTCCTCAATTAAAGGTGAAATAAAATAAACCTGTGAATCTTTAGCAACCTCTGCTTTTATCCAACTTAAAACTTCGGAAAATTGTTCATGTTTGACCCACCTTGTAGTAATGGGTTGACGTCCCTTGGGTAGTTCATCAATAATTGAAACATCCATATCCCCAAAAGCCGTAATCGCAAGCGTTCTTGGAATGGGTGTAGCTGTCATCATTAGAACATCTGGATTTTGCCCTTTTTCTCGTAAAATTTTTCGTTGATTGACTCCGAAACGGTGTTGTTCGTCTGTAATCACAAGACCCAAATTATAAAAATCAACCCCTTCTTGAATTAGCGCATGAGTTCCAACTACCATATGTGTATGACCACTAACTAAATCAGCCAAAATCTCGCGGCGCTCTGCCACTTTCAAACCCGAAACCAAAAGTGAAATTTGCAATTCTGGAAAAAGAGCTTTCAAGTTTGCAAAATGCTGACGGGCAAGGATTTCCGTTGGTACCATAATTGCTGCTTGAAAATTCGCCAAACAAGCCGCGTACATGGCAAGGGAAGCAACAACTGTTTTACCAGAACCCACATCACCTTGCAAAAGTCGATTCATGTGATAAGGAGATTTCATATCCGTCAAAATCTCTGACAAAGCGCTTAATTGAGCACCTGTCAGTTCAAAAGGTAATTCAGAAATCTTCTGATCAATTTCTCCTTGCTCAAAAACAACTTCTAATCCTGCTCGGCCTGATTTTTCTTTATTTTTTAATGCCTGTAATTTCAGCTGAAACATGAATAATTCTTCAAATTTTACACGGCGTAAAGCCTGCTTATGAGCTTCCATATCTTCAGGAAAATGCATAGCCAAAACGGCTTCTTGCCGGTTCATCAGACGATATTTTTTAATCAAAAATTCTGGTAAGTTCTCAGGTAATTCTGACAGAAGATCTGATTCAAAAACCTGATGAATTACTTTGACCAATTGGCTTTGTTTCATTCCCGCTGTCAAATGATAAACAGGTTCTAAGCCATCATCCACCTGAGCCACAACTTTCATTCCCATTAGTTGTTGCTTTGCCTGCTCCCATTTTCCGTAAACTGCAATTTCCTTACCAACTTCCACTTTGTCAGCCAAATAAGGTTGATTAAAAAAGCTGACAGCAACCACGGCCTCACCTTCTTTAATTTTAAATGAAAGTCGATTACGTTTAAATCCGTAATACTGGACATTAGCTGGTGTCACTACCGTTCCAATAATTGTTGCTTTTTCTCCGTCAACAAGTTCAAAAACCGAACGACTTGCGAAATCTTCATAACGAAAAGGGAAATAAAGCAATAAATCTTGAACCGTGAAAATTCCTAACTTATGGAAATTTTCCACAGATTTCGGTCCCACACCTTTTAAAAATTGCACTGAATCTGTTAATTTCATACTTTTATTATACCAATATATAAGGTTAAATGCTTCAAAAATCAAATATAATTTGCTGACAGAGATTTTATCAGCAAAATTTACTGACAGAAAACTCTGTCAGTAAAAAAATAATCAGAAATTACTCTGATTACTTTTTATGCTTTCTTAACAACTGAACCCTTCAAAGCAATTGCTCCAAAGCCCGGAATTTTTGAATCAATAAAATGTTCATTTTTCCCTTCTGGATTAATGCGAATGTTTTTCACTTTTGTTCCCTGCTTAATTGGTTTTGGCATTCCCTTAACTGGCAAATCTTGCACAATAACAAGGTCATCCCCAGTTTCTAACTCATTTCCTAAACTATCAAGTACAATAAATTTTCCAGCTGCCTCAATTTCTTCAAGTGTAAATTCATTTCCACACTCAGAACAACCAAAGCTCGTATCTGATAATTCATAAGTATATTCACTTGAACAATGAATACATTTTGGTGTTTCCATCTTCTCTCCTTTATTAAATCAAAAAAAACCAGCCCGAAGACTGGTTTTTATACCGTTAAAATCGGAAAATTATTTAGCGATTTTAGCGAAGTATGCAAGTGTACGAACAAGGTTTGAAGTGTATGACATTTCGTTATCGTACCAAGATACAGTTTTAACAAGTTGAGCTCCATCAGCTGAAGTAACTTCAGTTTGAGTAGCATCAAAGAGTGAAGAGTTTGAGATACCAACGATATCAGATGAAACGATTTGGTCTTCGTTGTAACCAAATGATTCATTTGAAGCAGCTTTCATAGCTGCGTTGATTTCGTCAACTGTAACTTCTTTGTTAAGGATAGTAACAAGTTCAGTCAATGAACCAGTTGGAACTGGTACACGTTGAGCATGTCCTTGAAGTTTACCTTGAAGTTCTGGCAATACAAGACCGATAGCTTTAGCAGCACCTGTTGAGTTAGGTACGATGTTTTCAGCTGCAGCACGTGCGCGACGGAAGTCTCCACCACGGTGTGGGCCATCAAGAGTCATTTGGTCACCAGTGTAACCGTGAACTGTAGTCATTGTACCAACTTTGATACCGAATTGTTTGTTCAAAGTATCAGCCATTGGAGCAAGACAGTTAGTTGTACATGAACCAGCTGAAATTACTGTTTCAGTTCCATCAAGTACTTCGTGGTTAGTGTTGAAAACGATTGTTTTAACATCAGATCCACCAGGTGCAGTGATAACAACTTTTTTAGCACCGTTAGCGTGCAAGTGTTGTTCAGCTTTTTCTTTAGTTGCGAAGAAACCAGTTGCTTCAAGAACGATTTCTGCACCAACTTCAGCCCAGTTGATGTTAGCTGGGTTAGATTCAGCAGTAACTTTAACGAATTTACCGTTAACTTCAAAACCACCATCTTTAACTTCAACTTTACCATCAAAACGACCTTGAGTTGTATCGTATTTAAGCAAGTGAGCAAGCATTGCTGGATCTGTCAAGTCGTTGATTGCAACAACTTCAACACCTTCAACATTTTGAATACGACGGAAAGCAAGACGACCGATACGACCGAAACCGTTAATACCAACTTTAACTACCATTAGTAGTTTCCTCCTTATAGGGATTAGATTTTATAAAAGGCAAACCTTTTAAATTGACTAAGTTAACAATTTAACTTACTTCTTTATTTTAACACTTTTTTTGAAATTTGCAAACATAAACTCCCTTAGAAAGCGCTCTACAAAAGCAAAAGAAGTCCACTTTTCTTGAAAGCGTTTAACATTAAAAAAGCTCGTACTTTTAAGAATAGTTTCTTCTTCCACTTCTATAAAAAAGCAATAAAAAAATTTACTGATGAAACGCTCAGCAAATTTATGATTTATTTCTTACCAAATAAACGCCCAAAAAAGCCCTTATTGTCAGTGGTTTTTAGCTGTTCTTGCAAATCCGTAAAAAATTGTTTTTGGTCTGTCAAAGCTTTTTCCATTAACTCTTGCTGTTTTTTAATCTGTACATCTTTTTCAGCAATTTGAGCATCTTTTACGTTTAATTGTTGGTCTTTGGAGATAAGTTGACTGTTTAAACGTTCAATCTCAGCGTTTTTATCTTTCATCAAAGCGCTAATCATTTCGTAAGCTGCAGATGTTGCATCATCTGTCTTAAGCGCAACCTCAGAACCTTTGTCAGCATTTTCTTCCAAAACCTCTGCCTTGGCAGTCACCACTTTTCCGTATAATCCCTCAAGTTCATGAATTCCCTCAGCATTAACGACTGTTACATTCTTCTCATTTTTTTCAACAAATTTAGTATCTAGCGACTTAACACGTTTATTCATCGCTTGGCGAGTCACTCCAAAAAGCTCTGCCAATTCACTTACTGTTTTAGTTTTCATATCATCCATAATACCATATTTTCGGCTAATTATACAGACTTTTGTAAAAATTTTATTTGCATATCGTTCCAGTAATTATTAAAAATATATTATAATTATATTATAATGTAAATTTCCAAAAGAAAGGGCTAAAAAATATGAAATATAAAACAGAATCCATTGATAATATAAAAAAATTCTATGATATTAATAGTAAAACTGGTCTCAGTCCAACTCAAGTCACAAATTCTCGAATAAAATACGGTCATAATAACTTTGAAGAACAAAGTGGCCCAAATATTTTTCAAAAACTTCTTCATCACCTCTTAGAAGTCATGAATATCATTCTTATTTTAGTTGGTGTTCTCTCAGCCTATTTGGCTTATATCAGTAATGGAAACTATACTAAAACAATTGTTGTTTTACTTATCGTTGCCATCAACGTTTTCGTTTCAATCTTCCAAGAAAACAGGGCGGAAAATGCACTCGCTGCACTCAAAGAGCTTTCCTCACCAACTTCAACTGTTCTTCGTTCTGGAAAACGCCAAACTATTCCTTCAAGTGAATTAGTCTGCGGTGACCTCATTGAGCTGACAGCCGGCGTACAAGTTGGAGCTGATATTCGCTTACTCACAAGTAATAGCCTGCAAGTTGATGAATCTTCACTGACAGGTGAATCAGAACCCATTGACAAGAATGCTGACCTTGATATTACTGACGAAGTTCCTCTTGGAGATCAACTGAACATGGTTTTCTCAGGAACAAATATCCTTAACGGAACAGCCGAAGGAATCGTTGTCGCAGTTGGTTCCGAATCTCAAATGGGACAAATTGCCACACTTATTGGCGAACAAATAAAAGGAAAAACTCCTCTTCAAAAAAGAATCGATAAACTTGCCAAACGCTTAGCAGTCATTGCCTTTGCCGCTGGAATCTTAATCTTTGTCATTAACCTTTTGTATGGAAATGTTCCTTTTGTTGATAATTTAATGACCGCCGTTGTTTTAGGAGTCGCTGCCGTTCCAGAAACACTTCCAGTTATTGTTACTCTCAGTTTGATTTACGGTGTAGAAAATATGGCTCAGAAAAAAGCCATTATCCGAAATGTCCCTGCCGTTGAAACTCTTGGAAACGCAACAGTCATCGCTTCTGACAAAACCGGAACACTCACACAAAATCAGATGACCATTCAAAAACTTTGGCTATCTGGACAAGATAGTTGGTCAGGAGGTCAATTATCAAGCTCTGAAGTTTCCTTAATACAAAATTTTGCTTATGCCTCAAACGCCAGTGCACAACTCATTGACGGTGATTGGGAAATCCATGGTGACCCAACCGAAGCAGCAATCATTCGCTTCTTAATTACTCATGACCTCTATGAACCCGAAAAAAATCCAAAACGACTTGCCGAACTCCCTTTTGATAGTTCACGCAAAAAAATGACCGTTGTCATTCCACATCCGCAAGATAATGAAAAATATCTTGTACTGACCAAGGGCGCTTTTGATAGACTTGCACCAAGCAGTCAACATCAAGCGCAGCATCCACAGCTCCTTTCTTCAAATAACGAGGAGACTCCCACTCACTTATCAAATGATTTATTGAGCCAAGCCCAAAAAATACATGATATTTTTGCTGACCAAGCCCTACGTGTTCTAGCTCTTTCTTACAAAATCATCGATAAAGTCCCAGAAGATTTAACTGAATTAGAAAATAATCTTACCTTTCTTGGAATCGTGGGAATGATTGACCCTCCACGCTTAGAATCAAAAGCCGCTGTTCAAGAAGCAAGGGCTGCTGGTATTAAACCAATCATGATTACAGGGGACCACGCGCTTACAGCAAAAGCAATCGCTCAACAAATCGACATCTATCGTGATGGAGATAAAGTTATTGATGGCTTAACGCTCAAATCAATGACAGATGATGAACTTAGCCAAATGATTGAACAAATTTCGGTCTATGCCCGAGTAAGTCCTGAAGACAAACTTCGTATTGTAAAAATCTGGCAAGAAAAAGAACAAATCGTCGCCATGACAGGAGACGGGGTCAATGACGCACCCAGCTTAAGAGCAGCCGATGTCGGAACTGCAATGGGAATAGCTGGAACAGAAGTTGCAAAATCCGCTTCTGATATCATTCTTGCTGACGACAATTTTGCGACCATCGTCGCTGCCATTCGCGAAGGCCGTCGCGTTTACACCAATATCAAAAAAACAATTTATTACCTTCTCTCAGCAAACGTAGCTGAAATTCTAACAATGCTCATTGGAGCAATTGTCGGTTGGGGAATGCCTTTTACAGGAATTCAACTCCTTTACATTAATGTCCTTGCTGATGGAATTCCCGGATTTGGACTTTCACGTGAAAAAGCCGACAGTCATATCATGGAACAACCACCTGTTGGAGTCAAAGAAAGTATCTTCTCAAGAGGAGTCAGCTGGCGTATCGCCATTTGTTCCACTGCATTCATCATTACTGCTCTAGTTGGTTTTTATCTCGGACGATTTATTGAAATCGCTGGATTGACACCCAACCATCAACTCGGACAAACAATGGCCTTTGTGATATTAACCCTTGCTTCTACGATTAATGTCTATAACGCTAGAAGTAATGAATCTCTCTTCACAAGAGGAATTACCACTAATAAAATGATTTTTGGTACCACCTTATTATCACTAGGAATAACCGTTCTCTTTACAAATGTTCCTATTTTGATGAACATCTTAGAAGTTGCTCCTTTATCAATGACACACTGGCTAATAGCTATCATCTTAGCTTTAATCCCAACCCTTGTCATTGAAATTACAAAAGTGATTCTTAATAAACAAGGGAAAAAATTTATTGGCTAAAAGAAAGGCTCAAAATAACTTGAGCCTTTTTATCTGCTCACTTATTCATGGAATTCTACAACCATCTTCACCACTTCATCATAGGAGTCTTGACAGCCATTTTTCACCCAATTTCCTAAAACATAAAATAAACCAGCAGCCATAAAATCGTTCCAAAATTTTTGCTTTGTCCCTAGATAATCAGCCCAAGTCGTTGTTTCATTATAAAAAATAGTCATCTTTTGAGCAAATACCTGAAAAATCAGCGAATAATAATTCCCCTTGACAGCTTTTTCTATTTCTTCTTCTTGTTCAACAAATAGTCCCACCAACTTCTCACTTAAAATAAGTGAGTTAATACTTTCTAGCTCCAAAAGTTCTTTGAGAAATTTATCATAGATTAGCTCAAAATACTCTAATACGACTTCTTCCTTATTTTTGAAGTGTCGATAGAAAGTCATCCGACTCACCCCGGCTTTTTTGCAAACTTCTGTCAATGGCAATTCATTGATTGTATATTTCTCTAAACACAACATCGTTCCTTCAATAATAAAGTCATGAAAATCTTGATATTGCTCTTTTCGCTTCATTTCTGTTACACTTTCATTTTGTTGTCACTTTTAAAGACAAACCGTCCAAAGTTAATTGTAAAAGTTCTTTTTTGCTGTTACACTTGTATCACATAAATATTATAACACAAAGGAAAATCTTATTATGTCAAATCAAGAACCAATAGCAAACTACAAATTTAATTATAAAACAACAGCAAATAAAGTTATGAAAAATATTAATCTTTCAGGAAAAACAATCATCATCACTGGTGGGTATTCTGGTATTGGTTTAGAGATGTCCAAACAATTTTCACGTGCTGGAGTAAAAATTATTATCCCCGCCCGAAGAATGGAGGTAGCAAAGAAAAATTTATCTAAAATAAAAAATATTGACATTCTTCCCCTTGACCTCACCAATCCAGAAAGTATTCATCAATTTGCCGAAAGTTTTTTGCAAAATAATTCAAAACTAGATATTCTTATTAATTCCGCTGGATTAATGTACCTTCCTTTAAAAAGAGATTCCCGAGGAATAGAATATCACTTTGCCACAAACCATCTAGGCCACTATCAATTAACAATGGAACTTTTACCCGCTTTAAAAAATGCAAAAAACTCAAGAGTTATAAATTTATCCAGTCGTGCTCAACAAATGACACCATTACTAGAAGATTGGAATTTTGAAAAAATAGAAAACTATAATCCCCAAATAGGCTACCAACAATCTAAAACTGCCAACGTTTTATTTTCAATAAAACTAGATGAACTAGGAAAAAATATGGAATTAGAAGTTTTGCCGTCCACCCTGGTATGATTCCAATGACAAATATTGGTCGTCAAAATTCACCTATTACCCCTTGGCTCCGCTACCTAGCCGACTATTTTAAATTAATTCATATCCCCGTATTTTTTAATGCACTTAAATCCAGCTTTGACCGAAGTAAATATCACTATTTAAAAACAATAGCTCAAGGTGCCGCAACACCTCTTTGGGCCTCAACAAGCCCTGATTTAGAAGGTAAGGGTGGTCTTTATTGTGAAGACCTTAATATTGCCAGACTTATGACATCAGAAGAAGCTAATAATTTTTCTGGAGGCTTACGTCCGCATGCAGTAGACCACAATGACGCAGATAGACTTTGGCAGATTTCAAAAAATATAACAGGTCTGGATTTTGAATAAAACTTTACTATAAAATAAAACTGACCTATTATAAATAGGTCAGTTTATCTATTTTTTCATTAGATGAAACTTATTATACATACTACGTTTGATTAAATAATAGCAGTTATATTAAAAATGTTCAAACTTCTTTGACATGTTATTTATCAAGTGCTAATATTATGCTATATATTCAAAATAGTTTGAATATATCGTTTTTTATAATTAAGGAGAACTATGAAGAATTTTATAAACAAACCAAATATTTTTAAAAGATGGATCTTATTACTATATTCTATCCTTTCACTAATTATTACCATCACTTATATTATTTTTAACCACACATTTTTTAAAGTAGATTGGCAAAGGTATGATATAGATGGGACTTACCGAGGAAAGGTAGATGAAATACTAAAACATGGAGTCTTCTGGATAAATGAGAATTTAACAGCAATCAACTCTGCACTACTGATTTTACTTCTAGCTGTAGGGGCAATTCTTTCCCTATTAATTTTCTATTTAGCCTGGCATAATCTAGCAACTAGAACATGGACCCCAATTCTGTGCTTAGCAGGATTTTTGATTCCTCTAATCGTTCATGGCGACGGAAATATTCTCAAATCCTTGATTATTGGCTATATTTTTATCATTGCTGGAGCAAGCTTCTCAGTTCAGGCTTTACGCTTCTCCTGATTTCAAAAACGTATTTAATATAATAAAAAACTACCGAATTCAATAGTTTTCAGTAGTTTTTATTAACCATAAAATAATCTAATTAATTATATAAAAAAGCTAACAATAGGCATGTTAGCTTTTATGTTATGCCGAAGGCCGGGGTCGAACCGGCACTCCCGTGAAGGAACCAGATTTTGAGTCTGGCGCGTCTGCCTATTCCGCCACTTCGGCGAAACATAACAACTGGGGTAGCTGGATTCGAACCAACGCATGAGGGAGTCAAAGTCCCTTGCCT
>JAFEHB010000219.1_pt1 | contig 53285 bp, 53 predicted proteins | sample 9267121 | NCBI WGS metagenome assembly JAFEHB01 (sample SAMN17103336, study PRJNA684904) | human gut metagenome | isolation source: diarrhea sample from child under the age of five | host: Homo sapiens | place: South Africa: Mafikeng, Mafikeng Provincial Hospital | collected 2019-09 | reverse complement strand
AGTCTGAAACATAATTACAGGCATTACGATAAACAGACATAGTTTCATCAAGCAAGACCTTATCTGCTTCAGCTGCGATTATTTGAATTTTGGCTGTAATATTCATCTGTTCCATAAATGCACTCCTTTCATAGATATTTCACTATATATATTATATAATATATACGTGATAATCAATCTTTTGAGGTAAACTGTGGATAATAGATACAATCGTCATAAGAGTCGAAAATACAGCCTTAAAGTACATATAGTTCTAGTAACCAAATACCGCAAACAATTACTCAAAGATTATATCGCCGATGATGTTAAACAAAAGATTTTCGATATAGCCAATACTCGTGGCTACGAAATTATTGCGATAGAAACTGACAAAGACCGTATACATTTCATATTAAGTTACGATACAACAGATAGAGTCTGCAATATTGTCAAAATTACAAAGCAGGCAACAACATACCACTTATGGCAAAAGTATAGTTCGATCTTATCAAAACAGTATTGGAGGGAAAAAACATTTTGGTCAGATAGTTATTTTGATTGTAGCGTTGGAGGAGTGTCATCAGCAACTATAAAAAAAATATATTGAAAGTCAGAGATAATAGATAACGATTTACAAGGCTCCTTCCACCACCTATTGGCAGTGGGTTTCCGCCTATGACAAACGAAAGGATTTATTTATGAAAACATTTTATGTGGCAAGTTATGGTAAAGGTAACGATAAAGGAATCTATATCGTTTCTTTTAATGAAGAAACATTGGAATTAAAGAAAATACAGCAGATATTAACTCAAGATTTTCCATCATATCTGATTACTAAAAATAAAGAACTTTATGTATCTTATAAGAATGCGAGATCTAATAATGAAGGTGGAGGATTAGGAAGCTTTAGTATTCATAAGGATGAATTAATCCTTAATAATAACTATTCTTCTTCTGGTAGAAGTTATACACATTTATGTATCTCTGATGATAATAAGTATATCTTTGCGGCAAACTATCATGTTGGTGCAACAGCTGCTTATAAGCTAGAAAATTATCGTATTGATCATAAGATTGGGGCTGTGAGACATACTGGTATGGGTCCTGATTTATTAAAGAGACAGACTGCACCTCATGTACATAATGTTGGTTTTACACCTGACAGACGTTTCTTATATGCTGTAGATTTAGGTGCTGATAAGATTGTGATGTACAATTATAAAGATGGTGTACTTAAAGAGAATACAGATTATACAGTAAATGTTGTACCTGGTTCTGGTCCTAGACATTTGATTTTCTCACAGGATGGACGTTATGGTTATCTCATTAATGAGATTGCGAATAAGATCATGGTCTTTAAATATAATGAGGGTCGTATGAGTTTAGTTCAGGCCATTCATTGTGTTCCACGTCATTTTAAGGGATTTAATGCAGCTGCCGCAATTCATCTCACAAAGAGTGGAGAACATCTACTTATTTCTAATAGAGGTCATAATTCTATTGCCTTATATAGAGTCAATAAAGAGAATGGTAAGATTTCTTTACTTTATATGGTACATACTGGTAAAGAACCTAGAGACTTTAATATTATTGATGATAAGTATGTTATTGTAGGTGCACAGGAAGATAATAAGCTTCAGGTACTTACTTTTGATGAAGAGAATGAAAAGCTATTGATGACAGATTCTGAATTAGAGATTCCTGCACCTGTATGCGTATGTGTTGAAGATTGAGCTTAGCTCAATCTTTTTATATATCATTAAGTAATTTAAAGATTCTTTGAGAATAAATATATAGGAGGTCCCTTATGGAAGAATTGATGAAAAATTTATATTTATTCTTAACAGAAGCAGAAAGAGGTGATGTATTAAGAATACATGTGACTGAAACAAATGAATGTTATGAGTTTAGTTATGATGAAGTTATGGATATTGTATTCCATAATAGAATTCCAGAAAGATTTAAAAAAGAAGTAGGTCCTAGTAATTAGGATCTACTTCTTTACTTTTATGGTGATGATGACTTCATCATCTGTTTCATCGATGTTTTCTTCTACATCAGTCCCAGCATCAGTGACCATTTTCACTGCCTGATTGATTGTGTTGAGTGCGATTTTAACACTTTTAGAGAATGTACGTACACGTGGTTTTTCTTTTTTAGGTGCTAATAGTTTCGCAATTCTTTTTTCTGTTTCATCGACAGTCAAGTTATGTTCAAGAATCTCCTTCAACATATTATTTTGTTGTGCCGTATCTTCTAGCTTCAATAAAGCACGGGCATGTCTTTCAGAGATTTCTTTTTTCTTAACTGATTCCTGTACTGTCATAGGAAGCTTTAAGAGTCTAAGTTTATTGGCCACTGTAGACTGCTTCTTACCTACCTTTTCAGCGAGCTGGGCTTGTGTTAAACCCTGTGTATCTAGAATCTGCTGGTAAGCTAAGGCTTCTTCTATTGCTGAAAGATTTTCTCTTTGAATATTTTCTACTAATGCGGCATTGGCTGTCTGATTGTCATCGAGTTCCTGAATGATACATGGCACTTCTGTAATACCTGCTAGTTTGCAGGCACGGTATCTTCTTTCCCCTACAACAATCTGATATTTACCTTCATATTCTCTGACTACAATAGGCTGTAAGAGACCATTCTGCATAATAGATTCAGCGAGTTCCTGGATCTTCTCATCTTCAAAATGAGTTCTTGGCTGTTCCTTATTTGCAACAATATCATTGATATCTAAGAAACAATAAGCATCTTTAATAACGTTCCTTTTCTTTCTATAAAGGCTTCTTCTTAATTTGTCCATAGTTTCTTGGGTACTTTGCAGGTGTTGATTTCACTTTCTTGATCACAATGTTATGACGATGATCATTCTGATCACTTAAAGTAAAAGTAAAATCATCCATCACTTCTCCTCCAAGTACCTTTATGCCTCCCTTCGCATCTTTTAATTCTTCAGGGGCTTTGAGTCCTTTTAATGAAAGGAAGTAACCATCTTTCTTCACTAATGGGAGACAAAGTTCATCTAAGATATTTAATCTTGCAACTGCACGTGCCATGACAATATCAAATGATTCACGATGATCTTTACAGAAATCTTCAGCACGTGATGCAACTGCTTGAATATGATCTAATTCTAATTCTTTAAATAAGTGATTCAAGAATGTGATTCTCTTATTCAAAGAATCTACAATAGTGACATTTAATTCTGGATAAACGATTTTAAGTGGAACTGAAGGGAATCCAGCACCTGCACCTACATCACAGATTGTTTGATTAGAGAATGGAAAATCAAACGCAATTGTAAGAGAATCATAGAAGTGTTTTAAATAAACACCTTCTCTATCTGTAATAGCGGTTAAATTCATCTTCTCATTCCATTCTACGAGTATTTCATAATACTTTTCAAACTGTTCAATCTGTTTCTCTGAAAGCACAATGCCTTTTTCTTCTAAGCTCACAATAAATTCTTGTTGTGTCATATTAATCTCCGTATTGTGTTTTTAAGTGAATAAGTAAAACAGAAATATCTGCAGGATTAATACCAGAAATACGTGTTGCCTGACCAATAGTCACTGGTCTGACCTTCTTTAGTTTCTGTCTTGCTTCTAATGATAAGTTTAATACATCATCATAGTCTAAGTCAGCAGGAATCTGCTTTTCTTCCATATTCTTTACTTTTTCTACTTGTCTTAATGTTTTTTCAATATATCCCTTATATTTAATAAGAATAGTGACTCTTCTCATTTCTTCTTCAGTTAAGTCAACATGTTCAATATAAGGTAATAAGTCTTCATAAACTAATTCTGGTCTTTGAAGAATAGCACGGGCAGTTACACCTTCTTTTAAACGTGTTGAGCCCTTCTCTTCTAAGAGGTCATTGATTTCACTCTTAGGTGAGAAATGAATGGTATCTAGACGTTCTATTTCAGCATGGATACGATTCATTTTATCTAAGTAAAGTGAATAGACTTCATCATTTACAAGACCTGCATCATGGCCATATTTTCTTAATCTTTCATCCGCATTATCATGTCTTAATAATAATCTATATTCCGCACGACTTGTTAACATACGATATGGTTCTTTAGTACCTTTAGTCACTAAGTCATCAATCAATACACCAATATAAGCTTCATCACGTTTCAAGATTAAAGGTTTATTCCCCTTTACCTTCTTAGACGCATTAATACCGGCAATAAGACCCTGACCTGCTGCTTCTTCATAACCTGAAGTACCATTGATTTGACCTGCAGTAAAGAGATTCTTTAAGACCTTTGTTTCTAGACTAGGCCATAACTGTAATGGATCAATCGCATCATATTCAATCGCATATGCATATTTTAAAATAGTACAGTTTTCAAGTCCTGGTAATGAATGCACCATCTTTTCCTGAATATCATGAGGCATAGATGTAGAGAATCCCTGTACATAGATTGTATTCATTTCCTTAGATTCTGGTTCTAGGAAAATCTGATGTCTTTCCTTATCCGCAAACTTAACAACCTTATCTTCAATAGATGGACAGTAACGTGGTCCAATACCTTTAATAAGTCCTGAGAACATCGCACATTTATCCAAATTATCTCTAATAAGTTTATGTGTCTCTGCCGTTGTATATGTTAAGTAACATACAGTCTGATCTTCTACTGGTGTGAAATGTGTTGTTTCATATGAGAATGAAAGTTTCGCATCTGTACCAGGCTGTACTGTTGTTTTTGAATAATCAATAGAATTGATTTCTACACGTGGTGGTGTACCTGTCTTTAATCTTTGGATTCTAAATCCATAATCCTTTAACTTACTTGATAAATATAAGCTTTCCTTCTGTTTATCTGGTCCACTAGGAGTCTTAGAATGACCTACAAGGACTTCAGCCTTTAAATAAGTTCCTGTAGTAAGAATTGTAGTACGAGATTCATAGCGTGTACCATCTGCAAGGATAACACCCTTACACTCATCACCTTCTACAATCAAATCCTCGACCATTGCTTCTACAATATCAAGATTTTCTTGTTCCTTTAATACTTTCTGCATATAGCGTGGATAAGCTTTCTTATCTGCCTGTGCACGAAGAGACTGAACACCTGGTCCTTTTGCAGTATTCAACATCTTCATCTGAAGGTAAGTCGCATCTGTAGTTTTACCCATCTGTCCCCCAAGTGCATCTATTTCTCTTACAATAATGCCCTTTGCAGGTCCTCCAATGGATGTATTACAAGGCATGCTTCCTGCATTAGAGAAGTTGCTTGTAATAAGTAATGTTTTATTTCCTGTTCTTGCACCAGCAAGACATGCTTCAATACCTGCATGGCCAGCACCTACAACTATAATATCGTACACTATAAACGACCTTCCTTTCTTATTTAATACGTGTCTATATTAACACATCAATTCGTGTTTGTCATTATACCACAAATGCATTATTATGGTGTAAAATTCAATCAAAAATGTTGGTGGTATGATATAATAAAAACGGTGATGAGCGATGAAAGAAAGAGATATTTTAAAGATCTATAATAATTATTGTGTCATTGGGATGAGTCCTGATCCTGAGAAGTACAGTTATCAAATATATCAGTGCTTAAAGAATGCAGGTAAGCATGTCTATGGTATATCACCTAAGTATGACACAATAGACAATGATAAGATGTATACATCTCTAATGGATATAGAGTATCCTGTGGATGTTGTTGTTTTTGTCGTTAATAAAACAATTGGTATGACTTATATCAGAGAGATGAGAGAGTTGGGTATTAAGTATGCCTGGATGCAGCCAGGAACTTATGATGAAGATTTACTTCATGCTTTTCATGACCAGGGAATAGAAACAATAGAAAATTGTGTATTACAGGTCATGAATAGTTAAATCAAATATAGATTCATGTAATGGGAAGGTGATATCGACTTGGATATCATCTTTTTTAGTATCCTTTAAATCTACTGTACCTAATGTTTCTTTTCTATCTGATATCACTTGATAACCAAAATCATATTGTTGTGATAAAGAGAAACCAATAGAACTCATAATGACAGGATCACCATGTAATTGAATCATCTGCTCTGTCTGTAATCTAAAGAAGTTCTGATAAGGAATCTGGTCAATGCCAGTTTCTAATGCCTGTTCAACAGCCATAAAGAAATAAGAAGAGAACTTCCCATATGGGAATCCTACGACATAAGGTGTGCCATACTTCTCTTTTAATAATTCAGCAATCTTTAATCCTTTCACTGATACTACAATATTTACATCTGCATAACCGGCCATATCCAATGATGTATCATGATATAAGAAAGTTGTAAGGACATTGTATTTCTGTTCAGTAAAATAATCCTTTAATATTTCATAGACTTCTTCATCAAATAAATCAGGTGTTAAGCCTAATAGATTAATAGAAGTCACAGGCATCTGTAAGTTATATTGAATATCTGGTAATTGTTTAACTAATGTGCATAATTCTTCTTCTGTATAATTCATATATGTACCTCATTTTTTCTTCATTATATCATGGTTTTTAGTTTGCACGAACTAACTATTAGGTTATAATATGGTTAGATAATACTAACACAGGAGGAGATGTTATGGACTTTTTAGAAATAAAAGGGTTAAAGAAATCTTTTGGACAGGGAGAGAGTCATATTGATGTATTAAAGGGGATTGATATGACTATTAATCAAGGGGAATTTTGTGTACTACTTGGTCCTTCTGGTTCTGGTAAATCTACACTACTTAATATTATTGGGGGTATTGATAGTTTAGATGAGGGAGAACTTATTATTAATAAACATCATTTAAAGACAATGAAAGAGAAGGAATTAAGTCAATACAGACGTGATCATCTAGGTTATATATTCCAGATGTATAATTTAATTCCTAACTTAACAGTGAGAGAGAATATCGAAGTAGGTGCTTATTTAAGTAAGAAGCCTTTGGATATTGATGATTTATTACATACTCTTGGTTTATATGAGCATCAGAATAAATTACCTAATCAGTTGTCAGGTGGACAACAGCAACGTACTGCAATTGGACGTGCAGTCGTAAAGAATCCAGATATACTTCTTTGTGATGAACCGACTGGCGCACTCGATTATCGTACTTCACAGGATATATTACAGTTGATCTGTGATATTAATGAAAGATTTGGTAATACAATCATCATGGTCACACATAATGAATCTATTAAGTATATTGCGAATCATATCTTTGTATTACATGATGGAAAAATTAAAGAAGACTATATGAATACAGATCGTAAACGAGTCAATGAGGTGGATTGGTAATATGAAGAATCCATTAAATAAACGTTTTGTACGAGAATTAAGAGAAGACTGGAGTAAGTATCTTGTCATCTTCTTATTGATGACAGGTATGATTGGTCTTGTATCTGGTTTTATTGTGGCAGATGAGAGTATGATCAGAGCTTATAATGAAAGTTTTGAGAAGTATACGATAGAGGATGGTCACTTTAATGTAGACAAAAAACTAAATAATCAGTCTTTGATCAATATTTCTAAAGCCGGTGTACATCTCTATGATCATTCTTATGTAGAAGAAACATTGATCAATGGAAATAAATTACGTATCTTTGCGACACCTCAAAGTGTAAATAAAGTATGTGTCATGGAAGGAAAACTTCCTCAAAACAATAAAGAGATTGCGATAGATCGCATGTATGCCGTCAACAACAAGTTATCTATTGGGGATACTATTAAGAGTCAGAATCATTCATTAAAAATCTGTGGTTTAGTGGCTTTACCAGATTATTCCGCATTATTCGAGAATAACAGCGATACGATGTTTGATGCCATCAAGTTTGGTGTGGCTGTTGTACAACCTTCTTTATTTAATCAATGGGATACAGCACATATGACTTATAGCTATTCATGGCTTTATACAAATAAACCAAAGAATGAAGAAAAGAAATCTGAATCATTCTTAAAGCTATTGAATAAAGAAGTACATCTAGAAGAATATATTCCTCAATATGAGAATCAGGCTATTCATTTTACTGGTGATGATATGGGTAGTGATGGCGTGATGGTCAGACTTCTCTTATATATCATGATTGTGATTATCGCATTTGTATTTGCGGTCACTATGACCAATACAATCCAGAAAGAATCTAATGTGATTGGGACATTACTGGCATCTGGTTATACAAAGAAAGAATTGATCCGTCACTATATGACACTTCCTATTATTGTGACACTTATGAGTGCCTTGATAGGTAATATTCTTGGTTATACCTATTTTAGAACGACTATGGCGAATTTATATTATGCCAGTTATAGTTTAACGACTTATCAAACAGTATGGAGTGCAAGTGCTTTTATTCAGACAACAATTGTACCTGTTATACTCATGTTTATAATTAATCTCTTTATATTAAATAGACAGTTGTCTCTATCTCCTCTTAGATTCTTAAGAAGAGATTTAAAGAGACATAAACAGTCCCATGTCATGCCTTTATCTGCACGCATTCCTTTTATTACACGTTTTAGAACACGTATTATTCTTCAAAATAAAGCCCATTATATTGTGATGTTGATTGGTTTAATGTTTGCGAATATGATCTTATTATTTGGACTTGCGATGCCAGATATTATTAATTCCTATGGAACCAATATTAAACAGAATATGTTTGCGGATTATCAATATATTCTTAAAGTACCAGCAAGCTTGCAGTCTAGTGAAAAGAGCTTTTCTAATATGATAGAAGCTTATACTTTCACAAAGGGAATAGAAACAGAAGAAAAGACAGCTGAGAAGTTTAGTGCTTATAGTTTAAAAATGGAAGACAATACTTTGGATACGGTGACTGTATATGGAGTAAAGAAGAACAGTCGTTATGTTTCTATTAATGATGGTGTTTATGTATCAAGTGCTTATGCGGATAAATATCATATACATAAGGGCGATGTACTTCACTTAAAGACAGAATATACAAATAAGAAGTATACATTAAAGGTTAGTGGTGAATATAACTATCCAGGTGCGATTGCGATATTCATGAATCAGAAAAAAATGAATCAGTTATTTGATTTAGATGATGATTATTTTTCTGGTTATTTCTCAGAGAATCCTATTACTGACATGAATGAAAAGTATATAGGCACAACGATTGATTATGATTCATTAAGTAAAGTATCTCGACAATTGAATGTATCAATGGGAGGTATGGCTTATTTACTTTGTGGAATGGCTGTCATCATGTTTATTGTGCTTGTTTATCTTCTTACAAAAACAATTATTGAAAAGAATGCGCAATCTATTTCTATGACAAAGATTCTTGGTTATACCAATCATGAAGTAAGTTCGATTTATATTGTATCGACATCTATTATTGTATCTTTGTTTATTCTGATCACTGTACCACTCGATTATGCGATATTAAAGCCAATATTTGAAGCAATGATGAAAGAAGAGATGGCTGGATGGATGCCTCTAACGGTAAGTAACCTTACTTTCTTAAAGACAATCGTTATTGGTTTTATCAGTTATTTCATAGTGATGTTAATTGAGTATAAGAAGATTAAGAAGATCCCAATGCAGGATGCATTGAAGAATGTGGAATAGGGGGTACTTGTATGAATAAGAAGTTAATAGCGATACTATGTTGTATCATGCTTACAGGATGTACAACGGAGACAAAGGCGAATAAAACAAAGACTATTAAAGAAGAAACACCTGTTGTCTTAACCACAAAAGGACATGATGTAAAAGAAGCAGTGAATAAGAGTGAAACTATTACTGTAAAGACAAATACACTTGGAGAGATAAAAAGCACAAAAGCAGAAGTGACTATTCCTTCTATAAGTGAAGGTGATCTTATTCAAGATACAACTGTGTTAAAGGATATCAGTAATAAGGGTGATGAGAATATAACTTTGAATAATCATCAATTGTTGATAGAAAATAACAAGAATAATATTCAATATACAGGTACTTTAGATGCAGCACTTCCTGTTGGTGTCGATGTGACTTATTATTTGGATGGACAGAAAGTGACAGATATCAAAGGTAAAACAGGGACATTAAAGGCTATATTTAAATATAAGAATAGTACTGAGACACCTTTTGTAGCGACTACTATTATGCTTCTTCCTCAAGAGACAGTCAGTGATATTGAAGTGAAGAATGGGAAGAGTATGTTGATGGATGATTATCAAGCCATTGTAGGATTAGGTTGTCCTGGTTATGAACCATTTAAGGATTCTATGGAAGTGACTATGAAGATCAAGAACTTCCAATGTGACTATATGAGTACGGTATTTACTGATGGTATGTTTAAAGATTTAGACTTAAGTGAACTCACAAAGACAACAGATCAGTTAAACCAATCAGCACAGAAGTTAGTAGAAGGTTCAGCACAATTACTCGCAGGATGTACAACGTATGGACAATACCTTCATACATATATGTCCAATGTGTCAAAAGTAAGTGAAGGAGCCAATGCACTATTAAAAGGGTCTAAACAATATGATGCCTCTACACAGGCACTTATTAAAAACTTAATATCTTCTATGAAGGATCCTACAGAACTGATTCAATCTAAAATAAATAACATTGATCTCACTGATGAACAGCGTGCTGCAGTAAACAGAGCGATTAGTGAAGGTGTTCAGGAAAGCTTAATACAAAATAAGAAGAGTCTTGAACAACTCTCACAATTGCTTTCTCAAAGTCCTGTATCAAAACAATTAGAGACATTATCTTCTAGCTTATCAGAGTTGAGTCAAGCTGGGAATGAACTTTCTCAACAATACCAGACACTTGTAACGGGTGCAAAAAGCTTATCTGAGGGAATGCGTCTATTTGATCAGGAAGGTATTCAAAAGATTACTGATATAACTACAATTAAGAAGTTAAAAGAAAAAGACCATTATAGTGGTCTATCAGGAAACAATATCACAAATACTAAATTCATCTTTGAGATGGCTATCTAGAACCTTGCATTCGCAAGGTTCTTTTCATTTCTATCACCGTTAATTTAGTTTGTATGATATATATTTTTCATTTTTCAAGCGTTACTGTATTTAAAGATTAGGAGTATGTTAAAATATGAACATGGAGGTGATATTCATGGATGATTTCTTAAGTGATATTTATACAATACTCTTTGCGAAATGGATTCTATTGCAGGAAGTGCCTGACTTTGAAACAAAAGTGAATGAAGACTATACAGAGATTCATTTCTATAATAAGCATGCAGATATTGAAATTGTCTTTAATCCATTGAATATCATAGAGTTTAAAGCTACTAATACACAATCTGGTGACACTGAATATTATCTACATTTCCAGATGAAAACATTGAATCATGCAATGAAGTTATTTAAAGAACTCACTCATTATATGAAGCATATTGGTGAATCGCCTACTATTAAGATATTGTTGTGCTGTAGTGGTGGTTTAACAACTAGCTATTTTGCGATGAAGATGAATGAAGCCTCTAAATTAATGAGTCTTCCTTATGTGACAGAAGCAAGTGGTTATAATAATTTATACTATGTAGCACAGGATTATGATGTCGTTCTCTTAGCACCACAGATTTCTTATTTACATGCCAAAGCATGTGATATTCTTAAAGATAAAATTGTCTTAAATGTGCCACCTGAAGTATTTGCGAAATATGATGTAAAAGCCATCTTTACACTTGTGAAAGAATCATTAGAGATTAAAAAGAACCAATCTGATCAGAAGATTCCTTTACCTGTTATGTTGGATGTAGAAATCAAGCATAAGACATTGGCTCTCTCTATTTTCCGTAATAAACAATCCATTCATGTTGCTTATCGTGTCTATGATAAGAATCAAGAAATACTTTTAGATAATGAAGTGATCAAACCTGTAGTTAATCTTCAGGATATTTGTGACATTATTGATATTGCCCGTCTTCATTATCCTCGTATTCGTTATATTGGTATTGCGACTCCAGGTATTATTGATGATGGTTATGTGTCTTCTACAAGTTTAGTCGGATGGGAAACACCAGAGAGATTAGAAGATGTCCTCACTGAACGTTATCATTTGCCTGTATGTATATGTAATGATGTCAATGCAGCAGCTGTCGGTTATTATTCTTCACAAGACCAAGTAAGTTCACTGGCTTTCTTATTCCAGCCTGTACATGCAATGAGTGGTGCAGGTATTATTGTGGATAACTGCCTACTACATGGTATGCATAACTTAGTAGGAGAAGTACAATTTCTTCCTTTAGATTTAACAGAAGATAAAATGACACTCAGTATGTCTCCTGAAGGATGTATTGAGGTTGTATCACGTACTCTTGTTTCTATTATCAGTTTATTAAGTCCAGAAGAACTTGTCCTTTATTGCGACTTTATTCCCCATTTACTTCCTTTATATGAAGAAATGGCCACTCTTATACCAAAAAAATATATTCCGCCTATTACCAAAGTAGATAACATGCAGGAATATATTCTTCTTGGGACTATGATATTAAGTACAACACAGAACTAAGAGAGTTCTATATAGTGTTCAATACGATAGTCTATATTCTTTTCATAGTCTCTATTAAAATAACATGCATACAAACAGTCTAATAAGAACTGTAATGAAGCTCTAGAAGAGAAAGATGCAATCTTTTCTTCTGAATCTTCATAAGAGGCAAAATAGAGATGATAATCAACAATTTTAGATAATTCACTCTCTTTAGTAGAAGAGATAAGAACAGTTGTCACCTGGTTCTTATTCATCACACGGATAAAGTCTTCTACATGAGGTGTTCTATTGGCATAGGAGATCACGATTGCGAGATCTCCTTTTTTTAATGTTTCAGCCACCTTTGTTTGATAGAAGATCTGTTTTTCTACTATGACATCCTTACCTATTTCTAACATGTTCTGTCTAAAACATTCGGCCATGAAGAAATTACCTATAGAAGGAAATAACGCGATAACATTCGCATCATACATCTTCTGGACAATTTTACCAAATTCATCTAAATTCACTAGATTTAATGTAGAATGAAGTGTCTGGTCATAGAGATTCAACATTTTAGTCATGATTTCATGGTTTGTGTTATTGATCCTGAAAGGATAGTTATAGTCTACTGAAACAAGTTCTTTCTGGTATCTTTCACGATCAAAATGGATATGGGATTTAAATGCCTGTAAACCTGAAAGTTCTAGTTTATCAATAATACGATAAATAGTAGAAACAGATACGTAGCTATTCTTAGAAATATCTGCAGCAGACATATTCATAATATCTTCTGAATGTTCTATAACATAATCTATAAGTGTTTTTTCACTTTCTGTAAGGGATAATTGTTCGAGCTTATCATAAATGTTCATAAAAAGCCTCCTGATAGACTATATTATACTCTATTTTAATTACTATTTCTTTAACTGGAAGACTTTAAGTGCATTCTCTGTTGTCTGTTTTGCGACCTCTTCGTAGCTTAATCCTTTTAGTTCAGCAATCTTTTGGGCAACAAAATAGACATTACCTGGTTCATTCTGTTTTCCTCTATAAGGTGCTGGTGTGAGATAAGGGTCATCTGTTTCTACAAGTAGATAGTTTAAATCTACGCCTTCAGCGACTCTTTTAGGAACCTTCGCATTCTTAAAAGTAACAGGACCTGCCAAAGAAATATAATAACCAATCTTAATGAATCTTAAAGCCATCTCATAACTTCCACTATAACAATGCATAATACCCTTTACACTAGACTTAGAAAGAATATCAAATGTATCTTCATAAGCATCTCTGGCATGAATAGTAACAGGTAAAGATAATCTCTTGGCTATTTCTAACTGTTTCTTAAAACAGTCAATCTGTTTTTCTTTAGATGCTTCATCCCAATAGTAATCTAATCCTATTTCACCTACAGCAACAACCTTAGGATCTTTTGCAAGTGCTTCTATTGCCTCTAAATCCTCATCTGTTGTCTCTTTACAATCATTAGGACTAATACCTACTGCAGCATAAATAAAGTCATACTCATGCGCTATCTGTACTGCAAGACGTGATGATTCTAAATCATAACCTACAACAGTAAAGTACTTCACACCTCTATCTATTGCATTCTGAATATATAAATCACGATTTTCAAATAATTGTTCACTATTTAAATGTGTATGTGTATTAAATAACATTTTTCTTATTACCTCGCTTTTAATCAAGTATACATAAAAAAAACAGGGGAATAAACCCCTATTAGTAAATGCACAGTCCTTATAATTCTATCTATTATTACTTTCTAGATTAGTGTCCAGTGTTTAGCCTCTTCCCACTTAACATCAGGTATACTTTGTAATAGCTTTAATAGTTCTTTATTTGTTTGAGTGTCTAGCTGCTTTGTGCTACAAAAAACAAAATTATTTTCATTATAATGAAGAAAATAGCCTTCTTCTACTTTTAGAATTTTAATAATTCTAGTATATGAAATGTTCATAACAAGTTCAGTTGATATTATGTCTACAGAATTGTCCTTGAAAACAAGATTGTATATAATTTTATCAGTTTCAATATCATATAGTTCTTTTTTCCTACGAAATATTAATTTCATACATAAGGTTCCTAAAAATTCTAGATAAATAACTCCAAAAATAATGAGGCATGTTACAAATAAGTTCATGTACCTAGAAAGAAATTCATATAGCAGGAAAAAAGCAGAAATAAGTATAAATAGTAAACGAGCTATTCTATAGCTTCTTGTATTCAATAAAAGTCTGTATTTTTTTAATATATCATAATCAAGTTCTACATTATTAACCTCAATATTCTCTGACTTATAATCCATATAAATTCCTCCTTGTCTTATATATTATGGCATTTTTATTATTAGAACACAATGTAGTGCAATGATATTTAGTTGTAATTTTATAAAGAAATGACTGACTTGATAATTAATGAGAAATACTAGAGTATAACAAATATATTATCAATATCAACTGACGATTGAAAAAAGTGTTAGAAAGTAAGATGTTTAAACAGGTTCTTCTTTTCTGAATATTCATAATTAAATAGTATCATAAGTACAGAATAGAAAACTGTTGAAGATTATACGTTTTATTATGGCATATCCCTCCACCTGTCACTAATTTTTATATATCAAGTTTGCAGTTTAACAAACTGCCTAAGCATCGCTTTATGATGAATAACATCATATAAATATTAAATCCTGCAGTGTTGGTAAGATTCTTGAAATGACCTCAGTTAACTCATCACAATAAGTATTTTTTCGCATAACTTACCATCACTGATTCAAAAATGTTGAACTACGTTTCCCGTGAGACTCCCAGAGCAATTCACTAATCCTGTTTCATTTATAGTAATAACTTATGGTTCACTACACTTAGCAACAAATATCTTTGGTAAGCATATTTCTAACTGAATTTGTATCATACCAAGCACACTCATAAAAGACGGACTTGGTCCGCCTTTTACTATTTCTAATACTGTATTGAGTTATTTAGCCATTGCAGCCTTCTCATAATTCAATTAACTTATGAATCTACCTCACTAGCAATAACAGCTCTATTAATTATCATTCCAATCGCTAGTAATATTTCTGATATACATGTAGGTGCAGCAAAAACTACAATTGCAAGCAAAGCAATAGTTGTGCAAGTAACTAATGCATATTTTTGTAATGATTCTGGTACAAATTCATAATCATAATCATTATTTCGTTGAGGAGTGACTGTAAAACCAACTTCTACTGTTAGTTCCTTTTTCACTTTATTTGTATCAGCATTTGCGAAAATATCTTCAGAAGTCACAATCAAAACAAATTTTGGATATCCTTTATTTTCCTCTAATTTAACTCCTATATTTCCTGTAGTGACAGATAACGCTACTTTTTTCAAATTACTATTTTCTTTAGCAATTGCATCACGTACTTCATCTATATCTATTTCAAATTCAGAAGTCAACTTATTAATTTTATTCTCACATTTTGTAGTCAGTTTACCTTCAGAATCCAACTCAATAGTTACAGGTTCTCCAGTAAATTCAGATTTTGGTGTAAATTTTTGACTAATTTTAGAGGAAACTTCTATTTTTAATCCATTAATAACAATCTCTTTTACTGGAAATTCCGCTTCTTGTTTAAGACCCGCTTTTGAAATTGCGTCTGAATATCCTAATGGATCAAGTACATTATATACATACTGATAAATTTGTTCTTTTTCTATCTGATCTGAGCTTTTCTCTGCTAATTTATCCGGTGACATATAAGGCATTTTATCAAATGTTGTAATACCCTTATCTCTACCTGAATAGCCTACCTTATCTAAATCAAATGAAGGACTTGAAGGGAATTGCCCACCATTATTCACATTAAATTCGAAGAACTGATCAAACGCCCAGTTCTTCGGAATAGGATAACCTAAGTTGCAACTGTATCCGCTTGACATATCAGCTACAAATGAATATTCCGCTAAGCCTTTTTTACTGATATAAGAGCAGATATATCTTGGTGCATAAATTCCTACCTTATACTTTTTATTATTTGTTTCACTATTAAATACAAGATTCAGTTTCTTGAAGTATGGAACAATAAATGATTTCATCTGATAATCATAACAGTCAAAGTCTACTGCGAAGTAGATAGTTGTACCACTAGGAACACCGATTCTCTTAGCTGCTGTAATTGCTGTATGTGCATCTACAATGCCCTGTCTAAGATTCTGAAAATACTCTGCTTTATATCCTCCATCCTGATAGATAGGGAATACTCTTAATCCAGCACTTTCAATGTTTTTGATTTCTTCAAATGTGATGAACTTTCTCTTTCCATTTGCTGTTCCTGTCAGATATCTACCTACCACCTGATATCCTGCATTTTTAATATCTAGTGCCTGCTGCTTATTTAATACTGTGGAGCAGTCACATGCCTTTGCTTTTCTTCCTGTATCACCTTTACTTGTTAAAAGTGATTTCATTGTTGCACAGTTTACTTCTCCAGATGTAACTAGTCCAATTCCCGTTAATGCATAGAACTCCTGGAATGATGCAACCATGGACTTAGTAGTACTGTCAAAGTTACCATCAAATCTTCCAGCGTTATATCCATTCAAGTATAATCCATATTGAACAAGCTTATTATACTTTACATAGGCACCATTCTTCCCCTGCTTTAATACACTAGGGAATTTTGATGCTGTCTGATCACCAAAATTTCTTTTATCAATACTGCCAATAAAGCTTGTATAAATACCTTCAGCAGCCTGTAGTGCTGCAATTAATGCATAAGAAGTAAATCTTGAGACAATACCATCACATGGACCTACACCAATGATATCAGACCAGTCTGTATTCAACTGCTGCTGAATTTTTACAATCGTCTTATCTCCAGCATTTGTCTTTTTAAACCAGTTGATTGATACTAGTCCCATCCATACTTTCCAATCAATGATGCCTGTTACTGGAAGTCCTGCATCACTCTGGTACTGCTTTACAGCATTCACTCCAGTCGTATAATAAACTCCTGTAATTCCTCCAGCATTATACCCCTTTACAAACAATGCGCACTGCAGAATGCATACATTTGGATTTCCTGGATCATTAGCATTCATTTTTGAAATATCACTTAAAGATCTCATTTTATTTAAAGTGATATTTCCTACTGTTCCTGTTACTGGAGAGATTCCATTTTCAATCTGAAAGGCTCTGATAATCCCCTTGCATGTACCTGTACCAGTCAAGCCGTCCTCATCCAGCTTTACCCATTCAGAACGATGACCATACATGCTGTTTAAATATTTTTGTGCCTTTCTAACATTTTCATCTGCCATTATTACTATCCTCCTATTTTGATAACTACTTTACGTAGAATTCATACCGGTATTCTTTCTACATTTTTATCATACATTCATTCAGAAGCACCATTGTGCCTTTCGCATTTCATTAATATAAGCTATCTAATGAAATTGCTCCTGTTACTTTACCGTTTACTCCAATTACTACTCTATCACCTTTGATTTGAATCACTTTATATTGATTTTTAAATACAAAATTTGCAATTGACTGACCATCATACCACTTTGAACCAGCCTTAACACGCACACTATCTCCAACGTTTAAATTACTAGCTTTGTTTTTTATCTTATAAAAAGTATTAATCAGACCATGATCATAACTACAGTCCAAAAACTTTGAATCTATTCCTTTTATATTTCTTAAAACACCTTTTTTAGCATTAGAAGTGAACTGATGCAATAATACATTTCCAAAAGGATTGTATTTAATCTTATTGTCCCAATTATTATACCCATTATTAAGCCCATAATTAGCAATCCATAACGTCCATGCGGAAAAACCACTATTTGTAAGCTTGTTTTTAAACCAGTCCTGATTTGCATATATTCCAGCAGAATAACCTGCTCCTTCAATAACATCACAAAATGCTTTAGCAATCTTATAATACATGTCATTACTTAAACTGCCCTGATAATCAGAATATTCAATATCATAATAAATAACACATACCTGATATTTACTGCATGCCTGCAAAGCTAAATATGCTTCTCTTTTAGCTTCATATTCGTTTCTAGCATAACAAAAATGATAAGCAAATAATGGAATGCCTAACTCATTTGCTTGTTTCGCATTATTGTTCCACTGCTTGTCAATATTTCCAGAACTCCATCCATAAGAGCATCTAGCTACAACACCAGAAATAGATTCCTTTGCCTTGCTTAAATCTACTTTCCCGTTATGATATGAAATATCTATAATATAATTACTCATTGTTTTCTACTATGCTTTCTATGTTTTGAGAAGCTACTTCTAAACCTTTAACAAGAATCTGTGGCACATCAAATCCAGCTTCTACAAGATTTTCTAAAATACTACGATACTCATTAATGATTAACGAAATTAAAACATACCAGCCTAAAAACGTTAATATTGCCAAATCGATGTGAATTATCTTTCCTAATTCTTCAAAACATACTGGAATTATAAAAGACAATAAAACCAATATCCATTGAGCTACTTTCTTTGCGATTCCTTTTAATCCTGCCATTGAATTTTCTTTATTATTTATTCTTGATTTTATCCATCCTGTTAATGTATCAAGAACATTTAATAGTAATAGCACCATAAATAAAATCCAATGTTTATCCATAGCAATTGTAAGAATAGGTAATACAATAGAATACACTTTATCTATATTCTTAACAAAATTGTTCATTATTCAGTTTTCTCACTTTGTTAATAATACTATTATATTTTCTTACAATAGAACTATGATTGGCATAACCCACATGAATAGAAATAAGATCAAATGTTTTATTCTCAAAATTACGCAAAGCAATAATTTCAAGTTCATCTGGTAATAATTCTTTTAACCAATAATTAACTTTAGAGACAATATGTGAGTAGAACATATATTTATTCTTTTCGTGATCATTTAATTCTTTAAACTGTAGTGCTTGATTTAAATTATCCAAATGTACTTTAGCAATAGAGTAGAAGTTTAGAGTAAGTTCAATTTCTTCATTAGAATAAACCATTGCCTACTTACTCCTCTTCTTATAAATTGTAAAACGTTTTACAAATGTATTATATTATATTTAATCGACACAATTGTGCTTTTATGATTATTATAATGGCTCAAATTAATTGTTCCACTTTATTACAACTATTAATTCTACATATTTGAACATATCATCCAATAGTTAGTCAAAAAACATTTCTTTAGATGAAACAATTTGACCTTCCGTAAAATATGAGTTCAAGTTGTTATACCAATGGGAGTCATAAAAAAATGTTATGAAATACAGGCACAGCTAAGATCATGAAATGATCAACCTTATCAGAATGAATAATCAATCGAAATAGAAAATCATAATTAGTAATATATATCATCGTTATTTGGTGCATTTGATACTTATCCATGTTAAAATTAATATATTATAAATAGCGAGGTATCAAATAATGGAAACATTAACTGTCAAAAACAATAAAATAGATTATTCAACTCTTAAAAAAGTGATCTTTTACTTCTTTCCTACATACTATATATTGTTACTAGTGACCATATTCTGTGGTGCATTAATTGCTTTGTTTATAAATCTGTCTACAAGAGATGTTGTTTACATTATAGGATGCATTATTATATTACTAATGGTACCTACAGCCCTCTTATTCAACGAAAAAATAATCGCAAAAAAATGCATAAATCAACTTAATGATTTATATCACACAGATGTAATTTTCTATGATCTAGTCTTTGGTGAAGATAAGTTAACCTCAATTGAATACTCATCAAAAAATGAAGTTCCCATGAAATACAAGAATATTAAAAAAATAATAGAAACTAAAGATGTTGTATTATTTACAAGTAATGCAGGCTTTAAAATCTATTTTGAAAAGAAAAATGCGAGTAGTGAAGATATTGAAAAATTACATGCATTTTTTGATAAGCAGAATATCAAATGGAAAAAATCAATTCTATAGTAAAGAAAACCTCTTTGATATGAGAATCAAAGAGGTTTTCTAATGCTTATAATTCTACTTTCTTACCGCCATATTTTCTTACTTTAAGAATATGACAAGACCCTTCACCAAAATACTTTTCAATTTCAGTCTTATATGTTTCTACATAATCATCTTTTACAAAGGCCTGGATCGTACCTGCAAATCCACCACCATGTACTCTACATACACCTTTATCACCTAGGATATCTTCAGATAAGCCTAAGGCAATAGAAACTGCCTGGTTTGTTTCATCACGGTTAGAATAGAAATTCTGTAGGTATTTATAAGAACTGTCTCCTGATGATTTGATGACTGGCTATTTCTAATATCTTCAATAATCTGTGTTGCAAGTTTCATTATTTAATTGTCTATTTCAGAAGTCAACTTATCAATCTTAAAATATATTACATATTGATTTTTCCCATAGAATATTCTGTTTATCAAAGAATTGTTTTAATTTTTCGAGATCATTTAATTCCACATTTTTTCTTTCAAAAAATGTTGTATATCCAGCTTTACTTATAATTAATATAATTTCTTTTGTTTCTATAACTTGTTTAATATCCTTATACATGATTTTACTCTTATTTTGAGTAGATTGTTCAACTGAAATAATTCCATCATTATCAAATATTAAATCGATACTTACCTGATCTGATCCATATTTTTCTTTTTGAAGTTTTATGAATCTTTTCAACATAACTTCTGATTGAACAAAAGGTAATATACACATAATAACTAATAATAGAGAAGATTTAATAAAATCAAACATATCACCATTAAATACACTAATCAATGCGGCTAATAATCCTAAGACTGCTCCGCATAGAACAAAGAATTTGTATATAAAATGAAAAAAGAAGAATCTTACTTTTTTTAAGTTTGAATGATTTATTATGTTATTTTTAATAGTTAATAGTTCCATCTTATCTCACCTCATAAATCAAGAATGTTTACAACTATAGATATTCTAACATAATAAATAATAATTATATACTATCAATTAAATCTTGTTGCTTTGTTCAACAAAAAAGCTACCAGCTTATTATCTTCTCTGGTAGCTTCCCATGTACTCTTATTCTATTAGTAAAAAGAAAAAGTATTACTATCTTCTAAATCACTCGCTATCAAATATAAATAGATTGATCATTTAGATATCTTTCATATTGCAAAGTATATTGTTCTTTTCAAAGATATTTCTTATTTCCTCATATTAATCTTTTGTAGCATTCTTCTTTTCAAAATAAATAGGCGCATCTTCTTTAACTTGAATCACAATAAGTGTTCCTGCATCGATTACTTCTTTTATGCTTTTATATTCCGTTAAATAATGCTGTGTTTCTTCTACCACATCTATGCCGTTATCTAAAAACACTAAATCAAAAGAGGTTTCTTCTTTATTAAATAATTCCTTGTGAATATCTATTAGTTTTCTAGCAAAATAATTGATCAGTATTTTAACAATGATAATTGCTAACGGTACAATAAATATTGTCCATAGCTTAAATCTATTCCTAAAAATGCTTATTAATATCAATACAACATAATATAATGCAACCAGTTTAAAAATTAATACAAAACTCGATGGGAAAAAATATTGGCCATTCTTCTTTAATATCTCATAATTTAGCTTATTATTTTTTATTGTGATCTCCATATTTATCCCCCTCATATGTATTACATTATAGCATATCATGTTTTAATATAGGTATATCGAATTTTTATACTAGCAAATCATAATCATGTTATAAATATTTTTGATAAGATACTTTGAGAATTTTAATTATTTACCTATATCATCGATATTTAGTGTAATTGACACTTGACCATGTTAAAATTTACATATTATGAATATCGAGGTATCGAAAATGGAAATATTAACTGTCAAAAATAATAAAATGGATTATCCAACTCTCAAAAAAGTCATCTTTCTCTTCTTTCCTACATTCTATACATTATTCCTAATAGTTACATTCTGTCTTACATTGATTACTTTGTTTACGAATCTATCTGCAGGATATGTTATTTACAGTGTAATAAGTGTTATTAATTTAATACTTATATGTTCTCAACCAAGAATGCTATCAAAAATAATCATAAAAAATCGCAATAAGTCACTCCAGACAGATGAATATATCTATGACTTGGTCTTTTATGAAGATAAACTAACTACAGTGGTAGACTCAGTAGAAAATAGAGCGTCCATAAAATATACGAATATAAAAAACATAATAGAAACTAAAGATGTTGTATTATTTACAAGTAATGCAGGCTTTAAAATCTATTTTGAAAAGAAAAATGCGAGTAGTGAAGATATTGAAAAATTACATGCATTTTTTGATAAGCAGAATATCAAATGGAAAAAATCAATTCTATAGTAAAGAAAACCTCTTTGATATGAGAATCAAAGAGGTTTTCTAATGCTTATAATTCTACTTTCTTACCGCCATATTTTCTTACTTTAAGAATATGACAAGACCCTTCACCAAAATACTTTTCAATTTCAGTCTTATATGTTTCTACATAATCATCTTTTACAAAGGCCTGGATCGTACCTGCAAATCCACCACCATGTACTCTACATACACCTTTATCACCTAGGATATCTTCAGATAAGCCTAAAGCAATAGAAACTGCCTGGTTTGTTTCATCATGATTAGAATAGATATTCTGTAGGTATTTATAAGAACTGTCTCCTGATGATTTGATGACTGACTTGAATGTATCAAAGTCATTGTTCTTTAAGGCTGATACTGCTTTTTCTACTCTTGCATCTTCCTTAAAGAAGTGTAATGCACGGATGACACAGCGGTCACTCATCTTTTCACGTAATTCAGGAATATGTGCTTTAAATTCTTCTTCTGATACTTCTCTTAAGAATTCTTTTCCAAAGAAGTGTGCTACTTCCTTCATTTCTGTAGGAATGGCTGCATAATCATCAGTTAAGTCTGCATGAGATGCATGAACATCTACAATACATAAACTATGATGGAATGAAGAGAAATCAACATCTACTTTTTCTACAACAGGATGATCATTGTCTTTAAAGTCAATATGAATAAGAGCACCTACTGAACTTGCACACTGGTCCATTAATCCACATGGTTTACCAAAATAGACGTTTTCTGTATACTGACCAATCTGTGCAATCAATACTGGACTCACTGTCATATCATTATATAAACCTGATAATACAGTACCAATCATGACTTCAAATGCTGCTGATGAAGAAAGACCAGAACCCTGTAATACTTCACTTGTCATATAAGCTTCAAAACCACCAATATGAAGACCTAATTCCTTAAAGCGTGCAAGAGTACCTCTAATTAATCCTTCTGAAGTACCTTCTTCTTCAGCTTTCTTTTCTAAGTCATCTACAGCTACAGCCTTTAAGTCATAATCATCAGATAATACCTTAATTTCACCATCTCTAGGTGCTGTAATCGCAATAATATCTAAGTTAATTGCAGCAGCTAATACTTCACCATGCTGGTGGTCTGTATGGTTACCAGATACTTCACTTCTACCTGGTGCTGAGAATACTTCTACTTCCTTATCACCATAAAGTGAGATGAACTTTTCAATAGCTGCAATATATCTTTCTTTCTGAGTATCTAATAAAGACTCATCTACATAAATATCAGTTAATAAAGCATCTGCCTGACCATTTCTAATATCTTCAATAATCTGTGTTGCAAGTTTCATTATTTAATTACCTCTAAACAATAAGATGTCTGTGCATCAAATGTTTCTCCCTTTCTTAAAATAGTGCTTGGATTCTTTTCAATATGAATAGCGTCTGGTAAGTTCTGTGTTTCAATACATACTGCATCTCTCGCATTATAAGGTTCACCATTCTTACCAATACGTCCATCTAGATAGTTTGCGGTATAGATCTGTGCTCCTGGTAAAGTTGTAGATACTGTTAATCTTCTACCACTTTCTTCATCTTCTAATACAACCTGATTCTTATCTGTAGTAAAGAAGAAATGATGGTCAAAACCATTACCAAGCTTTAATTGTGGATGATCTACTTCTACACGTTCACCAATCTTTGCAGGTATTCTAAAGTCAAATGGAGTACCTTCTACAGCTTCCTTTTCACCTGTAGCAAGACCATCTGCATCTACATGTTCATAATAATCAGCATCAATCTTTAAAGTGTGATTATAGATATTATGTTTATGTCCTGATAAGTTGAAATATGAATGGTTAGTAATGTTAATTAAAGTATCCTTATCACTCGTAGCATGATAAGAAATAGTTAATGTAGTACCCTCTAAATGATAAGTAGCACTAAAATCCATATTACCTGGATAACCTTCTTCTCCATCCTTTGCATGATAAGTAAACTTAATAGTATAGTCATCTAAGATTTCATAATCAAAGATCTGATAACTAAATCCTTTAATACCACCATGTAAACTATTAGGACCATTATTAATAGGTAAATGATATGTTTCACCATTTAATTCAAATGTTCCTTTTCCAATTCTATTCGCAACTCTACCTACTAATGCACCTAGATAAGCATCTAGAGTCTGATATTGGTTAAAGTCATCATAACCTAATACAACATCACCTTTTACTCCATTCTTATCTTCAACAATCATCTTAATAATAGTACAGCCAAATGTTGAGACAACTACTTCCATCTCTTCATTCTTTAATGATAAATTTTCAATATTTCCAATTTTTTCTATTACTTCTATCACATTTATTCACCTCATCTTCGGAAACATAGATAATTCATACCTATTACTTAATATATTTTATCATGTTATGAATAATTATGTATACGCTTTCTAGAAAAAGTGAATATTTAATAGACTTTTCTATGAGTTGTAAAGAGCGTATGTCTTTTACGCAGGAAAATATGTCTCATATGCACAAAATATAGACTATTTAATAATAATAATATATTATTTAAGTAGTAGAAGAGGATGGAATACTCTAAATTTAAAGATTTGACATAATAGAAAAATGGTTTAATACAATCGAGGTGAATAATATGATGAATTTTCTTCTAGCTTTGTATAGCAGTTTATTAATCAAAATCCTGCCATTATTAGTTGTATCGCTGTTACTTACATTCCTATTAGTTAAAGCTAAAATGCCAAAGTTTTTCTACCTTCTCATAGTTGTAGAAGTAATCGCAATATCTGTACTGCACTATAGCACTGTTGTCACATCAATAAGCTTATATATGGAAGAGAGAGTCTGGATTATACTCTTTAATATGGCTATCCTTGTTGGTATATATTTAATGATTCCTACTCTTTCAATCATCCTCTATAGAGTATTAAGAAAAAGAGTATATTAATGTGGACCCCATATTAAGGACATTAAATAAAAAAGTACTTAATTAGAAATGAAAATATCCTCTAGGTGTAATAAACCAGGAGGATATTTTTTCGTACTATGTTTTTAATGCACTTTTTCCAATTCACTACTTGTTTTAGATCCAGTTTGATATAATATCTTTGTTATCGTCCTCCTTGAAAGGGGGTGATGCTTTTTGTTTTTTGATTTTATGTTAACCGTCATGGCAGGTGTTCTAACTTATTACATCTGCAAATGGTTAGACGAATTTTTCAAACGATAACTAGCCTAGTGTTAAACCACTATAAAAGTTAGAAAAGGTAAGGATCCCACAATCCTTACCTTTTCGTTTGATACTTTTTGTTTTTTGAATTCAATTGAAGTTTAACACTTAACCACTTCATAGTCAAGTCGTCGTAGCATAAAAACGATATAAGTCATAGTAGCATAAAAATAATATAAGTAATTATTTCACTTCATTTTCATATGCTTATAGTTTGATGTTCGACTTTTTCATAACCGTCATGGCTGGTGTTCTTACCTACTACATCTGCAAATGGTTAGACGAATTTTTCAAACGATAACTAGCCTAGTGCTAAACCACTCTAAAAATCAGAAAAGATAATGATATGCCAATCCTTACCTTTTCGTTTGATGTATTTTGATTTCTGAATTCATTTGAAGTCTAACACTTAACCACTTCATAGTCAAGTAGTTACTGCATAGAAACCACAGGAGCAGTTTACTTATTTCACTTCATATATTTAGTCTAAAAAAGGACTCGTAATGAGTCCTCTACATTAACAATCATACTGAGTGAATACGTCACTAACTGGTAAATCGTTTTCGATGTTTTCAATTGTATGTGCAAGTAATCCTGCAACAGATACAGAAACAAGTTTATCAAATTTCTTATCCTGTGGAATTTCGATAGTGTTAGTAATAACAACTTCTTTTGCCGCACAAGTAGATAATCTTTCAACAGCAGGTCCAGAAAGTACACCATGAGTACATGCAATATATACATCTTTAGCACCTTTCTGTTTTAACATATCAACACCAGCTGTAATAGTACCAGCTGTATCGATCATATCGTCAATTAAGATACAGTTCTTACCTTCAACATTACCGATGATACCCATAACTTCAGCAACGTTTGGTTTAGGTCTTCTCTTATCGATGATAGCGATAGGACAATCAAATGCTTCAGACATCTTACGAGCTCTAGTAGCTCCTCCGTGGTCAGGAGATACAACACATAAATCCTGAACCTTCTTTTTACGGAAGTATTTGATTAATAGTGGTAAAGCCTGCATTTCATCTACTGGAATATCAAAGAATCCCTGAATCTGAGCTGCATGTAAGTCAACAGTTACAACACGGTTAACACCAGCTGTAGTTAATAAGTCTGCAACTAACTTAGAAGTGATTGGCTGTCTAGGTTTAGCTTTACGATCCTGTCTAGCATATCCGAAATATGGAATAACAGCAGTAATTTCACGAGCAGAAGCACGTTTTAAAGCATCAGTTAATACTAAGATTTCCATTAAGTTTTCAGTTACTGGATTAGAAGTAGACTGAACAATGAATACGTCCTTACCACGAACAGATTCACCGATTTCACATAAGATTTCACCATCTGCGAAGTGATGAACTTTGCAGTCTCCAACCTTAGTACCTAAAATGCTTGCGATATCCTGAGCTAATTTCTTGCTTGAAGATAAAGAAAATACTGTAATTTTGTTTTTCATATGTGTCCCCTTTTTTTATTTCTTGTTTCTTTCGTTATAAATCTTCATACGTTTTTCTTCTAAAACTTTTGCATAACCAGGTTTGTTCACCTGTCTAGCACGTGCGATAGACATTGCGCCATCTTCTACAGTTTCTGTTACAGTAGATCCAGCTGCAACAAATGCGCCTTCACCAACAGTCACTGGTGCAACGAGATTTGAATTACATCCAATAAATGCATTGTTTCCAATAACAGTCATTGACTTATTCTTACCGTCATAATTGCTTGTGATAGTACCACAACCAATATTAACGCCATCGCCTACTTTAGCATCACCGATATAAGTAAGATGAGCAGACTTGCTTCCCTTACCAAAATCAGCTTTCTTCATTTCCACAAAGTTACCAATGTGTACATTCTCTCTAATATGACAATTAGTTCTTAGTCTTGCATAAGGACCAATATCAGTACCGCTTTCTACAACAGAATCGCTTAATACTGAGAACTTGATTTCCACATTATCCTTAATATCTACATCTGTAAATTCACAATAAGGACCAATATGACAGTGTGCCCCTATAGTAGTATGTCCCTTGATAATACAACCTGGTTCAATGATTGTATCCTTACCGATTACAACATCAGTACCAATATATGTGTTATCAGTATCTACAATAGTTACGCCATTTAATAACCAGTTCTTATTTACTCTCTTCTGAAGTAACTTAGTTGCTTCAGCAAGCTGAACACGGTCATTAATGCCACCTACTTCACTGAAATCCTGAATCTTATAGCCATCAACCTTCTTGCCTTCTTCATTCATGATTCCAATTAAATCTGTAATATAATACTCACCCTGAGCATTGTTGTTTGTTACTTTCTTTAAAGCTTCAAACATTGATTTGTTATCAAAACAATATTCACCTACGTTCATCTCAGTGATATCCATCTGAGATTCCTGTAAGTCTTTGAATTCTACAATTCCTGTTACCTGGCCATCTTCCTTAATAATACGACCAAATGGAAGTGACAAGTCACAATCACATGTCATTACAGTACCACTATTCTTACCATTCATATGATAATCAATAAGTCCCTGTAATGTTTCCGCAGTAATTAAAGGTGCATCACCATTTAATACAAGAGTGATTCCTTCTTTATCCCCTAGAACACTTTCTGCCATCATGACAGCATGTCCAGAGCCTTTCTGCTCTTCCTGTAAGACAGTAGTGACGTCGTTATCTAACAAAGCCTTGACCTGGTCAGCCCCATGTCCAACAACAACGACTGTTTCTGCGATATCTAACTTCTTTAATTCATCCACCACATGATTGATCATTGGTTTATATAAAACTTCATGAACAACCTTAGGTGCATCTGACTTCATACGGGTACCTTTACCCGCAGCTAAGACAACTGCATAAACTTTCATCGACATATCTCCTTTTTTTCCCCTACATTCTAGCAAAATTCAATTCAAAATAAAAGAGAAAAGGCGTAAGTTATCCCTTTTTCCTTTTCTCTGGATAGTAAATCTGTGTTTTTACTGCAAAACTATATTTCTTTTTAAAATATGGAAGCACTTTATCAATTAATTCAGGATCTTGAGTCATACCAAAAACAGATGAACCACTACCTGACATAAGTGCACCATCAAAACCAAAGTTCATCATATCATCCTTAATAGACTGGATATCCTGTACCATCTTAATAGAAGGCGCTTCTAAAGTATTACCTAAACAATCTACAACACCCTGATAATCATTCTTTTCAATTGCATGTTTCATCAAATCAATATCTGGATGAACAGCTGTTTCAATATCTAGATCATCAAAACATTTCTTTGTAGAAACACCTTTCTTAGGTTTTACAATCAATAAATGACAATTAAAACGTGAACGATCAATAAAATGTAGATTTTCACCAATACCACCTACAACCGCAATACGATTCCATACACAAAATGGAATATCTGCACCAATCTCTTTACCCATTTCACACATATCCTGATAAGACATACGTAAATGGAATAAACTGTTCATTGCACGGAAGATAGCAGCACCATCGGCACTTCCTCCACCCATTCCAGCTTGAGATGGAATATGCTTATAACAGTGGATTCTTACACCACTTTGGATATCAAACTTCTTGATTAATGCATCCGCCACCTTATACATAATGTTACGTTCATCAGTAGGTACACGGTATGTGTTTGTAGTAATTTCTATACCTTTTTCAATAGGATCAATAAGAATCAAATCATGAAGAACAATAGGGGCCATAATCATATTTAATTCATGATATCCATCTTCTCTTTCACTTACTACATCTAATGCAAGGTTTATTTTCGCATAAGCACGAATCTTCATAGAGTATGACTCCTTTCTAGTATTTTTATATAGTCCTCAATGTTTAATTCCTCAGCACGTTTATTGGCAGGAATACCACATGATTCTAATAATTCTTTTGTTTGATCATGATATAAAGGCTTTAAGTTATTATAGAGTGTTTTTCTTTTTGCAGTATAACTTGCCTCAATCAGATCAATCAATTCCTGTGATATAACACGTTCTTTATGAATAGAAATAACAGCACTATCTACATGAGGTGCTGGCATGAATACATGTCTAGGCACATTCAATTCATATTGAACATCTCCTACATAATCAATCATCATCTTTAAAGGACTCTTTTCTTCAGAACAGAGCTTTAGTGCGACTTCCTTTTGTACCATAGCGACTAAACGATTAATAGGTGTAGAAGAAGATACAATCTTTGTGATGATTTTAGAAGTAATGTAATAAGGAAGATTTGTGACAACACAGATATCCCTATAGTCCTTTAATTTATTACACGCTTCTTCTAAATCAGCTTTCATAAAGTCCTGGAAGATGATTTCTACATTATCATGTCCTTCTAAAGAGAATGATAATACTTCCTTTAAACGTTCATCTATTTCAAAGCACAATACTTTACCAGCTTTATTAGAGAGCTGTTCTGTAAGAGCGCCTATACCAGGTCCTATTTCAATAACTGCTGTCTCCTTATCCAGCGAAGCATGATCTGCGATACTTTGAATAATACCTGGATCTACTAAGAAGTTCTGTCCATATTTCTTAGAAGGCTTTAAGTTAAATGTATTTAATATAAATTCTGTATTTGATTTTTTTGCGATATTTTCCATATCATTTATTATATAGGATATGTAAAGAAAAGACCATTGAGTTCCCTGAAAAATTCTTCTATAATGGTCAAAAAGGTGATGTATATGGATAGAAAAACAAGAATAATGGAAATAATAAGTAATAGTGATAAACCTGTTTCAGCAAGTAAAATTGCGAAAGAATTAGGTGTTTCTAGACAGATTATTGTAGGAGATGTTGCATTACTAAGAGCATCGGGAGAAGATATTACTGCAACACCTAGAGGATATATATTAGATACTAATAGGAGTAATCATTATACGATTGCAGTCAAGCATAATAATGATCAATTAGAAGAAGAATTAAATACTATTGTAGATTTAGGTGGTAAGGTAGAAGATGTGATAGTAGAACATCCTCTTTATGGAGAAATCAAAGGAAATCTACATATATATTCACGTTATGATGTATCTAAGTTCATGTCTGCAGTTAAAGGTAATGACATTGCACCTCTTTCTCTATTAACGGATGGTGTTCACTTACATACAATTACAGTACCTGATGAAGAGACATTAGAGCGTATTAAAGAAGCATTGGATGAAAAGCATATATTATTAAAATAAGGCTGTGGTGAACAGCCTTTTTATTATATCTTGAAGAAGTTTTTGATGTCATCTTTAAAGAAATAGATGACTAATAATGTATTTCCAATGAATGGTAAAACTAAATTAGAACAGAATATTGTAGGTAGTGAAGAAATACTAATAGGAATACTTCCTAGACTGAAATAAAGAACGGTTTGATCACAATAGAAAGCTGACGCAATGAATAATGCCACATAAATCACAAAACAGATAATGAACTTCTTCTCTTTAGAGCTAAGCATAAACAATCCCTCCGATTAATATAAATATGATTTTATCGAAAACGTTTCCACATACATATAATATCATGAATGTTGCTCTTTGTACATAGCATATCTATGTATTGCTACTTTTAAAACACAAAGTATAATATAAGTATATGAATGTTGAGGATCGATTAATATGGCCAAAAAGAATCAATTTTTCAAACTGGATATGCTTCTTCTATGTATTATTGCGAAGCAGGATTGTTATGGGTATGAAATAACGAAACAAATTAAAACTTACTCTCATGAACTTATAGATATTAAAGAAGGCACTATGTATCCTATTCTCTATAAATTACAGGATGCACACTATATTTCTAGTTATGAGAAGGTAATAGAACGCAAAATAAGAGTCTATTATCATATAGAAGAAGAGGGTAAAGAAAAGTTATTAGAAATGATTAATGAATTTAATCAAGCCGTGGATGGAATCCATAATGTGATTAAGGAATCTTTAGGAGAATCTTATGAATAATACAGAACAATATATTCACAATATTTGGACTATTATGCCCATGCATACAGATAAAGAGAAATTCTATCTTCTTGATTTAAAGAAACATTTAAAAGAATTCATGGATGATCATCCTGATTGTTCATATGAAGATATTGTAGAACATTTTGGTGAACCAAAGGATATAGTCGTTGAATATATCCAGAATAGTGATGAGAACTATTTGATTCAAAGAATGAGACTAAAAGAAGTGTTCCAGAAGTTCATTGTTTTTCTTTGTATCCTTTGTACATTACTTGCGATATGGTTTGGTCTTCTTTGGTATGATGTCTATAGAAATTCAAAATATTCAGGTGTAGGAGAAATAAAATATACAATAACAGATCAATAAAAAGAGTCAGTAGATACTATGTCTACTGACTCTTTAGTGCTTTAAGTACTTCTTCTTTTGTAATACCCATCATATTCAGTCTCTTAAATAATGCTTTCGCATTACCATAACCTAAATGAAAGGCATCATAGACCTGTAGTCTTCTCTTCTTATTTCCTAATACATCTAGATCAATAAATTCATCCCATGAAATAGATTCTTTAGCATCACTAAATGTGACTGCATTCTCTAATGCTTCAATAATTGCATCATGTCTTGCTTCCGCAATACCAAGTTTCTTCACACCCTTAGCATCCTTTTTTGCGACAAAAGCATGCTTCGCATTAGGAACAGCCTGAATGACTTTATTTCTAATCTGTGTACCAGGATAATCAGGGTCTGTTAAGACAATGACACCACGTGTCTTAGCAGCAGTCTTAATGAGAGATAGAATATCTTCGTTGATTCCTGACCCAGATGTTTCAATTGTATCTACATCAAATAACTGTTTAAGTGTTGCTGTATCTGTTTTACCTTCTACTACAACAACTTCTTTAATCTTTCTCACAATAATCTCCTAACTCAGTAAGTCAATCATACGTTCTATTGTACGTTTGACATCTCCCTGATCATAATAATAATCGAAATCTTTCTCAACCATTACAGTGAGTATAAGGCAGCATGTATCATAATCAGCCTGTGAAAGGGTTATACCCTTCACAGGTTTCTTTTTATACTTGTAGTCGCCTAATTCTTGTAATACACGTCTATATATTACAGGGTTATTCTTACAGGCTAATTTCTTTAATACAGAAATCTTATTATAATTCAGTTTTGATCTTATAAAGCCTAGAATAGCCCTACCTCGCGAGGGCGGGGTGGAATGTCCATCTTCCATATCTTCCTCCACTATTTAGATGATTCCATGTTCTTAAATGCTGTTGATAACATCAATTTAATACGGTTAAGCTGGTTTGTTTCACTAGCCCCTGGATCGTAATCAATCGCAACAATGTTAGACTGTGGATATTTTCTTCTTAATGCCTTAATGACACCCTTACCTGTTACATGGTTAGGTAAGCAGGCAAATGGCTGCATACATACAATATTTGGTGCACCTTCATCAATGAGTTCAATCATTTCACCAGTTAAGAACCATCCTTCACCTGTCTGGTTACCAATAGAAACAACTTCACTTGCTTTCTTCGCAATTTGATCAATAGGATGTGGTGCATCAAAACGATTTGATGCTTCTAATGCCTTAATCATATCTTTTCTTAAGAAGTCTACGAGTTTAATTGCTACATTACATAACTTAGCTGATTTCCAGCTTGCATCATAATGTTCATATTCATACTGAGTATTGTAGAAACAATACTGGAAGAAGTCAATGAGATCTGGCATAACTGCTTCTGCGCCTTCTTCTTCAATAATCTTTACAATCTCATTATTGGCAGTAGGGTGGAATTTTACAAGGATTTCTCCTACAAGACCTACTCTAGGTTTCTTAATATCTAGAAGTGGTAATTCATCAAATTCCTTTACAATCTGATAAACGTTCTTCTTGAATTCTTTCATAGAACCATTTTCAACGTTTTCTTTACACTTTTCTACCCATGATTCATATAATTCATTCGCTGAACCTTTAACCTTTTCATAAGGTCTGACACGATATAAGACTCTCATGAATAAGTCACCATACATAGCCCCAATAATAACCTTCTTAGCCACCTTATAAGTGATCTTAAAGCCTGGGTTAGATTCTAATCCCTGTAAGTTTGCTGAAATAACAGGTACATAATCCATATGTGCATCCTTTAATGCTTTTCTAATAAACGCAATATAGTTTGTTGCACGGCATCCTCCACCTGTCTGTGAGATGATCAATGCCACCTTATGAGGATCATACTTACCTGAATTCAAGGCATTCATCATCTGACCTGTTACTAAAATACTTGGGTAACATGCATCATTATTAACATACTTTAATCCCTGGTCTACAGCATCTTTATCTACAGAAGGTAATACGACAAAGTTATAACCTTCTGAATTCATTGCAGTTTCTACAAACTGGAAATGAATAGGAGACATCTGAGGACATAAAATAGTCCATCTATCATCTTTCATTTCTTGTGTGAATGATACTTTTTCAGATTCATATTTATTTTCTAAGTGTACAGTATTGTCTTTCTTCTTTACTGTTGCTTTAAGTGATCTAATACGGATTCTGATTGGTCCTAAGTTAGAGGCTTCATCAATCTTAATAAGTGTATAAATCTTACCTCTTGCCTGTAATAATTCAGCCACCTGGTCACTTGTAACTGCATCTAATCCACATCCAAATGATGTTAACTGGATAAGTTCAAGATCTGGCTGAGTTGTTACGAATTCAGCAGCACGATAGAGTCTAGAATGATATGTCCATTGGTCTACTACACGTAAGTCTAAGTTTTCTTTATTTAAATTACATACAGAATCTTCTGTTAATACACAGAAACCTTCACTTGTAATTAAGCTAGCAATACCATGGTTAATTTCTGGATCCACATGATAAGGACGTCCTGCAAGGACAATACCCTTCTTATGGTTTTTATGCATCCATTCCAATGCTTCCTGACCCTTAACTTCAATATCTTTTCTTGCACGTGCTAATTCCTGATAAGCCTTATCAATCGCATTATGCATTTCCTTATCTGAAATATCATATTCAGCTAAAGATTCCTTCATTACCTTAAATAATGTTTTAGGGTTATTTAAAGATAAGAATGGGTTCTTATATTTCACGTTGTGTTCTTCTAAGCTGTCTACATTGTTTCTAATAACTTCTGGATAAGAAGCAACAACTGGACAGTTATAGTTATTACCTGCATCTTCATATTCTTTTCTTTCATATGCTACTGATGGATAGAAGATAAAAGGAATACCTCTTTCAATCAGGTTTTCAATATGTCCATGAGAAATCTTTGCTGGATAGCAGGCATTTTCTGATGGAATAGATTCAATACCCTTTTCATAGATTTTCTTAGAAGATCTTGCAGATAAGACAACTCTAAAGCCTAACTGAGTAAAGAATGTATGCCAGAATGGATAGTTCTCATACATATTAAGTACTCTAGGAATACCCACTTCTCCTCTTTTTGCATCATCTTTAGAAAGTGATTTATACCCAAAGATACGACCATATTTATAATCATAGAGGTTAGGTAACTTCTTAGATGTCATTGGAAGGTTAGCCCCTCTTTCACATCTATTACCTGAAATATATTCTCTACCATCATTAAATGATGTAATAGTTAACATACAGTTATTTGTACACTTACCACAGTTTCTAATCTTTGTATCATAGTCAAGTGCTTCTATTTCTTCTAATGAAAGAATAGTAGAAGGTTCATTGTCATCATTTTCAATCGCAATACGGGCCATACCATAAGCACCCATTAATCCTGCGATATCAGGTCTTACTACTTCAATACCAGTTTCTTTTTCAAATGCACGTAGTACAGCTTCGTTATAGAAAGTACCTCCCTGTACAACAACATGCTTACCAATATCTTCTTTACTTCTTAGTTTAATAACTTTATATAACGCATTCTTGATAACTGAATAAGATAAACCAGCACTAATATCTTCTACTGAAGCACCTTCTTTTTGTGCCTGTTTTACCTTTGAGTTCATGAATACTGTACATCTAGAACCTAAATCAATAGGGTGTTTAGACTTTAATGCAAGTTCTGCAAATTCTTCAATCTTATAACCTAATGATTTTGCGAATGTCTCTAAGAATGAACCACATCCTGCAGAACATGCTTCATTTAATGAAATATTCTGAATGACGTTATCTCTAATAGTAATAGCCTTCATATCCTGACCACCAATATCAAGAATGAAATCTACATCAGGTTCATAGGCTTTTGCGGCAGTATAATGGGCAATTGTTTCTACTTCACCAATATCTACCTTTAAAGCAGCTTTAATAAGGGCTTCACCATAACCAGTAACACCGGCTTTCGCAATATAACATCCTTCTGGAAGCATCTGATAGATTTCCTTCATCAGACTCATGATCAACTGTAATGGATTTCCTTCATTAGAACTATAGAAAGAATATAAAATAGCACCCTGATCATCAGTCATGATGATCTTAGATGTTGTAGAACCAACATCGATACCTAAGAATACTTTACCTTTATATTTCTTAAGTGTTCTTTTCTTAGTGATATGAGTAAAGTGTCTTTCTCTGAATTCTTTTAATTCTGCTTCATCATTAAATAATGGTTCTAAGACATTTGTAAGTTCTGTAGGGGAGTCTGAAAGATTTTCTAAGTCTTCAATAATCTTAGAGATGTTTAATGGGGTTTCTACCTTTTCTTTCGCATTTAAACATGCACCCATAGCAACAAATAGTTGTGAGTTCTGTGGGAAGATGATTTCATCTTCAGTTAAACCTAATGTTTCAATAAAACGTTCTCTTAACTGATCCATGAAATAAAGTGGACCACCTAAGAATGCAACATTCCCTCTAATAGGCTTACCACAGGCAAGACCAGAAATAGTCTGATTGACGACTGCCTGGAAAATAGATACCGCAATATCTTCTTTAGATACACCTTCATTAATTAAAGGCTGAATATCTGTTTTCGCAAAGACACCACAACGTGATGCGATAGGATAGATTGTCTTATAGTTTTTCGCATATTCATTTAAACCAGCAGCATCAGTCTTTAATAAAGTAGCCATCTGGTCAATAAATGCCCCAGTACCTCCTGCACAAGTACCGTTCATACGCTGTTCAAGCTGTCCTTCAAAATAAGTGATCTTGGCATCTTCTCCACCAAGCTCTATAACAACATCAGTTTGTGGAATATATGTTTCTACTGTCTTTGTACACGCAATAACTTCCTGTATAAAAGAAATACCAAGCTTATCTGCAAGAGATAAACCTCCTGAACCAGTCATAACAGGATATAAATCAATATCACCCATCTGGTTCTTTACTTCAATTAATAACTCATAGATTGTTTTTCTAACATCTGAGAAATGTCTTGTGTACTTAGAAAATAAGCATTTATCATTCTCGTCTGTCAAATAGAGTTTTACAGTTGTAGATCCTACATCAATTCCTAAATAATATTTCATATTTCCACATCCCTCTCTCTTTTTGTGTATTATATCGAACCTATATTAAACGAATTTTAAGAAATAATCTAGTTTTTTGCCTAATAAAATTACAAAATATAATGATAAATACACAAAATTTAACTATTTGTAAGGAAAAGTACAGCGCTTGTCTAACAAAGTCAAAAAGAGGAAAGAAGGATGAAAATATCATCCTATCTCATCCTCTTCTTGATTTCCTTCTATTAAATTATAGAAATAATTCACACTCTTTTCTAATTGAACAAGTCTCTTTGATAGCGGTTTCTATAACTGCCATTTTTTCTTGATCTAGCTTTCTTGCCTGATTTGGACAAACAACCACACAACGCATACATGAGATACATTTATTCTTGTCTGTCACTTGCGGATTATCTTTACTAATAGCACCTGTTGGACATTTCATTACACATAAGCCACACTTTGTACATAAGGTATTTGCTTGAGGAATCGTTCCTCCACCTATCTTCTTATAAGGTCTATGACCTGGAATATTCGGTTTAGTATTAATCTTATGAGATATTTTATCTAGAATCTGATCACCAAATTCTTCTAATTGATGACAATCATTCTCATCCGGTCTTCCTGTCGCAAATTGATGGAAAATAGAATGTTCAGCAATGGCTGATATAGCCCCAATGACATCAAATCCAGCCATATGTGCATAATCTTCCATTTGAACAAGTGTATCTTCATGCGCCCTATTTCCATATACCGCAACAATGACACATTTACAATTATTTGCATTGATTTTAACAAGTCTATCTAATGCAACTTGTGGTGCTAATCCAGCATAAGAAGGCATGGCAATCACCGCAATATCATTTTCTGTCAATGATATATCTTGATAATTCTTATCTACAACTGAAAGATCTATGTCCTCGACATACCCCCAATTCTTTGTGATTGATTTTGATACCTTTTCAGTTCCACCTGTTGGACTGAATATAATTCTATACTTATTCATCATATCCTCTAATCCTTTAATAATTTCACTATTCTTTCACTATTTTTACACTAACTATTCATTATCACACTTTTCTATATCCTCAATATCAGGTATTGTACCTAATTCAAATACATCACTATAATACTCTCCATTGCAACATTGAACAGTTCCAGTAAACCCCTTATCAGATAAAGACTTCATTACACTTTGTACCTGTTTTGCATCATCATCACTCATAGAACCATCAAAATACAACATTAACTCAATATTTGTATCCTTATCACTTATAAACTTATGATAACCTTTGATAAATTCTTTACGTTTATTACATTTTACACTCTGTACATCGTATTTTATTGTGCCAGGAATCGTATTACTTATATCTTCCAACAATGTCTCATAATGATATCCTTTTGATGCATCCGTCTCTAATGTCTTATTCTTAATATCATATTCAACACCAAATTCGTACTTCTCATCTTTCACATATACAGTAGCATAAAAAACACCTTCATCAGTCGTACCATAATCAGAACAATACAACTTTTCATTATCAAAGTAACAGCTATACTTCTTATTTATTATTGTTTCTACATATTCGGCCACTTCTTCATCATTCTTAAATTTACCTGAATATTTATCTTTTTTACAACCTGGTATAAGTATTACAGAAACAAGCACTAAGACATTTAATATACGTTTAACCATACCTGTATCCTCCATATTCATATTATAACAGTAGAATATGATGGAGTCGGTAAAATACAATTTTTATAAAATCTTCATCAATCTAACACCTTTCTATTTCTGTTACTATATAATATATCGATACAACGAAAGGAATATAATGCTTATGGACTATCTAGACTTTAGTGAACAAAACGAAGACACAAATCATGAATACTTACTTCTCTTTCAGGAAGATCTTGAAAATGCAGGATTAAAACAAAAAAACATCTACAATCATCTATCTAATGCAGATTTGTCCATTAATGACTTTTCAGGTAATAGAATGAATGTAACTATGGAGGAAGGCGTTACTACGTTAGGTGACTTCCTTGGAGATTATTTCATCCGCAAATGTATGTGGTCTTCTCCTTCAACAGTCAAAACAACTACTGCAAGTTTAAAGAAATTCTATAAGAGTATGGCAAAACATGGAAAGATAGAAAAGAAAGATTATGATTATGTATGTCGTGATATCAAGGAATCTATGGAATACTGGCAGGAATCTTGTAAGTCATATAATAATCCACATTTCCCATTCTAAGCACAAATCCCTAGAAACATAAGTTTCTAGGGATGTTTTTAATTATTCATCAAATAATGCATGACCGAGTCTTACCATTGTACTACCTTCTGCAACCGCAATAGGGAAGTCATGTGTCATACCCATTGATAGTTCAGTCAATTGATAGTTAGGATAAGATTCCTGTAGTTTAGTTAATAGGTCTTTAGTTGCTTTAAAGTATTGTCTTGTTTCTTCTACTTCAATATTAGGAGCCATCATCATTAATCCTCTAGGATTTAAATGAGGTTTATCTTTTAAGTAGTCCATAACTTCATTCATTTCTTCTTCATTAAAGCCATGTTTAGATTCTTCTTTCGCAATATTAACCTGTAATAAGATATCCATGACAAGATCATGTTTAGCTGCCTGTTTCTCTATTTCATCAATTAATCTATAGTTTGCGACAGAATGAATCATCTGTACCTTATCAATAATATACTTTACTTTATTCGTCTGTAATGTACCAATAAAATGCCATATACCTTTTCCATGGTAGTCTTCATACTTCTTTAAGAAGTCCTGTACTTTATTTTCACCATAGATCATAACACCACATTCTTCTAGCTTTTCTACTTCTTTTTCATCAATATATTTAGTTGCTGCAACAAGCTTCGCTGGTTTAACAGCTTCTAATAATCTTTTAGTTTCTGCTTCATTTACTCTCATCATTTATAACCACCTCGAAAATATTATAATTCATTTAAGGTAAAAGAAAAAGGCTGATTATCAGCCTGATTAAGGATTTGTGACAAAGAATAGCCCTGCTCATAAAGGAGTATGAATTCTTTTTTACAACAGTCAAATTGTTCAAAGAGACTTTCTTTTTCACGTTTATTTTCATATACCTTCCAATAGCCACAACATTGACACTTCTTATGATGTACAAACCCCCATACATCAGCAAGTGGATAACCCAAAAATAACCCTATTTCGTGTGGATATTGACTCATCTCAAGACGTTTCTCTAGATGAGATAGAATATCATGATCAGGATAATCATATTGTTTCAGAAAGGATTGAATGTCTTTGTTAGTCATTAAGTATTTGAGTGAGGAAGGCAGATATACATATACTGTATAACGACCATGAGCATAAAAGAGATTTATTCGTAATCCTTGAAGGTTAAGAATCTGATCATAATATTCTACAAGTTCATGAACATCTGAATATCTATTATCAAGATGAAACATACTACCTAACTTACGCTTGATTAAGGTAGGTGTGCAATGCATAAGAAGAAGATGCTCAAATTGATGATATCCTAAGGTCATATTAAAGTAACTCTTTGATGGCTTCTACATCATCATCAGTACCATCATTTTCTACTTTATAAAGACATGGAACATGATAGTCTTCACTGATTTTATCACCAGCTAAACAATATGCTTCACCATATCCTGTATCACCAGAAGCAATTACACCTTTAATAGATGGATTGTTTTCTAAGAAGTCTGATACTTCATAAGGAACATCTCCAAAGCCATCTGTATAAGTAAATAAGATATAATCTTCAGAAACCTTTTCTGTACCATCTTCAATATGTAATGCGTCTGTAATACCTAGTTTTCCAATTAATGCTTCTACATTTCCAGTTCTTGATGCATAGACTACTTTCATTGTTGACCTCCTAGTTAGTTATTACTAACTATCTATAGGTTAGCATAATCTAACTGTATAATCAAGTGTTTTTATAAATTAAAAGACTGTTGAATATTCAACAGCCTCATATTTGTATCAACAAACAAAGTATATCAATAACAGTGATTGGTCTTTTCCTGTGTATTAATTCTTTTTCTTATACAAAAGATACATAGTTATTACAACTATAGCACAGGCAGTGTATACAGCAAAGAGATTAAAATACAAGCTATAATCCTGCCATGCATTAAATACATACATAAATATCCATACATTTATTACGTTCAGTATAAAACACCCATAGGTTACTAAAAAGAATGAAAATATTATCTTTAATAATTTCTTCATTTTATTATCTCCTCGTAATTCATTATAACCATCTTAGGATTATGAACAAGTTACTATGCCACCGTGATCTCCAGGATACCCTGTCCAATGATCTCCTTTTGTAAGTGTAATTCCTGCAGAAACCGAACCCTTTGATATACTAATTCCAAATCCTGTTGCAATATAAGATGATTTATGACTATATAAGTAACGCACATTGAAATATTTTAGTTTTCCACTTACTACTCCTGTTGTAGAAAAAGAGCCATCATATAAATATGCATAGTATTGATCACCTTTTACTTTTAATGGGAATGACCATCCATATGAACCAGTAACACCTTGATCACCTTTATTAGTCGCTGACTTCGTCCATGTTTTTACACTTGTTGAAGATTTAAATTCTTTATATTTCAATGAAGAAGTAACTGATGATACTTTCTTAAAATTATGATTATTGTCCGCTTCATATGCCATCGCAAAAGCATCATTTCCATACTCTTCAGGTGTTCCACTCCAGCTAAAACTTACTGTAGCCTTAACGGTAGACAATCCAGTTTTTGAATTATAACTTAATGTATTTTTCTTAACACTGAACTTAATTTTTGAAGATGCTTTTACAGACATTTCCTCTGTTCCATCATAATTCTTTATCGCATCAATTTGCGAATCTGTATAATTGTATCTTTTCAATTCCTCTATAGATTTACCTTTTAATTCATAAATATGATTTTTAAAACGATCAATATCTTTTTCTGCTTTATTTAACTTCACCGCATTACTATCAGTTTCAGACAGCATATATCTAGATTTAGTTATATTGTATTCATTTTTCAAAAGAAGATATTGGTTAATAACTGTATCATCCGAAGCAGAAACTTCAGTTTTAGATAACGTTACTGCACAAGCAATCATGAAAGAAGTACTTGAGTCAGATATCATTGAAGATGAGAAAATTTTGAAATGTATCCATGGATCGTGTAAAAATAAAGATAAGATTCTAGATTCCATTAAACACTGCAATATCGAAACTGATCAAAGGTTTAAAATGAATGAGTCAATGACTCATATGGAAGAATTACAAGTCCATATTGATAACTGTGAAATCGAAATGATGAAACGTGCAGCACCAATGTTCGATCAATTCATGCACATCACCCAACTACCAGGTATCAGCACTTTATCTGCAATCCTTATTATTTCAGAAATCGGAGTAGATATGAAACAATTCGAATCAGATAAACAACTAGCCTGTTGGGCTGGATTAGCACCTGCAAACAACGAAAGTGCTAACAAGAAAAAATCAGTTCGTATTTCTAAAGCAGGTCAATATTTAAAACCTTTATTAGTTCAGTGTGCTCTTGGAGCAATCAAAGATAAGGAGGGCTATTTTGGAATTAAGTATTCTCGTATCAAAAAGAGACGAGGCCACAAGAAAGCCATTATCGCAATTGCAAGAATGATGCTTGTCAGTATATACCATATGATTCTTACTGGAGAGACATTTAATCCTTCAGATTATGAATCATTTAGAAATCCTAAGCCACCCATAAAGCAACAAGATTTAACAGAAGAATCAGCAATTGAGTTTCTTAAGAAATCAGGTTTTGACGTTTCTAAATTAACTAAACCATAATATTCAATTATTCTATTTTTTCTAAATTATTCAAACTTGTTTTTAAGTTTGTCTTTTTTTATACGTTTTGATTGATTTTTGTTTCACACTTCACCTCCGTTTAGTTATAGCATATATGTAAGCGCTTTCTACACTCAAATACTATCATGGCACCTTTATCTTTGTCAACGACTATATAGTTTTTTTTATATATTATCCAACAAATATATTCATGATTTCCATTTTTATATGGAGGTAACATTATGCCAAAAAAGAACAATAACTTTTTTAAACTAGAAATGTTGTTTCTTAAGATTCTTTCAATAAGAGATTGTTATGGGTATGAGATAACGCATTCCATTAACGAACTTACAAATGGTAAGATAGATATCAAAGAAGGAAGTATGTATCCTGTTCTTTATAAGTTTGAAGATCTAGGCTATATATCAAGTGAGAAAAAGCTTGTTGGAAAGAGAATGACAAGAATATATTATCATTTGGAGCCATCTGGAAAAGAGTACCTAGAGAGCATATACAAAGAATACAAAGAGATGACAAGTATTATTGATACATTTATGGAGGAAGAGCATGACTTACAATAAAAACGTTAAAAAGTATATTAAACAATGTAAGTATCTATTTGCTTCTTATGGTAAATCTGAAAAAGAATATATAAGAAAACTCATAGATAATATTGATGATGGTTCTCATGATATGACATATGATGAAGTTGTAGAAAGACTTGGTACACCTAAGGAAGTTATTATTAGTTACTATGAGCAGGAAGATATGGACAACCTGATTGAAAAAGCAAAGGTAAGAAGATTATTAAAGAATTTCTTATCTGTTGCGCTTGTTGTACTACTAGTATTCTTATGCTATAAAGCATATATTTATCAAAAGACTTTTGAAGAAGTAAGAGATTCAAAAGATGGATATTTTGAAGAAACAATAGAAGTCAAAGAAGACTATGAAATCGAATGATCTCACAGTCTTCTTTTTACTTTGAAAGAAATGGGCATCACTATGAGTGATGCCCACTTTGGTTATGATCTTTCTTCTATATATTTTCTAATATTAGACACGTTCACATATTTCGCATAGCTCTTATCATTCGCAACGACAAGAGTAGGCGCCTGCATAACAGAGAATCTCTTTGTGAGGTCTACTTGTTCTTCTGCATCTATTAATTCATAGTCTACATGTTCATCTTCTAATATCTTCTTAATAATACGACAGTTAGGACATGTTTTTGTTGTGAATAAATAAAGCTTTTCATTCTGTATAACAGGTTGTGCCTGTTCTTCTTTAATCTTCTTCATATGTCTGCCACTTAGTACTGAGTGACCCATATCATATGTTTTACGTTCCTTGAATTCCTGTGCTTTACCTTCATTCCAGTTCTTAACTGGTCTATAGTAACCTGTAATACGGCTCCATACTTCTGTTGGTTTACCACATACAGGACATATAGGCTGTTCACCTACAAGATAACCATGATCTTCACAAATAGAATAAGTAGGTGAAATGGTATAATAAGGAAGTTTATAGTTTTCCGCAATCTTTCTTACAAGTGTTGCAGCACCTTTCCAGTCTGGTAACTTTTCACCTAAGAAGGCATGGAATACAGTACCTGATGTATAAAGAGTCTGTAATTCATCCTGAATATCTAAGGCAGTAAATAAGTCATCTGTATATCCTACTGGTAAATGAGATGAGTTTGTATAGTAAGGTGTATTACCCTCTTTAGTGGCAGTAATGATATCTGGATATTTCTTCTTATCATGTTTTGCAAGACGATAAGATGTAGATTCTGCAGGAGTTGCTTCTAGGTTATATAAGTCACCATATTCTTCCTGATAGATCACTAATCTTTCACGCATATGGTTTAACACATCCTTCGCAAATTCCTGTGCATCTGTATGTGTTAAGTCTTCTTTAAGCCAGTTCGCATTGAGTGTGGCTTCATTCATACCTACTAAGCCAATAGTAGAGAAATGATTCTTAAATGATCCTAAATAACGTTTAGTATAAGGATAGAGACCTTCTTCTAATAACTTACTAATCACATCTCTTTTTACCTTTAATGATCTTGCAGCAAGATCCATTAAGTGATCCAGTCTTTCATAGAATTCCTGTTCATTATGCGATAAATAAGCAATACGTGGAAGGTTAATAGTAACGACACCCACTGATCCTGTTGATTCACCTGAACCAAAGAATCCTCCACTCTTTCTTCTTAACTCTCTTAAGTCAAGTCTTAATCGACAACACATTGATCTGACATCACTTGGTTCCATATCTGAATTAATATAATTAGAGAAATAGGGTGTACCAAACTTTGCAGTCATTTCAAATAATAGTTTATTATTTTCTGTTTCAGACCAATCAAAATCCTTTGTGATAGAGTAAGTAGGAATAGGGTACTGGAATCCACGACCATTCGCATCACCTTCAATCATCACTTCAATAAAGGCTTTATTGATCATGTCCATTTCTTTCTGACAATCCTTATAACGGAAGTCCATTTCTTTTCCACCAACTATCGCATTCAATTCAGCTAAATCATTTGGTACTGTCCAGTCTAAAGTAATATTAGAGAAAGGAGCCTGTGTTCCCCAGCGTGAAGGTGTATTGACACCATAAATAAATGATTCAATACATTTCTTAACTTGATCATATGGAAGATTATCTACCTTTACAAATGGTGCTAAATAAGTATCAAAAGAAGAGAAAGCCTGAGCACCTGCCCATTCATTCTGCATAATACCTAAGAAGTTCACCATCTGGTTACATAATGACGCAAGATGTTTAGCTGGTTTAGATGTAATCTTACCTGGAATGCCTCCTAAACCTTCCTGAATCAATTGTTTTAAAGACCATCCTGCACAATAACCTGTCAACATACTTAAATCATGAATATGGAAATCACCATCTCTATGTGCATCCGCAATCTCCTGATCATATATTTCAGATAACCAATAATTTGCAGTAATGGCACCACTGTTACTTAGAATCAACCCACCAACAGAATAAGTGACAGTAGAATTCTCTTTCACTCTCCAGTCAGTCGCATTCACATAACTATTCACTAGATCTTTATAATCAAGAATCGTAGACTTCATATTTCTTACTTTCTCTCTCTGTTTACGATAAAGAATATAAGACTTCGCCACATCACTATAACCTGCCTGTGATAAGATATCCTCTACACTATCCTGAATATCTTCTACTGCAATCTTATGATCCTTGATTTTCTTTTCAAAATCACTTGTGACCTTTAATGCAAGCATATCAATCACACTTGGATGATATTCTTTCTTTAATGAAATAAATGCTTTTTCAATCGCACGGGTTATTTTCTTTAAATCAAATTCTGTAATCTTACCATCTCTTTTAATGACCTGGTACATATTATCATATCCTTTCTTCTATCCCTCTGATTTCACATTCATCAACATATTCTTCTAAAATCTTCTTATAACTCTGGAGTGTTTCTAATGAGCATGCATGTAAACCTTTTTGAATCACATTCTCATTATCTTCAAAGTTTTGAAGATAATAACGCTTAGCACCTTTGATCCATTCTCCAATTAGTCTCATATCATTTTCTGTATGAAATTCTTTAATAATTGTCGTTCTGAATTCATAATCCACATGATTTTCTAATAAATACTGGACTGTTGTTTTAATAGAATCAAGACGATAACCTTCTAAACCAATTGTCTTATTGTATTTCTTAGGGGCATTCTTGATATCTACTGCTACATAGTCTACAAGACCTTCTTCTACCAATTCTTTTAACTTATTAGGAAAAGAACCATTTGTATCTAATTTAATAGAGTACCCCATATCCTTGATCACTCTTAAGAAATCCACAATACCAGCCTGTAATAAAGGTTCTCCACCTGTAATACATACACCCTCTAATATATTCTTTCTCTTTTCTAAGAATTCAAGGACATCCTCCTGTTCAATCTCCACCATATTTTCTGGTAAGAAAACTAAATCAGAATTATGACAGAAAGGACATTTAAAATTACATCCTCCAGTAAATAGAGTACATGCCATCTTTCCTGGATAATCTAGAAGAGTGAGCTTTTGAAAACCAAAGATGCGAAAATGATTCTGATAAGCGGGTTCTTCTATTGCTTTCTTGACCAATAGATGCATTGTCTTTTCTAACTGATCCACTTCTTCTAAAGTCAGATCAGATGTTAGATGTGACCACCAGTCTTTTCTCGCAAGATACATTTCAGCAATCACATCTTTCGCTTTAGGTGTTGTTTTAAGCCTCTTAGAACGTTTATCAAGAGCATTCTCTTCTACACGAATATAGCCCGCCTCCTGCAACTTAGATATACTCTTGGTGATTGTTCCTTTGTCCACAGAACCACTTGAAGACAATTCCTTCATAGTAATACCAGGATGTTCATGAATCATCATCAAATTCACAACCTGTCCATAACCTATATCATATCTCTTTAATCTATTATCATAATATTTAATAGCCGCACGATATAGTAATGCATTATCACTCATGAAGTTCTCTTTCTTATCCATCTCTCTCACCTCTTTAGTTGACTATCCAACCATATTAAGTCTAGCACCAAAAGAGAGCGTATGCAATTGTTGTGAAAATGTTTGCACATTATCTACTCCTATATATAGTATATACTAATTAAATAAGTAATGTATTGAAGTTATAAGCGATAAAGCCTATATCAAGGAGTTAATAAAAAATATTTGATTATATCTTAGTTAAATAGTTCCATGATATAATTATTATTAAGGAGGAGTATATTATGTCTCTATCAGAACTATTATCGTTTTATATTAATAAGAAGAAAACGAATATAACACAATTTGCACAATACTTAGAAATAGATCGTTCTACACTACATAAGATCATTAAAGGTCAAAGACCTGCAACAAGTGAAGCATTAGTCAATAAAATGGCACAATATCTATGTTTAAGTCAGGAAGAAACAAAACAGATATTAGAAGCTTATGAAATTGATACAATAGGTGCTTTTATATTCTATCGTCGTAAACATATCCAGGATTTCTTTAAGGAAGCAGATCATGTATTGGATCATCATTATCACATTACAGAACAGGTACAAGATGATCAGACTCTTGTAGATGATGTCTATACAGGAAGAATCAATGTAGAACATATACTCTATACTTTATATTCTTATGAACTAAGAGAAGAAAAACCTCATGTAAGAATCATGGAACAGCCTTATGAGATGTCTATTATATTCGATTCTTTTAATCATATTTCAGCAGAGATGCCTATGACTCATTTATTCTATCTAGATAATTCACAGAAACAGACAAAGAATAATGAATTCTATAACTTAAAGTGTTTAAATAATCTATTACCTGTCATCTTACGTAATAAGAATTATCATCCTTATTACTACTACAGTAATGTTTCTATCATGAATGAACATGATATATTCTACCCTAATGTAATGATTACAACACATTATGTGTTTACCTATACAAATGATCATAGTCAGGGAATACTTTATAAACTTCCACAGATTGTGAATGCCTATAAAGAAAAATTTGATGCTTATTTAAAAGAAGCAGAATGTTTTATGACACGTGATTCATGGACAAACTATCTTGCAGACACGCAGACATTCTTTGATACTCATGTTATTACGCAGGAGATCATGACAACACCATGTCCTACTTATGTCTTTGAAAAAAGTGATTTTAATATTATGCGTAGAGCATTAAAAGATTTCTTTCCTGATAAAGAAGGATTTATTAGAGACTATCAAAACTATGTGAATTACTGGAATCAGGTCTTCTATCCTCAACATTCTGATATATTCCATATTATCTATACACTGCAGGGATTACGCTATACAGCTAAAACAGGGTATCTACATGATATTCCCCCAGAACTCTTTAACCCTCTTTCTTTAGAAGATAGACTCACATTACTTAGAAAGTGGAAAGAATTCTGTATAAAACATCCTTATGTCATGATGGCAGATATGCCTTATCTTTCTGAAACATCTACAACATACTTCCAGTTAACTAATCAATCATTCCATATAATTGCATCCGATTCAACTGGCACCCTCGCAAATATCTCTATTAAAGAAATCACCCTTGTAGAAGCATTTAAAGACTTTATTGACAATGTAGTGAAGAAGAATGCTTATAGTAAAGAAGATGAAATCAAACTGATTGATGAATGTATAAAAATGATTGAAATGGAGATGTAGTACTATGTATGTTTCTCAATTATTATCCGAATATATCAAGACTAAAAAAATCAATATCAAGAAGTGTGCAGAATACTTCCAGATAGACCGTTCTACTTTTTATAAGATTATTAGAGGAGAACGTAAAATACCAAATCGTGATTTTATCCAGCAGATCAGTCAGTATCTCTATCTTACTAATGATGAAAAGAAAGAATTATTAAATGCCTATGAAATAGACAGAATAGGAGAGTTTCGTTATTATTGTCGTCAGCATGTAAGTTCCTTCTTAAAAGAAGCCACATTACTTGATAATCGTTCCTTTACAACACCTGATACTTTAGATTCTATCTTAAAGACAGGACACTATTCGAATAAATATGATGTAGAATATCTCTTATATGAACTATCTCTCTTAGAAAGCAAAGAAAAAAAACCTCATATAAGGATCTTTGGTCAGCCTACTCATGCACTCTATTTATTAAGAATAGTCTCTTCTCATATACCTATTACGCATTTATTCTGTTTAAATAATACAAATGAACTAACGAAAGATAATCAGTTCTATAACTTAACTGTTCTTACAAATATCATGCCATTGATCTTTAATAATGATCACTATAGTCCATATTATTACTATAATGAGATCAATGCGATTAATAACCATCTTTGTTTCTTTCCTAATATGATTCTTACTACTAGATATCTTCTTATTTATACAGCAGATCATTCAAGTGGTATTCTTTATGAAAAAGGAGAAACATATGATGCGTATGAAATACTATTTAATCAATATTTAAAGGAAACAAAGTGTTTAATCACTAAAAAAGATGATAAAAGCGATGTGATAGAAGATTTCAAATGTATTCTCTATGCACCTCCTATTGGTGCAGTTTATCAAGAGGACGATCCATTTCCAGTTTTTTTAGAAAATAATGATTTTGTGGAATCGTTCAAGAAACATTCAATGTATTTAAAACAGTTTGTGAAGCGTAATAAAGATCATCTATCAGGGCTCTATACTCTACAAGGATTAAGACATTTTGTAGATACTGGTTATACAATTGATTTCCTACAACCATTCTATCAACCACTAACGATTAATGATAGAATCAAAATCTTACGTAGACTAAAGAACTTTATAAATACCTACTCTATAAACCTTGTAGATGTCCCTGAATATGATAATATGTCTTTCTCAGTTATAGTCATGAACATTAATACACTCTATTTCCAAATTGTATCAGCCAGTGGCACTATCAAAACAATACAGCTGCATGAAGCAAGTCTTGTAATGGCTTTTAATGACTATTATCAATATATACTAGAAGAAAGATTGTTAAGTAAAGAAGACGCATTTGAAATCATTGATAGCTATATTACACAATTAGAGAATTTAAAAGAGTGAACCAGTTTAAAGTTCACTCTTTTCATGTTAGCTGATTTTTGTACCTGCTGGTAAATCTGTTTCTAATACTTTAATAGATTTCTTAGTTCCACCTGCAAGAATCATACCCTGAGATTCTACACCTCTTAGTTTAGCTGGTTTTAAATTCTTTACAACAATTACCTTCTTACCAGGCATATCTTCTGGTGAATAGCTATCTGCGATACCTGAAACAATCTGTCTTACTTCTCCACCAATATCAATCTGTGATACAAGAAGACGATCTGCTTTAGGATGCTTTTCACATTTCTTTACTTCACCAACAACTAATTCTACTTTAGCGAAATCATCAATAGTGATTTCAGGTGTTTCATCCTTCTTTTCTGGAACAACTGGCTTAGCAGGAGTTAACTTTTCTACCTGTTTAGCAACTTCTTTAGGATCTAATCTAGCAAATAATACTTCTGGATGATCAGTGACTTTAGTACCTGATTTATATGAACCGAAAGTATCTAGCTTCATCATATCTCTTTCATCTGTATTAATCATATCTAAGATTTTCTTAGAAGTACCAGGAATGAATGGTTCTAATGCGATAGCTGAGAATCTGATAGCTTCTACTAGGTTATATAGTACTGTTGCAAGACGATCTTTCTTTGTTTCATCCTTAGCAAGAGCCCAAGGCATAGTATCATCAATATACTTATTCGTACGTCTTAATAATACATAGATTTCATCTAATGCCTTTGCAAGTTTGAATTCATTTTCTAACTTAATAGTCTTTTCTGGCATTGCGAGTGCGATTGATTTTAATTCATCATCCACTGGTTCACATACATTTGTATTTGTGACAACACCATCAAAGTATTTATTACACATAGCGATTGTTCTGTTTACTAAGTTACCTAAGATATTAGCGAGATCGCTGTTGATACGTTCTACTAATAAATCCCAAGTAATTGAACCATCGTTATCATATGGAATTTCATGTAATAAGTAGTATCTTACAGCATCTACACCAAATAAATCTACTAAATCATCTGCATAGATGACGTTACCTAAATGTTTAGACATCTTAGAATCACCCATTAATAACCAAGGATGACCAAATACCTGTTTTGGTAAAGGTAAATCTAATGCCATTAAGATGATTGGCCAATAAATAGTATGGAATCTTACGATATCCTTACCAATAACATGTACATCTGCAGGCCAATATCTATTAAATAGTTCATCGTTATTACCATCTAAATCATAACCTAATCCAGTAATATAGTTTACTAATGCATCAATCCATACATATACAACATGCTTAGGATCGAAGTCTACAGGGATTGACCAAGTAAATGAAGTTCTTGATACACATAAATCCTGTAAACCAGGTTTTAAGAAGTTGTTCACCATTTCATTCTTTCTTGATTCAGGCTGAATAAATTCTGGATGATCATTATAATACTGCATTAAACGATCCTGATATTTAGATAATTTAAAGAAGTATGCTTCTTCTTTTGCATCATGAACTTCTCCACCACAGTCAGGACATTTTCCATCTACTAACTGAGATTCTGTAAAGAATGATTCACATGCAGTACAGTATTTACCTTCATAATGACCTAGATAGATATCACCTTTGTCATGTAACTTCTTAAAAATCTTCTGTACCTGTTTTACATGATATTCATCAGTAGTACGAATGAACTTATCATAAGTAACATCCATCATATCCCAGATACGTTTTACTTCTGCAGCAACTTTATCTACATATTCCTTTGGTTCAATTCCAGCTTCTTTAGCCTTTAATTCGATTTTCTGTCCGTGTTCATCTGTACCAGTCTGAAAACGTACATTATAGCCCTGCTGTCTCTTAGCACGGCAGATTGCATCACTTAATACGATTTCATAAGTATTACCAATATGAGGTTTACCTGAAGTATAAGTAATTGCGGTTGTTAAATAGAAATCTTTTGGATCTTTCATATTATCTGCTCCCTCCTAAAAATAAAAAAAACGTCCTTAATAAAGGACGAAATTATCGCGGTACCACCTTTTTTACACTTACGTGTCACTCAATCTCTTAACGCGAGTTACGGTTATCCCTATTCGAAATAACAGCTCCCAGACCATCTTTCTAAAGCTTCACACTTATTTACACCAGCCATAAGTTCTCTATGCATTTCACTTTAGTCTCTTCTGTTCATTGCTTTTACTTTAAAACTTTAACAAATTTCTACAACCTTGTCAATGATAGGGTTGAAAGTCCTCACATTATCTCTGATTCCAATGTGATAATGTCTCAATGTATCCAAGTTGATAATGTCCCAAT
>JAFEHB010000159.1_pt1 | contig 53980 bp, 48 predicted proteins | sample 9267121 | NCBI WGS metagenome assembly JAFEHB01 (sample SAMN17103336, study PRJNA684904) | human gut metagenome | isolation source: diarrhea sample from child under the age of five | host: Homo sapiens | place: South Africa: Mafikeng, Mafikeng Provincial Hospital | collected 2019-09 | reverse complement strand
CGCTCGTTGGCTCCATCGAAACGAGGAGGGTCCCGGCAACGGGGCCCTTTTTGCATTTGGGGGAGACGGGGATTCGAACCGATGGGGTCGCGAGGCGTGAAGCGGGCAGGCCGGTGGCCTGCCCGTAGCCGAGCGCGCGAGCGGGCGGCGGCAGCCGGCCGCGTGGCAGCGGATGCCGGAGGCATACGCGAATCCGCTCGTTGGCTCCATCGAAACGAGGAGGGTCCCGGCAACGGGGCCCTTTTTGCACTTGGGGGAGAGGGCAGTGCATGCTGCGTCCCCCTGTAGAACGGGTCGACTGAGGGCGAAACGAGATAGCTGACGGCAATGTGCCTTTTATAAACCTACGGATTCCAAGGGTTTTTGATCTTCGTGCGGAAGAAAACGCTCTCAAAGATTTCTAATACTACGTTCATCTTCATAAAAAACAATGGTTACTACCACTCACGGGTCGATTTCTTACCGTTCAGCAATCAGATTGAAATTTGAAGGCTTTGTGGACGAGGTTTGAACCTCTTGTGATATGGTTGTAACCAGCTCCCGGCACGGCTGGGTTTAAAAACGCGCCAAGAACTCATATGGCCCGCGGAGGGGTCGACTTTCAAAGGCGCAGGTGTGGATCACGAAACCACAACGAAGAAAGGTAGGGGGAAATTAATATGATGAAGTACCTCCAGAAGCTCGGCAAAGCGCTGATGCTTCCCGTCGCGGCGTTGCCCGTCGCCGGCATCCTTATGGGTGTTGGCTACATGCTCGCCCCCGCAGTCATGGGCGTCCCCGGTGCTGAGGCAACCGGTGCAGCCTACACCGCAGGTTTCCTGCTCATCAAGGCTGGCGGCGCACTTATCGATAACATGGCATGGCTGTTTGCCATCGGCGCTGCCGTTGGTCTGGCTGACGATCATGACGGCACCGCTGGCCTCGCTGGCCTCGTCGCCTTCCTGATGATCCAGCAGCTGCTCAACCCTGCAGTCGTCGGCGCGGTCCGCGGTATGGACGCTGACGCTCAGGCCGCTTGGCTCACCACTGCCGAGGGCATCGCGTTCTCCAAGATCGCCGGTAACTGCTTCATCGGCATCCTGTCTGCCATCATCGGCGGTTCCATGTACAACAAGTTCAAGGGTACCCGCCTTCCCGACTGGCTGGCTTTCTTCTCCGGCAAGCGCTGCGTTGCCATCATGACTGCCGTCGTGTCCATCGTCGTCTCCGTTATCCTGCTTTTCGTGTGGCCCATCATCTTTGACGGTCTCGTTGCACTCGGCAACGGCATTGCCGCTATGGGTGGCGTCGGCGCTGGCATCTATGCCTTCCTCAACCGTCTGCTCATCCCCACCGGTCTGCATCACGCCCTCAACAACGTCTTCTGGTTCGACACCATCGGCCTCGGCGACCTGTCCCACTTCTGGGCTGGCGACGTCATGGGCCAGAACGGTGCTAACTGGAGCGTCGGTATGTACATGTCCGGCTTCTTCCCCTGCATGATGTTCGGTATCCCGGGTGCTGCCCTCGCTATCGTTCAGACCGCTAAGAACAAGAAGGCTGCTATCGGCCTGGTTCTCTCCGCTGCTATCTGCGCTTTCGTCTGCGGCGTTACCGAGCCCTTCGAGTTCGGCTTCATGTTCCTGTGCTTCCCGCTGTACGTCGTGTACGCTGCCCTCTACGGCATCTTCACGATCATCGTGTACTACGTGAACTTCCGTGCAGGCTTCTGCTTCTCCGCTGGTGCTACTGACCTTGTGTTCTCCGCTTCCCTCCCGGCAGCTCAGAACACCTGGCTCATCATCCCGCTGGGCATCGCAGCCTTCATCGTGTTCTACCTCGTGTTCCGCTTTGCCATCACCAAGTTCGACCTCAAGACCCCTGGTCGTGAGGACGAGGACACCGACGAGGCTCCTGCTGTTGCCGCTTCCAGCGACGACAAGTACGTTGCCATCGCCAAGGGTGTTCTGGCTGCTGTGGGCGGCAAGGACAACGTCAAGAACGTTGACTTCTGCGCCACTCGCCTGCGCTTCGAGGTCGCTGACTCCTCCAAGGTCGACGAGGCCGCCTGCAAGAAGGCTGGCGCTGTGGGTGTTATGATCCCCTCCGCTGAGTCTGCTCAGGTCATCATCGGCACCCAGGTTCAGGCTGTGTGCGACGAGCTCCAGAAGCTCATCTGACATCCGAGCTGAGTCACCGACTTACTGCTTGACTTGGACCGTCCCTCTCCGCGGGGACGGTCCTTTTTTATGTCTCGGCGAGCTCGCTCGGTAAAGTGAGAATTCTTGAATGTTTTCCCGGCAAGTGCGCTCCGATGCATCTGGGAAGGCGCTTTATGTCACAAAAGGCCCCCGCTGCAAGTAGTTGCAGCGGGGGCCTTGATCTCTATATGAGCTATAAGAGAAGGCTACTTGGTGACGGTGATCACCGAATCGCCTGCCTTGACAGGAGCGTCTGCCACAGGGACAACTTCCTGACAGTCGGGGGTGTTGGAGATAATGACGAAGACGGTGTCGTCATGACCGGCCTCGGCGACTTTCTCGCGCGAGAAACTGAGCAGCTCGGTACCGGCGGTGACCTTGGCGTCCTGCGGCACCTTGTTCTCAAAGCCCTCGCCCTTCATGTCCACGGTATCGATGCCCACATGGATCAGCACCTCGATACCGTTATCGGTAACGATGCCGATAGCGTGCGGCATGGCGACGGTGACCGTGCCGTCGACGGGGGCGATAATGGTTGCCTCGGAGGGGTTAATCGCAACGCCCTTTCCCATCATCTCGCTCGAAAAAACCGGCTCGGTGGTTTCGGACAGCTGCAGTAGCTCGCCGCTTACCGGAGCGGTGATAATCGTTTTGTTTGAGACGGGCTCTGCGGCCTGCTTAAAGCGATCGAACAAACCCATGTTTTTGTCTCCAATTCACTAGAAAGCACAAGGTAAAAGCTTATAAAGTATAACAGAGCAAGGTGCTCGATTTGATAGTTCGGCCTGTCTATGTGCCGAACGGTAGCTCTGTGTTTCGGGACGGTATTCGGGCTTGCAGAATCGGATTTCACGCGATTGTCGAATTATGCTGTCAGTTTCAACATTTCCTATGGTCAGGCACTATTTTTTCGATATATAGCAAGCAAAGGCTTTACACGCTGGTATAATCCAATTTACGTTTCCAACTGGTTACATCCAGAGACCAGTTAAACAGGAGAAGAGGGGGCGGAAAATGATCGGTTTACTTTTGACTGGTCACGATCAGTTTGCCGGTGGGCTATTAAGCGCTATCAATATGGTCGCAGGCTCCCAGCCCCATATCAAAGTCCTTTCTTTTGAAGATCATCATGCGGCGACGTATCCTGCCAAATTACATGCGGCCATCGGTTCTCTGAGAGCAGAGTCGAACGGGGTTATTGTTCTCACCGACTTTATGGGCGGCACCCCTTGGAATCAGGCAATGATCGCAACACAGGATTATTCCGATGTCGCGGTTGTCGCAGGGGCGAATGTTCCGATGCTTCTCAATACGCTTGATTATCGCGAGGCGGACTACAGCCTCGACGATATGGTCGAGGAGCTTGTCGCCGCCGGCAAGGATGGCGTGATTCATAGGCATTTATCTAGGCATCGGGCGGTCGAGTACGAAGACCCTAGCGAGAAGGGGGAAGGCATTTAGCCATCGCTAGGGTCCTCGTGCTTGTGACCGATCATACCGGTTGGCGTATTGATGGTTTCGCGTGGGGTTCCGCGCGGCGGTTGTTTGAAGGGAATGTGCAGCGTGGCAGAGCCGAACATACTTCTGACGCGTATCGACAACAGGCTCATTCATGGGCAAGTCGTTACTCAATGGAATGCTGTGGTCGGAGCGAATCTGATCTTGGTTGCTAACGACGGGGTTGCCAAAAGCGACGTTCGTCAGCGGCTTATGGATATGGCCGCTCCCGAAGGTGTCGCCATGCGGTATTTCTCGCTGCAAAAGACTATCGATGTGATTCATCAGGCGTCTTCCGATCAGCTGATTTTTCTCGTGGTCGATAATCCGTCGGATGTTTTGACCCTTGTCCGCGGGGGCGTGCCTATCAAGAAGGTCAACGTGGGCAATATGCATATGGCAGAAGGGCGGCGCCAGGTTACTGCGAGCGTCGCGGTGGACGATGCGGACGTTGCCGCTTTCAAAGAGCTGCGGGATTTAGGTATTGAGCTGGAAGTCCAGCGCGTTCCGAGCGCGTCGATAGAAGATTCCAGCGTCTTGTTCGAATAGATTTTGACGCTGGTTTGTGCGGAGACAGACTGATTGGCGCATGGGTTTTGGGGATATTTGGAAGTGAGGCCTGACGTGGCTTTAACAAGTAGAAAGCAGCCTCTGTACGACCAGCTGGTCGATATTTTGAGTGAGAAGATCGATCATGAGTACGTTCCTGGCGACATGCTTCCTTCTGAGCGCGACCTTTCGGAACGTTACGGCTTGTCTCGTACAACGGTGCGTCTTGCCCTTCAGGAGCTGGAGAGCCTCGGCCTGGTGGTTCGTCAACACGGGCGCGGAACGTTTGTTGCCGATCGCTCCGTTCACACCGCAAACCTCATGCAGACGTATAGCTTTACGCAGCAGATGCGCGAGATGGGCCGCGATCCCAAGACCATCACCCTGGAGTTTTCCGAGATCGAGGCAGACAAGAATCTCGCTGAGCACATGGGCCTTCGCCTTGGCGAGAAAGTCATCAAAATCGACCGTTTGCGTTGCGCGGACGACATGCCGCTCATGATTGAGCGCACACATCTGCCTATGCGCAAATTCATGATGTTCAAACGCCCGATGCTCGAGGGGAAGTCGCTCTACGAGGTTATCGAGGACGTCTTCCACGAAAAAGTGCGCGTTGCCGAGGAAGAGTTCTACGCAAGTATCGCTCGCCCAGCGGATGCTCGTCTTCTGGGCATTGGCGAGGGCGCTCCGGTACTGGACCTCGAGCGCGTGACGTACAACACGCATAATGAGATTATCGAGTATACGCTTTCCGTTGCTCGTGCCGACCAATTCAAGTACAAGGTGTTCCACTATCGCAATGAAGTGCAATAGGGTCTATGACGGCGACAAACCGTTGGGATAATCGATACGACAGGGAGTAATAAAAATGGCAACATATGCACTTTCAAACGCTCGCTTCGTTCTGCCCGGAAGGGTTATGAACACGGGATATCTACCGGTTGTCGATGGCCATTTTGGGGCTTGGCAAACAGAGATGCCTGATTGTGAGATTGTCGATTGCGGTGGCCGTTGGGTTGCACCGGGATTTGTGGATACGCACATCCATGGATTCTTTAACCATGCAACGACCGATTGCGACGCCGAGGGGATTAATATTTCTAGTGCAGAGCTCGTGCGCCGCGGCACTACCTCTTGGGTTCCCACAACGTTTACCGCGGCTCCCGAAAGCATTCGCGCGGCTTGTGCCGCCATTGCCGAGGCGGACGAGGTGCGTGGCGATGAGTTCATGGGTGCTCGTATTCAGGGCATTTACCTGGAGGGGCCGTTCTTTACGCAAAAGCACGTGGGTGCGCAGAATCCTGCCTTTTTGATCGACCCTTCGTATGATTTGTTTGCCGATTGGCAGGATGCTGCGGGCGGTCGCATCGTGAAAGGCGCGCTTGCTCCCGAGCACGAGGGATCGCTCGAGTATATTGCCGCACTTGCCGCCGAGAATATTGTGACGAGCATCGGCCACTCTGATGCCACCTTCGACGAGGCTCTTGCCGCAGTGAACGCGGGTTCTACGTGCTTTACCCACACCTATAACGGTATGCGCGGTTTGCATCACCGCGAGCCGGGTATCGTGGGTTGTGCGATGGTCACGCCCGACACGTATGCCGAGGTTATCGCCGACGGACATCATGTGATGCCGGCGGCAATCGAGGCGCTGGTTCGCGCCAAGGGTTGGGACCATGTTGCCCTGATCACCGACGCGTTGGGTTGCGCGGGCATGCCTGATGGCGAGTACGTGAGCGGTGGTCTGCCCGTGGTTATGCGTGACGGCGCCTGCTATCTGCGCGATGCAGACAATCTGGCTGGTTCCGTCGCCGTGATGTGCGACGTGGTCAAAAATGTCTTTGATTGGAGCATTGTTTCGGCTGAGCAGGCGATTCGCATGGGAACCGAAGTCCCGGCTCGCTCCGCGCACATCGATGATCGCTGTGGTTTTATCGCCCCGGGCCGCCGCGCCGATTTTGTCGTGCTTAATGATGATCTTACGCTCGACGCCACGTACTTGGACGGCGTTCTCGTTCCGGCGGGGAAGTAGCAATTTACTGACGTGCACTGGAACATTTAAATGCGTGGGGCCGCTCGATTACAGTCGCGCGGCCCCTTTGCTTTAGGCGTCGAAACACTACGAGGCGACAAGTAACCGTGGCACCTGCTCGCCTCTCTCGGCATATTCGGCAATCTCTTGAGCAAGGATGCCTTGAGGGTCATGGTCCATGACGATGGCGTCAATTTTGTTCAATGGTGCAAAGAGCATAAGGCCACCCGCGTCGACCTTTGTTGCGTCGATGAGGGCGATCGAGGTCGATGCTGCCTCGATAAAAGCGCTTTTAACCTGCGCCATCTGTTCGAAGTTGGTCATGAGCCCGCGGTTGGGAACAAACGAGGTGGGGCACAGGAACGCTTTGTCGGCATGAAGGACTTCGAGCGTGCGCAGGGCGAGCGGCCCGTAGAGATAGCGATGGCCTTTGCGCAGGGTCCCTCCCAACAAGACCACGTTGGTCTGGGGGAGGCTGTCGTCAATATAGTTGGCAATGGTGACATCGGCGGTGATGACCGTGATGTCGCGGCGCGCGCCAAGGGTGCGCACGAGCTCGAGCGCGGTGGTGCCGGAGTCGACGATAATCGAGTCGCCGTCTTCGACGAGCCCGATGGCTGCTTGCGCGATGGCTTGTTTGGCGGCAACGTTGAGGTTGATACGCTTGTCTTGGATGGAGACGGTTAGCGCTTTTTGCAGCGAAACGGCACCGCCGTGCGTGCGCCGCAGCTTTCCCGCCGCTTCGAGGGCGTCAAGGTCGGCTCGGGCGGTGACGGCGGAAACGCCAAAGGCCCGTGCGAGCTGGGCGACTTGTACGGATGCCGAGTGTTCGAGCATGGCGAGAATGGCTGCGCGCCGCTCCTCGGCAAAGGTATGGGCGGTGTTGCTCATAGTGGCCTCCGGCTATTCAGGCGAAATGTGCAGATTCTATTTTGCTTTATTTTCGTATTACGCAAGAAAAAGCATATCGTTTGCTTTGTTTTTGTGCAAACGCAAAGAGCGGGTATTGGGATGGAGCTCTCGAAGCAGGCGGTACCCAAGGGGAGGGGATGGTTGGCAGTTGCGTTTGCTTGTGAATAACGCGCGCTCTGCCTGATGGTGGCTTCGCAGGTAGCGGCCATGGTTTTATACAATGGCACCAACGTTTGGCTCGCGCGGGGGTGCGCGGTGCCGCAATGCCGGGACGGTCCCGTGCAGAAGGGAGCAATCATGCTCGTTACCACCAAGGAGATGCTGCTCGACGCAAAGAAGAACCACTACGGCGTGGGTGCCTTTAACGTCGAGAACCTCGAGTTCGTCATGGCTGTGCTCAAGGCTGCCGAGGAGACCAAGTCTCCCGTCATCATGCAGACCACTCCGGGCACCATCAAGACTGCCGGTCTCGATTACTTCTACGGCATGGTCAAGGCTGCGGCCGAGCGCACCGAGGTTCCCGTGGCGCTGCACCTGGATCATGGTGACGGCTATAATCGCTGCATGCAGGCTCTTCGTACCGGCTACACCTCTGTCATGATCGACGGCAGCCATGAGCTGTTCGAGGACAACATCGCCCTCACCAAGCTGGTTGCCGATGCCGGCGCTGCCATGGGCGTGCCCGTGGAGGCAGAGCTCGGCAAGGTCGGCGGCAAGGAGGACGACGGCCCGGCGATCGAGGGCGAAAATCCCTACACCGATCCCGATGAGGCCGTGGAGTTTGTGGAGCGCACCGGCTGCACGAGCCTTGCCATCGGCGTGGGCACCGCTCATGGTGTGTATGTGGGCACCCCGCATATCCAGCAGGATGTGGTCAAGGCTATCGCTTCCAAGCTGGATATCCCGCTGGTTCTGCACGGCACCTCTGGCGTGCCCGATGAGCAGGTTGCCGAGGCCATCAAGAACGGCATCTGCAAGGTCAACTATGCCACCGAGCTGCGTCAGGCTTTTACCAAGGGCTACATGCGCTATATGGCCGAGAATCCCGAGTGCTTCGATCCCAAGAAGCCGGGCCGCGAGGGCATGGCCGAGATTACGGATATCGTGAAGATCCGCATGGAGAATCTGGGTTCTGTGGGCCGCGCGTAAGAGGCAACACTCATTTTGATTTCGAGAAGGGTTTCGGAAGTGTGCTCCGAAACCCTTTTTATGTGACAATACCCCAGGTTCAATTGTCGCGTTTTATGGGAGAAGAAGGCTGTGGCCAGCACACTCGATAGTACGAATGCAGAATCGTTTGACGATGGCGTGCCAGTGGCGCTCGAAGATCGAGCCCCGGGTGAGTTGCGCGGTGCGGGCGCTCGCTCACCTTTGTTTTGGAAAACCATGCTTGTCGCCATGGCGCTCATGTGGGGCTTTTCCTTTTGCATGATGAAAGACGTGCTCGATGCGCTGCCGCCGTATCTGCTGCTTGCCTGCCGTTTTCTTATTGCGGCGACAATCATGTTCGTCCTGTTTTTCCGTCGCATCCGCGCCCATCTCAACCGGACGTATATCGTTGCCGGCCTTTTGATGGGTACCTCGCTTTGGGCTGCGTACGTGTTGCAGACCGTGGGGCTTGTCGATACCACAGCAGGGAAGAGCGCATTCTTGACGGGAACATATTGCGTGCTTGTGCCCTTTATCGGGCATGCGGTGATAGGCGAGAAGCTCACACGCTACAACTTGGGAGCGGCGTTTTTGTGTCTTGCGGGTATCGCGTTTGTGGCGCTTGACAGTTTTACTGTGGGAAAAGGCGATCTTTTGACGCTCGCGGGCGCGGTCTTTTTTGCAATCGAAATCGTGATTTCCGCAAAGTTTGGCCGCAATCTCGATGTGAATGCCATAACGTTTTGGATGTTCTTGGTGGTGGCGTTGCTTTGCGTTGCAGGCTGGCTGCTCACCGAGCAGACTCCTCCGTTGGCGACGTTTACGCCGTCTCTTGTTGGTGCTGTTTTGTTCTTGGCAGTGATGTGCACCTGCGTGGGCATGCTCGTTCAAAATTTGGGACTTGCGCACGTTCCCTCTTCGACGGGCTCGTTGCTGCTCTCTCTTGAGTCGCCCTCGGGTGTGCTCTTCTCCGTGCTGTTGGGCGGCGAGGTGCTTACCGGCCGCGTGCTGTTTGGCTTTGCGCTGATTTTCCTCTCGGTCGTGCTCTCGGAAACGCATTTCGCATTTCTGCGTCGAAAATGATGCACGTAAAGTGGTCGGTTGCGTATCCTCTATAATGTTGGGCGTTTGAATGTGCAAAAAGAAAGGTGTGCTCCATGCAGGCACAGAAGGCAGAAGGTACTAAGGATCTGATCGGTAGCGAGATGCGCGCATGGCAGCACATGCAAGAAGTTGCCGCCAGCGTGTTTGAGCCGTATGGCTTCGAGCCCATCGAGACTCCCGCCATCGAGCAGGTTGACGTCTTTGTGCATGGTATTGGCCAGTCTACGGATGTGGTGCGCAAGGAGATGTTCCGCGTGTTCTCGGGCGCCAACTTCGCTCGTGTGCTGGAAGAGGGCACCGACGCCAAGCTCAAGGCAAAGCAGCGCCTGGCCCTGCGTCCCGAAGGTACCGCTGGCGTTGTGCGCTCCGTGGTGGAGAACAATCTGGTGCCTCAGGGCGCAGCTCCGTTCAAGGCGTACTACGCCGAGGCGATGTTTCGCGGCGAGCGTCCGCAAAAGGGCCGCTTGCGCCAGTTCCATCAGGTAGGCATCGAGTGGCTGGGCGCTCCCGATCCCGCGGCGGACGCCGAGTGCATCATCATGCTTATGGAGTTCTACAAGCGCTTGGGCTTTGATCTGTCCAAGCTGCGTCTGCTTATCAATTCGATGGGCGACCCCGCGTGCCGTCCTGCCTATCGCGACCAGGTGCGCCAGTTTATTTTGGATCATGCGGACGATATGTGCGACGAGTGCCGCGAACGCGCAGAGATCAATCCGCTGCGGGCCTTTGATTGCAAAAACGACCACTGCCGCGAGATCATGGCTGATGCCCCGCTTATGCGGGAGCATCTGTGCGACGAGTGCCGTGAACACTACGAGCAGGTCAAGCGATATCTCGATGCCGCCGGCATCCAGTATGTTGAGGATCCGACGCTTGTGCGCGGTCTGGATTACTATACGCGTACCGTTTTTGAGGTCGAGGCTCCGGGCGCGGGCGTTGGCTCTATTGGCGGCGGCGGTCGCTACAATGGCCTGGTCGAGCTCGAGGGCGGCAAGCACACTCCGGGCGTTGGCTTTGCCGTTGGCTTTGAGCGTGCGCTGCTGGCCCTCGAGGCGTTTGGCGGAAGCATGACCACGGTGGCCGCTCCCTGCGTGTATGTTGCGAATGTTTCTGCCGATCAGCGCGGCGATGTCTTTGCCGTGAGCAACGAGTTGCGTGCTGCGGGTATTCATGCCGAGGCCGACTACCAGGGCCGTTCGCTCAAGGCCCAGTTCAAGCAGGCCGATAAATTGGGCGCTTCTCTTATGGTGGTCGTTGGCGCCGATGAGCTTGCAGAGGGCAAGGTCAAGCTGCGCGATATGGCAAGTCACGAAGAAGTTCTCGTTTCGCGCGATGCCGTGGTCGCCGAGGTTTCGTCGCGCCTGTAGTGTGGCGGCGCTATATTGCTGATTGCTGCTTGTGTTGTAGGCGGCTGCGCGATGCGCAGCCGCTTTTTTGCTGCGCCGACACCGTGCGCCATGTAAGAAGCACTGCACCGGCAGAAAAAACGTCCGAATTGGGGCCCTCAAATCAAAACTTGTCGAAGTGCGTACCCTAAATTGATAATGCAGAGTAGACACCTGTTTTAGACGACAAAACCACCAGGATTGCAGGGGGTTAATTAATAGGTATACTTATCATTTTTGATTTAAGGTACGCACTTCGAATTGTTTTATTGCGGTAGCATTTTATGGATGGTTTGGAGCGGGAGAAAAAGAAGGTATTCGGCGACATATATTGATATCTGTCCACAAATGGCAGCTGAGTATTTCTAAACGGTTTCCGTGGTCTAGAGAAAGCCCCGTTTATTCAAGCGTTTTACCGTTTGTGAAATAGGGAGCTTATACTAACACCCCAATGACGTATAACCCGATAGCGTGGAACAATGCAGAATGGAGCGTTGATATGAGCGAGCCCACGGCCGAATCGGTCGCACGAAGTTCCGCAGCCTCGACGGAGGCTTTGCCGGATACCACCGCCACCCCGCTAACCGAGATCGATATCCCCGATACTCTCCGTGAGAATTTGGCGCTTTTCCTGCGGCTGGAGCGTCGTGTGCTTACGGAATACGATCCGTCGATTTGCGAGCTATTCGACAAGCTGCTCTCCTATGTAATTGCCGCCAACGAGGGCGATCCGGGTCGCGCCGCCGCGGACGAACCCGTTGATGGCGAGGGCATCCCCCTGCCCACAAGCAATAGCGGCCGTGCTTTCCGTGCCGCGGTAGAGCTGCTCGACTCGCTGCCGGTAGGGCGCTCTCAAGTTGTTGTGCGCGCCTTTACCGCTTTCTTCCACCTGGCAAATCTTTCCGAGGAAAACTATCGCGTCGAAGCGCTGCATGAGCGCGAGCAGGGCGTGAGCACCGACATGGATGTCGACCCCGGCAACGAACTCACCGTTGCCTATCATCAGCTGGTGGAAGAAGCCGGCGTGGCGCGTGCGACTGAGTTGCTCAATCGCTTGGAGTTCCACCCGGTCTTCACCGCGCATCCTACCGAGGCACGCCGCAAAGCCGTTGAAGGAAAGATCCGCCGCATCTCGGTGCTTCTTTCCGAGCGTCCGCGCCTGGGTGGATCGGACCTCGTGGAAAACGAGCGCCACCTGCTCCAGGAGATCGACGCGCTGGTGCGCACCTCGCCCATCGCCATCAAAAAACCGACACCTGTCGAAGAAGCCGATACCATCATCGATATCTTCGACAACACGTTGTTCGAAACGGTACCACGCATCTATCGTCGTTTTGACGACTGGATTTTGGGCGAGCGTGCCGGTCGCGTGGCCCCAGTGTGCCCGGCGTTTTTCCATCCGGGCAGCTGGATTGGTTCGGACCGAGACGGCAATCCTAATGTGACTGCCAAGGTGAGCCGACAGGTGGCAGCCAAGTTCTCGAGTCATATGGTGGCGACGCTTGCACATAAGTGCATGCGCGTCGGCCGCAATCTGACTCTCCAGGCTGGCTATACCGAGCCTTCCGAGGAGCTGCTCAACCTATGGAATCATCAGGTGGAGATGAGCGAGGTTCTCACTTCGCGCGCACGTGATATTTCGGCATCCGAGCCGCATCGTGCGGTGATGATTGTCATGGCTTCGCGTCTTGAAGCGACGGTGTCGCGCAACGCAGACACGATGTACCGTAGCGCTGAGGAATTCTTGGCCGACCTGCGCGTTGTCCAGCGCTCGCTGGCGAAGGCGGGTGCTGTGCGCGCCGCATATGGCCCGGTGCAGACACTTATCTGGCAGGTGGAGACCTTTGGCTTCCACATGGTGGAGATGGAATTCCGTCAGCACTCGGTAGTGCACGCCCGCGCCCTTGCGGACATTCGCGAGCACGGAGTGAACGGCGACCTACAGCCCATGACGCGCGAGGTCCTGGATACCTTCCGCGCCATCGGCTCCATTCAGCGCCGCTATGGCAAGAAGATGGCACACCGCTACATCATCTCGTTTACCAAGAGCGCTCAACACGTGGCCGATGTGTATGAGCTGGCGCGTCTTGCCTTCGCTCATAGCGAGGACGTGCCAGCCCTCGATGTCATTCCGCTGTTCGAGCAGCTTGAGGACCTTGAGGGCTGCATCGACGTGCTCGACCAGATGCTCGAGCTGTCTGCGGTCCAGGCGCGTTTGGCACAGACCAATCGCCGCATGGAGGTCATGCTTGGCTATTCGGATTCCTCGAAGGATGCCGGTCCCACTACGGCGACGCTCGCGCTGCACGCGGCGCAGGAGCGCATCGCCCACTGGGCCGAGAAGAACAGCATCGACCTCGTGCTCATGCATGGCCGCGGTGGTGCTGTGGGTCGCGGAGGCGGCCCGGCAAACCGTGCCGTGCTGGCGCAGCCCGCGGGCTCGGTGAACTGCTTTTTTAAGGTGACCGAGCAAGGCGAGATCATCTTTGCGCGTTACGGCAACCAAACGCTTGCTCAGCGGCACGTGGAGAGCGTCGCCGCGGCGACGCTGCTCAATTCGGCTCCGAGCATCGAGCGCACCAATACGCGCATGACGAAGGAGTTCGCCGACATGGCCGAGCGTCTGAACCATGCGGCTCACGAGCGTTATCTGGACCTGTTGGGTACCGACGATTTTGCCCCGTGGTTCTCGACGGTAACGCCGCTGACCGAAGTGGGCCTGTTGCCCATTGGCAGCCGTCCGGCAAAGCGAGGTTTGGGCGCGAAGTCACTCGACGACCTGCGCACGATTCCTTGGGTCTTTAGCTGGTCGCAGGCACGCATCAACCTGGCCGCATGGTACGGTTTGGGTACGGCGTGCGAGCAGCTGGGCGACCTGGACCTGTTGCGTCGCGCCTATGCTGAGTGGCCGCTGTTCTCGACGTTTATCGATAATATCGAGATGTCGATTGCCAAGACCGACGGTCGCATTGCCAAGATGTATCTGGCTTTGGGCGATCGCGATGACCTGGCGTCCAAGGTGTTTGAAGAGATGCAGCTCACACGTAAGTGGACGCTTGCTATCACCGGTGATGATTGGCCTTTGCAGGGTCGCCGCGTACTGGGCCGCGCGGTGCGCGTACGCAACCCGTACGTCGACGCGCTTTCGCTCGCGCAGGTGCGTGCACTGCGCGAGGTACGTATGAACCAAGATCAGCTTTCGGAAGAGGCGAAGGCCGAGTACATGAGCCTGATTCTTGCGACTGTGACCGGTGTCTCGGCGGGATTGCAAAACACGGGGTAATCGATAGCCCTGTGGCTCTCATCGGTCCCCTTCGCCCTCGTTCTTCTGGGATTAAAGCTGAAAAGAAGAGCGGCGCGCTTTGCGTGTTTTGGAGGGGGTCTGTCCCAGCGGGGGGTTCGCGCCGAGCGCCTTTTTAGCTGGAGTTGAGATTCATTGGGCGCGTGCGGCGCTTTGCCCCTAGCGCCTTTGCGCATGCGGCCGCGGTCCTCTTTGAGGCTGCGGCCGTTTTTGTAGCATTCTAATATGAACGTTCTGTTAACGGGTGAGCAAACGGTGGCATTTTATGGTGAGCGGCGTATCCTTCCAACGGTTTATCTAGTATGTCAGTTGAAAGGAAGAGGGCGTTCGTCGTTGTTTGAATGTGAACTGCCGTTTGACCACAAGACGTTGCATCTGGAGCTCGAGGATAAGAACTTCGCGGGTGTGATGGAAGGTCATCAAAACGAGTTTAAGACCACAAAATCGCAGGAAGAGCTGGTAGAGGAGTCACTTGCCAACCCTTATGGCTCGCCTTCGCTCGAGGAGCTTTGTGCTGGCAAGAAGGATATCGTCATCATTAGCTCCGATCATACGCGTCCCGTTCCCTCGCGTGTGACGATGCCTATTCTGCTGCATCACATCCACTCCGCTGCGCCTGAGGCGCGCGTTCGCATTCTGGTTGCTACAGGTATGCATCGTCCGTCGACGCACGAGGAGCTCGTCAACAAGTACGGCGAGGAGATCGTTGCCAACGAGGAAATCGTTATGCACGTCGCGACTGACGACAGCATGATGAAAAAGATCGGCACCCTGCCTTCTGGCGGCGAGTGCATCATCAACAAGATTGCCGCCGATTGCGATCTGCTGCTTGCCGAGGGCTTTATTGAGCCGCATTTCTTTGCCGGTTTCTCTGGTAGCCGTAAGTCCGTGCTGCCCGGCATCGCCAGCTATAAGACCATCATGTACAACCACAACGGTCAGTTTGTGAACGATTCCCACTCGCGTGCCGGCAACCTGTGTCACAACCACGTGAGCGAGGATATGTTCGCCGCCGCCGAGATGGCTCACCTTGCCTTTGTGCTCAACGTGGTGCTCAACGGCAAGCACGAGGTCATCGGCTCCTTTGCCGGTGACATCCACAAGGCTCACGAGGCCGGCTGCGAGTTTGTGAAGAGCCTTGCCGGCGTCGAGCCTGTTACGTGTGATATCGCTATTACCACCAACGGTGGCTACCCGCTCGATCAAAACATTTATCAGGCTGTGAAGGGCATGTGCGCTGCCGAGGCCACGCTTCCCGAGGGCGGCGTGATTATCGATGTCGCCGGTTGCGCCGACGGTCACGGCGGTGAGGGCTTCTATCACAACATCGCCGACAACGATCCGGCGGAGTTTGAGCGTGCCTGCATCGATCGTCCCAAGGACGAGACCCTGCCCGACCAGTGGACGAGCCAGATTTTCGCCCGCATCCTGGCGCATCACCCTGTGATTATGGTTACCGATCTGTGCGATCACCAGATGCTTAAGGATATGCACATGACACCGGTCAACACCCTCGAGGAGGCGCTCAAGCTCGCCTTTGAGATGAAGGGTGCCGATGCCAAGGTAGCCGTCATTCCCGATGGCCTGGGCGTTGTCGTCGCGCAGCATTAGTGCGTGGCCCAAACGAATCGTTTGTAACTGACAAGAAAGATAAGGTTTTATGCTTACCAAACTCCTCTGCGAATTCGGCGCAACGGCCCTCATGATCGTCTTTGGCGTGGGCGTACACTGCGATACCGTGCTCAAGGGCACCAAGTATCAGGGCTCCGGTCATATGTTTGCCATCACCACCTGGGCTTTCGGTATCTCGGCTTGCCTCTTCGTCTTTGGCGGTGCCGTGTGCATGAACCCGGCTATGGTGCTTGCCCAGTGCATCGTTGGCCTGGTGCCGTGGAGCAGCTGCATTCCCTTCATGCTTGCCGATATGCTTGGAGGCTTCGTGGGCGCCTGCATCGCATGGCTCATGTATGCCGATGAGTTCAAGGCTTCCGAGGGCGTCGTCGATCCCATTGCCCAGCGCAACATCTTCTCGACTAACCCCACCACCGAGGGTACGAACTATGTTCGTAACTTCTTCTGCGAGGCTATCTGCACCTTCGTGTTCATCAGCGCCATCCTTGCTGCCGCCAGCCGTGCCGGCGAGAACGTTTTGATGCTTGCCATCTGCGTAGGCCTGATTGTTTGGGCTGTTGGTATGGGCATGGGCGGTATCACCGGCTTCGCCATGAACCAGGCACGTGACCTTGGCCCTCGCATGGCTTATCAGGTGCTGCCAATCAAGAACAAGGCCGACAACAACTGGAAGTACGGCCTGCTCGTTCCTGGCATCGCTCCGTTTGTCGGTGCTATTGTGGCTGCACTGTTTGTGCATGGTTTCTTGGGCATGTTCTAGTCCGAGCAATTGATATAAGGTCCGGTCGCGGCACAAGTTTATTTTCCGCCGCGTCCTCGGACATGCAAGAAGTCCCCGCTGCGCACTTTGTGCGGTGGGGGCTTCTTGCGTCCTGCGGAATGCGGCGGAAAATAAACTTGTGCCGCGACCTGCGGGAATCCGGGTGCGTTCGTGCAAGCAACCCAACGTATATATCTGAATTTGGATGGAAGGGGCTTGTTGCTGTTGGGGGCGTTGAGGCACGAGCGACACTTTGGGATGCGTGATGCCCCGGGTTGAGGTGTTTAGCTGAAGAGGGGCTTTATGGCTGAGAGGTAGTCTTTGGCTACGTCGGCTTTGTTGGCTTGGAAGTTGTGCCAGGCCCACCATTGGACCATTCCTACGAAGCTTGAGGCTATGTGGTGGAGGAGAAAGCTTCGGTCCATGGTGGATGCCGGGCCGTTTGGGTCGGTAGGGACGGTTTCGGCTGCTCGGGCCATGATGGTCTTGCGGAGGCTGTCGGCGAAGACTCGTGAGCCGGCACCGGTTACGAGGATCCGTATGCCTTGACGGCGTTCCCAGAGGTTGTTGAGGATGTGCTCGACCTGTACGAGCGGATCATCGAGCGGAGCCCCGTCATCATCGAGGACATGGGTGCAGATATCGCACACAAGCTCGGCGAGTAGGTCGTCTTTGCTCTTGAAGAGTCCGTAGAACGTTGCACGGCCCACGCGAGCGCGTGCGATGATGTCGCCGACGGTGATCTTGCCGTAGTCTTCTTCGCACAGCAATTCGGAGAATGCCGAAACGATGGCGGTGCGGCTTTTGGCCTTACGGGCATCCATGGTTATGCGTTCGCGTGGACGAGCAGACAGCGAAGCGTGCCAGAGCAGCCTTCGTAAGGACGCTTGCCGGCACCGTAGCCAACGGCTTCGATGCGATAACGTGGCGGCAGGTGCTCGGACGTGCGCAGCGCGGCGACGATGGCGGCGCCCGTGGGCGTTACGAGCTCTCCTGCGACTGGCGCGGGCGTGAGGGCGATATTGCCTGCCTGACACAGGTTGACGACGGCGGGCACCGGGATGGGCATAAGGCCGTGGGCACAGCGGATGGTGCCGTGGCCCTCGGAGAGTGACTCGACAACAATATCCTCGATACCTAGGTTGTCGAGGCAGATGGCGACAGAGCAGACGTCGACGATGGAGTCGACAGCGCCCACCTCGTGGAACATGACGGTATCGGGCGTTTTGCCGTGGGCTTTAGCTTCGGCAGCAGCCAGTGCGGTAAAGATGGCGAGCGCACGGCGCTTGGCACCATCACTCAGCTGAGAGCCGACGATAATCTCGGTGACATCGGCTAGCGAGCGGTGATGATGGTGGTGGGTGTGGTGATGATCCTCGTGCTCATGGTCGTGGCCATGGTCCTCATGGTCGTGTTCGTGCGTGTGCTCGGCAGCTGCTTCGTTGCCGTAGAGCCAGGCCATATCGTGGTCGTGGTTCTCGAGCTCCTCTGCAAGCTGGACGTCGAAATCGCAGGCGTCGATGCCATGCTTGTTTACGCGCGTGACGGCGATCGTAAAGCCGTCGACCGGCAGCGTGGCGAGCTGCTCGCGCAGGTGCTCCTCGCTGGCGCCCAGGTCGAGCAGGGCCGCGACGGTCATATCGCCGCTGATGCCCGAGGTGCCGTCGATGATAAGCGTGTGCTGATGGTTGGACATGGAATGCTCCTTAACGGGCGCAGGGTGTGCCGGCGCCCAGGTGATTGATAAGACTTGCCTGATAGGCGGCGCCAAAGCCGTTGTCGATATTGACGACCGAAACACCGCTGGCGCAGGAGTTGAGCATGGCGAGCAGTGCCGCCACGCCACCAAAGCTCGCGCCGTAGCCCACGCTGGTGGGGACGGCGATGACCGGGCAACTCACCAGGCCAGCGATGACGCTCACCAGGGCGCCCTCCATGCCGGCGATGGCGATGATTACCTGAGCCTGGGCAAGCTCCTCGGCATGAGCAAGCAGACGGTGCAGACCGGCTACTCCCACGTCGTAGAGGCGGTCGACCTCGTTGCCGTAAAACTCGGCCGTTAGCGCGGCCTCTTCTGCAATGGGTAGATCACTTGTGCCAGCGCAGGCGACGACGATGCGCCCGTTGCCGGTGGGGGAGGGCTTGCCGCCCACGAGGGCGAGATGGGCGTCTGGAACATATCCCAGGTCGATATCGTCGCTAAGAAGCTCTGTGGTGTGCTTAGCTTTTTCGGCATCCAAACGTGTGACCAAGATGCGCCCCTGATTTGCATCGCGCAGTGCTTCGATAATGGCGGCAATCTGCTTGGCGGTTTTACCGGCGCCGTAGACAACCTCCCCGGCTCCTTGGCGCACTCCGCGCGAAAGATCAAGCTGTGCAAAACCCAGATCGACGGTCGGCGCCGTCTGGATGCGCGTGAGGGCATCGGCGGGCGCAACGCTTCCACTGGCAACGTCGCGCAGCAACTGCTCAAGATCCTGCTTATCCATATTTGTTCCCTTCGACGGTGGAGAGTCTAGCACGCCAAAATCTATTTCCGAACATTAACTTAAAACTGTTCGGAAACTATAGGACGAATATGAATATATTCAATTCTGGGGCGAATCGATTAGTCGCGCAGGATGATATCCATGGCGAGCATCAGGTTGCGCTCGTCGATGGCAAATGGAGCCGCCTCGCGGGTCTTGGGTTTGGCGCAAAACGCAATGCCGGTGCCTGCGGCTTGAATCATAGGGATGTCGTTTGCCCCGTCGCCCATGGCGACCGTTTGGGACAGGGGAAGGCTGAGCTCGTACGCCCATGAGCGGAGGGCTTCGAGCTTGCGCTCACGCGTGACGATATCTGCCGCCAGCCTACCGGTGAGTTTGCCATCCACGACCTCCAGGCGATTTGCCAGGCAAAAATCGATTCCTGCGGCGGCCACGATCTTATCGGCGACCTCGTGGAATCCGCCACTCACCACGCCGACCTTCCATCCGCGCGCATGCGCCGCGCGCACCAGCTCGAGCGCGCCCGGCGTGAAGGTCACGCGCTCAAAGGTGCGATCGAACACCTCTTGTCCGAGGCCTGCAAGAAGCCCCACGCGCTCTTCGAGCGCGTGCTTGAAATCGATTTCGCCGCGCATCGCGCGCTCGGTGATCGCCGCAACCTGCCCGCCGACGCCTGCTTCTTCGCCTAACAGGTCAATGACCTCTTCGTTAATCAGCGTCGAGTCGATGTCCATCACGATGAGGCGCATATCGGCGGCGCGGTGCTCTTGTTCGTTGGCAACGCGGGGAGATTTGAACGATGCGGTCATGGGGGCTCCTTGCAATCGGTTTGGACCACTGTAGCGCAATGGAGCGTTTGAGGCAGGCACCGTTTGCGATGTCATATGCGTTCCATGCACCACATGCATCGGTGAGCGGGGAAGATACGCGTTGCCGTTCGCAGGGCTTTGGGTTTTGTGGTTGCGACTGTGTTAAGACTCGCCATGCGTCTGCACATTTTTGCGGCAGAGAGATGCGTTTCGCGCTAGACTAATACGCCGTGCCGGATCGCGCTGTCTACACGCTCCGGCAATCTGTACGCCAGCCGCCCGTACGACACGGGGCGGCGCAGATCAAAAAAGGAGATATCTGTGGCAGACACCAGCACTCGTCCCATTGACGAGCACTCCATGCACACGCACACCTGCGGCGAACTTCGCCGTGAGAACGTGGGCGAGGAGGTTACCCTTACTGGTTGGGTAAGCCGCCGCCGCGATCACGGTGGCCTTATTTTCTGCGACCTTCGCGATCGCGAGGGCATTACGCAGATCACGTTCGATCCCGAGCACTCCGACGGCGACGCCTTCAAGATTGCCGAGACCATGCGTCCCGAGTGGCCCATCAAGATCCACGGCGTCGTGCGCGCCCGTGGCGAGGAGACTACCAACGCCAAGCTCGCAACCGGCGAGATCGAGGTCCTGACTGATCACGCCAAGGTGCTCAACACCTCCATGACCCCGCCTTTCCAGATTGAAGATGGTATCGAGACCAGCGAGGACACGCGTCTGCGCTATCGCTACCTGGATATCCGTCGTCCCGAGATGATGGCAAACCTGCGCCTGCGCTCTGACTTTACCTTTGCTATCCGCGAGGCGCTGCACAACCGCGACTTCATGGAAGTCGAGACTCCCTGTCTCTTCAAGTCCACGCCCGAGGGCGCGCGCGACTTTATTGTTCCCAGCCGTATCCAGCCGGGCAACTTCTACGCCCTGCCCCAGAGCCCGCAGCTTCTAAAGCAGCTGCTTATGGTCGGTGGCGTTGAGCGCTACTACCAGGTTGCCAAATGCTTCCGCGACGAGGACCTTCGCGCCGATCGCCAGCCCGAGTTCACTCAGGTGGATATCGAGATGTCCTTCGTGGACCAGGATGACGTGATGAGCGCCCTCGAGGAGGTGCTGGCAGACGCCTTTGGTCGCATGGGCGTCGATTTCCCCACGCCGCTTCGTCGCATCCAGTACTGGGATGCCATGGACACCTATGGTTCCGACAAGCCCGATACTCGTTACGGTATGCACCTGGTTGACCTTACCGACGTGTTTGCCGACTCCAAGTTCAAGGTCTTTGCAAGCGCTGCAAACACCGAGGGCCACGTGGTCAAGGCCATTAACGCCAAGGGCGCTGGCACCTGGCCGCGCGCGCAGATCGACAAGCTGGGCAACGTTGCCGCCAAGTTTGGCGCTAAGGGCTTGGCTTGGATCGCCTTCCGCGAGGATGGCTCCATGAACAGCCCTATCGTCAAGTTCTTCTCCGATGAGGAGATGGCGACCCTGCGTGAGCGCATGGACGTTGAGCCCGGCGACCTGGTGATGTTCGCCGCTGGTCCGCGTCTTGCTTCCGACGAGATTTTGGGCGGCATGCGCAGCCACATGGCCGATGCCCTGAATATCGAGCGCGAGGGCCACGACTTCCTGTGGGTTGTCAACTTCCCGCTGTTCCATTGGGACGAGGAGCGCAAGGCGTACGCCGCCGAGCATCAGCCTTTCACGCTGCCTACCGAGAGCGATATCTCCAAGATCGAGGCCGATCCTCTGGCAGCCGGCTCCTTTACGTACGACTTTGTCATGGACGGCTTTGAGGCTGGCGGCGGCGGTATGCGTATCCACAACGCCGATATGCAGATGGCCATGCTCAAGCTGCTCGGCTTTACCGAGGAGCGCGCAGAGTCCCAGTTTGGCTTTGTGCTTGAGGCGCTCAAGTTCGGTGCGCCCCCCATGGGCGGCTTTGCGCTGGGTCTCGACCGCGTGTGCATGCTGCTTGCCGGCTCCAGCTCCATTCGTGACGTCATGGCGTTCCCCAAGACGGCGAGCGGCTCCGACCTCATGTCGGCCGCCCCGAGTGCCGTCTCTGGCGCGCAGCTCAAGGATGTTTCCCTGCGTCTGCTGTAGGAACGGTTGTCGGACAAGCCAATACAAGGATATGGGACAAGGTCGTCAAGGCCTTGCCCCATTTTTTATCGAGTGATTGTTATCGAACGCGTTCTTGCAGTGTGTAGATTGATTTATCCATGTTGAAGAGATATGCGACGGCGCAGACGATAAAGAACGCCGGAAGGTAGCTGAATCCACAGTCCTATGCCAACGCGCTCGCGGCTTGTGTGACGCTCAAGTAGCCGCGACGGCGCAACAGCCCAAGATTGCATTGAGATCAAGCGGTCCGCTTCACCATCGAGTGGGGCGGACCGCTTTTTTGCGCTGGCACCCTATTCTCGCGGGTTTTTCACCCGCTGCCCGAGCTGCTACGGCCGTTTGCCGATTTCATTCCACATCAGCCTAGCGTTAACCAACGGAAACATTTTGAAAAAAAGCCTGCAAGCCTTCCCAAAAAGTTAACCATGTGCTAGTTTACGTAAGTAAACATAGAGACGGCTAACTTTTTGGCACACAGGCATTGTCAAAAGCCAGCTCGATGTATGCAAAGGATGGAAGCGACATGACGAACAAACCCATGATGCCGGCAATGCCGTTATCGCTGGTCAAGGCAGGGGAGACCGTCAAGGTTTCCCGCGTCAAAGGCAGCGATGACATGAAGCGCCACCTCAACGACATCGGTTTTGTCGAGGGTAGCGAGATTCACGTGGTGAGCTCGAGCGGGGCGAACATCATCGTCACCATTTTGGGCGCGCGCTTTGGCCTGGACACGAAGGTTGCCCAGCACGTCATGACTGTCGCCGCCTAATCTATTCCAGCACATTTCGCAGCGAGATTCTTGGCGGCCGAATGCACGCCGGCGGCCAAGATTCTCGTGCGTGAAGGTGATAGGCAAATCGCGAACACGAGTATCCGGAAGGGGGATGTAATGAAGACTCTTGGAGACGTCAAGGTGGGCGAGAGCTCCACAATCGTGAAACTGCACGGAGAGGGCGCGCTGCGCCGCCACCTTATGGACCTGGGCCTCATCAAGGGCACACCGTTTACTGTCGTCAAGGTCGCTCCGCTGGGCGACCCTGTCGAGATCAACGTGCGTGGCTATGAGCTGTCTATCCGCAAGGAAGAGGCGGCTGTCGTCGAGGTTCAGTAAGTTGACCTATACGAACATGTATGCAGGTAAAGTTAGTAATTTCTAACATAAAGACATCCAACTCGGGCGGTATGGAAGCAGCCCGAGCGCAATGGGAGGAAGGATTGCATGGCGGATTCTCAGATCCATGTTGCTCTTGCGGGTAACCCCAACTGCGGCAAGACCACGCTGTTCAACCTGATCACCGGTGCCAATGGCTACGTTGGCAACTGGCCGGGCGTCACGGTTGAGAAAAAGGAAGCAAAGCTCTTGAGCGACAAGAGCGTAACCATCACGGACCTTCCGGGCATCTATTCACTGTCGCCCTACAGCCCCGAGGAGCAGTGCTCGCGCGACTACCTCATGAGCGGCGAGCCCGATGTCGTCGTCCAGGTGATCGACGCCACCAACCTCGAGCGCAACCTGTACCTGGCTCTCCAGGTCATCGAGACGGGCCTGCCCGTCGTGGTTGCCCTCAACATGGCCGACCTTGTGGAGAAGTCCGGCGACAAGATTGACATCAAGAAGCTCTCCGATCGTTTGGGCTGCCCCGTTGTCATGATCTCTGCTCTTAAGAACAAAGGCATCGACGAACTGTTCACTCAGGTCAAGAAGTCTGCCGCTACTAAGGGTCACGTCCCCGAGCACAAGTTCGACTCCGCTATCGAGGACGTTCTCACCCATATCGAGAACCTGCTTCCCGCAAGCGTCTCCGCCGAGAAGCGCCGTTACTATGCCGTCAAGCTCTTTGAGCGCGACGAGGCTGCGTGCAAGCTTATCAACCTCACGAAGGACCACGCCGAGCGCGTGGAGCAGCTCATCGCCCAGTGCGAGAAGGACTGCGATGACGATGCCGAGTCCATCATCACCGGCGAGCGCTACGGCGTGATCGCCCATATCATTGACGAGTGCCTCACCAAGGCTCCGGCAAAGATGAGCACCTCCGAGAAGATCGACCGCGTGGTCACCAACCGTATCCTCGGCCTGCCGATCTTCGCCGTCATCATGTTCGCTGTCTACTACATTGCCGTGTCTACGCTCGGCGGCACGGTGACCGACTTCACCAACGATCAGCTTTTTGGCACCGATGGCTGGTTCGTGCTGGGCCAGGGCCGCGATGCATATGACGAGGCTGCTGGCGAGTACACGCAGGCCCAGGCCGAAATCGCCGCGTTTATCGACGCTGCTGACGCCAAGGGCATCGACGTTTCTGCCTATAACGACGCTGTCGACGCCGAGGACGGCGACGCTGCCGCCGACGCGCTCAAGACCATCGCAGCCGAGCCCGAGGCCGCGTCCGTGAAGGGCAAGGTCGAGGAGGACGAGGACGCCGGCACGACTGCTGCCACCGTCACTGCGTCTCAGGCGGTCAAGGACCTCGACGTCACCGAGCCCGACCCCGCCGACTACGGTCCGTTCGTCCCCGGCATCACCACCGCGGTGCATAACGCCCTTGTGGCGGGCGGCACCGAGGACGGCGGTCTTGTCGACTCCCTTGTCTGCGACGGTATCGTGGCCGGCATCGGCGCCATCATGGGCTTTGTCCCGCAGATGTTCCTGTTGTTCGTGATGCTCTCCTTCTTGGAGGACTGCGGCTACATGGCCCGCGTCGCCTTCATCATGGATCGCATCTTCCGTCGCTTTGGCCTGTCTGGCAAGTCGTTCATTCCGATGCTTGTCTCCTCTGGCTGCGGCGTCCCGGGCGTCATGGCCACCAAGACCATTGAGAACGAGAAGGACCGCCGCATGACGGTCATGACCACGACGTTCATTCCCTGCGGCGCCAAGCTGCCGATTATCGCCTTGCTCATGGGCTCGATCATCGGCGATTCCTCGACGAGCGCCAAGTGGATTTCTCCGCTCTTCTACTTCCTGGGCGTCTTTGCCGTCATCGCCTCGGGTCTCATGCTCAAGAAGACCAAGCTCTTCGCCGGTCGCCCGACGCCGTTCGTTATGGAGCTTCCTGCCTACCACTTCCCGGCGATTCGCTCCTGGGCGCTGCACGTGTGGGAGCGCTGCTGGGCCTTTATCAAGAAGGCCGGTACGGTCATTTTCGCCTCCACCGTTGTGGTGTGGTTCCTCTCCAACTTCGGTATGTTCGAGGGCGCCTTTGGTTACCTGCCTTCCATGAAGGGCATTCCCGAGGAGTATATGGACTACTCCGTGCTCGCCATGCTGGGCAACCTGGTTGCCTGGATCTTCGCTCCGCTCGGCTTTAGCACCTGGCGGGCAGCTGCGCTGACTTTCTCTGGCCTTGTCGCTAAGGAGAACGTCGTCGCCACCGCCGGCTCGCTGCTGTCCGTCGCCGACGCGGGCGAGACCGACCCGAGCCTGTGGACCGCGTTTGCCGGCATGTTCCCCACCATGGGCGCCTGCGTCGCCTTTGGCGCCTTCAACCTGCTGTGCGCTCCGTGCTTTGCCGCCATTGGCACTATCCGCAACCAGATGAACTCCGGCAAGTGGACCGCGATTGCCCTCGGCTACGAGTGTGCCTTCGCTTGGGTGATCGGCCTGTTCATCAACCAGTTCTACAACCTGCTTGTTCTGGGGCAGTTTGGTATCTGGACGGTTGTGGCCATTGTGCTGCTGGTTGCGATGCTCTTCCAGATTTTCCGTCCCATGCCGCACTTTGCATGGACGGACGAGGACGAGACTAATTCTTCCAGCGCGGCGAGCCTCACTGCGTAAGGCGTGTGCAAGGCTTCGATTGACCCGCCCTCTCCCCAGCCGCTCGTGGGCCTGTGCTCACGGGCGGCTTTTTTTGCGAAGATGGCGTTGAGCCTCGACACATGGGGTAAAGTTTCAGTAGGAAAACTTATGAAAGGGAGGCGTCGATGGCCCCTATCGATATCGTTATTTTGCTGCTTGTCGCTATTGCGTTTGTGGCGGTGTGTGTGCGCATCCACCGCAAGGGAACGTGCGCCGATTGCGCCCAGGGCGGTGCGTGTTCCGGACACTGCGGGCACAAGAACAGCTGTCCTGCCGTTAAGGGAGCAGACAAGGTTGCCGAGGACCTGAGCCGCGGCGTGAAATAAGACTTTGCATTCAGGAGCTGTTTGCGAAATCGGGGCTTTCCCGTTTGTCTTTCTTGTAGGAGAAATCGCAGGAGAAATCGCTCCATATGCATGTCAGCGTGCAATAAAAATCCCCTTTTGAGTTCTAGCAAGCAGAACTCTAAAGGGGATTTTGCTGCATTTGAGCCGGGGCACGGCTATCTGCGTCGCAGGAGTGCAAACGCCGTGAGGATCGCGATTTGGAGAAGCACGATCGTGCCACCGGGTTTAAGGCCAAAAAAGTAGGAAATGGTCAAGCCAAGGATCATCGATATGATGCCTACCAAGCAGCTGAGCACACAGGTTTGTTTCCAGCTGCGGGCGCGCAAGAGGGCGCATGCCACGGGAACTGTCATCATCGAGCTTACGATAAGCGCTCCTACGGTGCGCGCGGCGATGGAAACGCTGAGGGCGCAGATGAAGATGAAGCTCAAGTTGATGAGTTGTATGCGCACGCCCGCGATGCGTGCCGCCGTCTCATCGAGGGATACCCAGAACAGCTCGCGTGAAAATACGAGACAATAGACGATGATACCCGCGCCGATGATGCAGGTGGAGATGAGCTCGCTGTCGTCTATCGTGACGATACTGCCGAACAGAAAGCTCGAGAACGTCGCGGAGTTGGGGACAAAGCCCGCAAGGACGCCTGCGAGTCCCACGCCTGCGGCGAGGATGACGGCGATGGCTAGGTCCCCGCGGTTGCCCAGGCGCTTGCGGACGGCCTCTATACAGCAGGCGGCGAACAGACATGCGACGGTTGCTCCTGCAACAGGGTTGACGCCTGCCACAAGGCCACCGGCGACGCCGGCAAGGGAGGCATGGCTCAGGGTGTCTCCAATCATAGAGAGGCGTTTGAGGACGACGACGACACCCACGAGCGGGATGGCGATCCCAAGTATGATGCCCGCTATGAATGCGCGCTGCATGAATGCGTACTGGAACATATCAAGCACGGTGCACCTCGCCGTTGAGAATGGTGTATATGGGACAATCGAGCGCCCCAAGACGCCGCGTGTCATGCGTCACCATGAGAACGCTGCGCAGATGGTGACGCATGATGTCAGAAAGCACGGAGCAGAACTCTGCAACGCTTTCGGAGTCTAGGCCGCTTGTGGGCTCATCCAGGATGAGCAGATCGGGTTCGTTGACGAGAGAGCGTGCGAGCAGGACGCGCTGGAGCTGGCCGCCGGACAACTCGCCGATGAGACGCTCGGCGAGGTTGGTGACGCCGACAAGTTCCATGGCGCAATCGGTCGCCCGACGGTCTCGGTCGCGATGATGCGTAAAAAGACCGCGCGAAACTGCGTAGCGATTAGCACGAATGACTTCGCGCACGGTGGCGGGGAAGCGGTCGTAGGCACCGCCGGTGCGCTGGGGAACATAACCGATGCGCTTCCAGTCATAAAAATGTGACGAGGGCTCGCCAAAGAGGAGCGCCTTGCCTGTGGTGGGGGGCATCTGACCCAAAATGAGCTTGAGCAGTGTTGATTTGCCTGCGCCGTTTTCGCCCATGAGAATGGCGCTGCATCCGGTTTCCAGATGCAGCGACGCGTGGGTGAGTACGGGTTTCTCGCCGTATGAGAAACTGACGTCACGCACCGATATGGGGGAGATGGGATCCTGTTCGCTGTTCATGCTAGGCACCCTCTCCAGGTGCGATATTGGCATCGGTCTCATTGGCGGTCGTCTGCTTCTTGGTGGCGAAGACAGAGCCGGCGTGATCGAAAAGTGTGCGATATTGCATGCGCTGCAGGCGGTCTGCAGCTGTGGCAGTCTTTTGGGGAAGATCGTTGCTTTCGAGGGTGTACCAGCTGTTTTGTGCATCTTGTAATCCCACGACATTAATAGTGGGCAGGTTTTTGCGATTGGTTAGGCGCGCACGCTGATACGCGGTGAGCGGGGCGCCGATTGCGTTTACCATGAGAGCTCCGACGTTGTTGATGCTCGTGTCGAGCTCCTTGCTTTTCTGGTCGTTGCCGGCAACGTCGTAGTTGGCCCACACCACATACCGTGTCTGCCACAGGCGCTCAGCATGCATTACGTCGTCTTCGCCGTCGAACAGCAGGTCGTTGTAGCGATCGGTGAAGAACGGCTGATGGTCGCCGTACATCACAACGACGACAGGGCGGTCGAGTTCACGGAGCTCGCTCAAGAATTTGTCGAAGGCGATATCGGACTGCTCCATGAGCGAACAATACTCGTTTGTCCACGTTTGAACCTCGGGGGTGACGCCAGAGGTAGGCAGGTAGAGCTGCTTGTCGACAGGAACGAGGCCGGTGGCATAGCCAGAATGATTTTGCATGGTCACATCGTGGATGAACACGGGGCCGTCGTTTGCGCGTAGCACCTCGAGGCACTTGTTATAGGTAGCAGCATCGGTCACCTTGCCACATAGCTCTTGGGCATTGGCGAAGTCCTTGATGGAGAGAAACTCGTCGAACCCCATGTCGGCAAAAACATTTTCGCGGTTCCAGTTGGTGGCGTGGTTGGGGTGCATGGCGACGGCATGGTAGCCGAGCTTCTTGAATTGACGCGCGAGATTTTCTGTGGGGGCAAGGTTGTAGGTCATAAACGGGTACACGCCCGAGCCTAAATAAGCCATGGAGTGACCGGTCAAAAACTCAAACTCGCTGTTACAGGTTCCTGCGCCAAACGCGCTCATATAGCTCACGCCCTGCAGCAGAGCGTCGTCGATGCTCTTGAAGCGCGTGGGGCCCTGGTAGCCGCAGCCCAGACCGTCAAAGATCGAGAGGTCGGCAAATGATTCGTTCATGATGCATATGACCGAGGGCTTTATCTGGTTGAACTGCTCGACTGCTGCGGCGCGTGCCGCGGATTCTTCTCCCTGCTTTCCGGACTTCCAGCTGTGTGCCAGATGTTTGATGAGTTGCGCTGTCTCGGTCCCGCTGTAGCGCTTGGGCTTGGGCGGGACCATCTTTTGCGCGCTTGAGATAAATGTGGGCAAAAAGCCCTGGCTGTAATAGCTGGTGAGCGGTTTCCACGTGTGCAGTTGGATACCGAAGACGTCGTAATAGCTGATAGCGGCTTGTCCTGCGAGGGCAAGGGCCGAGATGACAGCCGTACGACGGTCGATACTCAGCGGGAGCTTGATGCCGCGTTCCTTCCCGTTGCCGGCGCCATCTGTATTGATGCGTGCGGTCTTGCGGGAGGCATTGACTGCCGTTTCGGACGGGGCGGCAGTTGGCGTGCTGGTCTTGGCTGCCGTGTGGGTATTGGTCCGGGGCTTGGCATCGGCATTTTCGGCATTGCCCGCACCCAACGCCGGGACGAGTACGAGGGTTGTGATGGCGAGCACGGCAAACGCGATACCGTAGACGCAATACGCCGAAAGAACGTAGTGGTAGCTGCCTGCTACTGTTGCCGCTGTGGAGAGGGCGAAAAGGTCGCCCGGTTGGATGGGCATCGATTTGAAGGATATGACGAAGTACTCGGCGATGCCCACACCCGTAAGGGCGACGATGCCGATCGACGGCGCTTGTGCATGCCTGCGCGTTGCAAAGAACAGCAAGGCGAGCAGGCCGAAAATCAAAGCGAGTTCGAGCAGCGCCGGGCCCGGGTGCATGTTCCACAGATCATGGTTCGAGGGAAGCTCGAGGGCAAGCATGGCAAAGACGCTCGCGAGCAGGCATACGCCGAGTGCACGGAGATAGGGGTGACGGATGTGCTTGCAGGTGCGTGCGCAAATTGTCTTGGAGTGAGAAATCGCCGCTGTTGCTGCCGCAAAGGCTAGGGCGAGCGCAATGGTCGAGAAGACATCGTCTGCAAGAAGCCCTAGCCCGCGGGCCACGCATGAGAGGGTGTTTGCGACGAGCAGGACAACGCACCATGCCATGGCGCTCGCAAATTCGCGCTCGCCGTATGCATGCGTCATTTTAATTGCCCGGTGTAAGACCAAGCTCTGGAAGAATACACCCAGGCAAGGCAGTAGTATCGATACCATATTTATCACGTCTCTAAAAGTTGTTATTCTTCATTCAGGGCGGCTACGAGCTTATCGAGGTTGTCGTACATAACAGACAGATAATCCTCGCCGGCCTTGAGCTGCTCGTCAGTCAACCCCTCGCACGGGTTGAGCTGGACGCACTGTGCGCCGGTTTCCTCGGCAATCGTCTTGGCGACCTTCTTGGAGACAAGGTCCTCGCTGAAGACGGTTTTGATACCGTTGTCTTTAACAAACTCAACGATTTGCGCCATGGTCTTGGCGTCCGGCTCGCCCTCGGCGTCCATGCCGGTGATGGGCATCTGGGTTAGGCCGTACGCATCGCACAGATAGCCGTATGCCTCATGGGAGACGACGATGGAATGACCTTTTACTTGGGAGAGCTTGGTGCGATAGGCCTCGTCGAGCGCGTCGAACTCCTTGGCATACTTCTTGTAGTTTGCTTCGTAGTCGGATGTATGCTTGGGGTCTGCCTTGACGAGGGCATCTTTAATGTTTTCCAGCTCTGCCTTGGCGTTTTTGGGATTCAACCAAACATGCGGGTCGTGTTCTCCGGCGTGGTTATGGTCACCGGAATCTTTGCCCTCTTCTGATGCGACACGCAGCGTTAGGCCTTTCGAAGCCTCGCAAACGGTGGTTTTAGAGGTGTCGATGGATTTCAGCGTGTCGTCGACCCAGCTTTCCATGTCGGCACCGTTGTAGATAAAGAGCTGAGATGCCTCGATATTCTTGATATCCGTGGAGCTGGGCTCCCACTCATGGGGCTCAGTGCCCGCAGGCACTAGGTTAGTGACCTCCACATGATCGCCGCCGATTTTTTGGGCGAAATCGGCCATGGGATAAAAGCTTGCGACGACGCTGACTTTGCCGTCTGCGGAAGCTCCGCCGTCACTGGTGGAGGATTCGCAAGCGCTCAGCGCCGCGACAGCATTCAGTGCGAGAACGCAGGCGAAAAGAGCGATGAGACGACGACGAATTGAGACGCGGGGACGACGCCTCTTGGTGTGTGTGATTCGATTCATTTGTATGCTCCAAATGCAATATCGAACGCGAACGGGATGAAGTCCCACTCGCGCGCTCGTTGAGGTGCGAGCTGATGCGGAAAATGTTCGATAGCGAGTGGAGCCGTTAATCGTCGAGGCGAACCTTGAGCGAAACAAGGGTGATGGGGGCATATGAGAATCGCACTTCGCCGAGGACGGCAAGGACGATAATCAGCACTAAGGTTGCTGCTGGTGTGGTGCTGGCGGGGGTAGAGCCTCCGCGAGTGAGCGAGAGGTTGCCGACGAGTTCGGCGCATATCGCGCAATCGGTACCGGCACAGTTGTGGTGGAGTTCGCGCGAGATAGCAATCGGGGAGAGCACGAACGCGACGAACATGATGATTGCAATGGCTAGTGCCATGATGCGGCTGCGGGCACTCGGCATGCTGACGTGGTTTTCCGTTGTGTGGGATAGCATCATGGGACTGTCCGGGCGGCGGCAGGAGGCGCGATTAGTCATCGTCATCACTGCCCTGGCATTTTGAGCACAGGCCATAGAACACAGTACGCTGCTGGTCGATGGCAAAACCGTGCTCGTCCTGCACATGTTTTGCGAAGGATCCGAGCATATGACAGTCGAGCGGAGCAATTGCTCCGCAGCGAATGCAGCGCAATTGGCCTTCGAGACCATATGAATCGGCTTGTTGAGGGTCGAGCAGGCGGTAGTATGCCGCGCGGCCGCGCACATCGGCAACCTTGGCGGCGGTGCCTTCGAGTACCAGGTTCTCGAGGGTACGATAGACCGTGGTACGTCCCACACGATGTCCTGCGTGCGAAAGGGCCGCGCAGATTTCATCGACTGTGCTGAAGGTATGCGGGTTTTCACGGAGAAGAGAGACGATGAGCTCGCGCTGACGCGTATTGTATGGACGCCGACTAGACATACTCCTCATCCTTTCCGTGTTTGAAAATGAAATCGGAATTCAATTCTAGTTCCGTAGAAAGCGGACCATAAAGTTCTCATATCTTTATATGAAGGGACCGAAGCGGGCGGTCTTCTTTGAACAGTTGGCAAAGTGAGCTTTGCCAAGGGGTGGAAACTCCGCCGAAACAATCATGTGAGAAAGTAAAATGTCTAACATATCGAATCGGCACATGTGCTGTGCGTGAAGGGATGCCCCATGAATCAGCAGCGGAATATCGACTTCGTGCTTCGAACCGTCGAACAGCGTGACATCCGTTTTGTGCGTCTGTGGTTCGTCGACGTGTTGGGTCGTCTTAAGAGCTTTGCCATCAGCCCCGAGGACCTTGAGGTCGCCTTCGAAGAGGGCGTGGGCTTTGACGGTTCTGCTATCGAGGGCTTTGCTACGCCCGAAGAGGCCGATATGCTGGCCTTCCCCGATCCCTCTACGTTCCAGGTCCTCCCTTGGCGTCCGAGCGACAACGGCGTTGCGCGTGTGTTCTGTGACATCTGCACACCCGATCGCAAGCTTTTTGCGGGCGACCCCCGCGAATGCCTGCGCGCCATGTTCTATCGCGCCGAAGAGGCCGGCTTTATCATGAACGTGGGTGCCGAGCTGGAGTACTACTACTTTAAGAACGATCAGGCCCCCGAGCCCCTGGACAATGTGGGCTACTTTGATCTTTCCGAGTCCGATTCGGCTCGTGACCTGCGCCGCAACACCGTGCTAACGCTCGAGAAGATGAGTGTCCCGGTGGAGTATACGTTCCACTCTGCCGGCCCCTCCCAGCACGGCATCTCGCTGCGCCATGCCGAGGCCCTCACGATGTCCGATGCCATTACCACCGCGAAGCACATCATTCGCTTGGAGGCATTTGAGGCTGGGTGCCACGCCGCATTTATGCCCAAGCCCCTTTCGAAGGCTCCCTCGTCTGCGATGTTTTTGCACCAATCCCTCTTTGACCGCGAGGGCAATAACGTGTTCTATGGCGATGACGACCCGGTCTATCATCTGTCCGATACGGCCAAGCATTACATGGCGGGCATCTTGGCGCATGCGCGCGAGATCTCGGCCATCACCAACCCCACGGTGAACTCCTACAAGCGTCTTACCACGGGCGAGGGCACGACACCCGAGTACGCCACGTGGGGTCTGCGCAACCGTTCCGCAATGATTCGCATTCCCATCTACAAGCCGGGCAAGCAGCTTTCCACACGTATCGAACTGCGCAGCCCCGATCCCATGGCCAATCCCTATCTGGTGAACGCCGTAACGCTGGCGGCTGGTCTTGACGGCATCGAGCGCAAGCTCGAGCTTCCGGCGGAGACCACCGCGGCCACCTTGCGCATGTCCGAGCGCGAGCTCGAGCAGGCGGGTTACACGCAGCTTCCGCGCAATCTGGAAGAGGCGCTGGACATCTTTGAGAATTCCCAGTTTATGAAGGATGCTCTGGGCGAGCATATCCACAGCTTCTTCCTTACCAAGAAGCGCTTGGAGTGGAAGAAATACGCTTCGTGCGTTTCGCAATGGGAAGTCGACCGATATCTTTCCAACTCATAAAGGCCAGTCAAAGACATAGGGGGCCTGTGTGGCCAAAACTGCCTCGCCCTACCGTATGTGACCCGTATGAGCTGCTAAAATGTACCCTGTTAGGGGGTTTGGTATGTCAGAGAAAAACATCCTTTTCATGGCTCGCACTACGCGATACCACGAATTCACGCGTTCCCTCACGCAGACCATGGGAGCAGAGGTTTTTGCTGCGACTCCCGATTCGCCGACCGCGGCACACGACTTCGACCTGCTCGTGCTCGATGCCGACGGCATTCGCAACGATCGTATCGAGCAGATTGCCAAGTGGCTGGACGATCGCGGCAACATTCCCATGCTGTTGATTGTGGACGAAGACGCTTTGTCCGACTTGCGTATCCCCGCCCATGGTCATGCCGACTTTATCTGTTCGGGCGGCTCGACCGGCGAGCTCGAGGCGCGCGTGCGTCGTCTGCTGGGCGAGGAAGAGGCGTTTTCGGTTGATGATGTTTTGCATATCGACAACCTTGTGATCAATCTGGCAACCTATCAGGTGTATCTGGACGGCGAGCCCGTTGACCTTACGCTTATGGAATACTCGCTGCTCTCGTTCTTGGCTATGCATCCTAATCGTGCGTATAGCCGCGAGGTCTTGCTGCATCGCGTGTGGGGCTTTGAGTACTGCGGCGGCACGCGTACTGTTGACGTGCACATCAGGCGTATTCGTTCCAAGGTGGGCCCGCAGATCGCGGCGCACATCACCACCGTTCGCGGTGTGGGCTATCTGTTCAAGCTCTAAGTGCTTGTGACAAAAGCGGAAGAATCATCTTTAGGCGCGGCGGCAATGGTGTCGCCGCGTTTTTATATTGAAGCCTCTTTGTGCATACCTTAGATTTAGCTTAAGGTACTCGTTGTTGGGACAATGGCGCTCGCAATGGGGTACAACGGTGCTTGATTAAGGGCATATGGAAAGGAAGACCAATCCATGACTGAAGATATCGATTCGCGCCGCGACGACTCGGGTGCTACCGCGCCGGCTCCACGCGTCGCCGTTGAGCCCACACCGCAGGCGCCTGCCGGGCAGGCACAGCCAGGTCCTGAGGCTGCGACTCCGGGAGCTGCGACGCAGCCTCCCTTCGATGCCGATGATCCGCATGCTGCCCAGACGCAGACTGTGGCGCACACGGTGGTAAAGACCAAGACCAAGAAGCTGCCGGTGTTCCTGTGCTCCTTGGCGGGCATGGTCGTGGGCGCTGTTTTGGTCGTGGCGCTTATCATGACGGGCGCGCTTAACGTCAACCGCGACGCCGGCACCGCAACAGCAACAAGCGAGTCTTCCAGCGGTTCTCGGACCATGAAGATCGATGCCGAGGACACGACGCTTGCCGAGGCTGTCTCGGCAAAGGCCTTGCCTTCCGTGGTATCCATTACGGCATGGAACTCGGGGTCGTCCGAGAACGCTATGCAGGGTGATGATCCCCAGTCTTCCGGCTCCATTGGTTCGGGCGTGGTGCTCGACACCGACGGTAACATTCTCACGAACAACCATGTGGTCGAGGGCGCAACCAACATCACTGTTTCCCTTAACGGCGAGAGCTATGAGGCCGAGCTCGTAGGTGCCGATACCTCGAGCGATCTTGCAGTGATCAAGCTTAAGGACGTGGATCCCAAAAAACTTACGCCTATCGAGGTCGGTGACTCCGATAGCCTCAGCGTGGGCGAGTGGGTTATGGCTATCGGCAGCCCCTTTGGTAACGAGCAATCTGTCTCGACGGGTATCGTGAGCTCGCTGTACCGTTCCACGGCGCTTCCCACCACGAGCGGCACGTATATCTACGCCAATATGATTCAGACCGATGCTGCCATCAATCCGGGTAACTCAGGCGGCGCGCTCGTGAACGATAAGGGTGAGCTTGTGGGAATCAACTCCATCATCGAGAGCTATTCGGGCTCCAGTTCGGGCGTGGGCTTTGCCATCCCGTCCAACTATGCGGTGAAGATCGCCAAGCAGATCATCGGTGGCAAGACGCCAGAGCATGCGTATTTGGGTGTTCGCCTGGGTACGGTGACCGCATCCAACGCGCGCCAGAATGACCTTTCGGTCAATGAGGGCGCCTATGTTGGCGAGGTTATTGCCGGCAGCCCAGCAGATAAGGCGGGCATCAAGAAGGGCGATGTTGTTACCAAGGTTAACGACGAGCAGATTTCCTCTGCAGACAGTCTGATCATTGCCCTGCGCTCTTACAATGTGGGCGACACGGTGACGCTTACTGTCCAGCGTGGCAAGAACGAGAAGAAGATCGATGTAAAGCTGGGCTCTGACGCCGATGCGCAACCGTCGCAAGGCGAGCAGACCAACACCGATAGCGCGGAGGGAGCCGGCAACGGCATGAGCGAGGAGGAGTTTCTCGAGTATCTACGGGAGCTCATGGGCAATGGCGGCAGCAAACGCCAATAACAAGCTTCCCGCAAGAGGGCGCCGAAAAACCGGCGCCCTCTTTTTTATGACAAAAGTAGACAGGTTTGTTCTGTCACGTTTTGACGTTTGCCGAACGTATCTTCGCATTCGCAGCGCTAAGCGCTGATGATGCGAGGAAGAGAAAGGTCGAAGCCGTTGACGGGTACATGCGGCACCTGCTGCTCGCTAAAGGCGGCGCCGGCTATGAAGCAACGTGGTTGGAGCTTGGGGAGATAACGGTCGTAGCAGCCGCCGCCATAGCCTAAACGCATGCCATTGGCGTCGAACCCCACAAGGGGCACCACGATAGCGTCGAGCTCATGCGGGGCGACAGCGGGGTATCGCCTGAGCTCGGCTTCGTCGAAAGGCAAGAAGGGACGCACTGGATGTGCGATAAACGGGGCAGCGCGGGCGAGGTAATCCTCGCGTGAGACAACATGCATCTGCATGCGCTGCCCATCTTGTAGATTTGGCAGCATGGCGGGAAAGACGACGCGTGCCTGCATATCGTAAAGAGCGGCGATGAATTCGCCCAAATCGACTTCACTTCCCATGGGGGAGTAGGCGGCAACGAGGGGCCGGTGGCTCATACGTGCCAAGAGAGCTTTTCTGACCGCACCTACAAGATCGGCGCAAATCGCGCTCGATTTGCGGGAGCGAAGGGCAGGGGCCAAAGCATCGCGCTGCGTGATAATCTGTGCGCGAAGCTCTTGCTTTAGCTGGGTAATATCGTTGTCGCAGGGGCTATTATTCAGCATGACAGTTGTTTGTTGTGACGGCATGTGCAATTGGTCGATATGCTTCCACAAGCTGATCCAGGCGCATGCGAGCGTTCGCAGCGCTTGTGGATGGAAGGCCGGTGAGCGCAATGTTTCGAGCGCTGAGCATGTCCCCATTCATGCGACGGCACAGCTGTGTGGCCTTTCCTCCTGTTGTGAAGACGTGCGTGATGGGGGCGGCATCGAAGATGCGCGCGAGGTCATTGGGTGCCGCGTCGACGATGCTTGCGTCGGCAGCTCCTTCGATGGTGCACGAAGCAAGCACATCCCAAAGAGCAATATGATGCTCGAAGAGAAACGCGCGGCGCATATCGTTTTCGACAAGAGAACGGCTGGACAACTCAAACAGCGCTTCCATCACGCGCCAGAAGCGGTTTTGCGGATGCCCGTAATAAAAGCCGACTTCGCGGGACTTGGGCGAGGGCATGGTCCCCAGCACGAGCACACGTGAGCGCTCGTCAAAAATCGGTTCCAACGTATGTTCGATATACTGAGCTTCCATCCATCCCACCTGCTATGTGACAAAAGTCGACAGGTTTATTTTGTCACATTTTGCCGCTACTCTCCCAATGCCGACCGAGGGCTGCTGTAGCTTAGATTCAACAGGGGCTAAATGCAGCAAAAAGTCCCACTTGGAGGACCCGTCAGGCGTTCCAAATGGGACATTTTGCTGCAAATGCCGGCAATGAAGACGGCAACCTGTCTGCGTACGCTTCTTTTGCTCGTGCGCCCTTGGCTATTCTTCTTCGCCCAGGCAGTACTGCTCGATAATCTCGCGCAGCTCCTCGATGCCTTGGCCCGATTCGGACGAGGTGACGATGACGTTGTTGGCGGGGACGTTGAGCTGGCGCTTGATCGCTGCTATCTGTTTTGCCTGCTGGTTGCGCGAAAGCTTGTCTGCCTTGGTGAGCGCCACGATAAAGGGGAACTCGCCTTCCTGCAGAAACTCAATCATCTGATGGTCGAGCTTGCTGGGGTCGTGGCGGATATCCACGAGCGAAACCACCAGGTTGAAGCTGCGATCCAAGTCAAAATAATCGCCGATAAGCTGCGCCCAGCGATCGCGTTCTCCCTTCGAGCGCTGGGCAAAGCCGTATCCGGGCAGGTCGACGAAGTGCACACCGTCTGCCTCGAAGAAGTTCACATTGGCCGTTTTGCCCGGGGTGCTCGACACTTTGACGAGATTGCGACGATTGAAGATCTTGTTCATGATAGACGACTTGCCCACGTTCGAGCGGCCTACGAAGCTCACCTCGGGGCAGGTCGAAGGCGGAATCTGCGAAGCCTTGCCGTATGAAGCGACGAACTTGACGGTATTGTAGTTGATCTGGTTTGCCATAGTGCTCCTTTACGCCTCGTTGCCGCAAATGACGCGACGGACGATGCCGAGAGTGATGTTGCTCGCGCGCTGCGCGTACTCTTCGAGGTCGAATTCACGCGTGCACAACGCGTCGTATGCTTCGTCGCAATTGTCGGAAATGGCACGCATGACCAGGCAGTCGATGCCGTTTTTGGCGGCGATGTGCGCGATAGCGGCGCCCTCCATCTCCACGCAGTCCGCGTGGGTTGCCTCGATGGCGCGCTCGCGCATCTCGGCACCCGCAACAAAGCGATCGCCGGTGGCGATGATTCCGCGCAGGTATTGCAGGCTATCGGGACCTGCTGCTCGCTCGGCTGCGTTGCAGTAACCGCGGCTCGTGAGCAGTGCCTCGGCAGCATCGACAAGGGCTGGGGTCGAGGTGTACTCCTTGAGTCCCGGGGCGGATTCGGCAAGAAGCGCCGTGTCGGTATCGAGGTAGCGCAGGCGCTCGCCGATCACGATATCGCCGATGTGCAGCACGGGGTTAAGGCCGCCTGCGATACCCGAGAAGATAAGAGCCTCGGGATGATAGGTGCTGATGAGGTGCTGTGCGGCGGCTGCGGCGTTGACCGTGCCCATGCCCGCCGTGGTGGCAACAAGGCGGGCGCCATGGTAGGTGCCGGCAAGCACCGTGAGGCCGGCCTCTTGCGTGGTGACGGCTCCGTCAACGGCGGATGCAACCTCGCGAACCTCTTTCTCAAGGGCGCCGATAATGGCGATGGTTTTCATGATTTAACCCCCATATCCTTAGGTTTTTCTGCCCTATGGTATCAAAGCGCCGGCTATCGCGCCTGCGCCAGGTGCCTTTTCAGAGGAAACCGACGAACGCTGCCGCCACGTGACCGTTCGCCGCCTTGCGGCTACACTGATGCCGTGGCACAGCCGCCTGGAGCCGGCAGGGTAATTATTGCGCTGTTGCATGCGATGCCCACGCCTGTCCGCGGCGGCCGCGCGCTGACGCTTGTTTGCGTCTTGCTTGCCAAGACGCCCGAGAGAAGGGGCCCTTGATGGCACTCGTCAAAGTCGATTTTCTTTCCACCTCGCTCATGCGTACGGTGACGATTAACGCCGTTGTCCCCGCAGACTGGGCGTCCATCGATTCGTTGGGCTATGCACGGTCGGTGCCGCGTGATCGGCAACGACCTTTCAAGACGCTCTATCTGCTCCATGGCGTGTACGGCAACTATACGGATTGGGTTACGCGCACGCGCATCCAAAGCCTTGCGGAGGCGCGAAACCTTGCCGTTATCATGCCGTCGGGCGAGAACGGCTTTTATAACGACCGAGCCGACGGCGCGCGGTTTGGAGAATTTATCGGCCATGAGCTGGTGGAGTTCACGCGAAAGCTCTTCCGTCTTTCCTGCGAGCGCAAGGATACGTTTATCGGTGGCCTGTCCATGGGCGGCTACGGCGCCATCGTCAACGCCCTGCGCCATCCCGAGACGTTTAGCAACGTGGTGGCGTTGTCCTCGGGCCTTTCCCTTAATTCGAAGCGGGTTCTTGAAAGCACATACGATGCTCCAGGCATCCTGGGTAATCGAGGCTTCTACGAGTCGGTCTACGGCCCGCTGGACGCGGTGCGTGGCTCGCAAAACGATTATGATGCCCTGGCCGAGCGCGTTGGCGCCTCGGATGGTCCGCGGCCGAGCTTTTATATGGCTTGCGGAGAGGACGATGACCTGCTTGAGCCCAACCGTGCGTATCGAGACAAGTTGATAAGCGAGGGTTTTGAGGTGGATTATCACGAGGGTCCCGGCGCACACAATTGGAAGTTCTGGGACACCTGGATCGAGCGCTCTCTTGACTGGCTCCCGCTTGACGGTTCTGATGACCCGTTGAGCAGCGGAAACGTGTTCTAGCGATCGCTGTCGCCCGCGTCGATGTGACAGCAAAACGACAGGTTTATTTTGTCACATCGATAAAAATGCAGCGTCGGGGGCATGCGGTGCTGCGCAGCCGCGTGGAGAGTGTGACAGAATAAGCCTGTCGTTTTTTGACACATGATGGTATGTAAGGGGATATGCGATGGCGGAACAAATGAGTCTGTTTGGTGATACGGCGAGTGCGGAATCTACGGAGCCTGCGCTGTCGCATGAACAGGCCGCGGCGCGTGCGGCGGAGCTCCGTCACGAGCTGGACTACCATGCCTACCGCTATTACATGCTCGATGCCCCAGAGATCACCGATGCCGCGTTCGATAAGATGCTTGTCGAACTTCAGGAAATCGAGTCGGCATACCCCGATTTGATAACCCCTACGTCGTATACGCAGCGCGTGGGCGGCTACGTCTCTGACCAGTTTGCCCCCGTCACGCACATGGCGCGCATGTACTCCATGGACGATGCCATGAATCTCGAGGAGCTCGACGCTTGGCTCGAGCGCACGGAAAACGCCTTGGGCGCCGGCCGCGTGACGTATACGTGCGAGCTCAAGATCGACGGTCTGGGCGTAGCCATTACCTATGAGAACGGCGCTTTTGTGCGCGCTGCTACTCGCGGCGACGGTACGACCGGCGAGGATGTCTCGTTGAATGTCCGTACGATTCAAGACGTCCCCATGCATCTTTCTGAGAAAGCCCTGGCACATATGGGCACCGACCGTGACCGCGTGATCGAGGTTCGTGGCGAGGTCTATATGCCCAAGGGCAGTTTCGTGCGACTGAACGATGAGGCCGATGCCGAGGGACGCGATCCGTTTGCCAACCCCCGAAACGCGGCGGCGGGCAGCCTTCGCCAAAAAGATCCCAAGGTTACGGCCAAGCGCGACCTCTCTACCTTTATCTACGCCATTGCCGATACGGCACCGCTGCATGTTCACAGCCAGCATGAGTTTTTGGACTGGTTGCGTGACGCCGAGTTCCATGTGAATCCCAACGTCGCAAGCTGTAAAACGCCAACCGAGGTGCACGAATTTTGCGCCGATGCCCTGGCGCACCGCGGCGACCTTGATTACGACATCGATGGCGTGGTCGTGAAGGTCGATTCCTTCCAGCAGCAGTCCGACCTGGGTTTCACCGCCCGCGCCCCGCGCTGGGCCATCGCTTTTAAGTTCCCGCCGGAAGAGAAGACCACCGTGCTGCGCGAGATTCGCGTGCAGGTGGGCCGCACCGGCGTGCTCACCCCGGTAGCCGAGTTCGATCCGGTGACGGTTGCGGGCTCCACTATCGCCCGCGCGACCCTCCACAATATCGACGAGGTCCATCGTAAGGATGTGCGCGTGGGCGATACCATCGTGGTCCATAAGGCGGGCGACGTGATTCCCGAGGTTGTGGGCCCCGTGCTCGACAAGCGCTGGCCCGACGCCCAGCCCTGGCAGATGCCCACGACGTGCCCCGTGTGCGGCAGCCCCGTGGTGCATGAGGAGGGCGAGGTTGCTTATCGCTGCGTGTCGCTCGACTGCGCGGCCCAGCTTAAGGAGCGCTTGCTGCACTGGGTGAGCCGCGGCTGCATGGATGTCGATGGCGTGGGCGATGAGCTGGTGGACAAGATGATTGCCGCCGGTCTGCTCCACGACGTTGCCGATTTCTATCAGCTGACGGTCGAGGATATCGCCGGTCTTGATACGGGTCGAACATATGCCGCTTCTAATGCGCGCCGTGGCGTGCGCGCGGGCGACCCGATCCTCGTGGGTCAAAAGACGGCGAGGAAGGCGATTGACGAGATTGCGCGCAGCAAACAACAACCGCTTGGTCGTGTGCTGTTTGCCCTGGGTATTCGCCTGGTGGGAAAGAGCGTGGGCGAGCTTTTGGCCCAACGCTTCTGCTCCATCGACAAGCTGGTGCTGGCGAGCGAGGAGGAGATTGCGAGCATCGATGGCGTTGGCCCTAAGATCGCCGCGAGCGTCAAAGGCTTTTTGGCGGTGCCCGAGAACCTCGAGGTCCTGGAGCGCTTGCGCCAGGCAGGTCTTACGCTTGAGGAAGACTTGGGCCAGATGACGGCAGATGCCGCAGCTGCTACGGGCGTCTCGGCGGACCTCGCATCCGAGCAACCGCTTGCGGGCCTCACCTTCGTGCTCACCGGTACACTCGTGCGCCGTACGCGCGACGAGGCGGGAGCTGCGCTCAAGGCATTGGGCGCCAAGGTGACTGGTTCGGTCTCGAAGAAGACGAGCTTTGTGGTGGCAGGTCCAAAGGCGGGGTCAAAGCTCGCTAAGGCAGAGAGCTTGGGCGTGCCCGTTTTGGACGAAGACGCTTTGGAGGAGATTCTTTCCACCGGAAGTGTTCCCGAGCGCTAGATCCCCTTGTTCATTCCTGCGATGTCATGCGGGCGATGCCATGCGCGCCTGCGGGCGGACCTCGCGCCTCCGCGGGCTCTCCAAGGTTTTCTCAATGAAGCAGATTATCCCTTTTAGCACGTCTATCAGGCGGTCTAAAAGGGATTTTTTGCTCCATTTGGCGCGTGTGCACATCCTCCCGGCACCGCGCTGTTCCGCGTGCCTCTGTCGTGCACTTTGTTACTTACGTTACAAATGCGGGCGGGTACTTGACCCTGGGCTCCTTTTCACAATACTTGAGTAGTCATTAATTGAGTATTCAAGGAGATGAAGATGGCGCAGGACAATTCCATCTCAACAGACGCGCCGATGCAGCAGCCGGCCTCCGACGAAGACATGCGTGAAGACATGCGCCTGGGCATGTCGCTCAACGATATCCATATGAGCATCAGCCGCGCATTCCATACCATGAACAACACGACGCGCCCGTGCGCCCGAAGCCTGGGGCTGGGGCAAGGCCAGCCTCGTATTCTTTCGTATATCGCGGTGCATGGCGTGAGTACACAGCGCGAGATCGCTCGCTTCTACTCCATCGACCCCTCGGCTGTGTCGCGCCTGCTCGACCCGCTGGAGCGCGAGGACTTCTTGACGAGCGTTCCGGGTCGCGACCGTCGTACGCGCGCCCTCGATATCACCGAAAAAGGCAGGCACGCCCTTGCCGCTTGGGAAGATGAGTGCCGTCGCGTCGATCGCATCATGTTCCGTGGCTTTACCTCGGAGGAAGAAGCTGCGCTGAAGGACATGCTCGAGCGCGTACGCAAGAATATGGAAGATGAGCTTGAGGCAGGTAAAAAGCATGAATAACCTGCGTCGCATGATTCATTACCTGGGAACATACAAGATCGACGCCGTGCTCGGCATCCTTATCGTGGCTATCGAGACCTCTATCGAGCTCTTTATCCCCGTGCTCATGGCGCGCATCATCGACGAGGGAATCGCGCATGCCGACATCCCCCTCATCCTACATCAGGGCGCGCTGATGCTTGCCTGTGCAGCTACATCGCTTGCCCTGGGCTTTTTCTACGCGCGTTTTGCGTCGAGGGCTTCGGTGGGGCTCGGGGCGAACCTGCGCCAGGCGGAGTACGAGAAGATCCAGCGCTACGCCTTTGGAAACCTCGACCATTATCAAACGTCGTCGCTGGTCACGCGCATGACCACCGATATCACCGTCATTCAAAACGCCATGGCAAACGGCTATAGGCCCTGTGTGCGCGGGCCGATGATGCTCATCATGTCGCTTGTCTACGCGTTTTCGCTCAACCGTGACCTTGCCATGGTGTTCGTCTGCATCCTGCCGATCCTCGCGGTGGCTCTTGGCATTATCACCTGGCGCGTTTCTCCGCTCTACCAGCGCCTTCAGACCTCAATGGACCACGTGAACCGTGTGGTGCAGGAAAACCTGACCGCCGTTCGCGCCGTCAAGGCCTACGTGCGCGAGCCGCAGCAGTGCGACGTGTTTGGCAGCGTGAACAGCGAGCTTGCGCAGGGAGCTACCAAGACGTTTGGAACCGCTCAGTTCAACCTGCCGGTATTCCAAGCGGCAATCTACGCGGCGGCTACGCTCGTGCTGTGGGTGGGCGGCCAGATGATTTGCGCAAACACCCTGACCGTGGGTGAGCTCACGGGCTTCATGAGCTATGTCTTGCAGGTCATGAATTCGCTGATGATGATCTCGAATGTCTTCTTGCTGCTCACGCGTGCGCTTACGAGCGTGGAGCGCGTGGGGGAGATTCTTGACGAAGAACCCCTGATCGCCTCTCCGGCGGCTGCGCGTGCGCTCACAGCCGTGCCAGACGGCTCGGTCTCCTTTCGCGATGTCACCTTTAAATATCGCGCCGAGGCGGAGGAGGACGTGCTCGAGGGCATTTCGTTCGATATCGCAAGCGGCTCCACGGTGGGCATCTTGGGCAGCACGGGCGCGGGCAAAAGCTCGCTTGTGCAGCTCATTGCGCGCTTGTACGATGCGACGGCGGGCGAGGTGCTGGTGGGCGGCCATGACGTGCGCGAGTACGACCTGGCTGTTCTTCGCGACGCCGTGGGCGTGGTACTGCAGAAAAACGTGCTCTTCACAGGCACCGTGCGCGATAACCTGCGCTGGGGCAATGCCGAGGCAACCGACGAAGAGCTCCTCGAGGCGTGCCGTCTGGCGTGCGTGGACGAATTCTTGGATCGTATCGGCGGTCTCGATGGCGACCTGGGGCAGGGGGGCGCCGGTGTATCCGGCGGCCAAAAGCAGCGCCTGTGCATCGCCCGCGCTCTGCTCAAGCGTCCGCGCATCTTGATCTTTGACGATTCGACAAGCGCCGTGGACATGGCCACCGAGGCTAAGATCCGTGCCAACTTGGCGAGCATCCCGGGCGTTACTTGCATCATCATCGCGCAGCGCATCACCTCGGTGATGGATGCCGACAAGATCATCGTTTTGGATGACGGTCATCTCCACGCGCGGGGCACCCATGCGGAGCTTCTTGAGGCCGACGCTATTTACCAGGAAATCTACGCTTCTCAGGTGGGGCATGCCGACAACGCGACGCCTGATGATTCTTTGAGGGGAGGCGAGGCCCATGCCTAAGACTGCAGCTCAGGCGCGCCCGGAAAACCTCAAGCATACGCTGCATTGCCTGCTTTCCTACATGGGGCACGCCAAGATCTCGCTTGGCATCGTGAGTGTGCTTGCCGTTGTTTCGGCTCTCGCCAACCTGCTGGGCACCTATATGATCAATCCCGTTGTGACGGCGCTCACCACAGGGCATGCCGATAGACTGGGCTCGCTTATCGCACTCACCGCCACCATCTACGCGCTGGGCGTGGCCTGCGCGCTGGGCTACACGCAGATTATGGTTCGCGCGGCGCAGCGGGTGGTGTTCGACATTCGCCGCGACCTGTTTGCGCATATCCAGACGCTCCCGCTTGCCTATTTTGACCGTACGCGGGCGGGCGACATCATGAGTTTTTTCACCAACGACGTGGACACCGTTTCCGAGGCGCTCAACAACAGCTTTGCAACGGTGATTCAGGCTGCCGTGCAGACGGTGGGAACGCTGGTCTTGATGTTTGTTCTCAATTGGCGTCTTGCGCTCATCACTGTGGCGTGCGACGTGGCCATCGTGGCGCACGTGCGCTATTCGGGCACGCGCAGCAAGAAGTTCTACGCGCGTCAGCAAAAGGCGCTGGGTGCGCTCGACGGCTATATCGAAGAGATGGTCTCGGGGCAAAAAGTCGTCAAGGTCTTCAACCATGAGCAGGCAAATGTCGCCGAGTTTACCGACCGTAACGAGGACTTGCGCCAGGCGGGAACCTCGGCACAAAGCTATGCCGCGACGATGGTGCCGGTCACGGTGTGCATCGGGTACGTGAACTATGCGATTGTGGCCGTGGTGGGCGCAATCTTGGCCATCCATGGCCTGGCTACCGTGGGTGCGCTCGCGAGCTACCTGGTGTTTGTGCGCCAGGCGGCAATGCCGTTCAACCAGGTGACGCAGCTGGGCAACTTCTTGCTCAATGCCCTTGCGGGCGCCGAGCGTCTGTTTGCCGCTATGGAGCTTGAGGGCGAGTGCGACGAGGGTCGCGTGACGCTCGCACAGAACAGCGAAGACGAATGGTCGTGGAGGTTGCCGGAGGGCCAGGGCCTGGGAGCCTATGGCAAGCTCGTGCCCGTGGCTGCCGATGCGGATGCCGGCGAGCAGACCGCCCTTGCAGTTGATTGCGTGGCGGATGCCGAGGCGTCGGGCGCGCGCCCGCAGCGCACAGCGCTGGGCGCAGATGGCACGCTGCTGGCAGTCGAGTCGGTTCCGCTGCGAGGTGATGTGCGCTTTCATAGCGTGGACTTTGGCTACGTGCCGGGGAGGCTGGTCCTGCACGACCTCAACCTGTTTGCCAAACCAGGCCAAAAGATCGCTTTTGTGGGATCGACCGGTGCCGGTAAGACCACCATTACCAACCTCATCAACCGCTTCTACGAGCTTGATGCGGGCGAGATCACCTTCGATGGTATCGACGTGCGCAACATTGCCAAGGCGGATCTGCGCCGAAGCCTCGGCATCGTGTTGCAGGATACGCACCTGTTCACGGGGACCATTGCCGATAACATCCGCTTTGGCAAGCTCGATGCCACGGACGAGGAAGTGCATGCGGCGGCGCGTGCGGCTTGCGCCGATTCGTTCATTCGCCGTATGCCCCATGGCTACGATACGATGGTGACCTCCGATGGCGCGAATCTGAGCCAAGGACAGCGTCAGCTGCTTGCTATCGCTCGTGTGGCGGTGGCCGATCCTCCCGTGCTGATTTTAGATGAGGCTACGTCGAGCATCGACACGCGTACCGAGAAGCTTGTCGAGCGGGGCATGGACCGCATCATGGACGGCCGTACAACCTTCATGATTGCGCATCGCCTGTCGACCGTGCGCAACGCCAACGCCATCATCGTGTTGGAGCACGGGCGTATCGTCGAGCGCGGCACGCACGAAGAGCTGCTGGCCCAGCACGGCGAGTACTGGCAGCTCTACCAGGGCCTCAAAGAACTCGACTAATGTGACAAAAGTCCTCAGGTTTAATTTGTCATATTTTCGCAGGTCCTACAGTGAGCTCCAGTAGGACACGCCGGGCCGCATGTAACGGTTCTGTACGCGCTTGCATGCCGGGCACGGAAGATGGATATAGTAGGAGCAGAAGAAGCGAAAGCTATTGCGATTGAAGAGGATCGTGCCCGCGCATGCGCGTTTTTGATTTTGATAACACCATCTACGACGGCGAGAGCCCTTACGACTTCTATCTGTTCTCGCTCAAGTACAATCCGAAAGTCGTGCGTTTCGTGCCGCCGCTTGCCTATTATGGTATGCGCTACTCCAAGGAAAAATGCACGTTGGAGGAGCTTGAGCACGCCATGGCCAAGTATCTCAAGGCCTATCTGAGCTCTTTTGATGATATCGAAGGCATGGTGAGTGCCTTTTGGGACGCGCACATGCACAAGATCAAGCACTGGTATCATCCGCAGCCCGACGATGTGATCATGACCGGATCGTTCGACTACACCATGAACGAGATTCAGCGGCGTCTGGGTATCAAGACCATGGTGTGCTCGACGGTCAATCGCGATACGTTGGAGCTTGAACATCTCAATTTTGGAACTAACAAGGTCAAGGTGTTTCGTGAGATGTTTGGGCCGGATGCCGTGCCCGACGAGTTCTATAGCGATAACATGATCGACCTGCCCATGATGAAACTCGCGCGCCGCGCCTATCTGGTGCGCGGCAACCATATCAAGCAGGTTGACGTTTAGGCTGCAGTACCACCCAAGCCGTATCGCTTTGAGTGACGTCGGGGCGGCCAAAGAGTCCTTTGGGCGACACCTGCGGCTTCAATGAACAAAAGATGTTACGAATTTGTGCACATTTGTGCAATTTGCGCGGGTGCGGATAACTCTCGTGTAATTCAAGCGTGACAATGCGGGTGAATGCCGGCGATAAGGAGGACATCATGGAGTCATTCACGTATTTTGCCCCAACTCGCTTGCTATTTGGACCGGGCAAGCTCAATGAGCTGGGAGACCAGGAACTGCCGGGCAAGCGCGCCCTTTTGGTTACCACGGGTGGTAAGTCCGTTAAGGCAAATGGCTATCTTGCGCGCGTGGAGGCTCAGCTCGACCGTGCCGGCATAGAGCACGTTCTCTTTGATCGCATCGAGCCCAACCCCTTGCGCGATACCGTGAACGCGGGAGGCCGGATGGCGCGTGTGGAACACTGCGATTTCGTGCTCGCGCTGGGCGGCGGTTCTGTCATGGACGCCTGCAAAGGCATCTGCGTGGTGGCGGCTAACCCCGCACATGATACCGAAGGCAACGAGGTCGCTGGTGACATTTGGGACTATGCCATGGGCGGTACCGCAAAGGGCCTTCCCATTCCAAACGACCCGCTTCCGTTGGTGTGCGTGACCACGACGGCGGGCACCGGCTCTGAGGTCGATGCGGGCGCCGTGCTTTCTTGCGAGGAGACCGACGAGAAGCTTCGTTTGGGCAATCCTCGCCTGTTTCCAAGTCTTTCGGTGGTCGATCCCGAGCTCATGCTCACGGTCCCTTCGCACCTCACGGCTTTCCAGGGGTTCGATGCCCTGTTCCACTGCGTGGAGTGCTATATCAACAATGCGCATAACCCTATGGGCGATATCATTTGCCGTGAAGGCATCCGAAGCGCTGCCATGGCGCTTCCCGCCTGCGTGCATGACGGGTTTGACCTCCATGCGCGCACGCAGCTTGCGTTTGCCAATACCCTGGGCGGCTACGCCATGGTTTGCTCGGGTTGCGCGGGCTGCCACGGAACAGAGCACGCCATGAGCGCGCACCATCATGACCTGCCGCATGGGGCGGGCCTCATCATGATCAGCGTGGCCTATCATCAGCATATGATCGACGCCCACGTGTGCGATGACCGCTATGTCGATATGGCGCGTCTGATGGGCAACTGGTTTGCCAGCAAGCCCGATGATTTTATCGTCGAGTTGGAGCGCCTGATTGACGAGTGCAACATGGGCGACCTCAAGATGAGCGACTGGGGCATCACGCCCGAGGAGTTTGATGCCATGGCAAGCAATGCCCTTGGCACCAACGATGTCCTCTTTGCGCATGACCCGGTGCAGCTCTCTCATGATGACGTGGTGAATATCCTTCAAGCCTCTTGGGTAGAGTAGCGCGCAAACGATCATCCTGCTGGGAGCGGGGGTGATCTTCTCGGTTTTGGCTCAATGTGGCGTAGCGAGCCTGTGGACGGCCGCCTCATGTGAGATAGAAGGGAATGCGTGTGAAAAAAGGTTACGCAACAAGACGCGGCGAGATCGCTGTCGAGGATGCTGCAGCGTACGTGCGTGACCTTGCTCAACGTTTGGAGGCACGAGGAAGGCTGGGCGCGACGCGCTCGTTTATCCAGCACGGTGACGTCTCGGTGTATGACCATGTGCTTGCAGTGGCAAGGACGAGCATTTGCATGGCTCGTGTGCTTTCTCGTGTGGGCATAGCTGTCGACATGCATGCCTTGGCGCGCGGCGCGCTTCTGCACGATTATTTTCTCTACGACTGGCACGACCCAGACCCTAGTCACCGCCTGCACGGGTTCAGGCATCCATATGTCGCGCTGCGACGTGCGAAAGAGGATTTTGACCTTACGCCTCTTGAGCGCAACATCATTGTTCGACATATGTTTCCCCTGGTGCCGATTCCGCCTGCGTGTCGTGAAGCATGGATTGTCTGCCTGGCCGATAAAGCGTGTGCGCTGAGCGAAACGATAGGCGGGCATGTTGGCGGCAGGCGCCAGATAAAGGGAAAGGGAGAGCGCGCATGAATGGCGTGTTGAGGCATGCGATGGCCTCGATTGCTCCTGCCGTGCTGGCTATCCCGGCTGCAATCTCCGTCCCAGGCATTCCGCTTTCTGCCCTCGTGCTCTCCTTTATGGCGTATGGCTTTGCGGGATGGCTGTGGGAGTCGACGGTTTGCGCCATGCTCAACCATGGCTCGTTTTCCAATAGCGGCTTTTTGTTGGGGCCTTGCTGCCCTATTTACGGTGCAGGCGCGCTTGTTTGCTGGTTTGCGCTGCGCGGCATCGAAAGCGTGCCGGTGCAGTTTTTGGCAGCGGGCGCGCTGTGCTGTTGCATTGAGTACCTTGTGGGTGTGATTCTCGAGGTCACGACCCATGCGCGTTTTTGGGATTATTCCGACATGCCGCTCAATTTTCAGGGGCGCATATGCCTGTACGGCTTTTTGATGTTTGGCGCAGGGTGCGTGCTTATTTGTCGCGTTGCCGAGCCGGCGCTCTTGGGGATGCTTGCATCGATGCCGGTGTGGGCGGTGAGGGCGCTTGCCTTGGCCGCGCTGACGCTGCTTGCGCTTGACGCGGCGGCATCGATGGCGAGTTTCCGACGCCTTTCCGACTCGCTGGAGGAGCTGCGCGGCGAGCTTGCCGATCGTATCAACGATTCGCTCAAAGACGCTTCCGATTCACTGGTCGAGCGCATTCCGGATGTGGCGCTCGATTCTGCACAGGCGGCGCACGTGCGTGGCCGCGCCATCAATGGTTGGCTGCTCGAGATTTCCGATGCTGTGATGGATTCTTTGCGCGAGAAGGTTGAGATGCCGGCGTTTATCGCCGACGGTGTCCGTGGTTTGCGCCTGGCTGCACAGCGCCTTGCAGATGCGGCGCCTCGTCCGCGCCTGCCCAGGCCTTCGGTGCGCGCAATTGCCATTTCCAAGCGCGACCTGCGCTTCTTCAATGCGTTTCCGCATTTGCGCATGATGAAGTACGAAGGCGTCATCAGGGCGACGAAGCTTAAGGCCCACGCCTACGCCCTCTTCCGCCGCAAGGGGCTGTAGCACCACATCTTGCCCCTCAAGCCTGCGGGCGCCGCACGTAAGGCGTGCACCCTTGTCTTTCGGGGCAACCTGCGGCGCTACAGCCCCTTGCGGAAAGGGTGGGCAAACGTTGGCACGACTCGCTTCAAGCTTGCGGGCGCCGCACGCAAGGCGTGCACCCTTGTCTTTCGGGGCAACCTGCGGCACTGCAGCCCCTTGCGGGCGTTGACGGGGTCAGCGCATCTTGCCCCCCCCTCAAGCCTGCGGGCGCCGCACGCAAGGCGTGGGGGCCCTCCTCTTCCGGCGCGACCTGCGTTCTTGCCGACGTTGCTAAAAGGGGCGCGCGGAGCTCGGTTGATAGCTGACTATCTAAAATTCAGATAAGAAATATATCAAAAAATAGTATTTTCATTGACTGACGCATACTGAGGGCGTATAACAATGCCTATCGAAACCCATCAAACTACTAGGAAGAAAGGGAATAGAGGGACAGCTGCCGTGCAAGATATCGCGACATACTTTGCGAACCATGGTGCCGAATACGTCCAGTTGCTCGGCGAGCATCTGGGCATCAGTGCGCTGTCTTTGTTCGTGGCGGCTGTCATAGCCGTGCCGCTCGGTGTCGCCAGCAGCCGATGGAATGCGTTGGAAAAAATCTCGGTCTCCCTTTCGGGCATCCTGCGCATTATCCCGAGCTTGGCGATTCTGGTGATATGCGTCCCTATTCTCGGTACAGGCGTGCTCCCGGCCGTTATTGCGCTGACGATACTCGCCATCCCGCCTATCCTCATCAACACGGCGTTGGGATTTCGCTCGGTGCCATCTGATGTTTTGGAAGCGGCGCGCGGCATGGGCATGGGCGAGTGGATGGTCTTTTGGTCGGTTAAGGTTCCGTTGGCCTTTCCCGTGGCCTTCGCGGGCGTCCGCACCGCGGCTTCCGAGGTCGTGGCCTCCGCGACGCTTGCCGCCTATATCGGCGCGGGCGGCTTGGGCCAGATCATCTTTACGGGTATCGGACTTATGCGAAGCGATTTGCTTGCTATCGGCGGTGTATCGGTGGCGTTCCTCTCCATCTTGGTGGGCATGTGTCTTACGGTGGTTGACCGTCGAATGCGCCCGTATGAGTTTATCGCGCAGTAGCCGATGGACTCAGGCGCGCTGCGATGCAACCGCCCTGGCGTGGCCGAATCATTCCGTCTCACCATGCTTCTCATAAGAAAGAGGTTTCTTCATGTCTCATCTCAACACCGCTTTTTCCCAGAGCGCTTCTGCCCTTACGCGCCGCCAGTTTATCCGCGCCGCTGCCGCGGCCATTCTTGCCGCCGGCGTGCCGGTGTCGCTGAGCGCATGCGGATCGTCCTCGAGCGCCAAGAGCGTCATTACGGTTGGCTCCAAAGACTTTACCGAGGGCGAGATCTTATCCGAGGTCTATGCCCTGGCGCTCGAGGATGCCGGCTTTACCGTAAAGCGTTCGTTTGATATTGCGAGTTCGGTGATTCCGACTGCACTCGAGAAGGGCGAGGTCGACCTCTACCCCGAGTACACGGGTACGGCCCTGCTTACAATTTTGAAGGACGACCTTGAGACGGATCCCAAGGCAGTCTATCAAACGGTTAAGAAGCAGTACAAGAAGAAGTGGGACCTGGTGTGGCTTGATATGTCCGATGCCGCCGACAGCCAGGGCCTCGTTATCACGACGGTGGCGGCCGAGAAATATAACATCAAGACGATCAGCGACCTTCAGGCCCATGCAAGCGAGCTGCGCTTTGCCTCGCAGGGCGAGTTCGACGAGCGCTCGGACGGTCTGCCCGCGCTTGAGGCCGCATATGGTCCTTTTGATTGGAAAGAGCATGCCGTATACGACAACGGTCTTAAGTACGAAGTGCTCAAGAACGATGAAGCCGATGTGACCCCCGCTTACACCACCGAAGGCCAGCTCGTGGACGACGCATTTACCTTGCTCGAGGACGACAAGCACGTGTGGCCGCCCTACAACGTGGCGCCCGTGGTGCGCGGCGAGGTTCTTAAGGCAAACCCCGATATCGAAGACGTTCTCAATGCGGTGAGTAAGAAGCTTACGACCAAGACGCTGACCAAGCTCAACGCCAAGGTCGATATCGACAAGCAGGATTACGAGGACGTTGCCGAGGATTACTTTGACAGCCTGTAGTCATACGCAAGAGATATGAAAATGTGACAAAACGAACCTGTCGTTTTTTGTCACATGAGAGGGGAGACGGGCGTGGCATTCGTATTGGATAAAAAGCAGGTGGCAAAGGCGTTCGAGGCTCCGGATGAGGCCATCGATTACCTCGATGTCTTCTATACTCCCGCGGAGCAAGCGTTCGCTGTCTCTCAGGGCTCTGCGGAGTTTACGGAAAGCGAGGTCCCCGCTGCGCCCGCAATGCATCGTCGCGGCGTGGTGGATGCGGTTGAGGATAAACCCGGCGTCTATCGCGTGGGAACGTTCTACAACAGGCTCGACGTGTTTGCCGTGAGCGAGCAGGAGGCCTGGCGCGCACTTCCTGCAGAGGCGCGCGATGCGCTCAACGAGTGGTATCGAGCTGCATATATCGACTGGCTCAAGAGCGTGCCCGATGCGGCGCCTACGCGCGACACGGTGCTTACACTCGATGAGACCCTCGAGTTTATCGACGCCCAGGAACGCCCGGTGTTTTTGAGTACATGTGATTGCCGTAGCCTGGCGGGCGATTGCGGAAAGCCCACGCGTACTTGCTTGACGTACAAGACGGGCGCGAACTCGTTTCGAGGACGTGGACTGTCCCAGCCCCTTACCAAAGACGAGGCCAAAGAGGTCGTTCGCAAAGCTGACAAGGCCGGTCTCATGCACACGGCGAATCCCAACGGTATTTGCAACTGCTGCGGGGACTGCTGCTTTTTGATGCTTGGCATGCAGGCGCTCGAAAGCCAGGGGGTTTGGCCCATTCAGCCGCATGTTGTGAGCTTCGATGCAGATACATGCGTGGGGTGCGGCCGCTGCGCGAAGCGATGCAACCTCGGAGTATTCACGCGCACGGCGGCACCGGCGGGTTCACGTCGCCCGTTCAAGATCGAGGCGGATGCATCGCGCTGCGTGGGTTGCGGATTATGCGTGACCACGTGCCCCGTTCATGCGCTTGCGCTTAAAAAACGTCCATTGACAGACGAGCTTCGTGCCGCCCGCACCGGTGCGGCTTTGGCTCGCTGATGTATTGAGGAGTGCCGATATGACCGCGGCCGTCGAATTCAAACATGTGACCAAGCGCTT
>JAFEHB010000214.1_pt1 | contig 54116 bp, 56 predicted proteins | sample 9267121 | NCBI WGS metagenome assembly JAFEHB01 (sample SAMN17103336, study PRJNA684904) | human gut metagenome | isolation source: diarrhea sample from child under the age of five | host: Homo sapiens | place: South Africa: Mafikeng, Mafikeng Provincial Hospital | collected 2019-09 | reverse complement strand
GAGCGGCTACGCGACTGAGGAAAGTCACCTGACTTTCCGAGGTTCGCCCGGCGGACGTCCTGTACTACCTTTATCATTCTACATCCCCTGAAATCCTTCCATTTCAGTGGCTATATCTTTTTTTCTTAGTGAGCGGCTACGCGACTGAGGAAAGTCACCTGACTTTCCGAGGTTCGCCCGGCGGACGTCTTGTACTACCTTTATCATTCTACCACTTCTTATTCTTCAGCACGATCGCCGATTTCTTACCCATCATCAGTGAAATATTTCCCTCTTTCACGATATACTCTTCGAATTCTCCAATATACCCATCTTCATAAGAATACATCACTCGCGCCATATTATGTCCTTCGGCAACTTCTGCCTGCCATACCGGAACCCTTACTTCCTTCAGATGATCGGAATTATTGATAATAACCACGATCTGCTCATTCCCCCAGAATCTTCCATAGGCCAGAAGATCCGGTTCTGCTTTCAGCATCTTGATCGACCCCTTTCTGAGAGCCAGAGACTTTCTGTGGATTTGGATCATCTCACGGTAGAAATTGATCAGATCCCGGTTTTCTCTTCCCCACGGATAAGTTCTCCGGTTATCCGGATCCGTGAAACCACAAAGTCCTGCTTCGTCTCCATAATAAAGGGTCGGTGCTCCCGGCCAGGTCATCTGCATGATGATCGCTTCCCGCATAACTGCAAGGCTTACCCCTTCTTCTGCCGCACGCGACCCAAGCTGTCCCACACGGCCAACCTTGTGGTTGGTACGCGTCAGAAAACGGGAATGGTCATGGTTTGACAACTGGTTCATCGCCGTCTGAAGTGACGGTGTCATCATATTTGCCATATGATGCTTCATCGCATTCATAAAATGGTCTGCATTTCCGAGAAGATCACCGCGATATTCATCACTGTGTTTCTCCATCCCGGTCAGAAACCAGGTGACCGGCTCCATAAATGCATCGTAATTCATAACGCTGTCCCATTCATCGCCCTGCAGCCAGTCACTCGGATCTCCATAGTGCTCGGCAAGGATCAGTGCATGTGGATTTGCTTCTTTTACTGCCTTACGAAATTTCTTCCAAAATTCATGATTGTACTCATTGCTTCTTCCAAGGTCTGCCGCAACATCCAGTCTCCAGCCGTCTACATTATACGGCGGTGAAACCCATTTCTTTGCGATACCAAGAACATACTCTTCCAGCTCTTTTGAATCTTCATAATTCAGCTTTGGCAGCGTATCGTGTCCCCACCAGCCGTCATAGCTTCCATTACCCGGCCATTCATTCTCCCCGGTACGGTGAAATAGAAAATAATTCCGGTACGGACTCTTCGGTGACACAAAAGCACCTACTTCGTAACCATCGGCGCTCTCGTAGATCAGCTCTCTGTCCAGCCATTTATTGAAAGAACCACAATGGTTGAAGACGCCGTCAATGATGATTCGCATTCCCCTCTTATGAAGTTTTTCTACCAGCTTGATGAACAGCCGGTTACTTGCTTCCAGATTCTCTTTTCTGGTAGTTCTTGTCCGGTAACGGTCCGCATGGATATTGTTATTTTCTCCCGGATCCAGAAGCCTTCCTTCATCGACTTCAATTTTACCGACATGCGGATCAATATAATCGTAATCCTGTGTGTCATATTTATGATTAGATGGTGATACAAATAGTGGATTACAATAGACAACTTCTACTCCAAGTCCATGCAGGTAATCCAGTTTATCAATGATCCCCTGGATATCTCCTCCGTAAAATTCCCGTACATCCATCGGCTGCGGATCCCGGTACCAGTCATCTACATGATGAACCTGCTCTCCAATATAAAAGTACTCTCCCGTCTGTACATCATTATCCGGGTCGCCGTTACAGAAGCGGTCTGTATAAATCTGATACATGACCGCTCCTTTTGCCCAATCCGGCGCCGTAAAGCCCGGCACGATTTTAAAATCATAATAATCCACAAGTTTGCTATCTGCCCCCCATTTGTTATAGTAGCAGATCTCATTTCCTGATCTGATCTTAAAATGATACCGGAATGGTTTATCTTCTAATTTGTATTTCACTTCATAAAAGTCAAATGCCTTATTTGAGATTACTTTGTTCATTGGAATGCATAGTTCGCGGTTTTCCAGATAGACTTCATCTACATCGTGAGCTGCTGTACGGAACCACAACTGAAGTTCATCTCCTGCCTCCGGTTCCGGCGGACTCACATACGCCTCTGTTCCATCACAAAACAATGCTTCTTTTTTCATAATCTAGCCTCTATTCTTCAAATAATGCTTCAAATTCTTCTCTTGTAATCTTCTCTTTTTCAAGAAGCAGATCTGCACATTTATAAAGAACAGCTTCATGCTCTTTAATAATGATCTTTGCACGGTCATAACATTCATCAATGATCCGCTTCACTTCACTGTCGATCGTTGTGGCAACCTGTTCACCATAACCTCTGGAGGTATGACCAAAATCTCTTCCGATAAATACCTCATCATTATCATCTCCATAGCTTACAAGACCAAGTGCTTCCGACATACCGAACTTCGTTACCATGGATTTGGCGTATGCTGTTGCCTGCTTGATATCCTGGGATGCCCCGGTTGTAATATCATCAAAGATCAGCTCTTCTGCCACACGTCCACCTAGTGATACGGTAATATCCTGCAACATCTTTCCTTTAGTATTGAACATCTCATCCTTTTCAGGAAGCGGCATCGTATATCCGGCTGCCCCTACACCGGTAGGAATGATCGACACGCTGTACACCGGTCCTACATCCGGAAGTACATGGAATAAGATGGCATGTCCTGCTTCATGGAATGCAGTGATCTTCTTCTCTTTATCAGAAATTACACGACTCTTCTTCTCTGCACCGATTCCGACTTTTACAAATGCTCTGCGGATATCCTCCTGTTGCAGATACACTCTTCCATCTTTTGCTGCAAGGATCGCAGCCTCATTCAGAAGATTTTCCAGATCAGCTCCGGTAAATCCTGCCGTTGTTCTCGCAACCTGTTCCAGATCCACATCATCCCCGAGCGGTTTGCCCTTGGCATGAACCTGAAGGATTTCCAGGCGTCCCTTTACATCCGGTCTGCCAACCATGACTTTACGGTCAAAACGTCCCGGTCTTAAGATCGCCGGATCAAGAATATCAACACGGTTGGTTGCTGCAAGCACGATGATTCCTTCATTCGCGCCAAAACCATCCATCTCTACGAGAAGCTGGTTCAGCGTCTGCTCTCTCTCATCATGTCCGCCGCCCATACCGGTTCCACGACGTCTTGCCACGGCATCGATCTCATCGATAAAAATAATACAAGGTGCATTTTTCTTGGCATCCTCGAAAAGATCTCTTACACGGGATGCTCCGACACCGACAAACATCTCCACAAAATCAGAGCCTGAAATGGTAAAGAACGGGACACCTGCTTCTCCCGCAATTGCTCTTGCAAGAAGTGTCTTACCTGTTCCCGGAGGTCCTTCAAGAAGGACACCTTTCGGGATTCTTGCTCCTACCTGCGTATACTTCCCGGGGCTCTTGAGGAAATCCACGATCTCTGCAAGCTCTTCCTTTTCTTCCTGCAGTCCGGCAACCTGCGCAAACGTCACATGGTTTTCTTCCTGCGTGCTCATCCTTGCCCTGCTCTTTCCGAAATTCATCGCTTTTGCATTCGATCCGCCCTGACGATTCATCATCATCACAACAAATACCATGATACCTGCCATCAATATGATCGGAACCAGTGTTGTTGACATCCAGCTGTCCTGTGGGACATTGTCCACACTGTAGGAAATGTCATAAGATTCAAGCAGATCCTCTGCACTGTTGACATCGGATACATGAAGCTGTTCGATGTCATCATTCTTCAGCCGGATCTTCAGTGTCCCGGTCGGTGCGACTTTGTTCTGCTTGACCTCTACACTTTCTACCTTCTCTTTTTTCAGATCTTTCTGAAAATCCTGATACGTGTATGCTGTCTGCTGCACACCCGACTGGCTCATAAACCAGTACACACCTGCCAGCACCAGAACACAGAGCAGAATCGAAAGACCACTGATTCCTCTTGTCTTATTATTATTCAAAACCTGCTCCTTCCACCTATTACATCTCTACAATTCCGATGTACGGTAAGTTTCTATATTTTTGTGCATAATCCAGACCGAATCCTACCACAAATTCATCCGGAATATTAAATCCGACATAATCTACATGTACGTCGCGCACACGACGATCCGGTTTGTCAAGAAGTGTACAAAGCTTCATGCTCTTCGGTCCTCTCTTCCGAAGGATGTCAAGCAGATAATAAAGAGTACGTCCTGAATCTACGATATCCTCAACAACAATTACGTCTTTCCCTTCCAGAGACTCATCCAGATCTTTTGCAATCTTAACGATTCCACTGGACTGGGTTCCGTCACCATAGCTGCTGACACTCATAAAGTCCATTGTTACCGGCACTGTAATCCTTTTTGCCAGCTCACACATAAAGAACACTCCACCCTTTAAAACACAGATCAGATGAACCTGCTTTCCCGCATATTCTTCACTGATCTTTTTTCCAAGTTCTTCAATTCTGGCATTTACTTCTTCTTCCGGAATTAACATTTTCACTTTCTCGGCCATTTAAGGTACCTCCATTTATCGTAATTTCTAATATTTTCGTTGTCTGCTCTGTCACCTGGTATGCCTTGCTCTGCCGGCAGCCCACAATCCATAAAATCTCGCTTCCCTCTGCGATCAGAGGAATTCCGGCACGTTCTACCACTGGTATTTTTTTATTGATAAAATAGGATTTCAGCTTCTGCCTTCCTCCACTTTCATCAATTACAATAAAATCGCCAGCCCTTCTGGTGCGTACAGCGACACTCTGTTTTATTATACCATAATCAAACCATTTCGTGTACGTTTTTTTCGGGATCTGGCATCTGCATTCTTCTTTTTCAAAAATACGGTAGGAAATTTCCCATTTCCCGTAAGTTATCTTTCCCGAAACCTTCTTCAGATCCAGATTTTTCTCTTCTTCTGACACTTCCGTGTCCTTCTTTTTCCGCTTCAGTTCAATCCCTTCGTAGGTTCTGCATGCACAGACCCCATAAGGAAGATCCAGTCTTTTTCCAACCTGCTTTTCAAACAGTCCCTCCAGCTTTTCTACATGAACCTGCTCCAGATCTTTCTCATGTTCTGCCACCAATGCCAATGCTTTCCGGAGAATCATTTTCCGGATCAGCCGTTCCTGTCGGTGATATGCATCTGCATGGATGCAGATTTTTTCTCCATTTTGGGCAGTACAGATCTGATATGCACTTTCTGTCTGCCGTTCCATATAATCCCAGATCTCCCTAAGCTGATCCATAGACCGGTTCATATGCTCCACGGTTTTTTCATTGATATTTTCTTTAAAATACGGAATCACATGGTTACGGATGCGGTTTCGCATATATGCATCTTCCATATTTGTCGCATCAATGCAGTAAGGCATCTCCCGTCCTTTCAGATAATCCTCGATCTCTTTTCTCCCCACGCAAAGAAGCGGCCGTATATACATCCCATTTACCGGATATATACCGCCGAGTCCCCGAAGTCCGCTGCCGCGGGCCAGATGCAGGAAAAATGTCTCTGCATTGTCATCCTGATGATGTGCCAGTGCGATCCTGGTTCCTCCCCATTCTTCCGCTGCTTGCTCAAATATTTCCCTTCGTGCAGTCCTTCCCGCCTCTTCTTCTGACATCCTGTATTCCACTGCCATTTTCGGAATATCCACCGAAACACTCCTGCATGGGATTTCTTTTTTCTCACACAGTGTCTTTACAAATTCTTCATCAGCTTTTGCCTCTTCCCCACGGATCCCGTGATTCACGTGTACCGCAAGGATCTCAAATCCGATCTTTTTTCGCAGCTCTTCCAGTATCAGAAAAAGGCATACAGAATCTGCCCCTCCTGAAAGACCAACAACAACTTTATCTCCTTTTTCAAGCATCTTCCACTGCCTGATATAGTTCTCTACTTTTTCTAACATGGTAAATTCCTCTCGTCTTTTATCTACTGTAACACATCTTCCAGATTCCCGCCACAAGGACTGTCATATCATCTCCTGCTTTTCCGGCCGCCAGCTCCAGAACCTTATCCAGAATATAATTCGCCAGTTCCTCCGGATTCTCCAGCGGACTTCCCCCAATCATCAGATCCAGTAAATGCTCCTGCTCTCCTGCCGGAAGCGCATCCAGGATCCCGTCCGATACCATGACCACCACATCTCCGGATTCCAACTGTCTGGTTTCCTTTTCACTTTGCTGTCTCTGGATTACCCCCAGCGGAAGACTTTCCGAACAGATATGCTCCACCCCGTCTTTAGTCCGCAGAAATGTCACTGCCGCTCCTGCTTTTACAAACTCACATTTTCCATTATAGAGATCAAAAATGCTCATATCAACCGTAGAAAAGCGAACCTCTTCCCGTCCCATAACAAGAGCCGTATTGATCATGGAAAGTGCAGTTTCCACAGGAAATCCTGCTCCAAGAAGCTCTTCCAGCATTTCTACCAGCATCCCGCTTTCCTGTAGCGCCCTCTCACCAGATCCCATTCCGTCCGACAAGATTGCCGCCTCTTTTCCACCCGGAAGTGTCTTCATAAGAAAGCTGTCGCCAGATATCTTTTGTCCGTTCTTTCCCATTTTTGCCACACCCTGCAGCACATAATATCCCGGTCCTTCCACACATACAATAGTTTCATACTCCTGTCCCAGAACCTGCCTCTCATTCTGAGCCGGGCACATCCTTCTCTTAGTACAGACTGATAAAAGTTCTGCCACTTTTCTGGTTGGGATACAGTTCCCCTTCTCACTTTTTACCGTTACATGAATCTCATATCTGCCATGCTCATCCACAAAAAAAACGGAACTCAGCATCCGGATCCCTGCCTTTTTGAAATGCTGCGCAACCTTTTTTGCAAGCGGCGGATCCGTAAAAATACTCGCATCCAGGTCTCTCGTCACATGACAGAGCATGTCCGCAAAAGAATCCAGCTGTGCCGCACATCCCTCACGGCTCTGTACCATCTTATTATTCCACACCAGAATCCTTTTTGCCTCCTGGAAAGTCTCCAGTGATTCTCGCAAAAACCGTGGCGCCTGAATGCACTCCCTCTGAAGATGCTGTTTCATCTCTTTATTCAGTTCTGCACCATATCCTTCAATCGTACACAAAAGATCATAAAAAAGCTGCCAGTGTTCTGCCTTCTTTCTCTCCAGACACTCTGATTTCCTGCTGCATCCTCTGCACACCTTTTCCGTAATCCGATCATACATTTCTGTCATTTCTTCGGGTGTAAAACACTGCTTTTTCGGCTCCATTTTCAGAAACCTGTCTGCCAGATGCCGAAGCGACACTGCCATTTTATCTGCCTGCGTTACATATGGACTTGTGATCACTTGCTCCTCTCTGTATTTAACCTCCATTTGCCACCACCCTCTAAATTTCTATGAATGAAAAAAGCTTCGGGATATTTTCTTCCCAAAGCTTTTCTTACGTTACTGCTGTGCGCGGAACAGAATCTCATTCTCCTTTACAAGTCCCAGCTTCTCTCTGGCGACTTCCTCGATGTATTCATCTGTTCCTACATATTTTTTCAGTTTATTAATTTCTTCTGAGCGTTCTTTTTCCGCATCGATCTGTGTCTGCAGTTCTTCTTCCTGCACCTTATATGCATCATTGCTCTTTTTGAGCGCTATCCCATGTACAATAACCATGCCGCATAATAATATAATAACTGCGGTAATCGCAACAATACTTCTTTTGTGCTTCTGAAGCCCGCTCCCCGGACGCTTTTTCCGGTTCTTCTTTAAGCTTCCCATCTAATCTATTCACCTTTCGCTATCAGTTGATCTTGTATAGCTTCTTACTACCAAACCCATTTAGTCTTCTACAGTGTACCGTTTTTAATCAGATTTATCAACTCTTTTTACTCTTTTTTCACAAATTCGTGTAGAAATCTTTTTGTAAGCTCTTACAAAGACAGCTGAAAGCAGCGCCATCCCGATTGATCCGAGCGCAATCCCCAGTCCGATATACCACCGCAGAACACCATCACTCGTATGATAGATCTGCACAAAAGTATAAACGGAAATTCCTGCCCAGTAACAGGCATCCTCCAGATTGATCAGCCACAGTCTGTGAGCAACCAGTCTGCGCAAAACCCTGATCCACAGATAAACTGCCACAATCAGGACACCGGTCAGGATTGCATAGCAGAAAACCCTGATCTCAGTTCCGATACCAGACATTTTTTCTCCTCCTACCGAAACAGTTTTGACAACAGATTTTCTCCGGCTTTTACTCCTGAATGAATATCCGAATAAGAAATATTGTCAATATTGCCTGCCAGGTCGACCTCCCCTTTTTCAAGATTCAGCCGGTTTACATGCATGTCCGTACCTTTTACCATCAGCATTCCCTGCTCTGTCTCAAGCAGGATCTCATTTAAATCAAAAGAAAGAACGTCCAGCACTCCCGTTACTGTACCTGTCTTCCGGTTATTGATAACCAGCCTGTGATTCTGAGGTTTTACCAGCTGTCTCTCTTCCATACAAATCCCAACCTTTCCTATACTGTCTTTCTAGTTATTGTATGAATAATATCTGGTAAATATGCCTCGGATCCGCTGCCGGAACAATCTCAAACCACATCTTTTCAGATGTTCCGGAACTTTAAAGATAACGGAATAAATCTGCCGCCTCTTCTTTTTTAGTCGTATCTCGCAGATCCAGAACCTCTGCCTTTACAGTCTTGGTTCCAAACTGGATCTCAATGATATCACCTTTTTTTACTTTCGTGGAAGCCTTCGCCACCGCCCCATTGATCAGGACTCTTCCTGCATCACAGGCTTCATTTGCAACGGTACGCCGTTTGATCAGGCGAGACACCTTTAAAAATTTATCAAGTCTCATTTTGATTTTCCCTTCCCGTAATATGAATAAAGCGCAGCCCTTTTCAGACTGCGCCATTTTTCAAAAATGTTTTACAAATTATGCATTAACAGCATCTTTTAAAGCTTTTCCTGCTTTGAATTTCGGAGCCTTGCAAGCTTCGATCTTCATAGTTTTTCCAGTCTGTGGATTTCTTCCTTCTCTTGCAGCTCTTTCGCTTACTTCGAAAGTTCCGAATCCTACTAACTGAACTTTTTCACCTTTTTTCATTTCTTCTGTAACAACATCAACAAATGCTTTTAATACTTTTTCTGCATCTTTCTTTGAAATATCTGCCTGTTCTGCAACTGCAGCTACTAATTCTGTCTTGTTCATGACTTACGTCCTCCTGTAAAATATACTCCCGGAACACCCCGGCATTTTGTCTTTTTGCTAGGTTTATTCTGCGTATCCATGCGGTCTGACACGCCCCTTACCCTACATATGTTATATAGGTTTTTACCTTCTTTGTCAAGTCTAAACCCTTAAAATCTAAGAAAACCGAACGCTATATCTGAAACGCAAACAGATTTCGCAAAAACCGCTTTTTTTCTTCTGTCTGTGCGACAGAAAGTGAAAGTTTTTCGACATTTTTTGCAGGAATCCATGCCTTTCCTGAGTGGTAATACGAATTGGTGATCTTCCAGAATTTTTCCGGATAAGCAAGACGGATTGCAAGGTAATCCCGTTCTTTTTTCCCAAGATTATTCACCGAATCATACGCTCTCATCATCCGATATCCAAGCCGTTCATCATAATGATGCTTTTCCATACATTTGCGCAGGAAATAATACAGATCTTCCATCTGAACATCCCGGTGTGCATGTTCAAATCCAGTCACCGCCATGCCCTCCTGACAGACCAGAAGATTATGATAATTATAGTCTCCGTGGACCATATGATTTTCTGCCTCCGCTTCTTTAAAAACACTGTCCAGATCCATATTTTCCAGTATTTTCAGCACTCTGTCTGCCCAAAAATACATCTGGTCATATCCCTTTAAAAATGCGATCTCAAACGGGCTTTTCACACTTCTTCTGCAGACAAATTCCCGAACCTTTCTGAGCTCTCTGTTATGCCTTGCATACTCCTTGATCACCGGATTTTCTTCTCTTCCTGCAAATCCGTTTTCTTCCCCGACCAGACGCATGCATAGATGGATCCGGGCAAGATTTTCCGCACCGGCGATCAGCTCATTTTCACGTCTGACATCACACTCACGTCCCTGAAACCATTTCTTTAAGATATAGCCTGTTCCATCCTCGGCTTTACTGACATAGGCATCCTCTTTATTAAGCAGAGGCGTATCCACGCACTCAAATCCATTCGCATTTAACTGCTCATATATTTTTGCAAGCGCGCAGATCCGGCTCTCCTCCATGCGCGTCTCCTTCAAGAGGAGCAGCCCCTTATCTGTATCGCATAAAATAGCACCCCTTACTTTGTGGGTGCCGAATACTTCCATCTGATATTGTGTCAATACACTGATTCCATAATCTTTCATGGCTTCCCCCTGCCGCTTTGTTTTACCGGTCTTTCTAATGTATGCAGGGGGAGACTTAAGTCATGCATGATTTTTGATTATTCCAGTTCTTTTATTCTGGCAAGTAAATATTCCCGTGTATTTTTCTCCGGTTCCTCGATCACTTCCTGTAAAAGTGTCTGGAGTGTCTGACCAATTTTCGGTCCTTTTTCAATACCTGCCGCGATCAGATCCTGACCGTTTACTTTCAGTTCTTTTAGAGAAACACATTGCTTTTTCTCCAGAATCTCCTGGTAGCACTCCTCGATACCAGCCAGATTTTCCAGCTTCTTATCGCGCTGATAATCACTCTGTGCCAACGTATCAGCCATCCGTACCTTCATATAATACGGGAACAGTTCCGCACTGATCCGGTTCATTGCGCGGCGTACATGCTTCATCGTTGCAGGCATCCGGTCATCATGATACAGCACCAGCTTTGACACCTTACGCAGCGTATCATTATCGAATTTCAAGCGATGCATGATCGACTTTGTGAGTTCTTCGCTGACGTATGCATGCCCTTTAAAATGTGCCGTTCCATCCGGATCGACCGTCTTTCGTGCCGGTTTCCCCGTATCGTGAAACAGCATTGTAAGACGCAGCACTTTATCTGCCGGAATGTTCATCAGCGCATGGATCGTATGCTCACCTACATTATAACAGTGATGCAAAGTTTCCTGTGTTGTTTCCATCATTGCATCGAATTCCGGGAGAATCACCTTTGTGATCCCAAGCTCATATGCATCCCGGAGCTTTTCCGGATGATCGGAGACCAGAAGCTTTACAAGCTCTGTCTGGATACGTTCTGCACTGATATAGGAAAGATTTGGTGCAAGTTTTCGGATTGCCTGTCTGGTCTCTTTCTCAATCTCAAATCCAAGCTGCGCCGAAAAACGGATCGCCCTCAAAATCCGCAGGGCATCCTCCGAAAAACGTGCCTCAGCATTTCCCACACAGCGGATCACACCTTTTTTCAGATCCTCCATCCCATGAAACAGATCCACCAGTCCGTCCTGTTCATTGTACGCCATCGCATTAATCGTAAAATCCCTGCGCAGCAGATCCTCTGACAGACTTCTGGTAAACTGCACTTTACTCGGATGCCGGTTGTCTTCGTATTTCCCGTCAATCCGGTATGTCGTCACTTCAAATCCTTCTCCATTTAAAAGCACCGTAATCGTTCCATGCTCGATTCCGGTGTCAAAAGTTCTGGCAAATAATGACTTTGTCTCTTCCGGCGCTGCCGATGTTGTGATATCCCAGTCACCCGGCACACGTCCGAGAAAAGAATCCCGGACGCAGCCGCCGACTGCATATGCCTCAAAGCCATGTTTTTGTAATGTAGTTATAATTCGATTCACCTTTTCAGGTAACTGAATTTTCATATACATTCGCTCCTAGTATGCTTTTCCAAAATAAACAACATGTTTAGCCTGTTTGCCACAGAAAATACAGGTATCTCCGTCTTTTACCTGATCCTCTTTGCAGATACAGCGGGTGGTTGCTCCACCTGTTGCTGCCTTGATCTCATCTTCACATTCTGCGCTTCCACACCATTTTGCTTTGATGAATCCACGTTTGGTGTTGAATTTTTCATTCATTTCATCCATGGTTTCAGCAAAATCAATGTGGCTGTCAAGGAATGCTTTTGCACGGTCATACATATCCTTCTGGATTGTTTCAAGGATCTCGCCAAGTTTTGTCTCGATCTCATCTAAAGAAACAACGATCTTTTCTCTTGTATCACGACGCACAACGACAACCTGGTTCTGTTCGATATCTTTTGGCCCAATCTCGATACGTGTCGGGATACCAAGCATTTCCTGTTCGCTGAATTTCCATCCAGGGCTCTTCTCAGAATCGTCGATTTTCACGCTGTAACCAGCTTTTTTCAGCTTCTCTGTCAGTTCATTTGCTTTTTCAAGTACGCCTTCCTTATGCTGTGCGATCGGAATGACTCTTGTCTGAACCGGTGCGATTCTCGGTGGAAGAACAAGTCCGCTGTCATCACCGTGAACCATGATCAGGGCTCCGATGATACGTGTAGAAAGTCCCCATGAAGTCTCATATACACTGTGAAGTTCATTGTTCTTATCCAGATATTTGATATCAAATGCATCCGGGAACGCATTTCCGAAGAAATGGCTGGTTGCAGACTGAAGTGCTTTTCCGTCATGCATCAGAGCTTCTACGGTGTAAGTGTCCTGTGCACCTGCGAACTTCTCGCTCTCTGTCTTCGGGCCTGATACGAACGGGATTGCAAGGGAATCACGGATCAGTTCCTGATATACACGAAGCATGGTCAGTGTTCTCTGTTCTGCTTCTTCATAAGTTGCATGAATGGTGTGTCCTTCCTGCCATAAGAATTCTCTGGAACGAAGGAACGGTCTGGTTGTCTTCTCCCAGCGAAGTACCGAACACCACTGATTCCATACTTTCGGAAGGTCACGGTAAGACTGTACGGTTCTTGCCCACAGGTCGCAGAACAGAGTCTCCGATGTCGGACGGATGCACATTGGCTCCTGAAGAGTCTCAAGACCACCTTTTGTTACCCATGCAACTTCCGGTGCAAATCCTTCGATATGATCACTTTCCTTCTGGAGAAGGTTCTCCGGGATCAGCATCGGCAGGTATACATTTTCAACACCTGTCTCTTTAAATCTCTTATCAAGATCTGCCTGGATCTTCTCCCAGATTGCATATCCGTTCGGAAGATAGTTAAGGCATCCTTTTACACTTGAATAATCACAAAGCTTTGCTTCTCTTACAACGTCGGTATACCACTGTGCGAAATCTTCATCACGAGAGGTAATCGCCTGTACAAATTTCTTTTCCTTAGCCATTGATAAGTTCTCCTTCTCTTCATTTTTGATTTGTAACTGTTCAGAGCCAAGCAAAATTTCATAAAACAGGTGTAAAATGCTTGCATTTTTAAGACTGTTTTTGAAATTTTATTTGGCGGATACGCCACACCAACGAAATGCGTAGCATTTTGGAGGTTGCTCTGAACAGTTACTTTGATTTTATAAATAAGGTTATCATAAAACCAGAAGATGCTGCTCTCTGCAGCCTCTGCCGGATGCAGGGGATTCAGATCAGACATGCTTTGCCCATAAAATAAAAAACACCAAATCTTCATGCCCCTGACAAGGGACCGAAAATTCGGCGGTACCACCCTAATTAATCGTATTACGATTCACTTCATTACCCGTTAACGCCAGGCATACGCCACACTTTTCATGCGGGACTCCAAGGTCGGTTCTATAATTTCCATGCAGCTTCCTCCCACCAGCCAGAAGCCTCTCTGTGCCACTTTCATCATATACTAGTCCTCTTCATCGTCAAATCTCTTCGATTTACTATAGAGTTTAATTGAGATTTTCGGATTTGTCAACCCAATTGACAAGCCCTTTCCGTTATGTTTTAATCAAAGAAACGAAATTTTCGCATATGGGGAGGAATTATTTTGCAAACACCTGAAATTCTATATGAAGACGACCAGATCCTGGTCTGCCACAAACCTGCCGGTGTTCCCGTACAGACAAAAAAGATCGGTACACAGGACATGGAAAGCATTCTGAAAAACTATCTGTTCATCCATTCATCGCATTCTGCCGGACACAAGCCACCTTATCTTGCCGTGATCCACAGACTGGATCAACCGGTTTCCGGCATCCTGGTTTTTGCCCGCACACCTGCGGCTGCGAAAAATCTGAACCAGCAGTTACAGAACGATCAATTTGAAAAATACTACCAGGCTGTAGTATGTGGATCCCTTCCGGACTCCGGCACTCTGACCGATTATCTGGTAAAGGACGGCCGCACCAACACCTCCCGCATCTGCAGTAAAAATACACCCGGTGCCAAAAAAGCTGTCCTTTCGTATGAAATACTGGAAACTTCCGAAGTGACTGGCTTATCCGTTGTTCAGATCCATCTCGGAACCGGACGCCATCACCAGATCCGTGTCCAGATGGCAGGTGCAGGCGCACCACTCTGGGGTGACAACAAATATAACCCGGAATTTGTAAATAAAAGAGGATATTTCCCGATTGCACTGAGGGCTTTCCGGCTTTCTTTCTGCCATCCAACCACCGGAAAACGTATGGAATTTGAAGTCCCATGTAACTGGGAACAGTTGGAAACAAAAGCAGATTAGAATGGAGAATACAAAATATGAACTTATTAGAAGAATTCAAAAAAAATCCCGGATTCGTCTACCGAATCGGGACTGATTACTATTATATAGGAAAATGGATCTGCAAGCCATGCACAGACGAAGCCGTTACAGACTGCCATGCCATGTATGAAATGTGCATCCAGGCAAAAGAACAGGCAAACGCAGCCCTTTATTTTCAGAAGCTGCGTGCCTACAGTGAATTTGCCCTGGACATTCCATACAATCCGGCAAAGATCCTTCAGTACCAGACCGCTCTTGTCGAAGCACTTTCCGATGCTGATATCCAGTCTCTTACCGACCAGCTTCGGCATTTTCACGAGCAAGCATCTTAATCACATCCAGAAGTGTAGGATACACATACCGGCATAATCCTCTCACTTCTCCATCCGGCTGTGCAAGATCCGGGATCATCACCGGGATCATACCCGCAGCCGAAGCCGAGCGGATTCCTGCCGGTGCATCTTCAAGCGCAATACTATGTACCGGCTCGATGCCGATCGCCTCGCACGCTTTGAGGTAAATTTCTGGATCCGGCTTTGCATGTTTCACCGAATCGCCAAAAACCCCGCCATCAAAATATTTCCACAAACCGACTTTCTCAAGAGATGCCTTTGCGTGGATCTCTCTGGAGGACGTCGCAAGTCCGACCTTGTATCCGTGTTCCTTCGCATAGATAAGAAGTTCCCTTGCTCCCTCTTTTACGCCGATCCCTTCTTTGTCACAAATGCCGTAATACTTCTCCCGTGTCAGCTCATTGAACTTGTCCATTGGAAAATCTTCGCCATATACACTTTTAAAATATGCTTCTCTGCGGACTACATTGAATCCCAGCGTATGATAAATATGCTCCCCGATCCGTCCGTATCCGAGCTTCTCTCCTGCATAATTCCAGGATCTCTGCACAACACGTTCCGAATCAAGGAGCAGTCCGTCCATATCAAATACCAGTGCTTCTACCTTCATCAGAATTCAATTCCCTTTCCGAGGGCATCTTTTAAATACGTGGTTACGTCTTCCAGTTTTTCCAGAATTTCTTCACGTTCTTCCCACTCTTCGCCGGTCATATCTTTGCTGACCAGTGCCTGCTTGACATCTTTTAATTTTTTGATCAAATCTTCTGTCATAGTAAATCCCCCTTTCTTATCAATTACTGTTTTTCTATAAATTTATTTTACCGATATTGTCAGCAAATTTCAACAGTTCATCCAAAAATGTAAACAAATCTTAACATTCACCGCTATAAAAAACTCTTAGCTAACTTCCATTTTTCTACTTCCATTATATAGCAAATGTGCTATAATAATTCAGTATGTAAAAAAGTGTTATAATCATAAGGGGATTAAGAAATTGGATGACAACAAATTAGAAGCAAAACTGCTGAAGATTAAAGCGCTTGCCGAACGGGGAGAAGGTGGCGAGAAAGAGGCCGCCATCAAAATGTATCATAAGCTTCTGAAGAAGTATGATATTGATGAAAAAGCATTACAAAAAGACAAGCTCAGCAAGCACTGGTTTACATATGAGACAGATATTGAGGAAAATCTTCTGGTCCAGATTTTTTACATGGTGACCGGAGATCCCGAATATTTCCGCCGGACAAGCCGTACACGCGGAACCCAGTGCGGATGCATATGTACCGATTTTGAGAAAACTGAAATTCGTTTTTATTTTGAATTTTACAAAGATGCACTCAATCAGGAACTGGAAGCCTTTTTGATGGCTTTCAAATTAAAAAATCATCTGTTTCCGGATGAAAGTGCAAGATGCTTTGTTCCTGAGGAAGAGGAAGAGATATCAGAAATGCTGTTAAAAGCGCAGAAATTTGCAGAAGATATTGATAAGTCCAACCCGGTTCGCCGGATTGCATCTGCCGATCTTTCTGCTGATCCGGATGCACTGGAATCATAGGTATATACGCCGTTCTTTTGCGATATGCATTATAGCAAAAAAGCTGTTCTTAAAACAGGAGGGTATGACTCATATTAAATCATACCCTCCTGTTTTGATTTCTCGCGCTGTATCTGTGATAAGACTTATCTTTTGTACAATCTATAACCTGCAGATACCGCCCTTAACAACTCTTTTCCATCTGTCTGACCGCTTAGACAAGATCCCGAAGCCTTGCGATTTCTTCTTTATGCCCCGCATCATCCAGTGGTGTTTCCAGATAAAACGGCAGATCTTTTAACTTCGGGTGACGCATGACATTTAAAAGTGCCTCCATCCCGATCTCTCCGCCGCCGATCACCGCATGCCGGTCTTTTCTTGAACCAAATGGCATCATACTGTCATTTAAATGAATCGCTCTCAAAAGCTCAAGTCCAAGTACTTTGTCAAACTCTTCCAGCACCCCGTCCAGATCATTTACAATATCATATCCTGCTGCAAACACATGACAGGTATCCAGACAGATTCCGATCCGCTCCGGATGTGATACCCCATCGCGGATTGCTTTCAGCTCTTCAAATCTCCAGCCAATCTCTGTCCCTTTTCCGCTCATTGTCTCAAGCAGAACCGTAATATTCTCTTTCCCGGTAATCGCCTGGTCAAGTCCCGCAATGATATTCTGAATTCCTGCTTCTGCGCCAATTCCGGTATGGCTCCCCGGATGAAACACCAGATTCTCAATCCCCAGTCTGTCCATCCGCGTCACATCTTCCCGGATCACCGTGCAGGCGAATTCATACACCTCCGGCTTCGCACTCGCCAGATTCATCGTATAAGGTGCATGCGCCAGAATTGCTCCAAAACCGGCCTCTCTCCTGATCCTCTGAAACTCCTCCGCTTCCTTCACCGTCGGATCCTTATAATTCGATCCTCGCGGATTCCTGCTGAAAATCTGCATCGTATCTGCATTCATCTTCACCACATTCTCTGCAGTCTTCACAATCCCTTTCGCAATCGACATATGTGTTCCTATTACCATATTTATTAGATCGCTCTCGTATACTTCTTCAGCCATTCTTTCTCTTCATCATTCAGATAAGGAGACACCTTCTCATATACAGTTGCATGATAAGTATTCAGACGTTCCTTGTCTTCTGCATTCATGATATCCGGATTGATCGCATCCAGGTCAAATGGCACATAAGTAATCGGTTCAAAATACAGGAATTCTCCATACTCATTCTTCTCGCCTTCACAAACAAGCAGTTCATTTTCCAGACGCACACCGTGAGATCCTTCGATGTAGATTCCCGGTTCATCCGTAATGACCATACCTGGCTGGAATGCATCAGACTCACCGGCTCTGTAAGTATAACGGAAGCCTGCCGGTCCCTCGTGGATGTTCAGAAGATATCCAACCCCATGTCCTGTTCCGTGATTGAAGTCCAGTCCTCTGTCCCAAAACGGCTTTCTTGCCAGATAATCAAAGTTCATTCCGCAGCATCCTTTCTTGAAGATCGGACTTGCAAGGTTCAGGTTACTGATCGCAACCAGTGTAAAATGATCTTTCATGATCTGTGAAATTTCTCCAAAAGCATATGTTCTGGTGATATCAGTAGATCCTTCGTAGAATCCTGCTCCTGTATCCGTCATCAGGAAACTTCCCTCATGAAGCTCTACATCGGTCTCCGGTGAAGAAGAATAGTGTACGATCGCACTGTGCTCCCCGAATGCAGAGATCGGTCCGAAGCTTGGACGGATAAATCCACCCATCTCGGCACGGAACTCATCCAATTTGTCAGAAGCGCTCATCTCTGTGATCGTCTCTTTGCCAACATTTTCTTTCAGCCATTTCATAAATCTGACATGAGCCACGCTATCCTTGATCTCAGCGATACGGATATTTTCGACCTCTGTCGGATTCTTTACACATTTGAATAAAATCGCCGGATTTCTCTCTTCCACTTTCTTCACATTCTCCGGAATGTTCTTGTAAAGTGCAAAGTTCAGTCTTCCCGGATCTACCATCAGGACTTCTTCTGCTGCAACCTTCTTGATGTCCTCATAAATATCATTGTATGGGTGCAGAATAACCCCGTCTGCTGCAAGATGTGCTTTGATCTCATCGCTTAATTTTTTCTCATTCACAAAAAGATCCACCTTGTCCATTCTGATCACTGCATAGGTCAGAACCAACGGAAAATATTCTACGTCATTTCCACGAATGTTCAGTGTCCAGCAGATGTCATCCAGTGTGGTAAGAACGTGTGCTGTCGCACCTGCTTCTTTCATTGCTGCACGTGTACGTGCAAGCTTGCTCTCCACAGTCTCTCCTGTGTATTTCTGTTCCAGTTCAAATACCGGCTCTTCTGAAAGAATCGGACGGTCTTCCCATACTTCATCGATCAGATCATATGCATAAACGACCTTTCCGTTCTTCTCAGATGCGATCTTCTCGTATTCTTCTCCTTCTGTTACAGAAACAACACGTCCATCAAATCCTACAGTTTCGCCTTCTGCCAGAGCTGTTTCCAAATATTCCCCAATCTTCGGAACGCCCGGCTGTCCCATCTTCATCAGTTCTACTGTTGTTCCCTCCAGCTGCTTTGCCGCCTGGATAAAGTATCTTCCGTCTGTCCACAGGCGTGCTTCTGTCTTTGAAACCACTGCTGTTCCTGCAGATCCCGTAAATCCGGTAATATACTCTCTTGCTTTAAAATGCTCCCCAACATATTCGCTCTGATGAAAATCTGCAGTCGGAATAATATAAATATCTATTCCCTTTTCCTGCATTTTTGCGCGCAATTTTTCAAGTCTTTCCGGTATTGTAGACATTTTAAAAAACCTCCTTTAATTTTTCCATTCTCTGACCATTATAACCCGTAAACTTTTGAAAAGCAACCTAAGAAAAGGAGTCGGATTCAGCAAGAACATCATTTTCATTCAGATCCTGTGCACTGCCTGTAAGTCCGGTCACAAGTACCGCTACACATCCGATTATCTTCACCTTTTTTGACATCTCCCATCACCTTTCGCAAATTTTCACAAATGGTAGTCTACCCGAAAAATTTGTTCTGTCTATGGGAAAAATGTAATTTTTCTGTGAAATCAGGACTGATGCATTGCTGCATGCTCCTTTTCTAGTTCTTTAAAAAGTTCCGGCACAGTCCACTGACTGTTTGTGTCTGTCAGAACCGCTTTATAATCAATACGTTTCATACCCTTCTTTCGCATCATAAATAAAATCTGATCCAGATGGCTGCCTGTCACTCCGGCAAATACCATCATCTCATCTGCCAGCTCTTCACCCTCATAAATCCTGTCTGTCTCTGATGTTTCTTTCATTCCGGCAAGTACACCAACCGTCTGAAAATACTCTTCTTTTTTTATCAGCCGCACCCGGATCCTGAGTGACATACAGATCATCTGCAACTCCTGCGCACGCTTCTTATCTTTTATATTAAATAATAATACTGTTTCTCTCATGAATTTCCTCGACTACTCCGCTTTTCTCAAACGGTTCTTTTTATGTTTATTCCACTCTCCGATTACCTCACTGACAGTTGATACCGTAACGAACGCACTCTGGTCTGTCTCATGGATAAATGCAAGAAGCTTTGCATATTCACTCTTTTCCAGAATTGTAACCACTTCTGTCTGTTCCTGATTGCCCAGTCCTCCGACTGCCGGATAAAGAGTCGCCCCTCTGTGCAGCTCATGTACAACAAACTGCTGGATCTCCGGATATTTCTTTGACAGGATACACACCCTCTTACGGATACTGAAACCATCGATAAAATTATCCAGAACAATCCCATAAAGATAAGTTCCCAGAAGGCTCACTACCAGTGTCTTTCTGTCGTAGACAAGGATAGACGTCGCAGCGGTCACAAATCCTGCGATCGTAAGACTCTTTCCAATTTCAAAATGCAAATATTTATTTAAAACTTTTGCAACAACATCAAGCCCACCAGAAGATGCATTGACATTAAACAAAATCGCCTGTCCGATGCTGATCACCAGAATATGGCACAGCATATTGATAAACATATCATCCGTGAGCGGCGGAACATCTGGTGTCACTGTTTCAAAAATACGCAAATAAACCGGGAGCATTAAAGATGTAATGACCGTCTTACCTCCGAATTCTTTTCCGACAAACACAATCCCTATGATCAGAAGTGCTACATTTAGAATCATCGTCATCGTCGAAACCTTCAGCGGAATAAAATTTGCCAGAACCATGACAAGTCCCGAAATACTTCCCACAACAAAGGAATTCGGCATCATCAGATAATACACTGCTGCCGATACAATAAACATTCCTACCGTGATCGTTGCATACTCTTTCAATATGTTTTTTGCTTTGTTCTTCTCTTTCAATTTTCTTTCCTCTCTTTCATACCGGTGCCTCTTATTTCCCCAAATATGCGGCACACTATATTTCCCAACATAGCATGTTCATCATAACATACTTCTCATCAAACTTCTACGCTATGTTTCTCATTAAAAACATAAATCTTCTTTCCATTTATAGTAGTTTCAATTATAATAAAGGAAGAGTGAATTTTTTAACAATTTAGAGAAGAGAGGGTTAATTATGAATGCTGATGGAAACGTAATCAAAATCAAACATGACGTACTGTTCGAAATAGCAAAGCTTGCTTTTGCAGGTGAACTTGAAGAACAGCGTGATCACCTCCCGCTGAAGCTTATTCCGGGACCGACTCCGCAGTTCCGCTGCTGTATCTACAAAGAGCGTGAGATTATCCGCCAGAGAATCCGCCTCGCAGAAGGCAAAGCTCCGGGACCGGAAGATGATGGCAATATCATCCAGGTTATTTCTTCTGCCTGCGAAGACTGTCCGATCTCCAGCTACACAGTAACAGAGAACTGTCAGAACTGTCTTGGAAAGGCATGTATCAATGCCTGTAAGTTTGGGGCAATTGAACCGGGACATTACCGTTCCCACATTGACGCATCCAAATGTAAAGAATGTGGTCAGTGCGCCAAAGCCTGTCCGTACAATGCCATTGCACATTTAAAACGTCCGTGTAAATTCAGTTGTCCGGTCGATGCGATCACCTACGACGAGCATGGCATTTCCGTAATCGACAAAAACAAATGTATCCGCTGCGGTAAATGTATCCACAGCTGTCCATTCGGTGCAATTGCTTCCAAAACATTTATTGTTCCGGTAATCAATGCTTTAAGAGAAGGCAAACACATCTACGCAATGGCTGCTCCTGCCACAGAAGGTCAGTTTGGTGCTGACATTACCATGGAAAGCTGGCGCAAAGCAATGAAAGAGCTCGGATTCGTAGATTTCTACGATGTAGGACTCGGTGGAGATATGACTGCTGCTTACGAAGCTGAAGAATGGGCTGAAGCTTACAAAGAAGGACAGAAAAAAGTAACCTCCTGCTGCCCTGCATTTGTAAATATGGTTCGCCTGCATTACCCACAGCTTGCTGACAATATCTCAACAACTGTTTCTCCGATGTGTGCAATTTCCCGTATGATCAAAGCACAGGATCCGGAAGCGATCACTGTATTTATCGGACCTTGCCTTGCTAAGAAATCCGAAGTTGTCGATCAGCAGATCGAAGGAAATGCAGATTATGTTCTTACATACAGCGAGATCCGTGCGATCATGAAAGCAAAAGACGTTGAACTCGAGGCCTGTCCGAACGACAACCAGATCGCTTCTACCTTCGGAAAACGCTTTGCAAATTCCGGCGGTGTAACAGCAGCCGTTCTGGAAAGTCTGAAAGAATCTGACAACTGCATCGATGCGAAAGTCTGTCGTGCAAATGGTTCTCAGGAATGTAAGAAAGCCCTCCTTCTCATGAAGGTTGGACGTCTTCCGGAAGACTTCATCGAAGGCATGGCATGTGACGGCGGATGTGTCGGCGGTCCAAGTTCATTCAATGACCAGATGACTTCCAAGAAGAACCGTGATGCCTTGATCTCTCAGGCTGACGATCGTGGAATTCTTGATAATCTGAAGAATTACGATATGGATAAGTTCTCTATGCATAGAGACTAAAATTATAAGGGAGTTTTGCTCTATCACTGAAATCAGTTATAAAGTAAAACTCCCTTATTCTAATTATACACACCACGCATCTATTTATTATCTCCTATACCACGGCAACCTGTCCCGCAGCATCATCTTTTCCATCCGCTCCAGATTCTTATCCGAATGCTCAATCTCCCGCGAATACCGGTACACCAGCTCTACGATCTCTTCTGGTGTAAGCTCTCCTTCATTTTTTATCCACCGTGCTTTCCACAGCTCATAAATATGGAAAGTACTTATTACTGCCATCTGCACCTTCGCATAAATCCTTCCATCATAAACTGCGCCACAGAAATAAGTGAAAATGAAATACACCAGCAGCTGCTCTGCCTGGATCTGGATATTGCTCTCTTCCTTCGCCCACCGCTTAAAGTCAGACGAAATTCCTTTATACGCATCTGCTCCATGTGAATACAGAAGTTCTTCGCTCTCCATCAGAAGCATATCCCAGTCCTCACGTAGAAGTTCCAATTCATAAAGTTCCCGGAACATCTTATGCGCCATCTCCCATCTTTCCTGCACAGACGGCTTTTCTTCTTTCCAAAGTTTCCGTACAAACTTTCTGGCACTCTTTATCTGATAACGTTCAATGACTTCCTCGCAGGAAAATAACTGTTCCCGGTTAAATCTGCCCTGCAGATCATGCGCCATTCCAAGAATCAGTCCCACTCTTATTTTTAATGAATGTTCCCGGTCCTGCAGAATTCCAAGCATTGCATCTCTCGCATCTACAAGCATAGAATACAGAAACGGATCAAATTCCTCGTATTCCTCTTCTCCTTCTTTTTCATAAGTAAGAAAACGGACCGGCTCTTTCTTCTCCATCAAAATCCTTGCCACCTCCGGACAGGATACCGACAGGGTAATCTCCCGTACATCCTCAAACTCCTCGACATGTCTCGGATACAGGCGGCAGGTTTTACACAGACTTTTCTCTCCGAGATTCGCATACATCTCACACAGATTACAGTCATTTAAAAATGCACATCGCTTTTCTTTATCCTGCCTGAAAATGCCACGGATCCAGTCCACGGATTTCAACATCGTAAACCGGAATTTTCCTTTCACATGCTTATATTTATTCAGTGATTTTTTGTCAATTACAATCTTCCACCCTGCACAACAGGTATCTTCACATTTGTCTGCGATGCAGGTGAACTCTTTATAATAATCCGGAATTGTATATTGCATTTATTTTTCTACCCCGACCTTCTTACAGATATCCGCCAGACAGCATCTGTCACAGTGCGGCTTCGTCCTTGCCGTACAAACTTCTCTTCCGTGGTACACCAGTCTGTGACAGAAATCGCTTCCTTCCTCCGACGGAACCAGCTTCCAGAGTTCCATCTCTACTTTCTTCGGATCCTTAATCCCGTCTACCAGTCCAATACGGTTCACCAGACGGATACAATGGGTATCCGTTACGATCGCAGGCTCACCAAATACATCTCCCATGATCAGGTTCGCGCTCTTTCTCCCAACACCAGGCAGCTTTAAGATCGCATTAAAATCCTTCGGAATCTTTCCGCCATACTCATCCCGAAGCATCTTCATACAGGCACTGATATCCCGTGCCTTACTTTTCCCAAGCCCACAAGGACGTACAATCTCTTCGATATTATTTACATCTGCTTCTGCAAGTGCCTCTACTGTCGGATATTTTGCAAATAAACCTTCTACGACTACATTTACCCTTGCATCCGTACACTGTGCCGCAAGACGCACACTGACCAGAAGTTTCCATGCCTGGTCATAATCCAGAGTACAGTCTGCATCCGGATATTCCTTTCTTAAGCGTTCTATTACTTCCAATGTTCTCTGTTTCTTTGTCATCTTTTTTATCCTTCTTTATCTCATATTTTGTATAGTAAGATAATTCATCTGCTTCATTAGTTTAAGATCTTCTTTGTTAAATGCAAGAAGATTCATAAGCTTTTCTTTATTTACAATTTCTTTTTCCGAAATCACTGCTTTAAAGGTCACCGGAAGCATCGTATAATTAGAGAGACCGGACACCAGTGCCAGTTGCTGTCCCGGATTCACCAGATTATTTACACAGGAGATCATGATATGTTCTGATTTCAGAGCCTGGTTATGAAGCATATAGGTTCCGATAAATCCTTCCTTTTCATACTCACCAGTATAAAGTCCGCCACATTCCCCCGGTTCTTTGACCTCACTTACATCATTAAACAAATGCACTTTATATTTGTTATTCTTTCCTTCCACTGCCTGCTGTTCAATCAAACTTTTGACAATTACTTTTCCAATCCCGTCATAGCTGTACATGTACAATTTTTCAATCGTCTCCATATAAGTACATTCTTCCTCTTCCTCAGCAATCTCATCTCCGATAATTGCAAGAGGTGACACCTTAAAAATCTTAGACAATTCAAGAAATGTCGAAATATCCAATGAAATATCCCCTTTTTCGTATTTAGAAACTGTCGACACACTCTTATGCAGTCTTACAGCAAGTTCTTTCAGCGTCATATTATATGCCATCCGGTATTTTCTAATATTACGCCCTACCTTCTCATCTACATTCATACCAATTTTCTTTCCTTTAAATCAATTTTTTTATGATATGTGCATAAATTTTAACGCATTTCCTCAATTTTCTAGTATGCACCATATTTTTTCTCTTCTTTCAATAATAACACGTCTGATTTTTTCGTGTCAATAAAACGCACCTCTTTTGTCTTTTCTGATTTACCCGGATAAAATGATAGCATAAAAACACAAGCCACGGAGTCATCCGTATGACAAATATGTGGAAGGAGAATACAAATGAAAGTAGAAGAAAGGTTACTCAAATACATCGCAATCAAAACACCATGCGATGAAAACAGCGATACAGTTCCAACCTCTCAGTGTCAGTTTGATCTTGCAAGAATCCTTGCTGATGAACTGAAAGAACTCGGACTTGACAAGGTTGTTCTGGACGATAAATGCTTCGTTTATGGAATCCTTGCAGCAACACCAGGATATGAAAATAAGAAAAAGCTTGGACTTATCGCACATATGGATACTGTACCAGAATTTTGCGAGACAGAAATCCATCCGGTCTGTACACCAGATTATGACGGATGTGATCTCGTTCTCGGAGACAGTGGACGGGTTCTTACAACCAAAGATTTCCCGCATCTGAAAGGATTAAAGGGACGTACACTCATCACTTCCGATGGAAATACCATCCTCGGAGTTGACGACAAAGCCGGTATTGCTGAGATCATGCAGCTTCTTGAGATCCTGATCACAGAAAAGATTCCGCACGGACAGATAAGTGTCGCATTTACACCGGACGAAGAATGTGGAAGCGGCGCTGCGCATTTTGATTTTGATACTTTTGACGCGGAGGTTGCCTATACGCTGGACGGGGACGGCGAAGGCGAGATCCAGTATCAGAACTTCAATGCATGCGAAGCAAAATTTGAGATCAATGGCAAAAATGTACATCCGGGTTCTGCAAAAGATGTGATGATCAATGCCGTTCTCATTGCCGCAGATATCAACAATATGCTCCCAAGATTCGAGATTCCGCGTCATACCGAACAGTATGAAGGATTCTACCATCTTCTGAGCATACACGGAGATGAAGGGCATGCCGTATCCGAATACATCATCCGCGACCACGACAGCGCAAGCTTTGAAGCCCGCCGCAATACGCTCCGCCATATCGAAAAGATCTTAAATGAGCTCTGGGGCGAGGGTACAGTCACACTGACACTTACCGATGAATACCAGAACATGGAATGTATCATCAAAGATCACATGTATCTGATTGATTATGCCAGAGAGGCCTGTGCGAAAGCAAATGTTCCGGAGGATATTTCTCCAATCCGCGGAGGTACAGACGGCTGCAAGCTTTCCTTTAAAGGTCTTCCTTGCCCGAACCTTGGAACAGGCGGACACGGATATCACGGACCACTGGAGCACGTCACCATCGAAGGTATGGAAGCAGCTGTCCGTGTCATTGTAGAACTTGTAAAAATCTTTGCAAATGAGTAAATACCAAATAGGAAACGGAGATACTGATTATGAAAAAGAAAAAAATATCTTTCCCTTCTGCGCTCACTGTATTATTTATCGTCCTTATTTTCGCTGCAATTTTAACTGCAGTGGTACCGGCAGGACTTTATTCCAAATTAACGTACAACGCAGACCATGATGTATTTGAAATCACAACACCGGAAGGTGAAGTGACAGAAATGGCTCCTACCCAGGAATCCCTGGACGAGCTGGGTGTTACCGGAAACTTAAATAAATTCCTTGATGGAAGTATCAGCAAACCGATCGCTGTTCCTGGAACCTACGAGAGAGTCGATCAGGAACCGCAGGGCGTATTTAAAATCCTCCTTGCAGCAATCAGTGGTGTTTACGATACCATTGATATCATCCTCTTTGTATTTATCCTTGGCGGATGTATCGGTGTCCTGAATTATATGGGTGCATTCAATGCGGCAATCGCAGCACTTTCCAAAGTCACCAAGGGCAAAGAATATATTCTGATCATCCTGATCACGATCATTATCGCAGCCGGTGGAACTACCTTCGGTCTTGCAGAAGAAACCATTGCACTTTACCCGATCCTTGTACCGGTATTCCTTGCAGCCGGATATGATGTTATGGTTTGTATCGCTGCAATTTACATGGGATCTTCTATCGGAACCATGTTCCCGACCATCAACCCGTTCTCTGTCGGAAACGCATCCAATGCAGCCGGAATCAGCCTTGCTGACGGTATGGGAATCCGTGGTGTTGCTCTGGTACTCGGCACTCTGATCACTTTGATCTACATCCTTCGCTATGCAAAGAAGGTAAAAGAAGATCCTACAAAATCAATCTGTTACGACCAGTATGAACATCATATGCAGAAATTCGGTCATCAGGGCGAGGTTCCTGAATTTACCGGAAAAATGAAGCTTTCCCTCCTCGTATTCGGCGTATCCTTCGGTGTGCTTGTATGGGGACTTGTATCTCAGGGCTGGTGGTTCGACAACATGACTGCCCTCTTCCTTGCCTGCGCGATCCTGCTTGCATTTACTTCAGGAATCGGCGAAAAGAACTTTATGGATCAGTTTATCGGCGGTGCCGCTGACCTGATGGGCGTAGCTCTGGTAGTCGGTGTGGCACGTGGTATCAACATCATTCTGGAAGACGGTATGATTTCTGACACCATCCTGGAATTCTTCTCAGGTGCAATCAGCGGAATGAATCCGATCGTATTCATCATCTTGATGATGCTTGTATTTATCGTACTCGGATTCTTTATATCCTCTTCCTCAGGGCTTGCAGTTCTGTCCATCCCGATCATGGCTCCGCTTGCCGACACCGTAGGTGTTTCAAGATCAGCAATCGTATCTGCTTATGCATACGGTCTTGGTCTGATTTCTTTCATCACACCAACCGGTCTGATCCTTGCATCCCTTGCGATGGTGGATGTTACTTATGATAAATGGCTGAAATTCATCATGCCGCTGATGGGTATGACTACCGTCTTCAGTGCAATCATGCTGATCATTCAGTTATATGTATAAGCTTCTTGCATAAGGAGGTAAACTCTTATGGATTTTGAAAAACAAATACAGGCAGACCGTGAAAGTCTGATCCAGGATATTATGAAACTGGTGTCCATAGACAGCGTAGAAGCCGCACCGGATGCAGGAATGCCTTTCGGTGCAGGCGCTGCCAAAGCACTTGACTGCTTTCTCGAAACGGCAGAATCCATTGGTCTTAAAACAGAAAATTTTGATCACTATGCCGGACACGCAGATTATGGGGATCAGGAAGAAACTCTCGGAATCCTCGGTCATGTGGACGTGGTTCCATGCAGTGGCAACTGGGTATGTGATCCGTTTAAACCGGAAATCATTGACGGAAAGCTGTATGGTCGTGGCGTACTTGATGATAAAGGTCCTCTTCTTGCCTGCCTCCATGCAGTCAAGATTTTAAAAGAAATGGGTGTGCCACTCAGCAAAAAGATCCGTTTTATTGTAGGTGCGAACGAAGAGACAGACTGGAAATGCATGGACTATTATTTCAACAAGAAAAAGATCCCTGCTCCACAGATGTCCTTCACACCGGATGCAGTATTCCCACTTATTTACGCTGAAAAAGGCGTCTTTCAGTATCAGCTTGTAACCGATATCTCAGAGGATATCACTTTATCCGGTGGAAATGCATTTAACGCAGTCGCAGACCATGCTTCCGTCCTGCTTCCTCTCGAACTGGAAACCGTGATCCGCAAGAGCCTGCTCTCCTGGGAGACACAGACCAGATGCCATTTCACAGTAGAAAATGCAGGTGCATCCCTCCGGCTGACCGCAGAAGGTTTTGCCGCACACGCAGCACATCCTTCTACCGGAATCAATGCGATCAGCGGACTGATGTCAGCTTTATCTGAGCTTTCTCCGGAAAATGAGTTGGCAAGGATTGCCACATTTTACATGGAGCACATCGGTTTTGACCTGACCGGAAAGGGACTTGGAATCGATCTTACAGATGAGATCTCCGGCAGATTAAGTTTCAATGTCGGAAAGGTCGAAGTATGCGATCATAAGGTGATTTTCTCCATCGACAACCGTGTACCGGTTACTTACCGGTGCGCCCAGGTTCAGGAGCTCATTCAGAAACAGCTTATCGGTTCCGGATTCCGTTTTGAGAACCCATATGCAACTGAATCCATCCACGTACCTGAGGATTCTTTCCTGGTTCAGACTCTGATGGAATCCTACCGCAATGTCACCGGTGATATGTCCGCAAAGCCTCTGGTAGACGGTGCCTGCTCTTACGCAAGAGCACTAGATAACTGTGTCGCTTTCGGCGCACTCCTCCCAGACCAGCCTGATCTGATGCATCAGACAAATGAATGTCTGGAGCTGGATAAACTGAATCTCTGGATGAAGATTTATCTGGATGCAATCTACCGGCTTGCAAAATAAACAATAACGTATAACTAAGAGAGAATAACGTAACGCTTTTGTTAATTTTTACGTTATTCTCTCTTTTTTTGTTCATTTTTTGTTTATTATGTATATTTCCCATCCATTTCACATACAAATTCGATGACATCCCAGAACATTTATGGTATAATTTAGAAAATCTAATTACTTATTTGTTAAGATACCAGGGTCAAAAGGTCAGAAAGCCGATGCAAGCTTGCTTGCAAGAGGATTTTTGACCTCTTGACCCGCCAAAAACATGAGTAAGTAACCATTTTTCAAAGAAAAATGAGTGGATTACGAATGTTTTTGAGGATTGCGAGAGTGCAAAGCACGTAGCACTCTGATATCAAAGGGGGCAAAATACCTTTTGACCACAACATCTTGTTAACGCACAATATGAGGGGGATCTTACATGAAAAAAACATCACGTCATGAACTGATGCAATACGGAACGGCTATCATTTCGTTCCTGATTGTAATGACGTTCACACTTCTGATTTTTTTCTGGTTTGTACAACAGAGCGTTGATAAAAGTGTACAGAATGTTCTTCAAAAAAACACACTGCAGCAAAAGGATCACCTGGAACTGGTTCTGGAAAAAGAATATGAATTTCTGGAGAGTCCTGCTGCATACTTCGGAACAACTTCCGATCTGTTCAGCAACGATAATCTTCAGCTTCTTACTGAACTGGCTTCTTCCAGCTCCTATCACCGGCTTATACTTTTTTCTACAGACGGTATCGGACACTCCAGCGATGGAAAGAAGACCGATGCAAGTTCACGGAACTATTTTCAAAAGACATTGGAAGGCAGACGCGTCATTAGTTCTCCTCTGTCAAGCAGCGTAGACAACGAGACCCTCGTTGTCCTCACAGTTCCTGTTTATGACAAAGATCAGAATATTATCGGTGTCCTTGGAGGCTCCATCGATGTTACGGAACTGACTACCATGCTCTTTGAGGATCTGTATTCCGGTTCCGGCTACTCATTTATCACAGACTCGGACGGCAACATTATTTCCATTGAATCTACACACAACGAAATCCGGGAGAACTTTTTTACTTCTTCCTCTGACTGGGTATTTCAGACCTCGGAAGATGGCGCTACCCTTCAGGAAGATTTTAAGCAAGGACACGCAAACTGCCGCAAGATTACAGCAGATTTATCACATGCACGCTATATTTCCTACCAGCCACTAAAGTACAACGGCTGGATGCTCTGCTATATCATTCCTGCTGTCGATGCCCGTCAACCCTTTGCTTTTATCAACAACTTTGAAATCATTCTGTTCGCCTTTTTTATCTGCATTGTGCTGCTTCTGATCTTCGCACTCTGGAAGATCAACCAGAAGAATCAGACTTCGCTTCTTCGCCAGACGCATACAGATGCTCTGACCGGACTTCTGAACAAAGTTTATGCAGAACACACGATTTCCGAATGGCTACGCGAAAAAGATTTTGAAGATTTACAGGCTTTAATGATGATCGATATGGATTATTTCAAGCAGATCAATGATACTTATGGACATGCAACCGGTGACCAGGTACTGAAAATATTTGCCGGATTTCTGAAAGAACAGTTCCGGACAACCGATATCATCGGTCGTGTCGGTGGTGACGAATTTATGATCCTGATGAAAAATGTACGTCTGGATTACAGTATTCATCTGCATTTGCAAAAGCTCTATACAAATCTTCAAAATATAGATATCCCGGAACTAAATGGCCGGAAACTTTCCTGCAGTATCGGCTGTGCTGTTGCTCCAACGGATGCTGAATCTTTCAGCCAGTTATATCGCCTTGCTGATCATGCTCTATATACAGCTAAGCAAAACGGACGTGGACGTTTTGTTATTTACCACGATATCAAGAACCAACAGGAAACCGTTTTATCCTGATCAACGTCAGGAATTCTGGTACAGGTCAATATTCCTGTCATTTAATCTCAAAATTCCCGCCGGGCAGATTCTGTACCTGTCCGGCGGGAATTTCATTCTTCTTTATATCTCAGATATGCCCCAGCACATCCAGTCATTTTTAATCATCGTAAGTATCCAGGAAATTGTGTCTTACACCTTTTGCCTTGTAACCGACAACCGTATCCAGATTGACATTTTCCACACTCTTGAAAATATTGCCCTCCACAAACGGGTTCGTCTTCTTAAGCTCTGCAATCAGCTTTTTGATTTCCATACGCTTTGACTGATTTTCTTCATTGTTACAGGTTGTACAGGTATCGGTAAACTTACATGCACACTGGATAAAATGCAGATCATTGTAATCTCTCCATGCCTTGATGTCATCCTCACGGATCAGATACATCGGGCGGATCAGTTCCATCCCTTCAAAATTTGTACTGTGAAGCTTCGGCATCATAGTCTGCACCTGTGCACTGTAGAGCATTCCCATCAGGATCGTCTCGATCACATCATCATAATGATGTCCCAGTGCGATTTTGTTGCAGCCCATCTGCTGTGCAAAATTATAAAGATATCCACGTCTCATCCTTGCACAGATATAACACGGTGATTTTTCAATCTCAAATACCGATTCAAAAATATTGGATTCAAAGATCTGGATCGGAATCTTCATCTTCCTTGCATTTTCTTCAATGACCTTCCGGTTCTCCGGACTGTATCCCGGATCCATCACCAGGAACTTTACTTCAAAGTTAAATTTGTTGTGACGCTTTAATTCCTGGAAAAGCTTTGCCATCAGCATTGAATCTTTTCCACCGGAAATACATACTGCGATCCGGTCACCTTCTTTGACCAGTTCATATTCTCTGACAGCTTTTGTAAATTTGGACCAGATCTTCTTTTTGAACTTCTTGCGGATACTAAGCTCCACATGTTCACAGACATCATCTGCTTCCTTTTTCTTCATATCTGCCATCAGCCATCCAACATAACCGCCCTTCAGGCTGTATGCTTCATATCCCTGCTCCTGCAGTTCTTCTGCGATATCCCTGCTGATCTGTCCTCTGCTGCAGCAGATAATGATCTTCTTTTCCTTATCTTCCGGCGGATTCTCCATCAGTACATCTGCTGAGCTTGCCGTCGAATTCGGCAGGATTCCATGGGCGCGCTCAATCTCGCCACGGATATCAAAAAGCTCGTAGGACTCTGCAGGAAGCGCTTCCATTTCCTCGATCGTAATATCTATACTCATTGATTTTCTCCTTGTAAAAAGAATGTCCCCTGACACATAATCCTCTTTATTGAACAGAAAGTTCCATCTGGATTGTTGTCAAATAAAAAATGCGCATGTATCGGTACATATCATAGCATAATCTGTGCATCTGGTCAAAGGGAGATCCATCCAAAAATACCGGATTTCCGCTTATTTCCGCTTATCGCACAGCATTTTCAACACTCCTGACTGCCGCAATTCCTTTCGGAAATGCAATTCCTCTTAAATCGCTGCCCACGTCCTTCAGACAGTAAACGATCAGAACAAACTGGAATGCCCCGGTATATACGGTAAGACTGACAAACAGTGAATAGTACCAGCCAAATCCGGCATTTTCCATCATAATCCCATATGCCATGCTTACAAAAATGTAGCTGCACATGATCGGAATGGATTTCAGAAAAGCATTTTTTCTGATCTGTGCCTTTGTCATAGTGTTTTCTCCTTAAAATTTTCTGTGCACATCGAAAAAGACGAAGGTTCCGAAAAACCTCCGTCCAAAATTCCTGTGTGTATAATATTTATTTGCCCTGAACCGCTGCAAATCCACCTTCAAGATCTGCGATGATATCATCGATATGTTCTGTACCGATAGAAAGACGGATTGTGTTCGGTTTGATTCCCTGATCAAGCAGTTCTTCTTCTGTCAGCTGAGAATGTGTTGTTGTTGCCGGATGGATAACAAGGCTCTTAACATCCGCAACATTTGCAAGCAGCGAAAAGATCTTCAGGTTGTCGATGAACTTGTGAGCTTCTTCCTGTCCGCCTTTGATCTCGAATGTAAAGATAGATGCTCCACCATTCGGGAAATATTTTTCATAAAGTGCATGATCCGGATGATTCGGCAGTGACGGATGGTTCACATGCTCTACCATTGGATGATTAGAGAGGTATTCTACTACTTTCTTTGTATTTTCTACATGACGGTCAATTCTAAGTGACAGTGTCTCTGTTCCCTGCAGAAGAAGGAATGCGTTAAATGGAGAAATTGTTGCTCCCATATCACGAAGAAGGATTGCACGGATGTAAGTTACAAATGCAGCCGGACCTGCTGCATCTACGAAAGATACTCCGTGGTAGCTTGGGTTTGCATCTGCGATTGCCGGGTATTTTCCACTTGCTTTCCAGTCAAATTTGCCGGAATCTACGATGATTCCACCAAGAGTTGTTCCGTGTCCACCGATGAATTTGGTAGCAGAATGTACAACGATGTCTGCTCCGTGTTCGATCGGGCGGATCAAATACGGTGTTCCGAATGTGTTGTCGATTACAAGCGGAAGTCCATGCTTGTGTGCAATTTCAGCGATCGCATCGATATCCGGGATATCACTGTTCGGATTACCAAGAGTTTCAAGATAGATGGCTCTTGTGTTATCCTGAATTGCATCTTCTACTTCTTTCAGGTTATGTGCATCTACAAATGTAGTTGTGATTCCGTAATGTGTCAGTGTGTGTTCAAGAAGGTTGAAGCTTCCACCGTAGATTGTCTTCTGCGCTACGATATGTCCGCCATCTGCTGCAAGTGCTTCGATGGTATATGTAATTGCAGCTGCTCCGGATGCTGTTGCAAGAGCTGCCACACCACCTTCAAGTGCTGCGATTCTTTTTTCAAATACGTCCTGTGTAGAGTTTGTCAGACGTCCGTAAATGTTACCTGCATCTGCAAGTCCGAATCTTGCTGCTGCATGTGCAGAGTTCTTAAATACATAAGATGTTGTCTGATAAATCGGTACTGCTCTGGCATCAGATGCCGGATCTGGTTCTTCCTGTCCTACGTGAAGCTGAAGTGTTTCAAATTTATAATCGCTCATATTTTTCTACCTCTCTTTTCTACTGTCTGATGTATCGTGATCTCTATAGTGATCTTTCAAATTTGATAGTTGCATTATATCTACTTTTACCTACTTTGTCAATAGGTTAATAGGGAATTATTTTAAAAACATTTAATTTCAATATGTTTTATCTGTTTTTCTTCTATCAATATAAAAAAGACGCTTTTGGCGTCTTTTCTATATAATAACATCCACTACTGCTCATCGGTGATCAGCCCGGCGATCAGTTCTGCTCCTGTCACAAGATCTTTGATTGTCGTATATTCATTTACCGAATGTGCCTGGTACATTCCATTTGACAGCACCAGTCCAGGAATCCCGTTCTTCGCAAAGCTGTTGTTGTCACTTCCGCCAAATGTCTCTACAAGATTTCCTGCAAGTCCCAGCTTTTTGCTTACTCTTTCAAACCGTTTTACCGGCACACTGTCTTTTGCTGTCTCATAAGCGGTCAGATGAACTTCGCAGGTAAGTTCTGATTCAGCTCCGTGTTTTTCAGCCACCTTTTTGAAGGTATTTCCCACTTCTTCTACACAACGAGTCGCTTTTTCATGAGAATAGCTCCGGATTTCTCCCTTTACGATACATTTTTCCGGAACAATGTTCGTTCCGCTCCCACCTTCGATCAATCCGATATTGCAGGTTGTCTCTTCATTCACATGTCCCTGACTGATCTGCGTGATCGCTTCGGATGCAATAGCGATCGCATGAATGCCGTACTCAGGATCAAATCCGGCGTGGGATGCCTTCCCGGTTACTACCACCTGAAAAGAAATCAGAGACGGTGCTTTATATGCCGCACTTCCAACCAGTCCGCTGATATCCAGTACATAGGCTTCTTTTGCACGAACCTTTGAAAAATCAAATACGCTGCTGCCCTTGATATAAAGCTCTTCTGCAATTGTAAAAAGAATCTCGATATCCCGGTGTGGTACTCCCGCTTCTTTTACACTGCGGATTCCTTCCAGAATCTCCACAAGTCCTGCCACATCATCAGCTCCAAGAACTGCTTTTCCTGCGGAACGGATCACACCGTCTTCTCCGATGATCCCTTTCTTGCCTTTGGACGGCTCAACCGTATCCATATGACCGGACAAAAGGACCGGATCTCCCGGAAGATCTCCCGGAAGATATGCATATAAGTTTCCGGCATTTCCTCCGAAATGTTTTCCGGCATTGTCTTCCTCTATCTTAAAACCAAGTTCTTTTAATTTCACGATCAGCCGGTCTGCCATCTGACGCTCCCCAAAACTTGGTGCATCGATCGCAGTCAGTTCCTGAAATTCATCGACTGCCCGCTGTTCATTTACCTTTATTTTACTCATTTCTGCCACTTCCTTATCTGCACGGTCATTTTCCATCTGCCGGCTATCTGTCCGGTAATACACCTTCGGTCACAGATATCTTCCGCTTTATACACAATTCTATTTGATTTACTTTAATACAGCTTCCAGATCTGCGATCAGATCCTCTGCTCCCTCAATTCCAACAGACAATCTCAGAATCCTGTCTGTAATTCCGTTCCGGTCAAGCTCTTCTCTGGAAAGATCCGCATGCGTCTGGGTAATCGGATAAGTGATCAGAGTCTCAGTTCCTCCGAGGCTTTCCGCAAACTGGATCAGTTTTACATTTTCCAGAATGTGATATGCTCTCTCTTTGGAATCTACTTCAAAGGTCAGGATCGAACCAAATCCTCTTGCCTGCTTTTTCATCAGTTCGTAGCCCGGATGTGATTCAAGCCCCGGATAAAGCACCCTTGTCACATGCTCCTGCTTCTCCAGAAAATGTGCGATCTTCAGTGCATTTTCCTGTGCCCTGTCCATACGGACTCCAAGCGTCTTGATCCCTCTGAGGATCAGCCAGCTGTCCATCGGTGCAAGGGTTGCTCCTGTCGTCTTGATGATAAAACGAAGCTGTTCCTGAATGTCCTCGCGGTTTGTTATCAGAAAACCTGCAAGTGTGTCATTATGTCCACCCAGATATTTTGTCCCGCTATGCACAACAATGTCAGCACCAAGCTTCAGCGGATTCTGGAAATATGGTGATAAAAAGGTATTGTCCACGATCAGAAGAAGTTCATGTTTTTTTGCTTTCTTTGAAAGTTCTTCCAGATCGGATACACGCATCATCGGATTGGTCGGTGTCTCTGCATAAATTGCTTTTGTGTTATCCTGGATATAATCCTCTACATCCACACTGCTTAAATCCACGCTGGTAAATGTCAGTCCATTTTTCACATTGATGCTGTGGAACAGACGGACGCTTCCTCCATAAAGATCCTCATCAATGATGATGTGATCGCCCGGTTTGAAAATCTCCATCAGCGCTGTGATTGCTGCCATTCCTGTCGAAAATGCCAGTGCATCGATTCCTTCTTCCAGCGATGCTACGATCTTCTCAAGATGTTCTCTCGTCGGATTCTGTAATCTGGAATAATCATAACCACTACCTCCGCCTACTCTGTCTCTTGCAAATGTTGCGGACTGATAGATTGGATAACTGATCGCCCCATATATTTCATCCTTATTATCGTCAGCCAGATGCTGACATCGTGTATCAATTCCGTACTTCATTCTTGTCTATCTCTCCTGTTTCTATAATCAATGTCGCTATTTACTGTACAATATCTTTCTGCCAAAATCCAGTTTTCTTTTCATAAATTTACGCAAGTTCTTTCTCTGTCATCACACATTCAAACTCTCCGGAGCCGCTTACCTGTGAAAAATCTGCGGTATAGCCGAGCTTTTCATAGAATCCAAGTGCCGCTTTTCTGGAATTGATATAGATTTTTGTCACACCTTTTTCGCGCATCCAGTTTTCCGCCTCAATGATCCCTGCCTGTCCGTAATGCTTCCCTCTGTAAGATTCCAGCGTCACAACACGCTCGATCTTTCCTGTATGTTCGTCCACATAATGCAGACGGCAGGTAGATACCGGATAAATACCATCCATTACCAGAATATACTCATCCGCCGGCGTATCATCTGCAAACTCTCCTTCCAATGGGATTTTAAATCCCAGACACATTGCCTGTGTCCGCACATAATGTACTCCGGCTCTCTGCCATTCCTCGGTTACTCTTATTGCTTTCATTCTCTATTTCCCCACTTTCTACTTTGCAGATAATTTCTCTCTTCCGTGTGGTAACAGCCACAGAGATTCATCTGGTCCGTTCGGCACAATCGCATACTCGTTTGACGGGCAGCAGTCGATATGATAGTGCTTCTTGATCGCCGCCTGACATACGCCATCGGAAATTGCCCTCGCACAGCCAACTACCTGGTCTCCATCGTAAATAAATGCCGTCGCATAGCTGTTCTTAAATATTTTTTCTTCTGTAGCGGCATCAAAATGACTCAGTCCAAAATGGTCTAAAATATCTGCCACTGCCTGATAATCTACATTTTCCTTGTCTGTCACCAGTCTGATACTCATTGCTTTTGCTCCCTTCTTTTATCCTGTTGGAAAAAATCGACTGATCCCTCAGCCGATTTTGTTTTTTCTCTTAAATTGAATAATCCGGTTCTTCCATCCGGTTGATCTTTGTAAAGAACTCTTTGACACGTTCGTTCTTTGGATTTCCAAACACTTCTCTCGGCGTTCCGTCTTCCAGGATCTTTCCTCCGTCCAGGAAGATCACTCTGGTTGCAACGTTTCGTACAAAGCTCATCTCATGGGACACCAGAAGCATTGTATATCCTTCATTTGCCGCTTTTTTGATCGTATCCAGAACTTCTCCGACAAGCTCCGGATCCAGTGCAGATGTCGGCTCATCCAGAAGTAAAAGCTTTGGCTCCATCGCAAGTGCTCTTGCGATTGCAACCCTCTGCTGCTGACCACCTGACATATGTCTCGGATAATGGTTTGCGTGATCCAGAAGACCTACATTTTTAAGCTGCTTTCTCGCAATCCTTTCTGCTTCCTCTTTTTTCATCTTTTTTACCACGATCAGCCCCTCCATTACATTCTGAAGTGCTGTTTTCTTTGAAAAAAGATTGAAATTCTGAAAAACCATGCCGGTCTTTTTCCGAAGCTCTGTCAGATCTTTGCCATGAATATGTGCAAGATCCTGTGTCTCACCGTCAATCGTTATGGTTCCGGTTTCCGGTTTTTCCAGTCTGTCCACACATCTTAAAAATGTGGATTTTCCTGTTCCAGAAGGTCCGATGATCGCTACGACATCTCCCTGATTGATGGTAAGGTCGATCCCATCAAGAACCTTATTATTCTTAAATGTTTTTGATATATTTTTGATTTCGATCATACCTTATTCCACCTCTGTATCTCTGATATCTAAAAGTGCCGGTGCATCTTCCGGTACCCGGAGCTTTTTCTCAAGATAGCTGATCACTCTCTCAAGTACGAAAGTAATTACCCAGTAAATAATTGCCAGTGAGATATACACTTCAAAGTAACGGTAATTTCTTCCCGCAAGAATCTTTCCTTCTGCGGTCATCTCCACTACGGAACAGACAAATGCAAGAGAAGTTCCTTTGATCAGTCCGATAAATGCATTTCCAAGGGATGGGAGTGCTACCACGATTGCCTCCGGAAGGATGATCCTTATCAATGCCTGGAAATAATTCATTCCTAAAGCGCTTGCTGCCTCAACCTGTCCTTTATCTACTGATTCAAGGGAGGCACGGATGATCTCTGCGTTAAATGCAGATTCATTGAGTGCCAGAGCAACGAATGCATATACGATTGGTGCGACTCCATTGACATTGTAGTTGGTTCCACATTTAAAGTTGATATATTTCAGGAGCATCGGAATACCGAAATAGGTCACATATAACTGAACCAGGATCGGCGTTCCGCGGATGCCCGAGATATAGATACTTACCAGCTGTTTCAGTACCGGTACCTTTTTAATCTTCACAAGTGCAAGGAGCAGTCCCAGGATGAGACTGGCGATCATTGCTGTGACAGCCAGTTCCATTGTGACCGGAAGATATTTTAAAAGTAGCGGTATCTGTGTAAATACCAGTTTTCCATCAAATAATTTACCCATTAGTTAATCGTCTCCTCGAACTTATCATCCTCCGGTGCGGCATCCTGACCATACCATTTCTTACTGATCTCAGTCAGGGTTCCGTCTTCCTTCAGCTCCTTCAGCGCTTTGTCTACCTGTTCTCTTAAATCTTTCTGATCCTGTGGGAAAATAAAGTATGCATAAGAGTTATCTGCAATCATTTTTGCTTCATCTTCCGGAATATCATTTTTCTGCACATCATAGTTAAATTCTTCCATGTAAGAGTTGTACATTGCCAGATCGATGATCGTAAAATCCTGTGATCCGTCTGCTACATGCTGTAAAAATACAGATGTATCCGCATCCGAGTAAGTAATATTGATCGCTTTATCCGGATTCTTTTCATTCCATGCTTCTACTGCATTGGATACGCTGATTCCCGTACCACCTTCAAAAGAAAGTCCTGCTGCATCTTCAAATGATTTGATCTCTTTTCCACCTTTCTTTGTTACGAATACATAGCTGATCTTGTCATATGGATAAGAGTAAAGATAACTTGCTCCACGGTCTTCGTTGTAAGAGAAGTTGTTGACTCCGATCTGATAATTTCCACTGTTCAGTCCGGAAAGTACAGATCCAAAATCAGTCACTTCGTATTCCAGTTCATAATCCGGAAGTTTATCAAAAACTGCATTCAGTACATCCACATCGTATCCTGCCGGCTTGTCATCATCACCTACATAGACATATGGTTTTGCATTTGCTCCGGTTGCTGCTTTGATTACTGTCTTTCCACTGTCTGAAGGGCTGTCTTTTGAAGCACTTCCTGAAGAAGATCCGCATCCTGTAGCCAGGACTCCTGCTGCCAGTGTAACTGTTAAAATGCTTGCCAACTTTTTCATAATATTTTTCCTCCTCTTTCGTCTGTTATTTTTCTGCTTTAAATTTGTGTGCCGGATCTTTACTGAGTGATTCTCTTCCTGTCGGTGTCTTCCAGATAGTATCCCAGTCTGTTTCCTGTACCACGATATCATAGTATGTATTTTCCCAATACTCTTCATCTGCTTCATTCAGATCGACAGATGCCGCAAAATCCTTAAAATATGTGTTATGTCTGAATGCCGGGATCTGATACAGATCTCTTGCATATCCCCACAGATTCGGGTAATCTACCAGACGGTGTTTGCAAGGTCCGATATTTCTTGAATAAGACACATCCAGTCTTGCGATGGTTGTATAAAGACGGATATCACTGTCTGTCACATAATCTCCGAATAAGAATCTCTTGTCTGCAAGTCTTTCCTCCATTGCATCAAGCCCTGCGAAAAATGTCTCATATCCATCGGCAAATGCCTGTAAGGATTCAGCGAACTGCGCTCGATAAACAGCGTTGTTTACATTTTCAAAGAGCCATTTGTTCAGCTTATCGATCTCCGGTCTTAATTCTTCCGGGTAAAGATCCGGCGCTCCCTTTTTGTGGAACGGTCTGAACGCTGTTTCCAGATGATTTGTAAGCCAGTGGTAATCATTATTTACCACTTTCTTTGTCTTATAATCTACAAATGCCGGAACGGTTGTACGTCCTGTGTATTCTTCATCCGCATTGTAGTAAAGCTCACTTAAGAACTGTGCGCCCGTTTCCGGATTGATATGATCCGGGGAATTTACAAATTCCCATCCAAGATTCTCTTCCCGGTCTGTCCAGTCTACGATCTCAACTTTCACTGCATCCTCAAGTCCGAGAAGCTCTCTTGCGATCGCTGCCCGATTGGACCAGTTGCATCCTTTTGCCCAGAAAAGAATATATCTGTCTTTTTCTACTGGATTTTTCCTTTCTCCAAAACCTTCCGTGAAGCGGTTTGGCTGACGATGGAAATTTCCATATTCATCAATTTCCTGCGCGGTTTCTCTCGGTCTTACTCTAATCTGTCTTCCATTTACATCTACATATTCAAAATCTGCCATAATTCGTTCCTCCTACTGTTCTTCTGCCTTAAATTTATTGCCCGGATCGCTGCTTAAATGTGCACGGTCATGCGGTGCATCCCAGTATGCATCAAAATTGATCTCATCCAGAAATCTTGCATTGAAAGATTCAAAAAATAATGCGCCGACCTTCTTGTTGTTTGGATTTGCGAAATCCTTAAAGTAGGTGTTGTTTCTGAATGCCGGAATCTGATACAGGTCTCTTGCATATCCCCACAGATTCGGATAATCGATCAGGCGGTGTTTGGTATGTCCAAGCTGCCAGGTGTAACGAATATCCAGTCTCGCCAGCGTCACATACAGTCTCACATCACTGTCTGTCACATAATCTCCAAAGAGAAATCTCTGATTTTCCAGACGTTTTTCCAGAATATCCATTGCTGCATAAAAAGAATTATAGGCATCCCAGTAAGCTTCCTTTGATCTTGCAAAGGTTGCTTTATAAACTCCATTATTAATGTTATCAAAGAGCCAGTCATTCATCTCATCGATATCTTTTCTGAGTTCTTCCGGATAAAGATCCGGTGCTCCTTTTTTGTGGAACGGTTTAAAATCTACTTCAAAATAATTGGTAAGCCAGGTGTAATCGTTATTTACAACTTTTCCTGTCTTTGTATCGATCAAAGCCGGTACCGTTGTTCTTCCTGTGTAATCATCATCTGCTTTGTAATAAGCTTCACTTAAGAACTGGATTCCAAGGACCGGATCGATATGATCTTTGTCGTATACGAATTCCCATCCAAGATTCTTCTCATGCTTTGCATGATCAACCTTGTTGACACTGATTGCATCTTCCAGTCCAAGAAGTTCTCTTACGATCGAAGCTCTGTTAGACCAGTGACAAAGCTTTGCCCATACCAGATGGTATCTGCCTTTTTCTACCGGATTTTTTCCTTCTCCAAATCCTTCTGTAAAATGATTTGGCTGGCGGACAAAATATCCATTCTCATCTATCTCCGATACAACTTCCTGCGGACGTACACGGATCTTTCTTCCATCTACTACTTCATAATCAAATTCTGCCATTATTTTTTCCTCCGTTCATATTTATCAGTACTGGTTATTTTGTATAACCTTTATTTCCTATCAATTTAGTTGGTATAATACCATCTATTACCTACTAAGTCAATAGGTTATTTTATTTTTTTGTTTTTTCCTTGAAACACATATAACCCTACGGTATAATAGGTAAAAAGGCACCAGGGTTCATAAACTCTCTGGTGCTGCTATTGTACATATAAAAAAATGGGGGAAAACTAATTATGATTTCTACAAAAGGACGTTACGCACTCCGCGTGATGATTGATCTCGCCCAGCATAAGGACGAAGAATATGTTCCGCTTAACGAGATCGCAATCCGCCAGGAAATTTCCGAAAAATACCTGGAAATTGTCCTGAAAATTCTTGTAAAGAAGAAACTCTTAAAAGGACGCCGTGGCAAAGGGGGCGGATACCAGCTTACTAGGGAACCTTCTGAATACACTATCGGCGAGATTCTTGAACTTGCGGAAGGCAATCTTGCTACAGTCGCCTGTCTGATTCCAGGTGCCGAGACCTGCAGCCGTGAAAAGCAGTGCATTACGCTCCCTTTGTGGAAGAAATTTGATGGAATGGTACATGATTTCTTCTACGGGATTACATTGGAAGATGTGTTAAACGGAAATATTTAAGGAGATTTTTTATGAATACTTCAAATTTTGAATGGCCAGTTGATAAAAAGCCACTGTATTCCCTGCTTTCCATCCGCCTCCGCGGTCTGATCGACGGGATTCCTCACCAGATCTCCAATCTGGCAAATGCATCTGCCCTTCTCGGGGATGCGCTTCGGAATATCAACTGGGTTGGTTTTTATCTAATGAAAGAAGGCAGACTCGTCCTTGGTCCTTTCCAGGGCAAACCTGCCTGTATTGAAATTGAAATCGGAAAAGGTGTCTGCGGAACCGCTGTCTTAAAAGACCAGGTCATGCTAGTAAAGGATGTCCACCAATTCCCGGGACATATCGCCTGCGACAGTGCCTCCAATTCCGAGATTGTAATCCCACTTCATAAAGGCGATGAGATCGTCGGGGTTCTGGATATCGACAGTCCCCTCCTTGCCCGCTTTGATGAAGATGATGCAGCGGGACTTACTCGTTTCGCACAGATTCTGGAAACAGTTTTTAACAACTAAGCTGTTTTTTCAGATAACCTGCAATCACCCGAGTTGCACATTCATGTGACTTTTTCCCCGGATGCTGAAGGGATCCCATTTGTTCTTCTGATGTGTCCGGGAGTTCCAGAAAACTTACATTCAGATCTTTTGATTCTTTCTTATAATTTTCCACTGCTTCTTTTATGATCGGCGAAAGCTCATGTCCAATCATCCCATATGCCCATAAAATGTGTGCTGCCGGATTATCTTTTCTTACCATGGTAAGGAAGTCTGTCATTGCCTTTTCCAGTCGCAGAACATCTTTTCTCATATAACTTCCATCCGCATTCTTATGCTGTTTAAATGTTCTTCCACTATAACTATCTCTCCACATTGGCTCCTTAAATGCACTCGCATCATTGGTTCCCAGATTGATGATCACGGCGTCCGGAATCCATTCAGCAAAATCATATGGCTTATCTGCACCGGATTCTCCCGCCGTCTTTCCTTCTTCAAATCCACAAATTCTCTCATAACGTGATGGCACATTGTGATCCGGATTATTATCCCATCCGGTCAGCACGCCCCAGCCACTCTGTGAAATAGCACGGAACTCCGCATGCATCTCCTTTGACACCAGATATGGAAAACTGTGACTGCAGCTTTTGAACATGGAGATCCACTCCTCTTCTGTCTGTGCACCATAAGTTCCCTCACCTGATGTAATGCTGTCTCCTACAAATTCCAGTCTGTACGTTTTCTCTTCTACCGGAAGAAACTCTCCATCACTTTCCATTCCCCAGATAAGAAGCTGGTGATCCCTCTCTTCCGTCATTGCCTGCAGTTCGCGGAACAGATAGACATTCTTCACCGTATCCGGGCTCATATTCCGAAACAGGCAAATCTTTGTGCGTCCGTAAGGAAGCATCTGTCTGCCTATCAGTTCTCCATTTATCTCATAGGCAATCCACATCTCATGCACCTTGTATACTGATTCTATGTCTATCCAAAGCTCTTTTCCGGTCACGCTTACCTCAATTCCTCCGCCGTTGAAAAATACCGGGAGCGGATATTTTGTCTCATCGGTTCTTCCGTGGATTTTATAGTTTGGGATTTCCTTCAAGCTATATGATTTTAAGTGTCTGTTCTCCATCTGTCTCTTCCTTTCCGGTCTGTATTCTCCGTTCATTGTAACAGATTTTCTGGCAAATGTTATCTTTTTCCTGCCAGATACTTTTTCTGCCCGATTTGTTTTCAAATTAGCAGGCATTCTTTTTCTGCTCTTGACATTTTTCGCATCAGTTTATATGATATTTGAGGCAAAATCTTTTATGATTCAGGAGAATTCATATGAACCAGTTATTAGAAATGATCCGGCAGAAAGACGCGTCTGCCTTCACACACAGTGGAAAATTCCACGCAGATGATGTCTTTTCATCTGCCCTTTTACTCTATCTGAATCCGGAAATCACAATCACCCGCGGAAACAAAGTTCCGGAGGATTTTGACGGCATCGTATTTGATATCGGACGCGGCAAATATGACCACCACCAGAAGGACAGCCGTATCCGTGAAAATGGAATCCCTTATGCAGCTTTCGGACTTTTATGGGAAGATCTTGGGTGTGAAATCTTAGGTGACGAGCTTGCTGAAAAATTCGACGAGGCATTCGTCCAGCCACTTGATAACAATGACAATACCGGTGAGAAAAATGAACTTGCTTCTCTGATCGGCAGCTTCAATCCTTCCTGGGATGAGAACGGCGGGACGGATGAAGCCTTTTTCCGCGCTGTCAGTGTTGCCGGTATGATATTAGAAAATAAATTCGCCCGCTATCTTGGAAATGAACGTGCAGACAAACGAATTGAAGAGGTTCTTGAAACCCGTGACCAGACCGGCGATTCCCGTATTCTTGTTCTCCCGGAATTTATTCCGTGTCAGAAGCGTCTTTCCGAAACAGAAGTTGCTTTCGTCATCTTCCCGTCCAACCGCGGCGGCTATTGTATCCAGCCACAGAAAAAGGAATATTCTCTGAACTACAAATGCAGCTTCCCATCCGAATGGCTTGGTCTGGAAAATGAAGAACTCCAGAAAGAAACCGGTCTTTCCAGTGCCACTTTTTGTCATAAGGGTGGCTTTCTGATGTCCGTTGGAGATCTGTCAGATGCTATCCGGGCATGCCAGATCAGTCTGGATGCATTTACCGAAGAGATCACTCTGGTAAATCTCGGTGATGATACTTCCGCCGATACACTCCTTGCACAGCTTCCGGGACTTGCACATGCAAAGATTATTCATAAATCCCTTCCAGAGTTCCCGGAACTTACCCTGGATGGAATCTATGGGGAAGTTACTATGGAAAAGCCAGAATGGAAAACGTATGTGAAGGATCAGGTAAAAGAATTATTGAAGACGAAACCTGAGGCAGTCTATGTAAATGGGAATCTGTTTTCTCTTTATCCGATCATTCATCAGCTTCGTAAAAAACACATTCCGGTCCTCACCTCTTCAATGAAGGATGGGAAAAAAATTATTATCCGTATTCCTTCCGGTTCATAAGTAAAAAATGGCGTCCAGTCCACTCTCGACTGGCGCCATTTTCTGTTATTATCGCTGTCAGAAAAACATCATTCTATGCTCCCTGACTATCCCATGTTTGCAAATCTCTCGACTGCTTTTGTAAAATCTTCTATCGTCTTATCTGCATCCCCATGCTCAATTCCATCTTTTACACAATGCTTGATGTGTCCTTCCAGAACAACCTGACCACACTTGTGAAGTGCTGATTTTGCTGCATTGATCTGCGATAAAATATCTTCACACGGAATATCTTCATCGATCATCCGGTCGATTGCCTGTACCTGTCCGATAATCTTTTTCAATCTGCGATGCAGATTGTCCGAATCCATACACTGCTTCATCTGTCAAAACCTCCTGCTCTTTCAAGTATAGCAGACCTTTCCTTTTTTACAAGTAATAGCTTAATTATCCCAGTACAATTTTCGCTTTGTGTCATCCAGTCCGTCCACAAATCTTCGCTTGAATACCAGAAACTCTTCCAGATCCATCAGAATATGATACAGCATCGCACGGCTTTCGAATTCTTCCCGGGTCTTCGGAAGAGGATTCTTCCTTATAATGTCAAAAAGTTCATGAAGCTCGTCCAGCTGCGCAGTCGGAACGGTATGCTCTTTCACACAGACCAGCATGTCCAGCACATAAGCGGATATGATCATTGCTTCCTCCGGCATCTTTCGAATCTTTTTCATCTCATAGTGAAGGTTATGGATCACGTTGCACTGCTTCATACGCATTTCAAAATAATCAATATAATATCCCGGATGTGACTGGAACGTATTATCCTGATATTCATATGCATCCTGAATGAATCCCTGTACCTCTTCCTCCAGTTCGCAGATATCTGACCATACACTTCTCTGCATCTCTTTGTTCGCCAGATATGCAGAAATCTCACCAAGGATCATTTGCAGACGCTCTTCTGTGTAACGCATATTTTCCACCAGTGCCTTGCGCTGACTTCCATAGTCATAAAAAAGATTCAGGATCAATGCCATCGTAATGCCGATCAGCACCAGCATAAATTCATTGACAATGAAATCTACTTCAAAATCCCGGATTTCCAGAAAATGCATTCCGATCAGCGCATTTACCGATATTGTCGCTCCCCATCCGATCATCTCAGCAATAATAACAACAAAAAATGCATATACACCATACGCAATCCATTCTGATTTTACGATAGAGAATATAATCATCGCCATCAGTACCGATATCACAAACGTCACTACCCTGGCGATCGATAACTTCACCGTCTTCCATTTCGTAGTTACCATTGTAAGAAGCGCAACACTTCCCGCCGCCAGTGAATATTTGAGTCCTATCAGATTCGCAATATAAATCGCCAGACTACTCCCTAAGGCAATTTTCAATGCCTGCATCCCGATCTTTTTACTTTTCATTTTTCCTCCCGTAATCTCATGCCCCAATCCCCATGGATTCTGTGCACTTGATTTTGTATCCATATTTATGATACCGAGAGAACGGATACTGTGTCAAATATTTTCTCTATAATCTGCTTATTTACCAAATTACACTGGTAAATTTTAAGCAAATTGCTGTTGATATTTTTAATCATTTACTCCTTTTTCCAGTTTAAAAGGAGTGCGGAATTGATAATGACCAGAACCGATCCCGCGTTATGCACAAGCGCACCTACAACCGGGTTCAAAATTCCAAGTATAGCAAGTACAATCGCCAGAAAATTCAGTCCCATTGAAAAGCTCATATTGCATTTGATCGTGAACATCATTCTCCTGGACAGTGCCAGCAGATGTGGAAGTTCTTTTACCTCATCATCTACCAGTGTAATATCTGCCGCATCTACTGCGATATCACTCCCAACACCGCCCATGGCAATTCCGACATCCGCTTTCTTAAGTGCCGGTGCATCGTTGATTCCATCTCCGATCATACACACCTGTTCTGCCTTTTTCTGATAGCTGTCGATCCAGTTTAATTTGTCTTCCGGCAGACACTGCGCATGTACTTCCTCAATATGAAGTTGTCCGGCAATCGCCTGTGCTGCATTTTCATGATCCCCTGTCAAAAGTACCGGATCCACCTGTAATGCCTTCAGTGCATCGATCATTGCTGTACTTTCTTCACGAATCGTATCTGCCAGCGCAAGATATCCTGCCAGTTCTCCATCTGTCGCAAGATAAATCAGTGTACAGCCCTGTTTCAGATATTCCTCTGTTATCAGAAATACCTCGTTAGAAACCGGTATCTGATTCTCTTCCATCATCTCCCGGTTCCCTGCCAGAATCTTTTTACCGCCTTCCACACAGCTCACACCACGTCCCGGAATCATCTGAACTTGTTCCCTTTATTTTATAATTGCTGTTTCTTTCTGTTCTCTACGGCATTCTGTACCATAAAATAATATTCTCCTTCTTCACACATTCCACTCTCCCGGATTTTCCATCCGTTTTTCTCATAAAAAGTCAATGCATTTTTATTGTCCTTCATACATTTTAAGGATAATGGACTTCCATATTTTCTATTTGCTTCTGCGATCAATGCTGCTCCTAAACCAGTTCTTCTATATTGCTTACATACAAAAAGATTATGTACAAACAAATCCGGTTCCCACACGGAAATAAACCCGGCTATAGCTCCATCCACAAGACCAGCCAATATTCTTTCGCCTTCTGTACTCTTTTTAAAATCATCCATACATACTTCTTTTTCCCATGCAAATTCTTTCAGCCGGATATCATAATATATCTTTGCCAAAGCTGCATTATCCATCTCGTCTGCAACTTTTATTTCTATCATACCTGCTCCTCTCCAAAAATAATTTTAATCAGCGCCTTGCTCAGCATAATGGTCCGGTTCCATGGATTGATGATAATTCCTTCAATTTCCTCCACCTGGAGTGCTGATTCAAAAAGTTTCCGAATATCTGTCATAAATGTAGATTTGACACTTCCACCACCTTTTAACTCTTCCTCAAAACCGGTAAACGCTGCCCACCATTTTTTTCCATCCTCAGTCTGAATTGCCTGAAGCTGAATCTGACCATCACCTTTTGGCGGTTCTACTGCGATAATCAGCTGTCCGTTTTCCTTCATTCTTCTGCGGATCACGGTCAATGTATGTGCCAGCATTTCCTGTGTCGGTTCCTGCTGCAATCCAGCAATCGCAGCTTCCATTTTTTCGTTTCCCTGCAGTCCTGGATCTTTCTTTTCCATTTCATCGTTTCCCATTTTCTTTTCTCTCCAATATCTTTCGCTCTGACTGTCTCTTTCAAAGCTTTTACTTCTCTTTTTATCCCGGTCTGTTTTAAACTTCAATCTCTTTGCAGACATCAATCCATCCTTCAGAATCTACTGCATTTTCCAAATCTTCAATGGTAAGTCTTACGGCACTGTGATCATTTCCGGCTGCCGGATAGACCGTATCGAACCGTTTCAGGCTCTCATCAAGATAGACCTTGATCCCTTCTTTCACACCAAACGGACAGACTCCGCCCGGAGCATGTCCGATGATCTCTTCTACCTCTTCAAATAGAATCATTTTTGCTTTGATATGAAAGGTATCCTTGTATTTCCGATTGTCAATCCGCGCTGTTCCTTCTGTCAGAATCAGTACCGGCTGTTCTCCCTGGAGAAATGACATGGTCTTTGCGATCATTCCAGGTTCAACGCCAAGTGCCTCTGCTGCAAGCTGCACCGTTGCACTTGATTCCTCCAGCTCAATAATCCTGTCTGCATAACCTTTTTCTGTTAAATATTTCTTCGCCTGTTCTAATGCCATCTTGATGTCCTCTTTTCTCTTGTTTCATTGCCTTATTTCTAATCTGTTTAATTTTCTGTATTTTGTCAATTCTGTCTATCGATATTCAAGTACATCTTCCAGCTGCTTTCTTGGCCGCGATGCCGGTTCCTCATCCGGCACACCAAGTGCAACTGCACCTACAAGCTGGTTTTCTGTACCAATATATTCTACCAGTTCATCATATGCGAAGCAGGTATTGGCAATCCACAAAGTTCCAAGCCCCAGCTCTGTTGCACGGAGCAACATATTTTCTACCGATGCTCCAATAGATAAAGAATCGCAGATTTCTGAAACCCTCTTATCTGTATCAATATTCTCGTATGGTGTGCGTCCATTCTCATTTAAGATTATAATCGTCACCGGAGCCTCTCGCATAATCTGTAACGTATGAAATGCATCCGGCAATCCAAACGCTGACTCTGGTAATAAAGCCTTGCCGGACTTTTCTCGGACAAGCCCTCTCTCCATGGCATCAAGCAGATGCTCTTTTGAGGCTCCTGTATACACAATGTATTTCCATGGCTGCCGGTTCTTCGCAGATGGTGCCAGAATACCAGCTTTTACAATCTCTTCAATCACTGATCTTTCTATTTTATCCGGTTTGTATTTACGGATACTTCTTCTTTTCTCCATACTGTCCATTTTTGTTCCTATCATTTTTTGCTGTTGATTCGTATACATCCGTATTTTATCATATCTTTCTGAAATGTAAAAAGATTTTCTTCCTAAAAAAATCCCGGAAGCCCAACATCTGAACTCCCGGAATTTTTTCTTCTTTTCCTCTAAACCATCCCGTTTACCATCTTATATTTATACAGCATCTCAGCATGGTTCTGTTCTTCTACCTGGATATCCGCCAGTAATTTTCTCAGCTTCGTATCGCCAAATGCAAATACATCTGAGTTATATTCTCCGGATACCAGCTTTTCCGTCGCTATACAGTCTGTTGCAAGAAATGCATCCTGCATCTTGTCTTCAGGAGAACTCATAGCTGTATAAGTAGCTTTCGGCTCATAATCCCGTCCGTCAGTGTCATTACAATTGCACTCCGGCACTGTACCGTTCAATACTTTTTCCAACGATTCATAGTGTTCTTTTTCCTTGTTCTGCAATGTCTGGAATAAGCTTTTCAGCTCCGGATCCTTTGCCTGACCGGCATACATTCCGTATTTTTCCACACAACTTTTCTCCTGTGTCTGCAAATCTTCAATCGTTGCTCGTTCCTTCTCATTTAATACCATGATTTTCAGCTTCCTCTCTTCGTTTTTCAATGGTATTATCTGTCTGGATCTGCGGATTTATTCATCTTCCCTGAAAAAACTATCCGGAAAATATATTTCTCAACTTTTACCTGAATTTATAATATTCAGTTTTTCACTTTCCCCCATCTACAATAATCCGATCAGCTCTTCATATCCGCTTCTCTTTGCCAGCATTTGCAGCCCATCGAAGACCTCTTCTTCCGAATAATCATGCTCTTTCAGAAAAGCTTCTCCTTTTTCACTGACATAGCCATAGAACCAGATTGCTTCCTCTACCGCTTCTCTGCTTGTATAGTCCATCTCATCAAGAAGCAGATTCTCCGCCTCGTTGATTTCTCCGTTATCAATCATTTTTTTCCACTGATTCACATTGTCACCGGAAACTTCGTACTTATTCTCTGCATCAAGCTCTACCTGTTTGTAAGTTTTTCCAAGTGCAACTGTAACCAGAACCCGGATGACTTCTTTGATCATCCGCATGATATAATCTTGCTCATCCTGAAATCCCATCTGTCATTCCTCCTGTTCTATGAAATCTTTCTTTTTCTAAGCTGTACGCAGGAATGTGTATAAGAAAACGTACTGACCAGATAAATAACGCCTACTACTATTACAGCCAGAAGCCCTGTATTAAAGAACAGATGCAGAAGCATTGTAATAACTAACAATATTCCAATCGTTCTTTGCATCATTACATACGTATGATAAGCACTTTTATAAATTACCTCCTTTTCTGCTTCATCACAACTCCCCAGGAATTCCTTCTGGAATCCCTTTGAAAATGGATCTCCCTGCTTTTCCGGATGGATTTTCTGTACCAGTTTTACATACCGGGTCTGCGCAATCGCATTATAAAAATAACAAATGATAAATATAATGCAAGAAACTAAGAACTGCCCTCTTCTCTGATCCGATACTTCCTGAATATAGCGGATAGAATAACCGGTAGACAAGATAACAAAACACAGAACCTGTGATACGACACCTAAATTAACCAGAATGCCGCCCCATCTCTCTTCTTCATATTCCCACTTATCACATTCTTCATCTTCTGTTTCCAGAATTTTAACTCCAATCTTCTTTAATCTGTTATAACAATATTCTCCTCCAAGCACTGTAATAACAGTTATCAGACTCAGCAGCGGCAACATTATCTTCGTGATCACAACCAGAAAACTGCCTGTTACACCTGTCATATTTTCGCCAAATGTAAAATATAATTTGCCCGTTACGCCTCCAATAACCATACCAATTATCACCAGTAAAAACATTTTTATAACTCCATTTTTATAACTTGCCCTCTTTTTACTCTTCATCGTCCTCATCCTCTTCATACTCAAATATATCTTCTACTGTTACCCTGCAGATCTTTGCCAGCTTCAGTGCCAGTGTCACCGATGGTGAATAATCACCTCTCTCGATCAGGCTGATCGTCTGCCTAGACACCCCGGCAAGCTTTCCCATCTCCGTCTGGTTAATCCCAAGATCAGATCTGTACTCCTTTAATTTATTTAATAACGGCACTTTTTCCATTCACCCCTTTCTGTTTTGACAACTTTCCTTGTCACATTTACTATATCATTGACAACTTTTTTTGTCAATTCATTTTATTTAAAATAATAAATCACTTTTTACTAACAAATTTCCTCTTCCTCAAAAAACAAAACGCCATTCCTGGCAAATGCTATACCGTCTTCCAGATCAATTACTTTTTAATCTTTCCTGTCTGAAAAAAGCCAGCATTTTGCCAGAATTGGCGTTTCTCTATCACGAGATGTATTTTACATCTCCACTATTCCAACTATTTATTTTTTTCGTACTTCCTCAATTCTTCCAGTGCCTCTCCTCCCATAAGATACAAGGTCACAATATTAAAAATCGTCATAAGTCCGATTCCCACATCGCCAAGATCCCATACAATGTGATAAGCCGCAATTCCTCCGACAAAGAGCATCACAAGTGCAAGAACTTTATATGCTGTCTGCCAACACCATTTATCCCCGAAAAGATATGCCACATTTCCTCTTGCATAAAACAGGATTCCAAGAAATGTTGAAAAACTGAAAAGGAACAAGGTCACTGCAATAAAGATAACACCTGCTTTACCGAGATGATAATTCATTGCTGTCTGCAAAAGTTCCATTCCTTCCAGCCCTGCTATCATCTTTTCCGGAACAAGAAGCATGATCATTGCCGTACAGCTACAGATCACAATCGTATCTATAAATACACCCAGTGCCTGCGTAAGTCCTGCTTTGACCGGCGTATCACATTCTGCTGCTGCAGCCGCACAAGGTGCTGAACCGGATCCTGCTTCGTTAGAAAATAACCCTCTTTTCACTCCATTCATGAGCACAGCGCCAAATCCTCCTGCTGCCGCCTGACGGATTCCAAATGCCTCCTGCATGATCCTCTCAAACACACCTGGAAGACTTCGTATATTCAGAAGAATAATCACAATTGTAATTACAAAATAACAGACTGCCATAATCGGAACCAGGATATCCAGAACTTTTACCGTAGCATTTTTCCGAAGTACAATCATTGCTGCAACAACGACCAGAAGAACCGTGGTATAGATTGGCGGAATCCCAAATGCATTTTCAAACGAAGATGCAACGGAATTACTGATCACCTGACTGATTCCACACCAGCAGATCAGACCTGAAATTGCAAATAATACTGCAATCCACACGTGCTTTTTCTTCTTTCCGGTACGCTGCTCTGCATAACGATGCATATAATATGCCGGACAGGTATGAAACTTTGTATCAATAGTGAGTACGCACCAGAGTATCTGAAGGAAG
>JAFEHB010000200.1_pt2 | contig 54498 bp, 52 predicted proteins | sample 9267121 | NCBI WGS metagenome assembly JAFEHB01 (sample SAMN17103336, study PRJNA684904) | human gut metagenome | isolation source: diarrhea sample from child under the age of five | host: Homo sapiens | place: South Africa: Mafikeng, Mafikeng Provincial Hospital | collected 2019-09 | reverse complement strand
CACGGCCTTTCCGACAAGGAGACTCGTTATCGTCAGCGCTATGTCGACCTGATCGTGAACGAGGACGTGCGCGAGACCTTCCGCAAGCGTTCCGCTATCGTCTCGGCCTTCCGCCGCTACATGGAGGCCGACGGCTTCATGGAAGTTGAGACCCCGATTCTGCAGACCATCCAGGGCGGTGCCACGGCCAAGCCGTTCATCACGCATTTCAATGCGCTGAACCAAGAGAACTACCTGCGCATCGCTACCGAGCTGCACCTTAAGCGCCTGCTTGTGGGCGGCTTTGAGCGCGTGTTCGAGATTGGCCGCATCTTCCGTAACGAGGGCATGGACCTTACGCACAACCCTGAGTTCACCACCATGGAGGCATACCGCGCCTTCTCTGACCTTGAGGGCATGAAGGAGCTGTGCGAAGGCGTTATCAAGGCTGCGAATGCCGCGGTGAACGATTCCGAGCAAATCGAGTATCAGGGTCAGACCATCGACCTTTCCGGTACCTGGCCGAGCCGTCCCATGTCCGATATCGTCTCCGACGTGCTGGGCTACAAGGTGACCATCGATACTCCCGCTGAGGAGCTCGCTGCTGCTGCCCGCGAGCGCGGCATCGAGGTCAAACCCGAGTGGACGAGCGGCAAGCTCATTGCCGAGATTTATGACGAGCTGGGTGAGGAGACCATCGTCAACCCCACCTTTGTGTGCGATTACCCCATCGAGGTCAGCCCGCTCGCCAAGCGTTTTGAGGACGATCCGCGCTTGACGCATCGCTTTGAGCTCGTCATTGCCGGCCATGAGTACGCCAACGCCTTCTCCGAGCTCAACGATCCGGTCGACCAGGCGGAGCGCTTCCGCAAACAGGTGGAAGAGAAGTTTGCCGGCGACGACGAGGCCATGGAGTACGATGAGGACTACGTGCGTGCCCTTGAGTACGGTATGCCTCCTGCAGGCGGCATTGGCATTGGCATGGACCGCGTGATCATGCTGCTCACCAACTCCGCGAGCATCCGTGATGTCCTGCTGTTCCCGCATATGAAGCCCGAGGGCGGCTCCAAGGGCCCCAAGCCCGCTACGGCTTCTGCCGAGGGCTCGTTTGTCGAGGCACCGAAGGTCTCCACCATCGATTACTCCAAGGTCGTTGTGGAGCCGCTTTACGAGGACATGGTCGATTTTGATACCTTTATCAAGTCCGATTTCCGCGTGGTGAAGGTCAAGGCCTGCGAAGCGGTGAAGAAGAGCAAGAAGCTGCTGAGCTTTGTTCTCGACGACGGCTCTGGCACCGATCGCGTTATCCTCTCCGGCATTCATGCCTACTACGAGCCCGAGGATCTGGTGGGCAAGACGCTCGTTGCCATTACCAACCTCCCTCCGCGCAAGATGATGGGTATCGACTCGTGCGGCATGCTCATCAGCGCTGTGCACGCCGAGGGCGATGAAGAGCGCCTGAATCTCCTGCAGCTCGATCCGAGTATCCCTGCAGGCGCCAAGCTCTGCTAGACCATGACAAAAGTCCACGGGTTTGTTTTGTCACATATTTTGACGGATCCGATGGCGGGCAGGCGAGATGGGGCAAGATGCCTTCTTCTCGCTCGCCTTTTGCGCAGACGGCAAGCGCCTGCATAGAGCAATTTGCCCAGAAAGCCACCTGCGAGGGTGGCTTTTTTTACGCTGCGAAAGATGAGCTATCGGATTCCGTTATCATTAATCAGGGTATGGGTAAAGAACAGCAAGCGCCGAGAGCGGTGCTTGTTTATCGTTTATAACTTCTAGCACGTTAGAGGTTTGTATATGTTGGATAGATTCACCGACCGCGCCCGCAAGGTCATGTCGCTTGCAAAACAAGAGGCGATCGATCTGAAGTCCACCAAGGTGGGCACCGAGCACTTGCTGCTTGCGCTTGCCAAGGAGGAGGACGGTATCGCCGCCGAGGCCCTGCGCGCCCTCGATATTTCCTATGACGACATCCTGGAGCAGCTCAAGGAGATTCGCACTACGGTTCCTGCCGAGGATGAGCCCGCCGAGACCGCAAAGCTCGCTTTTACGCCGCTTGTGATCTCGGTGATGGAGCGGTCCTTCCGCTTGGCACGCGAGAACAACCAGACATATGTTTCGACCGAGCATCTGTTGCTTGCCATTGTTTCCGAGGGCAACGGTCTTGCGATGGATATCTTCCAGCGCCTGGGCGTGTCTGGTGCTTCTGTGCGCGCTTCGGTGGAAAGGCTTACGGCCAAAGACCAAGGCGGCAAGCGCCCCATGGCAGGTGCGGGCGCGGGACGCCCTGGTGCCGGTTTGCCCTTCTTCTCGGGCGAGGCAGGTATTGCTGGCGCCAAGATTGCCGGCGGTACGCTGGAGCAGTTCGCTATCAATCTTTGCCGCCGCGCTCGCGAGGGCAAGCTCGATCCGGTTATCGGCCGCGAAAAAGAGATCTCGCGCATGATGGAGATCCTTTCCCGCCGTACGAAGAACAACCCGCTTATCCTGGGCGATCCCGGCGTGGGCAAGACCGCCTTGGTGGAGGGCCTGGCGCAAGAGATTGTTGCCGGAAATGTGCCCGAAAACCTCCTCAACATGAATATCTGGGCGCTTGACCTGCCCGGTCTTGTGGCTGGTGCCAAGTACCGCGGCGAGTTCGAGGAGCGTTTGAAAAACGTTATCGCCGAGTGCACCGAGTCCGATAACGCGATTTTGTTTATCGACGAGATGCATACCTTGATTGGTGCCGGTTCCGCCGAGGGCTCCATCGACGCGAGCTCTATGCTCAAGCCCGTGCTTGCGCGCGGTGCCTTCCAGATCATCGGCGCCACCACCGCCGAGGAGTTTCGCAAGTACCTCACCAAAGACCCCGCGTTCGAGCGTCGTTTCCAGTCCATCGATGTGGAGGAGCCGAGCGTCGAGGATACGATCACGATTCTAAAGGCCCTGGTGCCGCGCTATGAGGAGCATCATCACGTGCGCTATACGCCGGCTGCCATCGAGGCGGCGGCGAGCCTGTCGAACCGCTATATCCAAGATCGCTATCTGCCGGATAAGGCCATCGATCTTATCGACGAGGCCGGTGCCCGCGCACGCATCGCTGCGAACCGCGCTCCGCAAGAAGTGCGTGATGCCGAGAAACGCGTGGCCGAGCTCTCCGATGCTGTGGAGTCCGCCTCGAACGACGATGACATGAATCGTGCCGCCGAGCTCAAGCAGGACCAGCAGGCCGCCGAGATCGCCCTTGGCGAGGCTCGCGCCGCTTGGAACGCTCGGATGGATGCCGATCCGCTTGTGATCGATACCGCGCAGATTGCCGATATCGTCTCCATCACCTCGGGCGTACCCGTGAGTTCGCTTACCGAGAGCGAGTCGCGTCGCCTGCTGCAGTGCGAGAGCGTGCTCAAAACGCGCATCGTCGGTCAGGACGAGGCGGTTTCCGCTGTGGCCAAGGCTATTCGCCGCAGTCGTTCGCCCCTTAAAGACCCGCGTCGTCCCAGTGGCTCGTTCATCTTCCTGGGTCCCACGGGTACCGGTAAGACCGAGCTTGCAAAGACGCTTGCCGAGTATCTGTTTGGCAGCAAGGATGCGCTCATCAGCTTTGACATGTCGGAGTTCGGCAGCGAGTTCGAGGTTTCCAAGCTCATCGGTAGCCCCCCGGGGTATGTGGGCCACGACGAAGGCGGCCAGCTCACCAAGGCCGTGCGTCGCCATCCGTACTCGGTCGTGCTGTTCGACGAGATCGAGAAGGCACATCCCGACATCTTCAACATCTTGCTGCAGGTGCTCGAGGAAGGCCGCCTTACCGACGGCCAGGGCAAGACGGTCGACTTCCGCAATACCGTGGTCATCATGACGTCGAATGTGGGTGCTCGCGAAATCGCGCAGGAGTCCAACGTGGGCTTTGGCACTACGGGTGAGAACGGTCTGAGTTCGCTTGAGATTCGCAGCCGTGCGATGGGCGAGCTTAAGCGCTTGTTCCGCCCGGAGTTCCTCAACCGTATCGATGACATCGTGGTGTTCCAGAAGCTGACGGGTGAGGACCTGAAGAGCATCGCTCAGCTGCTTGTGGACGACTTGCGCCAGCGTCTGATTGCCAACGGCATGAACATCGAACTTACCGATGCCGCTATCGACAAGATTGTGGCAGAGGGAACCGACCTCACCAACGGCGCGCGTCCGTTGCGTCGCGCCATTCAGCGCCTCATCGAAGACCCGCTTTCGGAGGAGCTACTGGCAGGCGAGTGGGGCGAAGGCGATACCGTGCTGTGCGATGTTACGGATGGCGCGTTTGTCTTTAGCCATGGTACGGGAGAGATTCCCGCGCCGCGCGCGTTGGGCGCCCTGGGCAGCAGCGCGGTTGCGGCGCCGCACACGTCTGGTGCTGCGCCGAGCACGGGCGTGACCGCTGGTCCCGGAGGCATGATGCAGACGGGCTCCGGTGCTCATTAGCCACCCGCTCCTTATGAGACAGGCCTCGAGGAAGTGCTTCCTCGAGGCCTGTTTTTTGTGATAGGAAATGGCTTGGCGCCTGTCATCGTTTCGTACCCTGGACCCATGCCATAAGCTTTTAAGAAGAAAAGCATGGTATTTGTGGGTGGCAGTAGGGCAGCGACGGCATTCGTGTAAAAATAGGCTCGTATGCCGGAATCGCCATCCGGCGCAAGCTCTACAGCACTTCTGCCGGAACATGGAGGCGGACTTTTGGAAAACGAGACGTTTAAGCCAACGCTGAAAGACGCGATTCGTCTGACGGCACCGGGACAACCGCTACGCACGGCACTCGATATGATTATCGCAGGCCATCTGGGCGCTCTTATTTGCGTGGGTGACTCCGAAAACGTGCTCAATGCGGGCAACGACGGTTTTCCGCTCAACATCTCGTTTACCTCCAACCGCCTGTTCGAGCTTTCCAAGATGGATGGTGCCATCGTTATTGATGGCGACCTTACGCAGATTCTGCGCGCAAACTTTCATCTCAATCCTGATCCTTCACTTGCTACGAGCGAGACGGGCATGCGCCACCGTACGGCAGCGCGCATGTCTATCCTCACCGACTCGATTGTCATTTCCGTATCCGAGCGCCGCGCCGTGGTGAACGTCTACGTACACGGCAAGTCGTATCAGATCGAGCCTATCCCCGACCTGATGGGTTCGGTGAGCCAGCTGGTGGGTACGCTGCAGACCACGCGTAGCTCGCTTGATCGTTCGCTGCTGCGCTTGACGGCGCTCGAGCTGGACGACTACGTGACCCTTGCAGACATCACCGGCATTTTCTCGAGCTTCGAAATCTTGCAGCAGGCAAAGCAGGAGCTGGAGATTTGCATCGAAAAGCTGGGCACGCGCGGCAAGCTCGTGCGTATGCAGCTCGAGCAGCTTGCGGGCGATACCATCGATACCGAGTACGACCTGATGATTCGTGACTATGCGTCTGAGTCTTCCGAGGAAAACGCGCGTGCCATTCGCAAACGTTTTGCCGAGATGTCTGCGTCCGACCTTTCCAACCCCAAGCGCGTTGCCGAGGTTTTGGGTTTTGACGACTTGGACGAGGACTCGGTTATGACTCCGCTGGGTCTGCGTACGCTTTCGCGCGTCTCTGTGGTGCGCGACGGCGTTGCCGAGAAGATCGTGGACGAGTACGGTTCGCTGCAGGAGCTGATGGGCGACATCAAAAAGGACCCGGAGCGCTTGGGCGACTTTGGTGTCAACAACCCGGCGATTCTTGCCGATTCGCTCGCACGTATGCATGGCAAGCGGGAGGGCTAGAAGATGAGTTCGGTATGTGCGGTGGTCGTAGCCGGCGGCTGTGGTGCTCGCTTTGGAAACCCCGGTGGCAAGCAATTGGTAAACGTTGCCGGAAAGCCGCTGATGACCTGGTCCATTAGGGCGTTTGATCGCTCCGCGTTTGTGAGCCACATCGTGGTGGTGTGCCCGGCCGAGAAGATGGACGAGATGCGCCGCCAGGCGATTGATCCCTACAACTTTGTCACGCCTATCACCTTTGCCGAGGCTGGCAAGACGCGTCAAGATTCTACGCGCTCCGGTGTCGAGGCCGTTCCCGCGGGCTACGAGTACGTGGCTATCCACGATGCGGCGCGCCCGCTTATCACGGCCGAGGTTATTGACCGTGCTATCTGCTCGCTGCGCTGCGAGTCGGGAGTCGACGGCGTGGTGTGCGGTCAGGCGGCAATTGACACGCTCAAGGTCGTTGATGGTAATCGCATTGTGGCGACGCCCCCGCGTAGTCGTTATTGGGCTGCGCAGACACCGCAGATCTTCGCACTCGAGACCATGCGGCGCGCCCATGCCGCGGCGTTGGCCGATGGCTTTGTGGGCACCGATGATTCCTCGCTCGTGGAGCGTATGGGCGGCCGCGTGCTGTGCGTCGACAGCCCGCGCGACAACCTTAAGGTGACGGTCCCCGAGGACCTGCGCCCGGTTACGGCCATTCTCCTGGGCCGCATGAGCGATGCCGACGCCATGCAAAACACCGGCATCCTCACCCCACTCCCCTAAAAAACATGACAAATGTAGACAGGTTTATTTTGTCACATTTTCGCAGCTCATTCATATGTATAGGTTTTGCGCGCCCGCAGCGTGATTGATACCGCTTGATATAGCTTGACATCGGTGGCCGTATCGCTATAAGTTAACCAAAGTTAACAACAAAGCGAGGACCTATGAATCAAACGCCGTCATCAACCTCAAAAATATGCGGTCAATTGCATCGACGCTTGTTTGGGTCGTGTCATACCGGACACACCGGAGGGCTCGACATATTGCGAGCGATTGGCCCCGGCCTGCTCGTAACGGTAGGTTTTATTGATCCCGGAAACTGGGCGTCGAATATGGCTGCCGGCTCCCAATTTGGCTATAGCCTCCTGTGGGTTGTGACCTTGTCGACAATCATGCTCATTGTTTTGCAGCACAATGCCGCGCATCTGGGAATCGCGACAGGCGAGTGCCTGGCCGAATCGGTAACGCGCCATATGCCACGCTTTCTTTCTAGGTTCGTGCTGCTCACGGCCCTTGCCGCATCGGTTGCGACGGCCATGGCCGAGATACTGGGCGGAGCCGTTGCCCTGCAGATGCTCTTGGGCTTGCCGCTGCGAGCGGGCGCGATCATTGTGGCTGTCGTATCGCTTGTCATGCTTCTTACCAATTCGTACATGCGTGTCGAGCGCTGGATTATCGGCTTTGTATCGCTGATTGGGTTGTCCTTTTTATTCGAGATTGCTCTTGTGCATGTGGATTGGGCGAGCGCTGCGGCAGGCTGGATTGCACCCACGGTCCCGCTGGGTTCGCCGGCCATTATCGTGTCGGTTTTGGGTGCCGTCGTGATGCCGCATAACCTCTTTTTGCATTCCGAGATTATTCAAAGCCAGCGCATCAATGAGCGCGGGGACGAAGCGATTGCCAAGCGTTTGAGAAGTGAGTTTGTCGACACGCTCTTTTCCATGGTGGTAGGGTGGGCCATCAACAGCGCTATGGTGCTGCTGGCGGCTTCGGTATTTTGGAACGCCGGCACGCCGGTGACCGATCTTGCCCAGGCGGCATGTACACTCGAGCCCATGCTGGGCGCTGCTTCTTCAACGGTGTTCGCGCTTGCATTGCTCTTTGCGGGCGTGTCTTCGTCCATCACTGCCGGTATGGCAGCGGGGACCATCTCTGCAGGGCTTGCAGGGGAGCCCTACGATGTGCGCGACCGGCACAGCTCGGTCGGCGTTGTATGCACGTTTTTGCTGGCGACCGCTTCGATATTCTTCGTGCAAGACGCCTTTCAAGGGCTTGTGTGGAGCCAGGTGCTTTTGTCTTTGCAGCTGCCTATCACAGTTTTTGTCCTGATATGGCTTACGAGCTCTCCGCGCGTTATGGGAAAGTACGCAAACGGTGCCGCGCTAAAAGCAACGCTGATGGTCATCGCGCTTATCGTCACGGTTCTCAACGCGGTGCTCCTCTTGGGGGCGTGAAGAAGGCCGGAGCGTGATGACGGGCGCAGTGCCTGGGGTGGCGGAATCGGGCAAGGTGGCATTGGCTGTTCGTCCGGCACTGCCAAGCGCTGCGGGATGCGCGGTGGAAAAGGGCCGTGGAATGGCAAAAAATGACAAAATAAACCTGCGGACTTTTGTCATATTTAGGAGAGAACCGCTTCGAGATAGGTGGTGGCGTCTTCGAGGAGCTGGGTAAGCTCGGCGGATTTTTCAATCGTAAGACGATACGACGGCACGGAGATGCCGATGCCGTAATGAACCCGGCCGTCAACGTGCACGGGCGCGGCGATGCACTCGATCGAATCGGTCATTTCGCCTCGGTCGTGAGCGATGCCCCCCTGGCGTATGACCTGCAAATCTTCCCATAGGTCTTCAAAAGTGGCGTGCGTGCGCGGGGTGTAGAGATGAAAATCATCGCCCAGTAACGCATGCAGCTCGTCGTGTTCGTGTTCGCATACGAGCGCTTTTCCAATGGCCGTGCAATGGATGGGGAGCGCTCGACCGATATCGGAAAACAGGCGCACAGGCTGTGGCGAGTCGACCTTTGCGATATAGAGCACTTTGTCGCCCGAAAGGATTCCCGCCTGGCATGTTTCGCCACAGGCATGAACGATGCGTTGGAGTTGCGATGACAAAATGCTTACGGCGTCCTTGCCACGCACGTAGGCTTTGCCTGCAAGATATGTTTTGAACCCGATGCGATAGTGATTCGAAGTTTCGTCGAAGCAGATGTAGCCTTCCTCCGCCATGGTGTGGATTATGGGAAAGAGGCTGCTCTTGGGCGCCTGGAGTGTGCGACAGATTTGTGCCATGGTGAGGCCGTCGTCTGAGTGCGAAAGCACATCGAGGATATTGAGCGCGCGTTGCGTTGAACGATGCGGGGCATCGGTAGTCTTCGTGGGCATAGTAACCCTTTCCTTATCACTGTCAGCCACATGACGGACCAGAAGTAGTTTAGTTGTTCGTATTTACGAATTGAGCACGAAATACGGAATAAATGAGTGAGCGGTCTCATTAACGGGTGAGCGGTCTCATTACCAAAGCTTGACATAAGGCTTAAAAACGCTTTATAGCAGGCAAAGAGGTACCGACTAAGCTACGTCAATTGTTTGCTGTCTTTAAAGCGTTCGTATATAGGACCACCGTTCGCGAGAAATAAAGCCCCTTTGACTTGAATTAAGGGAAAAAAGTCGATATTTGTACCTGATATAGAGTCCGGAATTAGAACAGTAACTTCCGGCATATGAACACTAAATCGATGCCGATGCGCATAGGGTATGTATGGAATACACTACGATGTTAGACGGCCGTAGTCTAACGAGAGGAAGGCAGCCAATGAGGAATGGCGTTATTATCGACGACCGCGATAACGTGATCGTGGCTATCTGCCCGCTTCATGCCGGCGATGAGGTGACATACGCCCTGCCCGGAGGGGAGAGCGCCCATGTGGTAGCCAACCAGGATGTGCCTCTGTTCCATAAAGTGGCACGTCAGGATATCAAGGCAGGCCAGGCGGTTGTCAAATACGGCGAGTTCATTGGCCAAGCAACGTGCGATATCAAAGCAGGCGACCACGTCCATGTTCATAACTGCGCAAGCAGCGACGCGCTAAAAGACGCGGTCGATGTTGACTCCGATGTGCAGGGCGAGGCGGCGCGTCCTTCGGCTCCCGTGGCGTGCACTCGCACCTTTATGGGCTATCGTCGCAGTGACGGTCGCGTGGGCATTCGTAACCACGTCCTGATCTTGCCAACAAGCATCTGTGCATCCGATACGACCGAGCGCATTGCCCGGGCGGTCGACGGATGCGTTACGTTCCATAACCAAAACGGTTGCTCTCAGGTCGATGCAGACCAGCAGCTGACTTTGGATACCCTGGCAGGGCTTGCTTCCAACCCAAATGTTCATTCCGTGTTGGCAGTGTCGCTGGGTTGCGAAGGCTGCCAAAACGACCTGGTTGTCGACGCGATTCGCAAACGTACGAACAAGCGGATCGAGACGCTCATCATCCAGCAGGTGGGTGGATCTATTAAAGCTGTCGAGGAGGGCACGAGGCTCGCACGCGAGCTGGTGCGCGAGGCCTCGTTGGAGATGCGCACCGAGTGCGGTATCGACGAGCTGATCTTTGGCACCAATTGCGGCGGCTCGGACACTTCGAGCGGCCTTGGTTCCAATCCCTTGATTGGCGAGGTTTCCGATTGGATGGTTTCGCAGGGTGCCACGACGGTCCTGTGCGAGACCCCCGAGCTGTTTGGCGGCGAGCACATTTTGGCGCGTCGCGCCGCTACGAAGGAGATCGGTGACCAGCTGCTGAAGATCGTCTATGACTACGAGGCGTATGTTCAGAAATTCGGCGCCGAGATGCGCGAGGGCAATCCGAGCCCCGGCAACATGGCGGGCGGCCTCACCACGCTTGAGGAGAAGTCCCTCGGCTGCATTCATAAGGCTGGTCACAGCACTATCAACGCAGTGTATCCGTATGCCGCGCAGCTCGATGCGCACAAGGGTCTTGTTGTCATGGATACGCCGGGCAACGATCCTTCGTCCGTGGGCGGCATTATTGCAGGCGGCTGCCAGCTCGTGGTTTTCTCTACCGGTCTGGGCACGCCCACGGGTAACGCAATCGCTCCCGTGCTGCGCCTGACCGCCAACGGTCGCACGGCAAAAACGATGGCCGACAACATCGACTTCGATGCTCAGGCCACCATCTATGGTCCGCAGACCATGGAGGAGCTGCGCGACCAGCTGATCGATCGGATTATTCGCGTTTGCAACGGCGAACCCACATGCGCCGAGGCACTTGGTTACACGGAGACGGCGCTGCCCCACCTGTGCAACTACATGTAGGACATGTCGCGGCATTGCCGCGTGGTCACATAGTAGGTTTTGGTTCTTACATGCCGAAATAGGACGGCATGAGGCAAATTCGCTGCAAGATGCGGCGTAACAAGGAGGTTTTAGAAATGGATTTGCATCTCGAGGACAAGGTAGTTTTCGTCACGGGTGGTTTCAAGGGTATTGGCAAGGGCATTGTAATGCAGCTTGCTCGCGAGGGCGCTATTCCCGTGGTCCTCAACCGCAAGGACGGCGCCGAGGACGAGTTCCGCGCCGAGATCTCCGAGATCACCAAGACGTTTGAGATGTACTACATCGACCTCAACGACACCGACGCCATCGCGCCTATCGTCGAGGAAGTTTACAAGAAGTACGGTCATATTGACGGCGTGGTGAACAACGCCGGCCGTAATGACAACCTGGAGCTTGAGACCCTTGCATGGCGTGACTTCGAGAAGTCCATCCATGGCAACCTTACTCACTACTTCGAGCTCGTTCACTGCTGCTGCCCTTACCTCAAGGAGAGCAAGGGCTCGATCGTGAACATCGCTTCCAAGGTCGCCCTCACCGGCCAGGGCAAGACGACCGCCTACGCTGCCGCCAAGGGCGCCATCCTCGGCCTTACCCGCGAGTGGGCTGCTGCCCTCGTGCACGATTCCGTGCGCGTCAACGCCATTGTCGTCGCTGAGGCCTGGACCCCGCTGTACGCCAACTGGATCAAGACCTTTGGTGATGAGGAGGCTCAGCAGAAGCGCCTGTCTCTCATCACCGACCGCATCCCTCTGGAGCATCGCATGACCTCTGTCGAGGAAATCGCCGACACCGCGTGCTTCCTGCTCTCCGATCGCTCCAGCCACACCACCGGCCAGTGGTGCAACGTCGACGGCGGCTATGTCAACCTCGACCGCGCTCTGGACTAACTTTTCTGGACTAATTCAATGCTGCTAAAAAGAAGGCTGGTTTATGACTGCTTCTAGCAAAAAGAACTCGTCCAAGGGCTCGGCCGCTACAGTTGCCATTGTCCTCGTGACCTCTCTCTTCTTCGTGTGGGGCCTGACCATGAATCTGGTCAACGCCCTCAACAGCCCGATGGCCAACTACCTCGAGCTGTCTGGTACCGAGGCAAGCCTGCTGCAGGTTGCCTACTATGGTGCCTACTTTGTGATGGCTATCCCCGCTTCTATCGTGGCGAAGAAGTTTGGCTACAAGGGCGGCGTCATCATGGGCCTTGCCCTGTTCGTTCTGGGTTCGCTCGTCACGGTTCCTGCCACCAATGTTGCTTCCTATGGCATGTTCCTTCTCGCCATGTTCGTGATTGCCGCTGGTGCCTCTACCCTGGAGACCAACTGCAATCCCTACATCACCAAGCTGGGTGACGAGAAGCATGAGTCTATGCGTTTGAACCTTGCCCAGTCCTTTAACGGCGTAGGCAACATCGTGGGCCCGCTCATTCTCTCTCAGTTCCTGGGTTCTACTGTTGCCGCGGGTGATCCGGGCTTTGTCGAGGCCAAGCTCGCTTTCCTCTCCAGCATGCGCGGTATGTACATTGTCATCGCCGTCGTGCTTGCGATTGTGCTTGCCGTCTTTGTCTTCGTCAAGCTCCCCACGCCTCCCGGTGACGAGGAGGAGGCAGCGGCTGGCAATGCCGATAAGGTCTCCTTCGGTGCCATGCTCAAGCGTCCTTACTTTGCCTTGGGCGTCCTTGCCGAGTTCATCTTCATCGGCTTGCAGGTTGCCGGTATGTCGCTGTTCTCCAGCTTTGCCATGCAGCAATGGCCGGGTATGACGGCCGGCACTGCCGCAGCGTATCTCTCGATTCTTTCGCTGCTCTTTACCGTGGGCCGTTTTGTGTCCACCCCGATTATGACCAAGGTTGAGCCGGGTAAGCTCCTGGGCGTCTACATGATCGCCTCTGCCGTGCTGTTCTTCGTGGCGTTCTTGGGCCTGGGTCCGGTGTCCGTTGTTGCGATGATCGTCTCGTACCTCTTCGTCTCCATTGGCTACCCCATGGTCTTCTCGCTCACGCTCACCGGCTTCCAGGGTTCCGCCGTCAAGACCGGCTCTTCCGCGCTCGTCATGTCCATTGTGGGCGCGGCCTTGATCCCGCTGCTCATGAGCGCTATCGCCGATGCCGCCGGCATCAACGTTGCTCTGCTTGTGGCGGTTCCGGGATTCCTGTACGTTGCCTGGTACGGTCTTTTTGGCTGCAAGATCGGTTTGGAAAGGAAGTAGCCACTATGGCTCTTAAAGTAATCGATTCGCACTTCCACGTGTGGAACCTGGATACCCAAGATCTCCCCTGGCTTGAGGGTACCGACGGTACCATCACGCATACCTATACCCTCAAAGACCTTGAGGCAGAGTATGCGCGCCAGGCAGGCGTCGAGTTTGTGGGCGGCGTGTACGTCGAGGTCGACTGCGCCGACCATGAGGCCGAGGACAAGATCGCGTATGACATCAAGTCTGCCGATCCGAAGATGCTAGCTTGCATGCTGCGCAGCGATGTTTCGCCTTGGATGCGTGTTCCGGCCTTTGCCGCGGGCATTCGCGAGCCGCTTCATATCGACTCGGAGCCTAAGGGTCGCTGCCTCGAGCCCAGCTTTATCGATGGTTTGCATGCAATGGCTGCCAAGGGTTTGCCCTTTGAGTCCTGCAACCGCGTTAATGAGCTCGAAGACGCCTATGAGGCTTTTGCCCAGGCTCCCGAAGAGACCGTCATCCTCAACCACCTTGGCAATGTGGAGGAACTCTCCGATGAGTACAAGGCCGTTATGAAGAAGATGGCGAGCCTGCCCAACCTCTACCTTAAGGTTTCGGGCTTCCCGACGGCAGATAAGAAGTTCGTCTCCGACCTTCTTAAGTTTACGCGTGAGACCTTTGATTCTGATAAGCTGCTTTATGCGTCTAACTGGCCAGTTGTGAAGCTTTACTCGACGTTTGACGAGCACTTCAGCGTTTTGCGCGATGAGTTCGGCGACGACGAGGACTTCTTCATGAACAACGCCGTGCGCGCCTACGGCCTCAAGCTCTAGTTGTTTTTCCTGCGCGCTGCGTGAGGCAGCGCGCAGGTTCTTTTAGATATCGAGAAAAGGGAAACGAGCATGCTCAAAGGTATCTCGCCAATTCTTCCTCCCGAGCTCCTTTCCATCATGTGCGAGATGGGGCATGGAGACACGCTCGTAATCGCCGATGGTAATTTTCCTGCGGCATCGATTGCCCAGGGGAGCCGTCTTGTGCGTTGCGACGGACATGGGGTGCCCGAGATTCTCGAGGCTGTTTTGAAGCTCTATCCGCTCGATCAGTATGTTGAGAAGCCTGTCACGTTGATGGATGTTGTGCCGGGCGATGACTGCGCGACTCCAATTTGGGATACGTATGCTGAGCTGATCTCGAAGATCGACGGGCGCGGCCGCGACGTTATCGGCACCATTGATCGCTTCCCGTTTTACGACGAGGCCAAAAAGGCCTATGCCGTGATCGCGACTAGCGAGCGTGCTCAGTACGCGAACATCATCCTGCAAAAGGGCGTGGTGTTTGAAAACGAGCAGATCGATTAGAGACCGCTCGAATAACTCATATATATGGCGAAGCCCGCGAGCCGCTTTTCCGCGAAGGCGGGTTTCGTGTTTACCCGTTAGATTACGTTAGGATTTGTGCGACTGCGCCTGTCCGGGAAAGTGAGAAGCAAACATGTTTGAAGGCGTTTTTTGCCCGACGATCACTATTACGGATGATGAGGGGAAAATCGATTTCGACCTGTGGGGCAAGCATCTTGACCATCTGGCCGATGCAGGCATGAATGGCGTGCTGCTGTTTGGAAGCATCGGCGAGTTTTACAGCGTGAGCCTCGACCAGAAGAAGGAGGCTTTGAAATTCGCCGTCGACCGTGTTGCCGGCCGCATGAAGGTCTTTGCTGGAGTGGGCGATACGACGTATTCCAACGTCCTCGATTTCACGCGCTATGCTGAGGAAGTGGGCGCCGACGCCGTGCTCGCGGTCTCCCCGTATTATTTTGGCCCGACTGACCTTACGGCGGAGGTTTACTTTGGCGGTATCGCCAAGGTGACGGAGCTGCCCGTGATCCTCTACAATTTCCCGGCGCGTACGGGCACCGATCTTAGCCCCGAGCTGGTGGCGCGTCTGGCTTCGCAGTACCCCAACATCTGCGGTATCAAGGACACTGTGGATACCATCAGCCATACGCGCAAGGTTATTCGTGCCGCTCGCGCCGTGAACCCCGAGTTCACCGTATTCTCCGGTTTTGACGAGTACTACCTGGTTAATCGCGTGTCGGGTGGCAATGGCGTCCTGAGCGGTCTTACCAATGTCGAGCCCGAGACGTTCGTGCGCATGCATCGCGCTTACCAGGAGGGCGACTTTGCTACGGCCGTGGAGGCCGCCGAGCGCATTTCGCACCTCATGGCTGTCTATGACGTGTGCGATCTGTTTATCTCTTCGATTAAGGTCGCCGTTATGGTCAAGGGCCTGCCCGTATCGACTAAGGTGTTCGAGCCTGCCGTGCAGGCAACGCCGGAGCAGGTGGAGCGCATTCGCGAGCTGCTGGCTTAAGGCGTCAATCGGGTACAGGTGCAGGCCGGTATTGCGTTGAGCGTGATATGGGACTTGGACGAGCGCCAAAGTGTATTCGTTATCCTCTTTCTGGGGGCATGCATCGGCAAGATGCGTGCCCTTTTTTATGCTTGTACGTGCGTAACCTGTGAAGACATGAGTTTGCGCACGGGTTTTGGCATCAACATGCGTAAACTTGCACAGGTTGCCGGGAACGGCAAAGGCAGCGTGGCAAAAACGGGTCGGAAGGCCGCCACGTCGCAGGTAGGCGACCAGGTATGGTCGCATGATTGAAAAGCGCATCTAGAGCGCGGGAGGAGACACATGTCCGAGAACGAGAACATGGAACTGGACGAGACGATGGATATGGTCGAGCAGGCTGAGGTTGAGGCCGAGGTCGCTACGACTGAGGATGCAGATGTTGAGGCCGCCCCGGCCGACGCTGAGGTTGCCGAGGACAACGAAGTCGTCGAGCACGCTGAGAACCATACTGCTCCCGAGGATCTGGATGACAAGCTGTTTGATAAGGTGAACCGTGCTGCTCGCCTGCTGCGTAACCGTCGCGGTGCTCTTGCCCAGGAGGCCGAGGCCGAGGCCGATCGCCGTCGCGATCTGCAGCGTGCCCTTAAGCTCCTGGAGCTCAAGCCCAAGATGGAGCAGAAGGAGATGGCCGAGCTCATGGGCATGGGTCTTCGCGACCTCAACGCCATTCTTGCCGAGGCTGAGAAGCTCGACATCGTTGCTCGTATTGAGCCCGAAGAGCCCGATATGCGCAAGGTTGTTGTCATGGCGAGCGAGGATGCCGAGGAACTGATCGCTGCTCAGGCCAAGAGGCGCAAGAAGCTCGTTCCGCAGATTTCTGCCGATAGCGTCGAGCAGCTGCTTGCTCTGCTTGATCAGGTTATCGATCCGCTGGTCGAGATGGGCCTGGACGACGACCGTGGTCCGCGTGGCGGCCGTGACGATCGCCGTGGCGGCGACCGCAGCCACGGCAGCCATGGTGCTCCCCGCATGGGCTTCAGCGGTGGCCGTGGCGGCGATCGCGGTGGCCGTGGTGGCTTTGGCGGCGATCGTGGTGGCCGCGGTGGCTTTGGCGACCGTGACCGCGGTGGCGACCGTGGTGGCCGCGGTGGCTTTGGCGGTCGTGACGATCGTCGTGGCGGTGACCGTGGTGGCCGTGGCGGATTCGGTGGCGACCGTGGTGGCCGCGGTGGATTCGGTGGCGACCGTGGTGGCCGCGGTGGATTCGGTGGCGGTCGTGACGATCGCCGTGGCGGTAACGGCGGCGGCTTCCGCGGCAACCGCGGCGGTCGTTTCGATCGTTAATTCGCCTCGCGACATAAGCGCTCGAGCGTAAACGCATGGTGCCTTCGGTACGTAACAACCGAGGGCGCCATTTTTTTAGTATCTGTGCAGCGTGGCTCACGCCGCGGGTTTTACATCTGCAGAAAAAGCTGATGCATGCGCAGGTCGTCGTCGAGCTCGGGGTGGAAGGCGACGGCGAGCTGTGAGCCCGCGCGTGCGGCGACGATGCGTCCGTCCACACGAGCAAGGACTTCAACGCTGGGCTCCACCTTGGCGATATAGGGGGCGCGAATAAATGTCATGGGAACGTCTGGCATGCCTGCGCATTCGGCCTGTGCATGGAAGCTTCCCAGCTGGCGGCCATAGGCGTTGCGCTCGGCCGTGATGTTCATCGTGCCCAGGCGCGGCGTGCCTCGATCGTCGTGAGCGGCAAGGTTGCGCGCAAGTAAGATGAGTCCGGCGCAAGTGGCAAGCGTGGGCATGCCGTCTTCTATGCAGGCGCGTAGGCCCTCGAGCATATCGAACTCTTCCAGAAGCTTACCCTGCACGGTGGATTCGCCCCCGGGCAGCACCAGGCGGTCAAAGGGACGGGCAAGGTCTGCTGCTTGGCGCAGCTCAATGCAGTCTTCGCCCAGCTCGTGCAGACGTTGCTCGTGCTCGATAAAGGCGCCTTGAACGGCAAGAACGGCACATGCCATGGCTTACTTGCCCCTCTCTTCCATGATGAGTTCGATTTCATCGGCATTGATACCCACCATGGCTTCGCCCAGATTTTCGGAGAGCTTGGCGATCATAGCTGCGTCCGTGAAGTTTGCCACAGCTTTGACAATCGCGGCAGCGCGCTTGGCGGGGTCGCCGCTCTTAAAGATGCCCGATCCCACAAAGACGCCTTCGGCGCCCAGCTGCATCATGAGCGCAGCATCCGCCGGGGTGGCAACGCCGCCTGCAGCAAAGTTCACAACAGGGAGTTTGCCTGTGGCATGGACCTCGCGTAGCAGCTCAACGGGGACGGCAAGCTGCTTGGCGGCCTCGAACAGCTCGTCCTCGCGCAGGGCCACAACGGCGCGAATCTGCTTTTGAATCTTGCGCATGTGCCGTACGGCCTGCACAACGTCGCCGGTGCCCGGCTCGCCCTTGGTGCGGATCATCGTGGCGCCCTCGGCCACACGGCGCAGCGCTTCGCCCAGGTCGCGGGCGCCGCACACAAAGGGCACGTCGAACCGGGTCTTATCGATGTGGTACACGTCGTCGGCGGGGGAGAGGACCTCGGACTCGTCGATGTAATCGATGTCGATGGCCTGCAGCACCTGGGCCTCCACAATGTGGCCGATACGGCACTTTGCCATCACGGGGATGGACACTGCCTCTTGAATGCCGTGGATCATGGCGGGGTCGCTCATGCGGCTCACGCCGCCGGCGGCGCGGATGTCTGCCGGGATGCGCTCGAGGGCCATGACGGCGCAGGCACCCGCCTCTTCGGCGATATGTGCTTGATCGGGCGTGGTGACGTCCATGATGACGCCGCCTTTGAGCATTTGGGCGAGCTGACGGTTGAGCTTGACGCGCTCGGCCGCGGTTTGTGTTTGAGGCATTGCGGTTCCTTTCTTTGGGTCCGCGCGGAATGCTGCGGGGGATTGGGTGCTTGCTTGGGCGAATATCCTATAAGGTTTCTAGGGAAATAAACATGACCAGGTGTGCAATTGTTTTTTAAGGTCAGAATAAGGTCAGTTTGTAAAATCGTATAAGGTCAGATGGAGGATACATGCTCGATTACAACTTGAACGAACGTGGGTCTGTCAGCCTTTACGAGTATCTATACCAGCGAATTCGAGATGATATTCTCTCGGGGTCTATTGTGGCGGGCGAGCGTCTGCCCTCGAAGCGCGGGCTCGCGCAGCATTTGGGCATAAGCGTTATTACGGTCGAGGGTGCATATGATCAGCTTGTTGCCGAGGGGTTCATGCGATCGGTGCCGCGCCGTGGATATTTTGCCAGCGAGCTACCGCGGGCGGCAACTGTGTCCCGGCTCAAGGATGTGACGGATTGCGATGCCGGGGGCGTTGCGCCCGGCCGTGCTTTTGTGCCGGTATCCGACCTGCCAAAAACGTCGCTCGATGGCGCCCGCCTTTGGCAGCGTGCGCTCAAGACTGTGCTTGCGAGCGAGAGCGAGCGCGAATTGTTTGCGCCGGCGCCGCCGCAGGGAACGGCCCGTCTGCGCCGCGCGATTGCGGCGCATTTGCGCGGATCGCGCGGAATGGATGTTGACCCCGAGGCTATCGTGATTGGCGCCGGTGCACAGCTGCTCGATACCATGTTGGTGCAGCTTTTGGGCCGCGAGAAGGCCTACGCCGTCGAGGATCCGGGCTATCTTCGCCTTACGCGCATTTACCAGGCGTGCGGCTGCGATGTGTGCCATATTCCGCTCGATGCAGAAGGACCGGATTTGCGCGAACTCGAAAAGAGCGGTGCCGATGTCTTGCACCTTATGCCATCGCACCAGTTCCCTACGGGCCGCGTGACTTCCATCGCGCGGCGCTATGCCCTGCTTGGATGGGCCTCGCAGCGCTCGGGCCGCTACCTTATCGAGGACGATTTTGACTGCGAGTTTCGTCTGACTGGCAAGCCGATCCCACCGCTTGCAGCTATCGATGCGCCAGGTTGCGTGATCTATACCAACACGTTTTCCAAAAGCCTTTCTTCGGCATTGCGCCTGGCCTATATGGTCCTGCCGGACCGGTTGATGGGGCGGTATCGGCAAGAGCTAGGATTCTATGCTTCGACGGTGAGTTCTATCGACCAAATCGTGCTTGCGCATCTCTTGGAGACGGGGGAGTACGAACGGCATGTGCGGCGCGTGCGCAAGCGCGCGCGGGATGCGCGCGACGCTCTGGTGGTCGCGATCGCCCAGGCGGACCTGGAGGACCGAGTGCGCCTTGAGGGCGCCGACGCCGGCCTCCATGCGGTCTTGGCCATCAAGACGGATCTTGATGAGCGAGAGTTGTTGCGGGTACTTGGGATGCCCGCAGGTTGTGTCTCTGCGCTCGCCGACCACCTTTGGTGTGCAGAACATGGGGTCGATGACGGGCTTCGCCGCCTCGTGGTTCAGTATTTGGCGCTCGAGAAAGAAATGGGGGGAGAACTTGCAGAAAAATTAAGGACAATTCTGTAAGGTTTTCGCCGCTCAGAGGCACTATTCTGCCGTTGCTCGAATTGCTGTCGAAAACCCAAATACGACAAAAATAGTGCGGGCCAGGCGGGTATCTTGGTGCCATGTCCTACGTTCTTTCCAACATATCCGCGTTTCGCTTTCATCGGATTCCGCCGCAGATTCTTGCACTGTGTCCGCCCATCCCCGATGAAGATTGCGACCGTCAGCGTCATTTGTTGCGACAGGATCTGCTCGTTAACCATGTGTTGGGTTTTCCGCTGCATACGCTGGTGCTCAATCGAAAAGAGCGAACAAATCCTGTCCTTATCGAGCACCATCTTTGGTCTTCCTCGCTTCCTCCCAAGGCAATATGGGAGACGGATCATGGAGTTCAGCTCGCATCGCCGCTGTTCACTTTGCTTACGGTTGCCCCGTATGTAAGCGAGACACAGCTTCTCATGATGGCATATGAGATGTGTGGAACCTTCGCAGTCTTTAAACCTTCCGACTTGATGGAAAAAGCGCTGGAAGATGCCTATGCATCACATCAGCTGCCAGGGGATTTTGGCTGGAAGCGCTCAACTAATCAGAAGGGCGAAGTAACTGATTTGTGGCAGCGTCCGCCTCTTATTCAGATAGACGATCTACTGGATTATGCGGAAAGCAATCGGAGTCTTCGCGGAGGAAAGAAGCTGCTCAATGCGGCGAGGCGGGTGAGTGGCATTACGGCTTCTCCGTTCGAGGTGCAGGCTTCTATGTTGTTTGGTCTTTCGCGTCGCCTGGGCGGCGAAGGTCTCTCTTATTTTGAAAACAACTATGAGATTGCCTTAGACCAGAAGGCAAAAAAGATCGTGGATAAAGAGAAGGTGTATGCCGATCTGCACTTTGTGTCGGCGGATGGTGACCGTTCGGTGATAGTTGAATGTCAGGGTGCCACCGAGCACGGCAAAGTTGATGCGGGTATCCGAGACGCGGACAGGGTGACCGCGCTGCAAAGTATGGGGTATGACGTAGTTTTGCTTACGTTCAAGAAGATGTCCGATAAAGAAAGCTTCCATACCGTGGCAGAGATGCTTGCGAACAAGCTTGGATACCCTTATAGGGCTAAAACGGAGGCAATGAAGGCTCGTGAAAGCGACCTGAGGCGCGAATTGCTCATTGATTGGGCGACATTGGGGGAGTTTTAGACCCTGAAGGATAGAAAATAAATGCAACTACAATAAAACAATTCGAAATGCGTACCCTAATTTGAATTTGGAAAGTAGACCGTGGTTTTTGATGACAAAACCCCAGGAAATGAGGGGGTTTAATAATTAGTCTACTTTGACGTTTCGAACTGGGGTACGCACTTCGAAGAGTTTTGAAAAAATGGGGTGGGTTTCGATGCTCGAAACCCACCCCATCAACGCTTGCGGCGTTGTTTTTTGCTTGGTTTAGCCGAAGTAACGCTTCAGCAGGCCCTCGAAGGCCTTGCCGTGACGGGCCTCGTCGCGAGCCATCTCGTGCACGGTGTCGTGGATGGCGTCAAGATTGGCAGCCTTGGCACGCTTGGCAAGATCAGTCTTGCCAGCAGTGGCGCCGTTCTCGGCCTCAACGCGCATCTCGAGGTTCTTCTTGGTGGAGTCGGTCACGACTTCGCCCAGAAGCTCGGCGAACTTGGCAGCATGCTCTGCCTCCTCATGGGCGGCCTTCTCGTAGTAGAGGCCAACCTCAGGATAGCCCTCGCGGTGAGCAACACGTGCCATAGCAAGGTACATACCAACCTCGGAGCACTCGCCCTCGAAGTTTGCACGCAGGTCGGCAACGATGTCCTCGGGCACGCCCTCCTTGGCAACGCCTACAACGTGCTCGGCAGCCCAGGTAAAGCCGCCCTCATCCTGCTTCAGAAAACGAGAACCGGGAACGCCGCACTGGGGGCACTTAAAATCCTCGGGCAGCTGATCGCCATCGAACTCTTCAACATAACCGCAAACGGGGCATACGAATTTCATAATAATCTCCTTTGGTCACAGAGTGCGTTCGCCGGCCCTGTTAGGTTCCTCTCCGGCTCCCGCTTGACGATTCCATTATGCACAACTTCAGTGAGATTTAAACAGTAATAGGAATAATTCTCAAAAAGATTTTTAAGAATGTCGTGAAATGTTAATGAGTTAACAAATTTCATGGGAGTGGAGATAGAACTGATGATTTGAATGTTAATTGGCCAACGAATGGCTGGGAAGTTGCGTTGCGCGCCGCAGTGCCTATATAACAACCTGTTCGAGGCGCATGTAAACGGCAATAATATCGAGGCGCGGGCCAATATGCTCCAGGCCGCCTATCAAGCTGGTATAGCCTTTACGCGTAGCTACGTGGGGTACGTGCACGGAATCGCCCACAGCTTGGGCGGCCGCTATGGCATACCGCACGGCCTTGCAAACGCCGTAATCCTTCCGCATATGTTGCGCGCATACGGCCCGGTCGCAGAGCCCAAGCTTGCCGAGCTGGCGTGCGATGCAAGCATTGCCCCTGCAAAAGCAGATGACCACACGGCGGCGCAGGCATTTATCACGTGGATTGACAACATGAATGCGCGCTTGGGAATCCCGCGATATCTCGAGGGCATAAACGCTGCCGACGTACCGCCGATGGCAGCGCATGCAGCGGCAGAATCCAATCCGCTGTATCCTGTACCTAGGCTGATGGGCGCCGAGCAGCTCGCGAGCATGTATCGCGTGATTGCGGGCGGCCATTTTGCCGATGAGCCCGCAGTGCGCGCAGGCGAGGGACAACGTCGAAGCACAGAGCGACCCTCGCGAGTTGCCCGCACCGCCGAACGAAAGGTTGCCGCATGGTCGAGCAAGAAATAGCCGCGATCGTCGAGGAACAGCGTCGCTACTTCAAGACGCACGCTACGTTTGATGTCTCCGCACGCAAGGCAGCCTTGCGCGCGTTGTTGGAGAGCGTGCGAGCGCATGAGGATGACATCGCCGCTGCACTCCACGCCGACTTGGGCAAAACCCATAGCGAAGCCTATATGTGCGAGATCGGCACGTCGCTTGCCGAGATTCGTCATCAGATCGCCCATGTTGCGTCGTGGAGCCGCTTGCGCCTGCGTCCCTGCAACCTCGCGAACGCCGTGAGCGTGTGCAAGGTCCAGCCCATGCCCTATGGCGTGACGCTTGTTATGGCACCGTGGAACTACCCGTTTTTGCTTACGCTCGAGCCGCTGGCAGGTGCCCTTGCCGCGGGCAATACCGTGGTCCTCAAGCCGAGCGCCTACGCGCCGGCCTCGAGCACCGTTTTGCGCCAGATTTGCGAGGAGGCGTTTGACCCGCGCCTGGTGCGCATAGTCGAGGGCGGTCGTGCCGAGAATACAGCCCTGCTGGAGCAGCGTTGGGACAAGATTTTCTTTACCGGAAGCGTAAATGTGGGCAAGCTTGTGATGAAGCAGGCGAGTCGCAATCTCACGCCGGTGACGCTGGAGCTGGGCGGCAAAAGCCCCTGCATCGTGGACGCCTCGGCAAACATCAAAGTGGCGGCGCGTCGTATCGCTTTTGGCAAGTGGCTCAATGTGGGTCAGACCTGTGTGGCCCCCGATTATCTGCTGGTGGACGAGCGCGTGCACGACGAGTTGCTCGAGGCCCTCAAGGGTTGCGCTCGCTCCATGTATGGCGAGGACGCGCTGAGTAACCCCGCCTACGGCAAGATGATCAACGCCAAGCACTTCGATCGCGTGCGCGGGCTTATCGACTCTGCCAAGGTTGTGCTGGGCGGCCGCGCGGACGAGGCGTCGCTTAAGATCGAGCCAACGATTCTCGATGGTGTGGATCCAAGCGTTGACGCCGTGATGCAGGAAGAGATTTTTGGTCCCGTATTGCCGGCCATCACTTATAAAAGTTTGGACGAAGTCGAGCGTTTTATTATGGACCGCCCCACGCCGCTTGCGCTGTATATCTTTAGCGAGGACCGTGCAGTACAGCAGCGCTTTACCCGCTATGTGCCCTTTGGCGGCGGCTGCGTGAACGATTGCATCATGCACCTTGCCACAAGCCATATGGGCTTTGGCGGCATGGGAGCGAGCGGTATGGGCCAGTACCATGGCCGCGAGAGCTTTGACACTTTTAGCCACAAGAAGAGCATCGTGTCTAAAGCGACGTTTTTTGATGTCCCCTTCCGTTACGCACCCTATGCGGGCTGGAAGGATACGTTCGTTCGATTCTTCGTGCACTAATGACAAAAATCCGCAGGTTTATTTTGTCATTTTTTTAGGGTTGACACGTAAAAGCTGACGCGCTGTTCATGGGCGCGTCAGCTTTTTTAATGAGGGGCGTATGGACCTGGAAATCGAGAGCCTGGCTAGATGACGATGCCTTCGCAGTGGTCGCACTCGTGCTGGATGATTTGTGCCACAAAGCCCGAGAAGCTGCGTGTATGCTCGTGCCAGGAATCGTCTCGGTAGGTTACGCGGATGCTGCGGTAGCGCGTGCAGGGGCGTGCGCCTTCGAGCGAGAGGCAGGCTTCCTCGGTCTGATACTCGTCGTGCTGCTCGATAATGCGGGGGTTGAACATTACAAGTGTGCGAGAGCCCTCGGCTACGGCGATCACGCATTTGCGCTTGCCGATCATGTTTGCGGCAAGCCCCACGCATTCATGGGAATGGGCGGCAAGCGTGTCTGCCAGGTCGCGCCCGATGGCGATATCTTCTGGCGTGGCCGGCACGCTGGGCATGCGCAGCATGATGGGCGAGGTGACAATGTTGCAAACCATGGTTTCCCCTTGTGGATTGATCGCGGGTAACTGGGTGTGAGTGTAGCCCATTGAGTCGCGGCGCGGGAGGTTCGTGTGCGGACGGGCGGATACAATGAGAGACAAGTAGGGTTTTGAGCTGAGGGACGGGCTTGCGATGATTCGCGTGAACACGGTACAGTCGAGACGGGGCATAATGTGCGTTTTTGTAGCCGCTCTGACTGTGATGCTCGCTGCCTGCTCGAATGCGACGACAGCGCCATCCGCCACGGAAGGCAGCGATGTTCGGTATGACGTCGAGCACGTGCAAAAATCCTTGGAGGCATTGGATGCGCAGCACCCGCAGAAATCGGTCGCCACGCAGGTCGATGCCGATGCTACCGCCGAGAGTGTGGCCGAGCTCCTGCCGTATATTGGCCTGCCCGAGTCGCTTATCGATAAGACATGGCTTGGCGTTCCGGACCGAGTGGGCGAGGTTATTGACGGCGGTAAGTTCAAGGACGGCACGCCATATTACTGGAATGCGCAAAACGGCAGTGGTGACCTGCTATTTGATGCCATTGTTGTTGATGGTGTCGTGGTGAACGTGAGCAAATACAACTTGGCCAAGAATTACTGGTGCGATGCGGCTGGCACGATGCGCGTGCTGCCCGACCGCACGGCCTCGGGTGCGCGGGTTGATAGCGGGAGTACGCAGTTTGTTCCTTACGAAGATCCTTCCGATTACGATTCTCCCGATGAGTATGCCGATGCTGGCGAGGAGGAGTTTGCCGCCCACGGCAGCTCGAACCCCTGGCAGGATGCGTTTGATTATTGGGAGAGCTGCATGGGGTAGGGGTGGCGGTCCCTTCTTGCCAATGGGCTCAAAGCCTTGTCCGTCCAATCTGATATCCTGGGCCCAGCAGATACCTCGAGATTGGTCTTTTCATGATTGGGCAAACAGCGAATTATCCTGAGCGGCACTTTGCTCAGACGGCTGAGGAACCGCGGCTTATCGCCAATTCAAAAGCTGCGGGTGGAACTCTTTTGGGGGAGATTAAACATCGCTTAGCAGATTGCGCAGCCTTTGATTTTTGCGTTGCGTTTGTCGCTGATGGTGGGCTGCAGGTTCTTGTTGATTCCTTTAACGAGTTGAAAAAGCGCGGAGTGCGGGGGCGATTGCTGACCTCAACATACCTGAGCTTTAATTCTCCGGACGCGTTCAGAAAACTGCTTGAATATGACAATATCGAGGTGCGTGTTTTCCAGGGAAACCTGCACGCTAAGGGCTATGTATTTGACGAAGGTAATACGAGCACTGTGATTGTTGGAAGTTCCAACATGACGCAGATGGCACTGACATGTAACAGGGAATGGAACGTTCTATACCACACATTCGGTGAAAGCGCCCTCCTTAACGACTTGAAGAGTGAATTCGAGAGACTGTGGAATGATCGAAGCACCGTAAGGCTTTCCTCGGAGTGGATTTGCGAATACGAGCGCGCGAGAAAGGAAAGCCCGTCTGTCTCCGTGCGGCGCGAAACTTATACGGGTGAAGCAACCGCAGCTGTTTCCAAAGATGAGATCAAGCCAAATAAGATGCAGAAATTAGCATTGGAGGCGTTGGCGACGATTCATAGAAGGAACGAGCCTCGTGCTCTGCTGGTTTCTGCAACGGGTACGGGAAAGACATATCTTTCCGCCTTTGACATTCTCGAAAAAAGCCCCAGGCGAATACTCTTCCTCGCCCATAGGCAGCGCATCCTCGATGCTTCGCTCAAGAGCTATAGAAAGCTGCTGGGAGATCAATACACGTTTGCCTCCTATCGTCCTGGTATGAATCTGACCAACACGAGTTGCCTCTTCGCGATGTGTTCGAGCGTGGCGCCGCACCTCGACGAGTTTTCGCCAAATGACTTTGACTACATCGTTATCGACGAGGCTCATCGCACGGGTGCTGCCAGCTATCAGAAGATCATGGGCTTCTTTAAGCCTGAGTTTTATCTTGGTATGACGGCGACTCCGGATCGAACCGATGGCTACGACGTGTTTGAACTGTTCAATCACGTCATCGCATTTCAGATCACGCTTCAGGATGCGCTCGAGAACGATATGCTCGCGCCGTTCCATTACTTCGGTATCTCCGATATCGAACTGGACGATGAGTCCGTAGACGATCCCGCCCTGTTTAACAGGCTGACTTCGGACGAGCGCGTGAGGCATATCGTTTCAAAAATCGAAGAGTATTCGGTTTCTAAATCGAATCGCAAGGGATTGATTTTTTGCAATCGAAATAGAGAAGCGGCTGAACTTTCGACCAAGTTCAATGAGCTTGGCTATAAAACCTTTGCAATTAGCGGTGCCGATTCCGATGAAGTGCGAAATGCCGCCATTGTCCGTCTGGAATCGGGTGAGCTTGAGTACATTTTCTCGGTCGACATTATGAACGAGGGGGTTGATATTCCGTCTCTCAATCAGATCATCATGCTAAGAAGAACGGATTCCGAGATCGTCTTCGTTCAACAATTGGGACGCGGCTTGCGAAAATGCGACGGCAAGGAATATACGCTGGTACTTGACTTCATTGGCAATTATCAGAGTAACTATTTGGTTCCTGTCGCCTTGACGGGAGACAAGACCTATAACAAAGATCGACTGCGTCGTCTGGTGCAGGAAGGCGATTCGGCCATTCCAGGCTGTTCAACGGTTGCCTTCGATCGTGTGGCGGAATCGCGCATCTATCGTGCGATCGATGGCGGGGACTTCACCGCAAATCGCTTTTTGAAGAACGAGTATGCCGATTTGCGTCGTAAGCTTGGACACATTCCATCGCTACAAGAATTTGACCGCAACGGTTCGATTGACCCGCTGCTCATCTTCAAGAAATATGGTTCGTATCACGCATTTTTGGAAAAGGTGGACTCGGAGTACACGACGCGTTTCCGTGCTGGCCAGTGTGCCGCTCTCAAATATGTGTCGCAGAAACTGGCAAACGGAAAACGCTCCACTGAGTTACTGATGCTCAAAGACATGATAGTTGATCAAAATGCACGTCAGTTGACGCTCGATCGTGCTTGTACGTTGACACGCTCGACGCGCCAAACGGTCGAATCGGCAACTGCGGTCCTATATGGCTCGTTCAGCTCGCCGAAAGATTTCGTTTCGATGGTTATTGAAGAAAACGGCGAGCGAAGGCTTACACGTCAGTTTACTGAAATGCTCGGAGATACAGAGTTTAGACGCCAGATTCTTGAAGCGATCGACTTCGGGCTTAAACGTAACCGGGAACGTTACGTGGATCTCTATGAAAATACGAATTTCGTGCTGAATGAGAAATATACCTATGAGGAGATCTGTAGGCTATTCAACTGGGAAAAGAATCAGACGCCGCAGAATTTGGGCGGCTATTTCTACGATAGACGAACCAATACCTATCCGGTCTTCATCAACTACGACAAGCCTTCTGATATCAGTGAATCTATTCAATATGAAGATAAATTGCTGACGGATGCGCGCTTGAGAGCGATTTCAAAAGGCCATCGATCAATGAATTCCCCTGAGATCAAGCGCTTGCAAGAGTGGCCTGGTAACGGTATGAAAACGTATCTGTTCATGCGTAAGAACAAGAACGATAAAGGTGGTAAGGAGTTCTATTTCTTGGGCGAGATGGCTCCCACGGGTGAGTTTGCTTCTGTAACTACCAAGGGCGGAGATCCGGCAGTTGAGATTATGTATCAGCTTAAGAACCCCATTCGCCAGGATATTTATGAGTTCATGTTGAGTGATTTGAGCGAAAACTAGAGTTGGGAGAAGGCTGATCGTTGGGACCAGTTTTTATCAACGCTATGCATCGATCTTCTTTTCGAGCTCTTTGACCACCTTGATGTCGGCCGGTAGCCAGTCGACAGCCCAAAGGTTATCGGTTTCAAGCCATTTCATGTCCTCATGAGCATGCTCGACAAACTTGCCGGAGATAATGCTGGCGAGATAACACTGCATCGAGAGGTGGAATGTTTCGTAGTCATGCTCGACGGTGCAAAGATACTCGAGGTTGCCGATGGTGACCTCGAGTTCTTCTTCAATTTCGCGAACGATGGCCTGATCGCCGGTCTCGCCCGGCTCCAGTTTGCCACCAGGAAACTCCCATCCATCTTTGAACTCACCGTAACCGCGCTGGCAGCTGAGGATCTTGCCATCCTTTTGGATGATTGCCGCTGCTACATTGATGGTTTTCATAATAACCCGCTCCGTCTCGAGACTTTGACGCAGCTTAGTATACGCGTCGTACGCCGTGCTGGGGCGGTATGGAATGGAATGATTACGACTACGACTATTGGTCCATTCAATCCATGTCCGCACGAGGCGGTACCTTCTAATCAACAAAAAGCCCGAAGGCGCGGGCGGGCGAGAGGCCTGCACGCGGCGCCGCGGGAGGTTGGAAGGGGTAACCATGTACGAGCCGTCACGTCAGATTTCTTCGTTCTACATCGCCGGGTTCCAGTACTGGGACGGAGCCCTGGTGCTTTCTGAGCTCAAGGTGGGCGAGCGTCTGCGTCTGGTGCCGGAGTTCGACAATCCGCATGATTCGTCTGCCATGGCAATTTATCGCGGCAAAACCAAGATGGGCTTTGTTCCCGGATCGGAAAACGAGCTCCTCGCCCTCATGTTCTTCTATGGCCACTCCGATGGCTTTGAGCTGCGCGTCTTGCAGGTTTCTCCCGATCAAAAGCCATGGGAGCAGGTGCGCGTTGGCCTGTATGTAACCGATGCTCGCTAGATGAGCGCCGCAGAGCAAACCTCAGCTTGCTCTATCATGTCTATCATGCATAGACAGGGGATTCACCGGGTTCCGGCTCTGCCCATAGGGTGGGGTCGGGGCCGCGGCTTTTATATGCGACGGCAGGGCGGAGGAGACGCACCATGATGTGGTTCACGGCAGATACGCACTTTGGGCACTCGAATATTATCGAGCTCACGCATCGTCCGTTCTCGTCGGTCCAAGAGATGGATCGTCGCCTTATTGCGAATATCAACGACCGTGTGAGCGCGCGCGATTCCCTCTACATCCTGGGCGACTTCTCGTTTCGCACGACGGTCGAAGAGGCATACGCTATCCGCAAAAAGATCGTTTGCCAGCATGTGCATCTCATTCACGGTAATCACGACAAGCACTGGATTGATAGCCCCTTCCCAGACGCCTTTGAATCCGAGCAAGACTATCTGGAGATCAAACCAGGGTTTGCCAAGGGCGTCCGCCTGGACCTGTTCCATTACCCCATGTTGAGCTGGAACGGCAAATGGCGCGGGGCCATTCACCTTCATGGGCACATTCATACCGAGGGGCCCGATTATAACGAGCGCAATCGCGAGCGCGGCATTTTGCGCTACGACGTGGGTGTTGATGCCAACGAGTATTGCCCTGTGAGCCGCGATGATATCCTGGCCTTCTTTGATGGTGTTGAGCCAAAGCCGGCGCAGCTGGCATAGTGCAGTGACGGGGCCAGTGCGGCTGGGTTAACGTAGCGCGACTGGTGTGTTGGCGCTGACACGGCGCGGCGTCCGACGAGCTCAAGTGGAGTTGCTGGCGGTTCCTTCGGCAGCGTCATCCTGTGGCGGTAAAACATGCATTTTGAAATGAGTGGCGGCTATTGAAACGTTTTGAGGGCGTTTAGGACCCGGAACGTGCGATTTTCCGCCACTCGTTGAATTTGGGCTCGGAAATGCGCGATTTTCCGTCACCGGTTGCATCCATCGCGACCGCGCCCGACGTCGCCGCAGCGGGCACGATCACGATTGGCGCCACGAGGACTTCGATGCCACATGGGTCCGATACTACGGTAATGTTGCCGCCTCCATTTGGGTCATCGTGCGCGGCTGTGTCCCTTTGGGGCGGTATGCTGTCTTATCAAAGCAAGCCAGCGAAGGGGAGCTCCATGAACGAGATCAAGTGCCCGCACTGCGGCCAGATGTTTAAGATCGACGAGTCGAGCTATGCCGATATCGTCAGTCAGGTACGTACTGCGGAGTTTGCGCACGATGTTGCCGAGCGCGAAGCCGCGGCCAGGCGCGAGACCGAAAGCGCCGTGGCGCTTGCGCGCGCCGAGGCGGACAAGCGCCTGCAAGAAGCCCTGGCCGCCCACAATACCGAGATGGCCGATCTACGAGTTGAGACGAGCTCTCTCGTGCAGAAAGCTCAAAGCGAGTCCGAAGCGCGCATTGCTGAGCTTGAGGCCAAGCTCGCCGCCGCCGCGGAATCCCAAAAGGCCGCTCGGAACGAAGCTGCGGCCGAGGCTCGCGCCGATGCGCAAAAGACAGCTGCTGAGTTGCAGCGCGAGGTGGATCGCCTGCGTGCGGAGGCTGCTCGACAGGCAGATGCGGTCAAGCTGGCGCGGGCCAGTGCCGCGGCCGCTGCCAAAGACGAGCTTGCCACGCGCGATGCTCAGATTGCCCAGCTCCAGGCTCGTCTAGATGCTGCCGATTCGGCACGCAATCTTGCCATCCAAAAGGCCCAATCCGATGCTGAGCGCGAGATCGATGCGTTGCGTTCGCAGATTCGCGAGCAAAAGAGCGAGGCGGCTGCCCAGCTCGCACGGGCAGTTTCCCAGGCCGAGCGCGAGCGCGATGAGGCTCGTGCCAAACTCGCCAGCGAACTTGCGGTGCGCGATTCGCGCGAGCAGCAACTTGCGGCGGCGCACGAGCTCGAGCTCGCTCAGGCCAAGAAGACCACCGAAGAGCTCATTCGCTACAAGGACCAAGAAATCGAGCGCTTGCGCGACATGAAGGCACGCCTTTCCACCAAGATGGTGGGCGAGAGCTTGGAGCAACATTGCGAGACGGAGTTCAACCGCTTGCGCATGACGGCGTTTCCCAATGCGTACTTCGAGAAGGATAACGATGCCTCCGAGGGCACTAAGGGCGACTTTATCTTCCGCGAGTGCGACGAGATGGGCAACGAGATTGTCTCCATCATGTTCGAGATGAAAAACGAGAACGATACTACGGCGAGCAAGCATAAGAACGAGGACTTCTTTAAGAAGCTCGATCATGACCGCAAGCAGAAAAACTGCGAGTATGCCGTGCTCTGCACGCTGCTCGAGCCGGATAGCGACCTGTACAACACGGGCATCGTCGATGTGAGCTATCGCTACGAAAAGATGTATGTCATCCGTCCGCAGTTCTTCATTCCGCTCATCACGCTGCTGCGCAATGCCGCCTTGAACTCGCTTTCCTACAAGCAGGAACTCGCTGTGGTGCGTCAGCAAAATATCGACGTCACCAACTTCGAGGCTAAGATGGAGGAGTTCAAGACCGGCTTTGCGCGCAATTACGACATTGCAAGCCGAAAGTTCCAAACGGCGATCGAAGAGATTGATAAGACCATCACGCACCTGCAAAAGACCAAGGATGCGCTGCTCTCGTCTGAGAATAACTTGCGACTGGCGAACAACAAGGCGGAAGGTCTGACTATCAAGCGCCTCACGCGCGGCAACCCTACGATGAAGGCCGCCTTTGAAGAGGCTGATGCTAGGCGCGAGGACACCGGGAAGTAGATACGCCCATTCAGATTCTCTCGGGCCACCAAGCAGAGGCGCCAGCATATTTTGCTGGCGCCTTTTGATGTATTTAGGTAACAGATACATGAACATTGCGTTACCGCTGGTGTCTTCGATACAAACGAGAAATATAGTCTGGCGCCTAAGATTTCAATGTTTCTCGTTCATGTCGGTGCCGATTACGCACTTCTTTACGGACTCATGTAGTATTTTCCCTGCTCAGGGCTGGTCTGGCAAATTTGTCGTAAGGGGAAATGAATGGGAAAGAGCGATGACCCCTCTGTTGTGTATGGGATAAATAAATCCATTTGCTAGACAAGCGCAACGAGGAGCAAATGTTGCTATTCTGCTCTTTTTTCAGTTGCATTCAGTTTGAATTAATACCAATTTACCAGCTAATATTTTGAGTTGGTTTCAAGTTTTAAGCGGCCGTAAATCCTCGTTATTAAATTTGAACCCCCATATTGAATCAAAGTGAAACGGGCTATTAATTTAACTGCTTACAATTTGAAATTTAACCGAAACATGCGGCTTGCATCATTTCGTGCCAATAGACGCGGCGATTAATCGAAATGAGGGAAAAGCGATGTTCGATATGGTGTTAAAGGGCGGATGCGTGGTATCCCCCTCGGGTCGTTGTAAGACCGATGTCGCTGTGCAAGACGGAAAGATTGCCGCCTTGGGCGATGCGGAGAGTTTGGGTCCTGCCGCCAAAGTGCTAGACGTTGAAGGCAAGTATTTGCTCCCCGGCTTAATCGATCCCCACGTTCATATCGCGGCACCGTTCATGGGTTGTACGGGCCCGCTCGATTTTTACTCGGCAAGCAAATGTGCGGCTTTGGGTGGTGTTACAAGCATCATCGATTTCACCAACACCATGCCCGGCGATTCGGTTATCGAGCGCATTCACGCTCGAAAAGCCGATATGGAGTGCGCCGCCGTCGACTATGGCTGCCACTCAAAAATCGTTCAGGCGACGCCCGAGATCTTGGACGAAATTCCTGGCATGGTCGAAGAGGGTTGCCCCACGATCAAGATGTTCACCACATATCGTCGTGCGGGTGTCATGATTGAGGACGACGACATTATCAAGGTGATGGCCGAATGCGCTAAATGGGGAGCTCGCCCCGGCGTTCACGCCGAAGAGAACACGATTTCCGAATACAACGATGATAAATTCGACCAGGCAGGTACGACGGATTGGAAATACCACTATCTGTCTAAACCGCCACTGGTCGAGGCCCTGGCCACACGCAAGATGATCGATTTTGCCCAGCAAGCTGGAAGCGGCCTGTACATCTACCACCTCACCTCGCGTGCTGCATTGGCGGAACTCGAGGTCGCCCTCGAGCGCGGACAGAATGTTCTTGCCGAGACCTGCGTTCACTACCTGGAGCTCGATAAGCACACGATGGATGATTTCGAGACGGGCTATCGCTTTATCTGTTCGCCTCCGCTACGCGATTGCGAGGACGAGGACGCTTTGTGGAAAGCTCTCTCTGCTGGCGAACTTAAAGTCGTCAGCTCGGATAACTGTCTGTATGACGACCGAGAGAAGCTCAGCGGTCTTGAGCGAGACGCGGCGGGAAACCCGATTCACGATTACAAACGCGTCGCGAACGGCGTTTCGGGTTTGGAGGAGCGTCTGCCGCTGCTCTTGACCGATGGCGTGGCCGCCGGTCGCTTAACGCTTGAGAAGGTTGTCGAGATCACCTCGACCAATCCCGCGAAAATATTTGGAATCTATCCCAAGAAAGGTTTGATTCAGCCGGGTGCCGACGCGGATATCGCTGTCGTGGACCTCAATCGAGAATGGGTGCTGGGGGCAAAGATGCTTCACTACGGCATCGATAGCTCGGTGTATGAGGGCAAGCGCGTGCGCGGTCGCGCGGTTATGACCTTGCGCCGTGGCGAGGTTATCGCCCGTGAGGGCGCATTTTGCGCCGAGCCCGCGAGCGGCGAGTTCCTGTATCGAAGGCTGGTGTAAGACCTATGCGCCTGCTTGTTATCAACCCAAACAGTTCACATCAGATGACCCAGGATATCAAAGATGCCGTCATGCAAGCCCCGGGGCCGGATGTTGAGGTCGACGTGGTGAGCATGCCTGATTCTCCCGAGGTCCTTGAAAGCTACCGGGATTACACCAAAGCTGCAGCCAGCATGATTGCTTTTATCGAGAGCGGAAAAGCCGACGGTTACAATGGCGTGCTCATCGCCTGCTTCGGCGATCCGGGTTTGGCTGCCTGCAAGGAGCTGCTCGATGTGCCGTGCATCGGTATCGCCGAAGCTGCAATGTCACGCGCGCTGCTGCTGGGGGGCCGTTTCTCGATTCTCGCGGCAAGCTCCAAGGCGGCGCCGATGATGGATCGCCTGGTAGATGAGTACGGAATGAGCGCTCGAAGTGCAGGAACTGTCTCGTTGCGTGCCCCAATCAAGAGTTTTCTTGGCCAGCCTGCAGCGCTTACAGGCTTTGTTGATCAGGCACTCACACATGGGGGTTTGACATGTGATGTTCTGATTTTCGGATGTGCGGGAATGACCGAGCTCGACGCGGGAGAGCTAGAGCGCAAGCACGGAATCGCAATCATCGACCCCATCGTTTGCGGGCTATCTACGCTTATATCCCTTGTTGTCGATGGCGCACGGGTGTCGCGTGCGGGCCTGTATGCCACGCAACCCGGATAAAAATTCTGCAGGTGCACCTGCTTGTGATATGGCGTCAAGCCGTGTAGGAAAACATGTTGGGAGCCGCGTGCTCCGTCTATGAAGGGGAGGACAACACCATGACTGAGAAGAAGAGCGTTTGGAAGCTTGAAGAGGGAGAAGTCCGCAAGCCCGCTTTGGCGCATTTCGTTATGATGGCCCTGTTTGCCGGCGTCGGCGTGGTTGTCGGTACTTTTGGCAGCTTGGCGATTTCGCTGGGTCCTGTATCGGCATTTTGGCCCGGACAGGCTATTCAGAGCGTCGGCACCATCTGGTATGGCGGATGGGGCATGATTGCCGGCATCGTGTTCCCGATGATTTCCAACTCTATCTCCGGTGCGGTCGCATTGCCTATTTCCATCTGCTATATCCCTGGCAATCTTGCGCAAGCGGCAATCGGTGCGTGGGCGTTTAGAAAGTTCGACTGCGACCCTCGACTCAAGAGCGCAAAGGACTGGATCGTCTTCCTGCTTTTTGGCACCGTTCTTGCCAATGCTATCGGTGCGGCTGAGGGAAACCTTGTGCTCTATCTTTTTGGCATGATTACCGCCGAGGCTATCCCCCTGAGTTTCTTTGGATGGTTTTTGGGCAATACGGTTGCTTCCGCCATTCTCGGTGTCATCATGCTCAAGTTCTTGAGCCCGCTTGTCATGAAGACCCGTACATTCTGCAAGGGCATTTGGGCTTAGGCGAGGGCTGCTTGCCGCCGGCATTTCTCTAACGCTTTAACCATGTGACGCCTGCTGCCAAACTCGGGCTTCAGGCGCCCCGTTTAATCGAGGTGCACCATGTCCTCTGCAACGATTTCCGCACCATGTGCGGCCCCTATTTCCGCTCCCGTCGTGCGTCCGCCGCGCAAGATGATGAAAACGGTTATGGGATTTGTGCCTGCTGAGTCTCCCATCTACTCTTTTCATCCGGCAACGCGTCTGTGCATCTATCTGTTCATGAGCTTTCTGCCGCTTCTGTTTCAGACTCCGGAACTCGAGATTGCACTTGTGGGTGTCTCGATAGCGATGTACGTCGGCAGCGGCGTTCCAGCGCGTAATCTAAAAATGTATGCTCCGATGATGGTTCTGGTCTTTTGCTTCATTGGTCTCTCATATACATTTTTTCCAACGGAGGCGATGGGCGATATTCCTATTGCCGTTGGCCCGCTTATGGTCTATCGAGGTTCGCTTTTACGCGGATTTCTGGTTTACACGCGCGTTGTCGCCTTGCTATTCGCAACGATCGTCTACTTTTCCACCAATCGTGAGCGCGACATCCTTGTTGCGTTGCGCACCCTCCATGTCCCCTTTGTCGTAAGTTATTTCATCGGTCTGGTTTTGAGGAGCGCCGGCACGTTTTTGGATGACTACCACGTGGTCAAGGAAGCCGAGAAGGCACGCGGTCTTGATATGTCGACAGCTCCTTTGATGACGAAAATTACGCATTTTCCCATGTATATGGTGCCGCTGTTTACTCTCGCCATTCGTCGCTCCGATGACATCTCGGTGGGTTTGTACGCAAAGGGGACGGTTCTGTTTGAAAAGGACAAGAGCACGAAGCGTCCCGACTATATGCGCACGCTGTATTCCGCGGGCGTTAAGGATTACGTGCTCGTCGGCCTTTTGATCCTTGCATTCCTCGCGTGTGCTCTCGCATCGATGCACGGCGCCTTTACCCTGCCTTCATCGCTCTTTTGCTCTCTTGCGGGAGGTGCCCGATAATGAATGCAGTGGAAATCAACCACCTATGTTGGAAATACGATGGCGCTGACGAGTTTTTGTTCGATGACTTGAGCCTTACGATTCCCGAGGGTGTGTTTTGCGGCATTGTGGGCAGCAACGAATCGGGCAAGACGACGCTCGTCGAGTGCATGAAGGGTATCATTCCCAACTCTTTAATGGGCGTCTACAAGGGTGAGGTCAGGCTCTTCGGTAAGGCTGTTGCCGAAGACGGCGCCAATGGCATGGCAGACCTTGCCGGCATTGTCTTTTCTGATCCCGACTCACAGTTCACGACGATGAGCGTCGAAGAGGAGATCGCCTTTGGTCTCGAGAACCTTGGCGTGGGAATCGATGAAATTCGTCAGCGAATTGCATGGGTGAGCAGTCTTTGCCATCTTGAAGGCCTGCTTGACAAGCCGCCATTTGATTTGTCGGGCGGTCAAAAACAGCGCGTTGCCATCGCGGCGGTTCTTGCGACTAAACCACGTATGATCATTCTCGATGAGCCGACCAGCATGCTCGACCCCAAGAGTAAAGATGAGGTCTTCTCTATTCTCGAATCTATCAAGCGCGACCTCAAGATGACCGTTGTCGTGGTAGAGCACAATATCGAGAAAATCGCGGAGCTCTCCGATGAAATCGTGCTTATGGGCGATGGCAAGGTTCTGCGTCATGCGCCCGCCCGGGAGTTTTTCCAGGCGGTTGACTTGCTGGAGAAAAACGGTCTTAAGGTGCCCGAGACGGTTCGACTTGAATACGACTTGTATGCCCGCCTGGGAATCGACCGTGTGGCTCCGGTTAGATTCGATGAGGCGATTGCAGAGCTCAAATCGCTTATCGGCAATAAGAAACTGTGGGACGAGGCCGGCATTGCTTGCCCTGCCGCTGCTTTTGGGGAGGCCTAAAGAAGCCATGGACGAGAAAAAAATTGTCGAGATTCACAACCTGACGTTTGCTTATCCAGATGGCACCGTTGCGCTTGAAGACATCAATCTTGCGTTAGAAAAGGGCTCTATCACGGCTTTGATCGGGCAGAATGGTTGCGGCAAAACAACCCTGTCAAAACTTATGAACGGCATATTGAAGCCAACGAGCGGATCGATTGTTGTCGGCGGGCTCGATGTATCGGCCGGATGTTCCATCAAGGACTTGGTGCTCAATATCGGGTATGTTTTTCAAAACCCGGACCATCAGCTGTTCAACAGCTCGGTGTACGATGAGATCGCTTACGCGCCGCGCAACGTTGGCTTGGATGAGGATGAGGTCGATGCGCGCGTGCGCGAGGCTGCTGCTATTGCAGGTGTGCGTGAAGAGATTTTCGAGGAATCACCCATGCTCGTTGCCCGCGGTATCAGACAGCGCATCGCAATCGCTTCCATACTTTCATTGCGTCCCAAGCTCATCATCGTCGATGAACCGACGACGGGGCAGGATCATCGACAATCGCTCGAGATCATGGAGTTCCTTAAGAGGATGAACGAGAAGACGGGCAACACCATCTTGATCATCACGCACGAGATGGACATCGTGGCCCAGTATGCGAGCCGAATCATCGTGATGAAGAAGGGCGCAATCCTGATGAATGGAACGCCGGCTGAAGTCTTTAGTCAACCTGGGCGCTTAATGGAAGGTTGCGTAAAGCCGCCGCTCGTGACGCGCATCGCTCAGGAGCTCGATCCAAGTGGTGCCCATAGCGGCGTTGTGAACTTCGATGATCTGTGCCGGGAGCTGGTTGCATGACGAGCGTCGACATAGCCTCGCCTGCTCCGCTCCCCGCGAGTGAACGCCTGCCACTCCAAGGCTTTTTGGATCTCTCGACGGCCAGTGCAATACGCGCATTTCATGCGAGTTTTCCCGAGTACAAACCGACCCCGTTGGTCGCCCTTTCGAATATGGCCTCCGATCTTGGTATTTCAGGATTGTATATAAAGGACGAAAGCTATCGTTTCGGGCTTAACGCTTTCAAGGTTTTGGGTGGATCTTATGCGATAGCCCGATACCTTGCTCAGCGTTTTGACATCGACGAGCGCAACTTGTCGTTTGAGGTTTTGAGGAGTCCTGCGCTTCGCGATGCGATTTCAAAGCTCACGTTTGTGACCGCAACAGACGGCAATCACGGCCGCGGTGTCGCATGGACGGCGCATCGGTTGGGGGCAAAAAGCGTGGTCTATATGCCCAAAGGCTCTGCTGTGGAGCGATTGGAGAACATCCGTGCCGCCGGTGCCGAAGCGAGTATCACCATATACAACTACGACGATGCGGTGAGGTTCGCTGCTGAGCAGGCGGAGAAGAACGGATGGATTATGGTCCAGGACACTGCTTGGGAGGGATACGAAGATATTCCTCGCTGGATTATCCAGGGCTATTCGACTATGTCTCTCGAGGCATATGAGCAGCTTCCGCAACGTCCGACGCATATTTTTGTGCAGGCGGGCGTGGGCAGCCTCGCTACGAGCGTTACTGCCTTTTTTTCGGCTGCGTATCCAGAAAATGCGCCGGTTATCAGCGTAATCGAGCCCCGTCTTGCCGATTGCGTATTCCGTACCGCACAGGCGGACGACGGTGCACTGCATCCCGTTGGCGGAGACATGCCCACAATCATGGCGGGCCTTGCCTGCGGTGAGCCCTGTACAGTGGGCTGGCCCTATCTGCGCGCATATGCACGCCATTTTTGCAGCGTGCCCGATGAATTCGCCGCGCTCGGCATGCGTATGCTCGGCGCTCCCATGGAGGGAGACCCACGGGTTATTTCTGGAGAATCGGGTGCGGTGACGTTCGGGACACTCGCTGCCATTATGAGCGAGCCGTCGCTGAAGACGGTCCGCGCGCGTTTGGGGCTCGATGAATCGAGCGTTTGCCTGTGTTTCTCGACCGAAGGCGCAACCGATCGCGCCGGCTACCGAGACATCACATGGAAGGGCGCGTATCCCATGGAAGAGGTTGAGTGAATTATGCTAAGCGAAAAGCGCAAAGAGAAGGTCATCTCGAGCGTTCAAGGCCTCGTGCAACGTCGGAGCTATTCGGGCGAAGAGGGGAATGTCGTGGCTTTTCTCGAAAAAATTTTTAAGGATTCCGGGTTTGATGAGGTGCTGAAAGATCGATACGGAAACGTTGTCGGTGTTTTGCGCGGAAATCGACCGGGTCGCAAGATTCTTTTCGATGGCCATATGGATACCGTGCTCGTGCCCGATCCTTCCGTTTGGACATACGACCCCTTTGCGGCGCAGATCGTAGATGGGCGCATGTACGGTCGAGGAACATCCGATATGAAAGGTGCCCTTGGCGCCATGGCGTGCGCCGCCGGGTTCTTTGGCTCCGATACCCGCCGGGATTTTGCAGGCGAGATTTATGTTGCCGGTATCGTTCATGAAGAATGCTTTGAGGGCGTGGCCGCACGTGAGGTGGCGAAAAACGTCAAGCCCGATATCGTTGTGATCGGGGAGGCGTCCAATCTCGATGTGAAGATCGGGCAGCGTGGCCGTGCGGAGATTGTAGTCGAGACCTACGGGGTCTCGTGCCATTCCGCCAATCCGGAAAAGGGCACGAATGCGGTATATGCCATGAGCAAGCTCATTTCGGCCATTCGTGCAATTGTGCCGCCGGAGCAAAAGAAGCTCGGTAAGGGAATCCTCGAATTGACAGACATCATCTCGAGCCCCTATCCGGGAGCGTCAGTGGTTCCCGACCGCTGTCGCGTGACGTATGATCGGCGACTTTTAGTGGGCGAAACGCGGGAGGGTGTGCTCGATCCCATCAAGAAGGTTATCGAGAAAATCGAGGCGAGCGACCCGGAGGTTCGTGCGGACGTTCACTATGCCCATGGAGAGCAGAAGTGCTATACGGGGGAGGTCATTGAGTCCGATCGCTTTTTTCCGGGGTGGCTCTATAGCGAGGATGAACCGTTTGTCGCGGCGACCCTTGAGGAGCTTCGAGGGATGGGTTATGACCCGGCCGTGCGCGTGTACAACTTCTGCACGAATGGATCGAGCTATGCAGGCGAGTCCAACATCAAGACGATCGGCCTTGGGCCCAGCAAAGAAAACCTCGCCCACACCGTCGATGAATATGTTGAGATCGATCAGCTGATCGGTGCTGCAGATTGTTACATGGGCATCATGCGTGCACTTTGCAAATAGCTTCAGGCCATAACGTCGAAAGGTCCGAAAATGCGATCTCTATTGATTAAAAACGGAACCATCGTCGATGGTACGCCTGCTCCACGATACCGCGCCGATGTTCTTATCGAGGATGAGTGCATACGTGCGATCGAGGATTGCATTCCTGCGACAGACGACATGGAGGTCATCGATGCTGCCGGTCTTGTTGTCGCACCGGGATTTATCGATACACACAGCCATTCCGATTTGAAGGTGCTTGTCGAGCCAGAGGTTTTGCCAAAGGTGATGCAGGGCATCACGACGGAGATCTTGGGCCAAGACGGTGTCTCCATGGCTCCACTGCCCGTGCACTATATCGATTCTTGGCACAAAAACCTTGCGGGTCTTGATGGCGATAGCGATGACATCGATTGGACGTTTGGGACAACCGAGAGATACCTTTCGATGATTGAGCAGGCGGGACCCGGTCTAAACGAGGGATATCTGCTTCCTCATGGCAACGTGCGCATGGAGGCGATGGGACTAGAAGATCGTCCTGCCACGTCAGATGAGGTCGCGTGCATGAGAGAAATCGTCGATCGCGAGATGGATGCGGGGGCTTTCGGTCTCTCCACGGGCTTGATTTATATTCCGTGCGCTTACGGGTCGACTGAGGAGCTTATCGAGCTTTGTCGCGTTGCAGCGTCGCACAGAGGCGTTTTCGTGACGCACCAGCGCTCTGAAGCCGATGCGATTATCGATTCCATGCATGAAATCATGCGCATTGGACGTGAATCTGGCGTGCATGTTCACTTTTCGCATTTCAAGGTTTGCGGCAAGAAAAATTGGAAGTACGTGCCGCAGATGCTCGATATTCTCGATAAGGGCGAGGCAGAGGGCATTCCCGTGAGCTTTGATCAGTATCCCTATGTTGCCGGGTCAACCATGATGGGCGCGTGTTTGCCGCCGTGGGTGCACGACGGCGGTACCGATTGTGCACTGGGGCGTCTGGCACAGCCTGAATTGCGTTGCCGCATGGTGGAGGATATCAAGCGGGGGATACCGGGATGGGACAACTTTGTTGACTTTGCCGGTTTCGATAATATCTACTGCACAAGTGTCAAGACGGCAAAGAATGCAGACGCCGTCGGTCTCTCGCTTACCGAGCTTGCGCAAAAGCGCGGCACCGATCCATACAATGCTCTGTTCGATCTGCTCCTCGAAGAGGAAAACGCTGTAGGCATGGTTGATTTCTACGGGCTAGAAGATCATGTCAAGCTTTTTATGGCGCGACCGGAAATGAACGCTTGCACTGATGGTTTGCTGGGTGGTAAACCGCATCCGCGCGTTTACGGAGCGTTTCCTCGTATTTTGGGCAAGTATGTACGCGAAGAGGGCGTTATGACGCTGGAGGAGGGCGTTAATCGTCTGACCTTGCGCGCGGCGGAGCATTATGGAATCGAGCGGCGCGGTAGGCTGGCTGTTGGAAACTATGCCGATGTCACGATATTCAATCCTCAAACCATTATTGACAAAGGGACGTTTACCGATCCAGCTCAATATCCCGAGGGGATCGTGCACGTCTTGGTTAACGGCGTTGCCGCGGTTCGTGATGGTAAGCCGACTCATGAACGTGCGGGGATGGTTTTACGTCATAAAGGGTAACTAAGGTGAACGGCTGTTTTATCCGGGTGAATGACAGAATGCGACATAATAAACCTGTCGACTTTTTGACACACAACCGTTAGGGAAGCGCCGGTATATGCCGGCGTTTTTCTTGGCGCGCCGCAAGGTGAACGTCTGTTTTATACAGGTGAGTGGCGAAATATGACAAAATAAACCTGAGGACTTGTTGTCATATGGGGTCGAAAATCGGGACCTTAACGTTAGGTAATTGTTTCAAAATTGTTTCGTACTGCGGATGAAAAAGCTCCCAAAACAGCAATAAAAAATCCCTTTGAGCTGGGAAGATCCTGAAAAACGCTTTGGGCGACTACGGGCGGCGATAGGGGATTGAATAAATGCCAAATGTGCTGAAATACAAACCATTCATACCTACAAGTGCTATATGCAATGTAGCATTAAATGCCGTTTGCGGGCGTATTTCGACCGCTCGTGCGCGCCGAGTGGTCTAAAAGTACCGCCGAAGGCCGTTCGCAGAATGTTAACGGCATGCTTCTTTCTTTCACGCCTGCGTCAATTTCTAGCATTTCAATCATTGAACGCCATGGGAGTCGACACCTGTGTCCAACAAACGATCAATGATGGAAAGGAGACTGCTTGCATGGAAACAACCGCAACAGCTCCAACTGATCGCGCGCTTGCGATCAAAAAGAAGAAGGCGCTCGACGCAAGCTTCTTCAAGAAGGGCATCGCTATCGCGGCGCTCTCCAGCATTATGTACGCGCTGTACACTGCCTTCGTTACCGGCGGTCAGCTCTTTGGCGTCTGGGGCAATTGGTTTGGTGCGCTCGCGTCTACCAGCCTGGTCGTCGTTTTCATCCTGCCTACGATCGCCTCGGGCATCAACGATACCCTGAGCGCCATCTGGGCCACGCTCGTTACCCTCAAGCAGGGCAAGATCGCCGACCTGGGTCGCTGCATCGCCTCCAAGCCCGGTCGCATCGTGATCCTCGCTGCCTTCATCGGCGGCCCCATTGCCTCTGCTGCCTACGTTATCGCGCTTTCTCAGGCCGGCACCCTTGCCGTGCCCATCGCGGCTCTAAACCCCGCAATCGGCGCGATCCTCGCTCGTATCCTTTACAAGCAGCCGCTTGGCCCCCGTGTTATCACGGGTATCGTGATCTGCGTCATCGCAGGCGTCATGATCGGTAGCACCGGCCTCACCGGCGAGGCTGCACCGGGTATGGCACTTGGTCTGGGCCTGGCTCTTCTCGCCGCCCTGTGCTGGGGTATTGAAGGCTGCGTGGGCGGCTACGCTACCTGCATGATCGACTCGCAGATCGCCATCAATATCCGTCAGCTCGTCTCTGGCATCGGCAACCTCATCATCGTTTTGCCGATCCTCACCCTCGTGTGCGGTGGCACCCTTGCCCAGAGCTACACCTATGTTGCCCAGGCGCTCACCGACGGCTCCTCCGTCATCTTCTTCGCCGTCTCCGGCGCCGCTGCCTACCTCTCCTTTATGAGCTGGTACCGCGCCAACGCCATGTGCGGCACCGCCCTGGGTATGGCCATCAACGGCACCTACACCTTCACCGCGCCGCTTGCCACCTGGATCATCCTTGGCCTGATCATGGGCTTTGACGGCTACGCACTGGCTCCCATCGCCTGGGTCGCTGCCATCGTCAACCTTATCGGCATCTTCTTGATCGCCGTGAACCCGATGGACCTCCTGAAGAAGGACGGTGAGTAACGTGCTGCCTTTGAACTATGCCATGCTCAAGTACTTTACCTGCCATGACGAGGCTTGCGCCGACGACGTCATGGAGGCCCTTAAGGGCGAGTACTCCTCGTTTACCGCTTTTACCAAGCCCAAGATGCAGGAGGCCCTGATGACCGCCGAGAAGAACGGTCTGATCAGCGAGTCCCGCTTTGACCTGGACGGCGCGGGCGAGGTCCGTGTCTACTACAGCGCTGATCAAGAGCAGCGCGACACCATCAATTCCTACATCAAATAGGAAAGGAGCTACCCCATGCGCTATACCGGCGAAGAGGCCATCGGCCTCATTGAGACCCTCGGCATGGTTCCGGCTCTGGAAGCCGCCGACAAGATGCTCAAGGCGGGCGACTGCGAGCTCGTGAGCTACGAGAACGTCGGCTCCACGCTCGTCACCGTCATCGTCAAGGGCGATGTCGCTGCATGCGAGGCCGCTGTCAAGGCAGGCGTCGAGGCCGCATCGGCTATCGGCAAGGTCACGGCGCACAACGTCATGAAGCGCCCCGTTCCGCCTATTGGCGATGTTGTTTCCGTCCACGACGTGGATTTTTAGGAGGTCCTGATGTCTGAAAGCAAAGGCAACGCATTCGGTGCCATCGAGACCTTTGGCCTCGTGTGGGTGCTCGAAGCTGGCGACGCCATGTGCAAGGCCGGCGATGTGAACCTGATTGGTTACGAGAACACCGCCTCCGGCTACATCTCGATTCTTGTCGAGGGCGATGTCTCGGCCGTCGAGGCAGCCGTTCACGCGGGCGTCGAGGCCGTCGAGGCCCTGGGCGCCGAGGTCTACAGCTCGGTTGTCATCCCGCGCCCGCATCCCGATCTGAAGAAGATCACCGATCGCTACCGTCTTGAGAACCTGCTTCCCTACTAAGGAGGTGTGCCATGTCCCTTGTTGACACCGATCTTCGCTCCGTTCAGGAGGCGCGTATCCTTTTGGAGCACGCCGAGGAGTCGAGGGAAGTCCTCGAGGGTCTGCCCGGCACGCTTGTCGACGGATTTTTGGAGGCTCTGCGCGAGCGCTTGCTTCCGCATGCTGCCTCGTATGCTCAGCTTGCCGTAGACGAGAGCGACTACGGCAACGCTGAGGACGAACAGGTCCTCATCGAGTGGGTGCTCACTGAGCTTCTGGACGACGTGTACGCCCAGATGCCCACGCAGGAGCTCTACTCGCGCAGCACCACGCATTCCGTCGAGGTGGGCATCTCTAAGGGTACGGTCGTCTCGCTTTTGCCCGACTGGCTGTGCATCCCCACGATGCTTTCGCAGCTTGTGTGCGCCGTTGCATCCAAGAGCCCGATTATCTTCTCGGCCCGCCAGCGTACACGTGCCACCTGCAAGGCCGTTATCGAGGACGTGCGCCATGTTGCCGCCGAGTGCCACTATCCGCTCGACGCCCTCACGTATCTGGAGCTCTATGCCCCCGAGGGTGAAGAGTGGCTGGCGGCTCAGCCGGCCGTTCGCATGCTTATTGATTCGCGCGAGTGCGAGCACATCCACGTGGCCGATACCACGGGCAAGGATGTGTACTGCGCGTCGATTGGCAACAACCCGGTCTTTGTGGAGCAAACCGCCGATTTGGCCCTGTGCGCCGAGGAAGTTGTGTACGGCAAGTCGTTTTGCTACGGGATGCTGCCGGGTGCCGAGCAGTCGGTTGTGGTCGAGCAAGCTGTGGACGAGGCCTTTAAGACCGAGCTCAAGCACCGCGGCTGCTACTTCCTTTCCGATGAGGAGTGCCAGCGTCTTTACCGCGTGTGTTTTCGCGAGGACGGGCGCACCTACCGTGAGCTCATTGCTAAATCGGCGTGCGACCTGGCTCGTCGCGCAGACATCGCGGTGCCTGCCTCTACGCGCGTGCTCGTGGCCGAGAAGCCCTATGTCTCCGAGCGCAGTTTTTTCTCGCGCACTAAGTACGGCCCCGTGCTGTCTTACTACGTGGAGGAAAACTGGCGTGACGCCTGCGAGAAGTGCATCGAGCTGATCTTGAACAGCGGCTCGGGCAATGCGCTTTCGATCTTCTCGCGCGATGGCGAAGTCGTTCGTCAGTTTGTGCTCAAAAAGCCGGTGGGACGCATCCTCGTGAACGTGGGCACCGGCATGGGAGCCACCGGCTGCCATTCCACGTTGCCCAAGACCCTCACCGTTACCGGCTGGGAAAGCGCGACGACCTCGAATCTGGGTGTGACCTATCGCGACTTTATCCGCCGGCGCCAGGTTGGGTGCAGCCTCGAGTCTTCTGACCTCTCTCTTCTCGAGGATGCCGGTCTCAACCGGGTGCCGGATCGGAAGATCGTCGCACATATGACCGAACAGCAGCCTGCAACAGAAGTTGCCCCGCAGGACAGCACATGGTTTGCAAGCCTGCTTAAAAACATGACCGATTAGAAGAAAAGGAGTACTGATGGATATTCAAGAGTTTGCCAAGCAGCTGTCCGACGCCACCAAGGACATGAGCGAAGAGCAGCGTGCAAACGTCCGTGCGATGTTCAGCAAGGTTGCCGACCAGCTTGATCGTCCCATGAACAGCACCGTCGCCCACACCGAGTGCACCGAGGTGCCCAATGGACCTACCGAGCGTCATCTGCGCCTGAAGCAGAACTTCCTCAAGCAGGTTCCCTCCATCACCACCTATCGCGCTCGCGCCGTTACCGAGTTTACCCGCAAGAACCCGGGTATGCCCAAGATCGAGCTGCGTGCCAAGTGCTTCCGGTATTGCTGCGAGACCGCTCCGCTGGTTATCCAGGATGACGAGCTTATTGTCGGTAACCCCACGGGTGCTCCGCGCGCTGGCGCCTTCTCGCCCGATATCGCCTGGCGTTGGCTGCGCGACGAGCTCGATACCATCGGCACGCGTGCCCAGGACCCCTTCTACATTTCCGAAGAGGACAAGAAGTACATGCGTGAGGAGCTCTTCCCGTTTTGGGAGGGCAAGTCGCTCGACGAGGTCTGCGAGGATCAGTACCGCGAGTGCGGCGGCTGGGAGCTTTCCGGCGAGTCCTTTGTTTCCGACTGCTCCTATCACCAGGTAAACGGCGGCGGCGACTCCAACCCCGGCTATGACGTCATCTTGATGAAGAAGGGCATGCAGGACATCCAGGACGAGGCTCGCGAGTATCTCAAGCACCTCGACTATGCAAACCCCGATGACTTGGACAAGATCTACTTCTACAAGTCCGTTATCGACACCACCGAGGGCGTTATGATCTACGCCCGCCGTCTGTCCGACTTCGCTTGCCAGAAGGCCCAGGAGTGCAGCGATCCCAAGCGCCGCGCCGAGCTCCTGCAGATCTGCGAGAACCTTAAGAACGTGCCTGCCCACAAGCCGCGCACCTTCTGGGAGGCCGTGCAGTCCGTATGGGTTGTCGAGAGCCTGCTGCCGGTCGAGGAGAACCAGACCGGTATGTCCATCGGCCGTGTTGACCAGTATATGTATCCCTTCTACAAGGCCGACAAAGAGGCTGGCCGCCTGACCGACTACCAGGCCTTTGATATCGCCGGCTGCATGCTCATCAAGATGAGTGAGATGATGTGGGCTACCTCCGAGGACGCTTCCAAGTTCTTCGCCGGCTATCAGCCGTTCGTGAACATGACGCTCGGCGGCGTGATCCGCTCCGGCGCCGACGCCACCAACGACCTCACGTACCTGCTGATGGACGCCGTTCGTCACGTCAAGATCTATCAGCCTTCCCTGGCTTGCCGTATTCACAACAAGAGCCCCGAGAAGTACCTGCGCAAGATCGTCGACGTTGTTCGCTCCGGTATGGGCTTCCCCGCTTGCCACTTTGATGACACGCACATCAAGATGATGCTTGCCAAGGGCGTTTCTGTTGAGGACGCGCGCGACTACTGCATGATGGGTTGCGTCGAGCCGCAGAAGTCCGGCCGCCTGTATCAGTGGACCTCTACCTCCTACACCCAGTGGCCCATCGCCATCGAGCTCACGCTCAACCACGGCGTGCCCCTGTGGTATGGCAAGCAGGTTACCCCCGACCTGGGCGACCTCGACCAGTACCACACCTTTGAGGAGTTCGAGGCTGCGGTCAAGAGCACCATCTACTACATCACCAAGTGGACGAGCGTCATGACGGTGATCTCGCAGCGCGTGCATCGCGACATGGCTCCTAAGCCCCTCATGTCCATCATGTTCGAGGGCTGCATGGAGTCCGGCAAGGATGTCTCTGCCGGCGGCGCCATGTACAACTTCGGACCCGGCGTTGTGTGGAGCGGTCTTGCTACCTATGCCGACTCCATGGCCGCTATCAAGAAGCTCGTCTTTGACGACCACAAGTACACACTGTGCGAGCTCAACGAGGGCCTCAAGGCCGATTTTGAGGGCTATGAGAGGATGCGTCAGGACTGCCTGGACGCCCCCAAGTACGGTAATGACGACGACTATGCCGATCAGTTCGTGGCGGACATCGTCTACTTTACCGAGCATATCCACAGCCAGTTCAAGACCCTGTACTCGCGCCTGTCCCACGGCACGCTGTCCATCTCCAACAACACCCCGTTTGGACAGATGACCGGCGCTTCTGCCAACGGCCGTAAGGCTTGGACGCCACTGTCCGACGGCATCAGCCCCACCCAGGGTGCCGACCACAATGGTCCTACCGCCATCATCAAGTCGGTCTCCAAGATGAGCAACGACAGCATGAACATCGGCATGGTGCACAACTTCAAGCTCATGGCCGGCCTGCTGGATACCCCCGAGGGCGAAAACGGCCTGGTCACGCTTCTGCGCACAGCCTGCATGTATGGCAACGGCGAGATGCAGTTCAACTACCTGGATAACCAGACGCTGCTCGACGCCCAGGCTCACCCCGAGGAGCATCGCGACCTTGTGGTTCGCGTCGCCGGCTACAGTGCGTTCTTCGTCGAGCTGTGCAAGGACGTTCAGGACGAGATCATCAGCCGCACGATGCTGACCAAGCTCTAAACACGTAACCACTCAAGCCCAAATGGGCGCAACCCCAACGGAAAGGAGGACGCATATGAGCGAGCAGCTGGAAGAGAGCCTCGAGCGCCGCGCGCGCATCTTCAATACGCAGAAGTACAACATGTACGACGGCCCGGGCATTCGCTCCATCGCGTTCTTCAAGGGATGCCCTCTGCGCTGCAAGTGGTGCTCCAATCCCGAGAGTCAGCATCGTGGTTTTGAGGTCATGTTCAAGCAGACTGCTTGCGTGAACTGCGGGGCGTGCGTCGAGGCGTGCCCCGCAGGGGTTCACCAGCTCGTCAATGGCGAGCATGTGGTGGACCGCACCAAGCAGTGCCTGGGCTGCGGCGCCTGCGAGAAGGCCTGCCTGCAAAAGGCGCTTTCCATCATGGGCGAGGACCGCAAGATCTGCGACCTGGTTTCGTTCATGGACCAGGATGCGGACTTCTACCGCATGTCCGGCGGCGGCGTGACCCTGGGCGGCGGTGAGGTCTTGGCCCAGCCCGAGGCCGCCCGCGCCCTGCTTGCGGCCTGCAAGGACCGCGGCTACCACACGGCGATCGAGACATGCGGCTACACCAAGACCGAGACGATTCTTGATATCGCGCGCTACGTTGACTTGTTCTTGTTCGACATCAAACAGATGGACCCGGTCAAGCACAAGCAGTGGACCGGCGTGAACAACGAGCAGATTCTCGCCAACATCCGCGCCCTGCTGGAAAACGGCTTTAACGTGCGCGTGCGCATGCCGCTGCTTCACGGGGTGAACGACGACAAGGCCGAGATAGACGCCATGATCGAGTTCTTCACGCCGTATCGCTACCAGAAGAACTTCGACGGCGTGGACCTGCTCCCGTACCACAAGCTGGGCGTGGGCAAGTACGCACAGCTCGGTCGCGACTACGAGATCGAAGGCGACCCGTCGCTTTCCGAGGACGACCTAAACCGCATCGAGGGCTGGGTCTCCGAGGCGGACTTCAAGGTCAGCCTCGTTCGGCACTAGGGGTGGGGCATGGAGCATCTTCAGCGCATCATCCAAGAGTCGGTCGACGGTAAGGAAGTCGTGTTGGCGCACGTCATCGCGTCTCCCGCGCCGGATATCTATGACCGCATCGGCGTGCCGCATGGCCAATCCATCGGCATCCTCACGCTGTCGCCGGAGGAGACCTCCATTATCGCGGCCGATATCGCCGCGAAGGCGGCTCCGGTGAGCATCGGGTTTCTCGATCGCTTTACCGGTGCTGTGGTGATCTTGGGCGACGTGCAAAGCGTCGAGACGTCGATGCAGGAGGTCGTTCGCGTTCTCCATGACGGCCTGGGATTTCGCGCCCATGAGGTCACGAGGTCGTGATGGGAGATCGCCTTATGATCATCGGCTTGCCCGGATCGGGTAAGTCGACGATCTCCGATCTGGTGGAGGGGGAGTCCTCCGACCACCAGCATCGGGAAGATTGCTTGTATCGTTCGCGCAGCTTCGAGGTTCCGGGGAGCTATATCGAGAACCACTGGATGCACAGCATCGTGATCATGTTGTCGCAAAACCAGGCTTCTGGGGTGCTCCTTTTGATCGACGGGGCGAGCGGCGAGACGCTCTACTCGAGCGGTTTTGCCCGTGCGTTCAACGAGCCCTGCTTGGGCGTGCTTACCAAGTGCGACCTGCTGAGCGAAGAGGAACGCGAGCAAGGGTTGGCCAGGCTCGTGGATGCCGGCGTCGATAGGGCACTTTGCCTTTCGACAACAACCGGCGAGGGCGTGAACGAATTATTGGACTGGGTGCGAAACGTCGCACCCAACGAGTGACCGATAACCAGAAAGGAGGAGACACCTATGTTCTATGTAACCGAAAACGAGCTGCGCGGCGCGTACAACCGGGAACATTTTTCCAGCTATACGCTGCCCGAGGACGCCAAGCTCACCCCGAGTGCCCGTCAGTTCCTCATCGATTTTCACATCGACTTTAACGAGGGCTACGGGGCTGCTTGCGGCAATGCAGACACCTCTGTGCACGATCCTGCCGCCGCTGCGGCCCGCGCCGAGGATGCCCTGACATCGTTTTACGACGATATCGCCGTTTTGGGCGCCCGGCTGCGCATGCTGGGCCGCAACGCCCTGGGAATCGAGAACGATATCGCCCATGTGTGCGACACGTTGGGAACCCTGTGGCAAAACCACACTGACCTGGGCGGTCTCCTTTCCGAATGCGAAGCCGCAGGCGAGGCTTTGGAAGTGCCCGTGCTCCCGCCGCTTTCCGCGGCAGTGCACCCGCTCTATTACGAGATGGCGCTGCTCGAAGTCGAGCTCGCGCGCACGCAGCGCTTTTGGGCGCAGGCTGCAAGCGAGATGACGGCCGAGGGCCATGCCAGCGTAGACGCGTGGGCGCAAAGCGTGACTCGCTGCCGTGCGTGCCTGGCTACGTGTTTGGAAAAGGTCGCAGGGGAGGCGCGCCATGGTTGATTTCGAGGCCGCCAACGCTCGCCTTCAAGATCTGCTCGACCGTGTGGGCAGCCTGCGCCCGGTAAGCGCCGACGAGCCCTTGTATTGCGGTCTCGATGTGGGCACCGCATTTATCGTGCTCGCTGTGGTTGACGCGGCGGGTGAGCCTGTTGCCTGCGCATATCGCTTTGCCAGCGTGGTCAAGGACGGCATGGTCGTCGACTACATGGGTGCGGTCGATATCGCGCGCGAGCTCAAAGAAGAGCTCGAGCAACAGCTCGGGCGCGAGCTTGAGCCCTGTGCTGTGGCCCTTCCTCCGGGAACCGAGGGTCTCGACGGCGGCGTTGTCAAAAATGTCGCCGAGGGAGCGGGGCTCGATGTGGTTGCCGTCTTTGACGAGCCCACGGCCGCAAATCTGCTCATCGGTGCGCGCGATGGCGCCGTGGTGGATATCGGCGGTGGCACCACCGGCATCTCCGTCATCCAGAACGGCCGCGTGGTGGAGTGCATCGACGAGTCTACGGGCGGAACGCACTTCTCCCTTGTGCTGGCCGGTGCTCGCGGCATGAGCTTTGACGAAGCCGAGCTCTACAAGCGCGACCCTGCCCATCACCGTGAGATTTTCCCCGTCGTCAAGCCCACGATCGACAAGGTGTCAAGCATTATCGCCCGTGCCATCGATGGCTATGACGTACCGGAGATCGTCCTGGTGGGCGGCACGGCCGAGCTCACGGGCATCGAGGCTCCGGTTGAGAAGGCGCTGGGTATCCCGGTGCACAAGCCCAACCACCCCATGTTCGTGACGCCGCTGGGCATTGCCTTGGGATGCCAGGCCGCTGCCGCAGGTGACCTCGATGCTTGATATCAAGGTCATCAAGGCGCCTGCTCCCGGCACGATGGCGATCTTGCGCCAGCGCTCGGGCAATCGTTGGAGCGAGGGGTTCCTGCCGGCGGCCGTGGGCCTTGTGCAGGGAAAGCTCATCGACATGGTTGTTGCGAGCGACATTGCCGAGAAGACGGCGGGTGTCGAGGTCACGGATATTCGCGGGAGCTGCCCGCAAAACATGATTCTTCTGGCCATCGCCGGAGACACGGCGGAGGTCATGGAGTGCTTGGAACGCATCAAGGAAGGAGGGGACGGCGCCAATGCTCATCTGTAAGCTCATCGATTCCATTTGGGCGACCCGTAAGTACGAGGAGCTCGACGGCATGAAGTTGATGCGCGTCGAGGTCATCGACGGCCCGGAATCCGGGCGTCGCCTGGTGTGCGTCGATACCATCAGCGCGGGCACCGGAGACCGCGTGCTTGTGGCTACGGGTTCGGCTGCCTACCACTTCATGCGCGAGACCTTTGGTAAGAACGCACCCGTGGATGCGGCCATTGTAGGAATTATCGACGAAGACGTGAGTCTGTAGGAAAGGAGGAAGAGATGAAACGACTGATCAGTGCGGCCGACGTGAAGGCGGCGGCAGAACATGGCGGCGTGCTGGCGATCGATGACAACACCATCGTGACCCCGCAGGCCAAAGACGAAGCTGCCGAGTTGGGCGTCGAGCTGGTCTTTGGTGTCGCGCCCGCAGCGACGCAGCACAAGACGGCTGAGCCTGCACCCGAGCATCACAAGGCACCTGTTGCCTGCGAGCCCGAGCATCACGAGGAGCACGAGGACGCTATGAGTGCCGAGGAGATCGAGCGCCTTATTCGCGGCGCTCTGGACACCGGCATTTGGAGCGAACAGCAGGTTGAGGATCTTCTTGGGCATGCCGCCCCATTGACGGTGAGCGTTGGCGTGTCCGGTCGTCATGTCCATCTGTCCCAGGAGGACCTTGAGGCTCTGTTTGGAGCCGGCTACGAGCTCACTCCCATCAAAGAGCTCTCCCAGCCCGGACAATTTGCCGCTAAAGAGACGGTGACGCTCGTGGGTCCCAAGGGTGTAATCGAGCACGTGCGCGTGCTTGGTCCCGTGCGCCCGTCCACTCAGGTTGAGGTGCTGTGCGGCGATACGTTCAAGCTGGGCGTTCCTGCTTGCGTGCGCATGAGCGGCAAGCTTGAGGGCACGCCGGGCATCACGCTCGCCGGCCCTCATGGCACCGTTGCCCTGCCTCAAGGTGTCATCGTTGCCGCGCGTCACATTCATATGACGTGCGACGAGGCTGCCAAACGCGGGCTTCATGACGGCCAGGCCGTGTCGATCGCTTTTGGCGGCGAACGCGGCGGACGTCTTGACAACGTGGTCGTGCGTGCCAACAGCACGAGCGCCCTCGATTGTCATATCGACACCGAAGAGGCAAATGCCTTCGGTATTAAAAACGGTTCTGTTGTAGAGATCATCAAGTAGATCTCTACGAAATAGGAGGTAACAAAAATGGCAAACACTACCCAGGCCCTCGGCATGATCGAGACCCGTGGACTGATCGGCTCCGTCGAGGCCGCCGACGCCATGGTCAAGGCCGCAAACGTCACCCTTGTGGGTAAAGAGGAGATCGGCGGCGGCCTCGTGACCGTCTTCGTCCGCGGCGACGTGGGCGCCGTCAAGGCGGCAACCGACGCGGGCGCAGCAGCCGCCCAGCGCGTGGGCGAGCTCATCTCCGTGCACGTCATCCCGCGCCCCGACGGCTCCGTCGAGTCCATCCTGCCCGGTGCCAAGGCCTAAGTAAGCCATGGCAACGCGTGGATCCGGTACCGGCGGGAGCAAGAAGCTTCAGGAGAACGTCAAGAAGGCGGCTCCTGAGGTGACCGAAGCTCCCGCAAAGGCTCCCGCCGCAAAGAAGGAGCCCACATCTGCGCCGGCGGCTGCTCAGAAGGAGGCCTCCGCAAAGCCTGCGGCGGCTTCCAAAAAGGAGACCGTGGCAAAGCCCGCGGCGGCAAAGACGTCTGCTGCAAAGACGTCTGCTGCAAAGAAAACGGCCGCAAAGACCAAATCGGAACCTGCGGCACCTGTACTCAACGAGAACGAGACCAAGGCGCAGCGCGAGGTCGAAGAGCATCCCGCGCCGCTCAAGGCCGAGCTTTCCGCAAAGGAAGCACCCGCTACCAAACCTGCAGGCACGCCTGCACCCAAGGAAACTACTCAGGAGGTAACTAGAATGTCTAACGCTACCCAGGCCCTCGGCATGATCGAGACCCGTGGACTGGTCGGCT
>JAFEHB010000108.1_pt2 | contig 55279 bp, 53 predicted proteins | sample 9267121 | NCBI WGS metagenome assembly JAFEHB01 (sample SAMN17103336, study PRJNA684904) | human gut metagenome | isolation source: diarrhea sample from child under the age of five | host: Homo sapiens | place: South Africa: Mafikeng, Mafikeng Provincial Hospital | collected 2019-09 | reverse complement strand
TAATCAGCGAGTCAGCTTGGGAAGAAATGACCTGCTTATTCGCACCTTCCCTAATTTCTAAAAGAGATAATATTTTATTTTTTAAAAGCTAAAGAATTTGGTTCCTCAATTTTATAGCAACTACTGTTCCTTTCAAAAGATCTCAGTCTAAAGAATACTACTTTCTCCGGCAGCAACTCCATTACCTGTGGTTTAACACGTAGCATAAAGTCATCAATGGAGCTATCCCGTTCCCGAACTTCCGCTCCTCGCTCAAATCAGACCTTCATCCCAGTCAGATTGCCCACGTCGTGTCGAAGCGTAAGTGAGAACGCCAGAAGCCCTCAAATATCGATGCTTCGTTTCTCCGGGATGCTTACACTTACACCCAAACCAAAAAAAGCCCCTGCGCGAAAGCAGGGGCAAGCCATGTCAGAGCTTTTTTTATTAGTTAAACACCATCCCGCCGTCGATCAGCAACGACTGACCGGTCATATAATCAGAATCCGGGCTGGCAAGATAGGAGACGCAGGCGGCGACATCTTCCGGCTCGGACAGGCGGCCGAGGGTGATGCGTTTGGCGAACTCGGTGGTACCGTAGCCCAGCGGTTTACCGGCGGCTTCGGACACCTGGCGGTCAATTTCGGCCCACATTGGCGTTTTGACAATCCCCGGGCAGTAGCCATTGACTGTGATGCCCAGCGGCGCGAGGTCGCGAGCGGCGGTCTGGGTTAAGCCGCGTACGGCGAATTTACTCGAGCTATATACCGCCAGCTCCGGGTTGCCGACGTGGCCGGCCTGGGAACAGGCGTTGATGATTTTCCCGCCGTGACCCTCTTTCTTAAAGGCCTCGACCGCCGCCTGGATGCCCCAGATCACCCCTTTGACGTTGATATTATAGACTTTGTCGACAATCTCCGGGGTAATGGACTCGATCGGCGTGGACGGCGCCACGCCGGCGTTGTTGACGATGACGTCGAAGCCGCCCAGCGTTTTGCGCGCCTGTTCGACGGCGGCAAACACCTGATCGCGGTCGGAGACATCCACTTTCACCGCCATGGCGCGGCCGCCGGCCTGGTTGATTTCGGAGGCGACCGCTTTGGCGGTGGCGTCGTTATAATCGGCAATGGCCACGGCAAATCCATCCTTCACCAGACGAAGGGCGATAGCTTTACCAATCCCCTGGCCGGCGCCGGTAACAAGTGCGACTTTTTTCATTTTCCTTTCCTTATTGTGATGACTTACAGAATCTGACTCAGATGCAGCTGGCCCATCAGCAGCGGGTTATCGCGATAATCCACCGGGATGGCCACTACCGCCGGGCCGTCGACGTCCATCGCCGCGCGCAGGGTCGGCTCCAGCGCCTCGGCGCTTTCCACGGCAAACCCTTTCGCGCCGAAGGATTCGGCATAGGCTTTAAAATCCATCGGCCCGAACTCGACGCCGGACAGGCGCTGATATTTTTTCTCTTCCTGGATAGCGACCATGTTGTAGCCGTTATCGACCCAGATCAGGTGCAGCACGTTGGCTTTCAGGCGGACGGCGGTCTCCAGCTCCATGCTCGACTGCAGGAAGCCGCCGTCGCCGGAGACGGAGACCACTTTGCGCTCAGGATTGACCAGCCAGGCGCCGATGGCCCAGGGTAGGGCGACGCCCATGGTCTGCTGGCCGTTGGATATCATCACCTGGCGGGCGCGGAAGCTGTACAGGTAGCGGGCAATCCAGATATGGAAGCTGCCCATGTCCACGGTTAACGTGACGTCGCTGTTGACGATGTCCTGCATGGCGCGAACGATGCGCAGGGGATGCAGGGCAAACTGGTTGAGCTGCGCGCCGCGGCGGTCCAGCAGCTCGCGCTGGTGCTGGCGGTCGCGGAGGATCTCCGCCGCCTGCGGGGAGAGCACCAGCCGATGATCGATATTTTGCGCCAGCTTGTTGAGAGTGCCGGCGATATCGCCCACCAGCTCGACATCCGGGGTGTAGTTGCGCTCTTCATAGGCGGGCAGCACGTCGATGTGCACCAGCGTCGCGTTGCCGCTGTTCCACATCGCCGGTTCGTATTCCACCGGGCTGTAGCCGATGCAGATCACCAGGTCGGCGAGCTGCAGCAGACGGTCCCCGGCCTGGTTGTTAAACAGCCCAACCCGGCCGGCGAAGCGTGAGAAGTTATCCTGATTCACCGCTCCGGCGGCCTGATAGGTGCTGGTGACTGGAATATGGCTGGTCTCCAGCAAACGGCGCAGCGCCTTGCTGTTTTCCGGCTGGCTGGCCATCAGGCCGAGCAGGAAGATCGGGTTCTTCGCCTGGGCGATAAGCTTCGCCACCTGATCGATGGCATCATCCGGCGCGGCGCCCATCTGCGGGGCCCCGCTGGCCGGCAGCACTTTGCCGCTGACCGGGCCATCGACCACATCCTGCGGCAGGCTAACGAACGCGCTGCCCGGCCGGCCCTGCTCGGCGGCGCGGAAGGCGTTGGAGACCACTTCCGCCAGCGCATCCGGCGCCGTCACCTCGACGGCGTATTTGGTGACCGGGCTGAACATCGCCACCGTATCCATACTCTGGTGGACCTGCTTCGCTTTATCGGCGCGTTTTACCGCGCCGCCCAGGGCCACCACCGGGTCGCCTTCGCTGTTCGCGGTGGCCATGCCGGTGATCAGGTTAGAACAACCCGGACCGGAGGTGACCAGCGCCACGCCCGCTTTGCCGGTAATACGTCCGACGGCGGCGGCCATAAATGCGGCGTTGGCTTCGTGGCGTACCGGAATAATGCGAATCGAGGAATCCAGCAGTGAATCGAAGACCTTGTCGATTTTGGCGCCAGGGATGCCGAACACCTGGCGTACCCCCTGAGCTTCCAGCTGACTGACGACGAGATCTGCGCCGTGCGCCCACTGGCGTACCGGATACTGTTTGTCCATGTGACCCCCTTAACTTTCTACGGAACGGATGGCGGCATCGAGATTATCGGGATGCAGATTAGCCTGCAGGAACGCGCTGTCGGCGGGCAGGTCGATCATCAGCTTGTGAATTTCGCCGAAGGTCAGCACCCCGTGGTCGAGCTGGTAATCCAGCAGGTGACCGCCGCCTTTGCGGTCATCGGTAATAAAATGCTCGTGATACCCGGCGACGTTGATCCCCTGCATATGCTGCGGGGTCCGGAAGCCGACCAGCACCCCTTCGCGCTGGTTAAAGCGGAACACCGGCTGATCGTCGAGTACGTCGGTCATCGCCCGGTACGGCGGCGTCTGGCGCGGCACGGTGCGGGTATGGGCATGGCGGAAATGGCCGTCGATGCGCAGGGCGCAGAACAGGTTGTCAGAGGGGATTTGCTGGTCGATCACCTCGTGCAGTTGCTGGCGGCTCACCGGATGGTCAAAGGTTTTCCGGTACTGCGGCTGGAACCAGGTCATCACCGCGAACGGCGTTTTCTGCTCCGGCTGGGCTTTGCGCGCGCTGCCGTCGGCGCGCAGCTGATAGACCTGACTGCTGAAGGCGATCAGCTCCCCGTCCAGCTCATTGAAGGTGCCGAGGCCGAAATCGCCGTGTTTCAGCAGGTCGGCGATGGTGGTGCTGCCTTCGTAAACCCCGCTCAGCAGGGCGCTCATGAGCGATGTCTGATAGAGCACGCTCTCGGGATGCTGCGCGGAAAACGCCCGCAGGGTTTCGCATAGACTCTCTTCGCAGGTGCATTCAGCAGAATGATTCATATACCACTTCCTCGTTCAACAAATATAAGAAAGGTTAAATAAATGTTGACCCGATTCAGCTCACAGTTCCAATATAGAAACCATGCTGGTTTGAGACGTTTTCGATATGGAACTTCGTTATCTTCGCTATTTTGTCGCCGTCGCCAGGACGCGGCACTTCACCCAGGCCGCCAAGGAGCTGGGTATTTCACAGCCTCCGTTAAGTCAGCAAATTCAGCGGCTTGAGCGCGAAGTGGGAACCCCGCTGTTCCGGCGTTTAACCCGCGGGGTGGAGCTGACGGAAGCGGGAGAGTCTTTCTATGAGGATGCCCGCCAGATCCTCGCCATGAGCGATGCGGCGCTGGAGAAGGCCAAGGGCATTGCGCGCGGGATGAACGGCAGCCTGTCGCTAGGCATTACCAGTTCTGATGCTTTCCATCCGCAAATCTTCACGCTGCTGCACCGTTTTCAGCTCGACCACCCCGGGGTGACCCTGCACCAGATGGAAGACAATATGGCCAATCTGATGACCGCCCTGAGCGAGGCCGAGCTGGATATCGCCTTCGTCCGCCTGCCGTGCGAGAGCAGTAAAGCCTTTAATCTGCGGATTATCGATGAGGAGCCGATGGTTATCGCGCTGCCGCGCGATAACCCGCTGGCGACGCAGCCGACCCTGGCCCTGGAGCAGCTGCGCGACGTGGCGCCGATCCTCTTCCCGCGGGAGGTGGCCCCCGGGCTGTATGAGCTGGTGTATAACAGTTGCCTGCGCGCCGGGATCGATATGGAGCGCGCCTGGCAGTCGTCGCAAATTTCATCGTCGCTGAGCATGGTCAATGCAGGCTTCGGCTTCGCGCTGGTTCCGCAGTCAATGACCTGCATCCAGCAGCCGAACGTCAGCTATCACCCGCTTAGCGGGGCGCCGCTGAAGACCGATATCGCCATCGCCTGGCGGCGCTTCGAGCGCTCGCGTACGGTGAAACGCTTTCTGGCGATGTTCTGATCTTCGCGGCGCCAGCGGCTTACTGCGCCACCCAGCCGCCATCCATGTTCCATGCGGCGCCGCGCACCTGGGCGGCGGCATCGCTGCACAGAAACAGCGCCATTTCGCCCAGCTGCTGCGGGGTGACAAACTCCCCGGAGGGCTGTTTTTCCGCCAGCAGCTGGGCGCTGGCCTGCTCCGGGTCGACCCCCTCGGCGATGCGTTTGTCGATCTGCTGCTGCACCAGCGGGGTTAGCACCCAGCCAGGGCAGATGGCGTTGCAGGTGATGCCGCTGCGCGCGGTTTCCAGGGCCACGGTTTTGGTGAGCCCGACCACCGCGTGCTTGGCGGCGACGTAGGCCGATTTCTCTTTCGACGCCACCAGGCCATGCACTGAGGCAATGTTGATGATGCGCCCCCAGTTGCGCTGGCGCATACCCGGCAGCGCCAGGCGGGTGGTGTGGAAGACGCTGGAGAGATTGATGGCGAGAATATCGTTCCATTTGTCCACCGGGAACTGCTCCACCGGGGCCACGTGCTGGATGCCGGCGTTATTGATCACGATATCGACGCCGCCGAAGGTGCTTTCGGCATAGCGCATCATCGCCTCGATCTTCCCGACGTCGCGCAGGTCGGCGTCGTGATAGCCGGGGATCTTGCCCAGCGCGGCGACTTCAGCCCGGGCGTGGCTGCTGTCGCCGAAGCCATTGAGCACCAGCTGGGCGCCTGCCTGCGCCAGCACTTTGGCGATCCCTAAACCGATGCCGCTGGTGGAGCCGGTGACCAGCGCCGTTTTACCGTGTAAGTTCATTTTTTTACTCCTTCAATCTGGTATCAGACAATGCCGGTCATATAGAACGTGGCAATGACAAACAGTACCGCGAGGCTTTTGATCACCGTGATGGCGAAAATGCCGCCGTAGGCCTGGCGATGGCTCAGGCCGGTGATCGCCAGCAGGGTGATCACCGCCCCGTTGTGCGGCAGGGTGTCCATGCCGCCGCTGGCCATGGCGGCGACGCGGTGCAGGACCTCGAGCGGAATATTGGCGGCGTGGGCGGCGGCGACAAAGGTCTCGGACATCGCCGCCAGGGCGATGCTCATCCCCCCGGAGGCCGAGCCGGTGATCCCGGCCAGCACCGTGACGCTGATCGCCTCGTTTAACAGCGGATTGGGAATGGCCGCGAGTGCCTTTGACAGCACCAGGAAACCCGGCAGGGCGGCGATAACCGCGCCGAAGCCATACTCAGAGGCGGTGTTCATCGCCGCGAGAATAGCCCCGCCCACCGCCGTCCGACTTCCCTCCGCCAGCCGGCCGCGGATATTGCGATAGCCGCAAACCAGCACCAGCACAATGCCGGAGAGCAGCGCCGCCTGCACCGCCCAGATGGCGGTGATTTTCCCCACTTCGGTGACGACAGGCTTCGCCAGACCCGGCAAGGTGAGCTCATGGCTGGCGCCATACCACTGCGGGATCCTGTGGGTGAACAGCAGATTCAGCACCCCCACTAACAGCAACGGGGCGATAGCGATCAGCGGATGCGGCAGATCGATGTCATCCGGGGTCTCCGGCTCATTTTGCAGGTCGGTCCCATAGCCTTCGCCGCTGGCCTGCGCTTTGCGGCGCTGACGCTCCAGCCACAGCAAACCGAAGATGATAATGAACAGCGAGCCGATAAACCCCAGCCAGGGGGCCGCCCAGGCGTTGGTGCCGAAGAAGCTGGTGGGAATAATATTCTGGATCTGCGGCGTGCCGGGCAGGGCGTCCATGGTAAACGAGAATGCCCCGAGGGCGACGGTGGCGGGGATCAGCCGTTTGGGGATCCCGCTCTGGCGAAATAGTTCGGCGGCGAAAGGGTAGACGGCAAAGGCCACCACAAACAGCGACACCCCGCCGTAGGTCAGCAGGGCGCACACCAGCACGATCACCGGGATCGCGTGGCGGCGCCCAAGGATGCGGATGGCGGCGGCGACAATCGAACGAGAGAATCCCGACAGCTCAATCAGCTTGCCGAATACCGCGCCCAGCAGAAACACCGGGAAATAGAGCTTCACAAAGCCGACCATTTTTTCCATAAACAGGCCGGTAAAGGCCGGGCCGACCGCGCCCGGGTCGGTGAGCAGCACCGCGCCGAGGGCGGCGATCGGCGCAAAGAGGATCACGCTGTATCCACGGTAGGCTGCCAGCATCAGTAACGCCAGCGCGGCCAGGGCTATTATCACACTCATCACGACGTCTCACTCTCATTGTTATTGTAGGGGTACAGAACGCGATACTAGGGTTTCAGGGCGAAGCGCAGCTGGTGTTCCCGGCGCGACTGGATGCGCTGGTGCCGCGCCTCGTCCCAGCGGTAAAAGCCTTGCCCGCTGCGGGCGCCGGTGTCGCCTCGCGCCACTTTCTCCGCCACCAGCGACATCATCTCCGTGCCGCTGGCCAGCTCCGGCAGCAGGTGCTGGCAGATATCCTGGACCGTCGCCAGGCCGGTCATGTCCGCAGCCTCCAGCGGGCCGACCATCGCATAGCGGCGGCCCAGCGAGGCGCGCATCACCTGGTCCACCACCTCCGGGGAAGCGATGCCGCTGTGGACGATATGCAGCGCTTCGCGCAGCAGGGCGAACTGCAGCCGGTTGCCGACAAAGCCCGGCGCGGCGCGGTTGAGCACCACTGCCTCCAGCGCGCAGGCGGCGCAAAAGTCGCTCACCTGGCGTGCCAGATGAGGCAGCGTGGCGCTCCCGGGCACCACTTCCACCAGCGGGATCAGGTGCGGCGGATGCCAGAAATGGGCGATCAGTAGCCGTTCCGGGAGGCGCATGCCCTGCGCCAGCTGATCCGGCGGCAGGCCGCTGGTGTTGCTGGCGATAATCGCCTCGTCGGCGATCAGCGTTTCCAGCTCGGCGTACAGGGCGTGCTTCAGCGCCAGCCGCTCGGGGATCGCTTCAATCAGCAGCGTGGCATCGGCCAGGGCATTCAGCGTCGGGGTGGGGGTCAGACGGGCCAGCACCGCGTCGCGGTCGGCGGGATCCTGTTGACCGCTGGCCTCCAGCTCGCGCAGGATGGCGCTGGCCACCGCCGGAACCTCAGCGAGACGCTGCGGGTCGGTGTCATACAGGCGTACGGCGTGACCGTGACGGGCGAAATGGCAGGCGATACCGACGCCCATCAGTCCCGCGCCGAGTACCGCCAGGCGTGGTGTAAACATAGTGGCTCCTGTTAACGTTGTAGGGTCATGGCGATGCCCTGGCCGCCGCCGACGCACAGGGTTGCCAGCCCTTTGCTGGCGCCCCGGCGCTGCATCTCATGCACCAGGCTGACGAGGATCCGGCAGCCGGAGGCGCCGATGGGATGGCCCAGGGCGATGGCGCCGCCGTTGACGTTGACCTTCTCGCTATCCCACTCAAGCAGCTGACCGACGGCCAGCGCCTGGACGGCAAAAGCCTCGTTGGCTTCGATAAGGTCCACCTCGTCCAGCGTCCAGCCGGCGCGCTGCAGCGCCTGGCGGCAGGCGCTCACCGGGCCGATGCCCATCACCGACGGGTCGACCCCGGCGACCGCTGAGCTGACAATGCGCGCCAGCACCGGCAGCCCAAGCTCGCGCGCTTTATCGACACGCATCAGCAGGACCGCCGCGGCGCCGTCGTTCAGCGACGAGGCATTCCCGGCGGTGACGCTGCCGTCAGCCGGGCGAAACGCCGGGCGCAGCTGGGCCAGCTGCTGCTCGCTGGTCTCCGGACGCGGTTGCTCATCGTCAGTCACGACTCGCGGCGGCTTTTTGCCCTGCGGGACGCTGACCGGAACGATCTCCTCGCGAAAGCGCCCGGCGGCGATAGCGGCCGCCGCTTTGCGCTGGGAGCTGGCGGCGAAGGCGTCCTGGCGCTCGCGGCTGATGTCGAAGGCGTCGGCGAGGTTCTCGGCGGTAATGCCCATGTGGTAGTCGTTAAAGGCGTCCCACAGGCCGTCCTGGATCATGCTGTCCTGCAGGCTGGCGTGGCCGAAACGCAGGCCGTCGCGGGCGCCATGCATCAGATAGGGAGCATTGCTCATGCTCTCCTGGCCGCCGGCGATAACGATCCCGGCGTCGCCGCAGCGGATCGCCTGCACCGCCTGCTGAACCGCTTTCAGCCCGGAGCCGCACACCAGATTGACGGTGACCGCCGGAGTGTCGACCGGCAGGCCGGCCCGCAGCGCGGTCTGGCGCGCCGGGTTCTGCCCGCAGCCGGCGGTAAGCACCTGGCCGAAAATTAGTTCGTCGACCGCTGCGGCGGGCAGCTGGCAGCGTTCAAGCAGGCCGCGCACCACCGCCGCGCCGAGGTCGACGGCGGAAAGAGGGGCGAAGGCGCCGCGAAAGCTGCCTATCGGGGTGCGTACGGCAGCAACAATGGCAATATCGGTCATGGTCTCTCCTTAACTGAAGCGCATTTCGCGCACGTCGTCGGCGACGATCAGCCGTCCCGCCGTTTTACGTATCACCTCGTCGGGGCTGACCCCCGGGGCCACTTCGCGCAGGACAAACGCGCCGTCGACAATCTCCAGCAGGGCCAGATCGGTGAGTACCCGGCGAATACAGCCCACGCCTGTGAGCGGCAGGGTGCACTGCGGCAGCAGTTTGGATTCGCCGTTTTTTGAGGCGTGGGTCATCACCACGATGATGTTCTGCGCGCCGGCCACCAGGTCCATGGCGCCGCCCATCCCCTTGACCATTTTTCCAGGGATCATCCATGAGGCGATGTTGCCCGCGACGTCGACCTCAAAGGCGCCAAGAACGGTCAGGTCGACGTGGCCGCCGCGGATCATGGCGAACGACTGGGCGGAATCGAAGATCGCCGCCCCGGTTTGCGCGGTGACGGTTTGTTTACCGGCGTTAATCATGTCGGCGTCGATGGTTTCCTCATCGGGAAATTCGCCCATCCCCAGCAGGCCGTTCTCCGACTGGAGCATCACTTCAATGCCGGCGGGAATGTAGTTGGCCACCAGCGTCGGGATACCGATCCCGAGGTTGACGTAGTCGCCGTCGCGCAGCTCCTGGGCGACGCGCATCGCCATTTGTTCACGGGTCAGCATCTCAGTGCCCTCCGGCGCGCAGGGTGCGCTGTTCAATACGTTTTTCGAATTGCCCGACGATCAGCCGGTCGACATAGATCCCCGGAGTATGGATGGCGGAGGGGGGCAGTTCGCCCGGCGGCACAATCTCTTCCACCTCCACCACCGTAATGCGCCCGGCGGTGGCCATCAGCGGGTTGAAATTCTGCGCGGTGTGGCGATAGACCACGTTGCCGTACCAGTCGGCTTTCCAGCCTTTGACCAGCGCGAAATCGCCGCGGATCGCCTCTTCAAGGATGTAGTGTCTTCCGTCGAACTGGCGCACCTCTTTGCCTTCGGCGACCGGGGTGCCATACCCGGTGGCGGTGTAAAAGCCGGGGATGCCAGCGCCGCCGGCGCGGATTTTTTCCGCCAGCGTTCCCTGCGGGGTGAGTTCTACCGCCAGCTCGCCGCTGAGCACCAGCTGTTCAAACAGCGCGTTTTCCCCGACGTAAGAGGCCACCACCTTGCTGACCTGGCGCGACTCCAGCAGCATGCCGAGACCGAAACCGTCGACCCCGCAGTTGTTGGAGACCACCGTCAGCCCCTGCACCTGGCGACGCTGCACCTCGGCGATCAAGTTCTCGGGAATGCCGCACAGGCCGAAGCCGCCGGCGAGCAGCGTCATGCCGTCCGTTAACCCTTCCAGCGCCGCTTCGTAACTGGCGACGCGTTTATCCAGTCCTGCCATCTTGTCTCTCCTGCCTTGCGATAGCCTTATCATTGGCGCAGGCGACTGATTTGATAATTTTGAATTTGTGACTCACTCATTTGGAATTTTAATTAATTTCCTGTTAACTAATTTTTTTCAATTAGTTAACAGGAAGAAAAATGAGAATGAGTGTCAAACAGTTACGCGCGTTTTTAGCGGTAGCTCACACTCTGAATTTCGCCCACGCCAGCGAAAGGCTGAATCTGTCGCAGCCAGCTCTCAGCCTGACCATCAAAGGGTTGGAGGAGGCGCTGGGCGGCGCGCTGCTGCAGCGCAGCACCCGCAAAGTGACCCTCACCCAGGAGGGGGAACTCTTTCTGCCGATGGCCCGTCAGCTGCTGGCCGACTGGGATAACGTCGAGGAGGCCATGCGTCAGAGCTTTACCCTGCAGCGGGGTAAAATTTCGGTCGCCGCGATGCCGTCGTTTGCCGCCAACGTTCTGCCGGAGGCGCTGAAAGCCTTTCGCGACCGCTATGCCGGGGTGAACGTTACGGTGCATGACGTGATTAATGAGCAGGTGATCGAGATGGTGCGCGAGGGGCGGGTGGAGATGGGCATCGCTTTCGAGCCATCGCCCAACCACAACCTGCTGTTTACCCCGCTGGCGGTGGACCGCTTCGTGGCGATCGTTCCCCAACAATCCCCGCTGGCGAAGAAAAAGCAGCTCAGCTGGCAGGAGCTGTTGACCCTCGACTTTATTACCCTGCAGCGCCCCTCGGCGGTACGCCTGATGCTGGAGGAGGCGCTGGCGCGCAGCGGACGTCAGCTGGACGTGGCGCTGGAGAGTCATCAGCTGGTGACGGTGGGGAGAATGGTGGCCAGCGGCCTGGGGGGCAGCGCGGTGCCGGCGATGTGTAAAACGCAGATGGCATCGTTGGGCGCCGTCTGCATCCCGCTCAGCGATCCGCCGATTGAGAAGTGCGTCGGCGCGATCCATGCCGGACATCTGCCGCTGTCGAAGGCGGCGCAGGCGCTGCTGGATACGCTGAAAGGGTTTTTACCCACCTGAGGTGTGGGCGTCAAAAAAAACCGGCCTGCTGGCCGGTTTGACAATCAGATTTTGCAGGCGTCGCCGCAGTCGTCGTCGGCAACGATCGCCTGGGCTTTTTTGTCCGCTTCTTCCAGACGCTCCGCGTTGCGCTCTTCCGCTTCATCCAGGCCGCTGAAGACCAGGTTGTCGAGATCAATTTCCATAAGTTACCTATCGTTGCTGGTTTTGAATCAGGGTCAAGTATAGGGCATAACCGCCAGCGGATGTAGCCGCGCTTCGCGCCGAAGGCACAGAGCGTTAAGTCGCTGAGCGGAGGGCGTTACCTACCATAATTCATCGTTGACAGAATAAGTTTAACGACAAATAACGTCGCCAGGATAATTTCCTGCCTAAATATTAAATGAAAGGACAACGAAGGAGTAATTAAGCGTTGACGAAACGCTTTTATGTTAATATGGCCGCGATTATGGATGAATCTATGGATCTTAATCAATGGAACATACTGTTGCAGGCGCCATCAAAGAATGGCGTAAACATAATAAAGTGATCGGTCAGGTCAAAATAAGCTATAAAAAAATTTTACGAAAATGCAGAGAGCTCTCGCTCGCAGGAGGTAAATACAGAGAATATCAAGGACTTTGTGCGAAATATCAGTGCGCGCGGTTGACCGCGGTGACCAAAGGACTGGTGCCTTTTGAGGATAAACCGTTTAAAGCGTATCTCAATAAACGGCTGTCAAAACGACGCAAACTGGATATTGCCCATGGTTCACTGAATTTCATCGAGAAAACGTTTCACCCTGATGTCCTGCCGCAGCTCTACAATGTCGCGGATTTTGGCCGCGAGATGTTTTCTATTCCCTTGAAAAATGGCGATAAGCTTGACGTTAAGCTGCTGGCCTCGCCGTTTCAGGAGGAAGGGGAGCTGATGCTGCAGCTGTTTCTTGGCGACCGGCGCGTCTATAGCGTCTGTTTTTCCTGCACCGACGATGGCCGCGCTTATATCGGCGGCATCCAGGGCGGGAAAGATATCACCAATGACGAAGTGAAGGTGCTGACTAAAGAGCTGCATGGCGCGCGGCCGAAAAATATCATCATGAGCGTGCTGTATGGTTTGCTGCGATATTTCAACATCTCCACGGTCTACGCCATCGATTCTGATTACCACGTGAAAAGCGATCTGGTGAAAGCCAGTTATTCATCGCTGTGGCTGGAAATGGGCGGTGAGAAACAGGCTCGCGGCTGGTATAAACTGCCGGCGCAAGAGATCAAAAAGAGTATTGAAGAGGTGAAAAGTAAGCACCGGAGCCAGTTTATTAAGCGCGAAGGTCTTAAAGAGCTGATTCAGATTAATATGGCGAATGCCCTGCAGCAAATTACCTTGCCTGCGCGGGTGAATTAACGCCACTCACACGTCAGGCGGGCAGCAGGGGGCTGCTGCCCGGCTGGCGATTTCCTCTCTCCCCAGGTCGCTGTGCCGTAGGTTACTGCCCGCTCTCGCCGACTGGCGGTGACGCGGAGACGGTGAGCAGCGGAGCGCTGCGCCACCATACCATCAGGGCGACAATCGCGATAACGCTCAGCACGCCGAAGGCGGTGGCATAGGAGTAGTGCCCGGCGATAGACCCGGTTAACGCCGGACTCATTGCCGCCCCGGCGCCCTGCATCAGCATCACCACGCTCTGTCCAGCGTTAACGTGCCCGCTGCCGCGCAGCAGCGAGACGATAAAGCTGGGCACCGCCACCCCCAAAATCCCTGCCGCCAGGCCATCAAGAATTTGCACCGGGACCATCATCGCCGGGGCGTCGCTGGACGCCGCCAGCGCCGCCCGGATGGGCATGATCAGCAACGCCAGCAGGATGCATCGCCAGTAACCGTATTTGTCGATGCTGCCGGCGACCCGGATGGCCACCGGGATCATCACCACCTGCGAAATAATCACCGTGGCGGCGGCAAACAGTCCGGGATTGAGGTGTCCCGGCGCGGCGGCGATCCGCATGCTCAGCATCGGCAACAGTGCGGCATTGGCGAGATGGAACAGCATCAGGGTTACGCCGGCGATCAGCAGCGGCGTATGGCGGAACAGGATGGCAAACCCCGGCAGGGAGGGCGTGGATGCCGCTTCGATGCCGCGGGCGGCATCATCGTCGATATCGCCGCCGCGGATCGCCAGCAGGGCGACCAGGGTAAGCAGCGTGGTACAGGCCATCAGAATGAAAATGCCGCCGATGCCCCAGTACCAGGCGATAGCCCCGGGCATTAGCGCGGTGAAGAAATTTCCCGCGTGGTTGAAGGCTTCGTTTTTCCCCATCTGGGCGCTAAAGCCGCGCTGTCTGGCAAGACCGAGGGTAATCCCGGCGATCAGCGGTCCGACAAAGGCCGCGCAGATGCCGCTGGCGACTTGCGAGAGGGCGACCACGCTGGTCTTCTGACTAAACCAGAGCAACAGGGTGGTGAAGGTGATCGCCAGGCAGACCCCGGCCAGCAGCAAGCGCTTATGCCGCGAGCTGTCGGTGATGAAGCCGGCGGGCAGGGTCGCCAGCAGGCCAGCGATACCGCCGACGGACATCAGCAGGCCAATGTCCTCCGCCTGCCAGTGACGCTGGGTGAGAAAGATCCCCAGAAACGGGCCGAGGCCGTCGCGCACGTCGGCAATAAAAAAGCTGGTCAGACATAAAGCCCGCAGAGAACGAAGCGACATTTTCTACCTTTAGCATGCGCGATCTGCGCGTCGGAATGGTCACCGGATACCTTCATCCTTTATCGCACAGTTCGATGAAACAAAAATGTCCCGCGCTCGTCGGGTACCGTGGCTATGCAACATACCCGCTTGCGGCGGCTTTCGCCAGAGGCGTACGAAAGTTCTGTAGCGGCGCTATTAGCGTTCGTCTGCCTTGACGATCTGCAGGGCGGCGGGGCTCGCCACGGTGCCGCTGGCAGTAATAAACCCCGGATGGACAGCCTCGCCGCTGGCGCTGTCCACCAATGCTATATGCGGCGCACTGTGCAGCACGTGCTGGTGGCCCCATTCCATCAGGGCGAACAGCACCAGCGCCAGGCTACGGCTTTTATCAGTCAGAACATATTCATACCGTTCGCGGGAGCCGGCTTCCCGGTAGGGCACTTTGTTGAGCAATCCCGTTTCGGTCATGGTTTTTAACCGGGTGGTGAGCGTCTGGCGGGTAATATGGGTGTGCGACAGCAACGTTTCAAAGCGCGTCACGCCGTAAAACGCCTCGCGTAGGATCAGCAGCACCCAGCGGTCGCCGAGTATTTTGGCTCCTTCCGCCAGGCCGCACAGCGCCGGGTCGAGGTAGGGCAGTGATTTATTTTTTGACATCGCGAGATTGACCTTCTACTCTGAGTTTGAATTTTAGACCTAGATGCTAAGGAGAATAGCGTGCCATTTGTTAACGTGCAAACCATTAAAGGGATCATGACCGCGGAACAGAAAAGTGAGCTGCTGCGACGGATGACCGATCTGCTGGTGGAGATTGAGGGGCAGGGCGATCCGCAGTTCCGTCAGTCCGTCTGGATCCGCATTGACGAACATGACCCGGAGCAGTGGAGTCTGGGCGGCGTCCAGCCGACGGCCGCAATGATTGCGGCGAAATTTGCCGCCGCGCGGCGCGACGGATCCCCGGAATAAAACGCGCGGCGAAGCCCGGCCCGGCGATCTGACGCAGAAGAGGGGCCAGATCGCCGGGTAATATTGCGATTCGCTATGGTGCAAAAGCGTATTTTGCGGCTAAGGTAACGGTCAGGGAACCCAACAAACAGGGCGCGATGCCAGACGGCCAGCCTGGCGCCACTCTCAAACCGGTGAAAACAACGGATGTCTACAGAACACATGCTGCCGCTGGCGGTGCAGAACAAAAACATCTTTCGCCTGGCTGCCGCTCAGGCGCTGGCCGGCGCCAACTCGGTGGTCTTCTACGCTACCGGCGCGATAGTGGGTAACGCGATTGCCCCCAGCCCGTCGCTGGCCACGCTGCCGATCACCCTGTTTGTGCTGGGGATGGCGGCCTCCATTCTGCCTTTCGGCGCGCTGGCGCGAACGCGGGGCCGCAAAGCGGCGTTCAGGCTCGGCACCGGCGCCGGGATGGTGACCGGACTGGCGGCCGCCCTGGCGGTAGTGCTGAATTCTTTTCTGCTGTTTTGTCTCGCCGCGATGCTTGGCGGCGCCTATGCTGCCGTGGCGCTCAGTTTTCGTTTTGCCGCCACCGACGGCGTCGCCCCGGGGCGTCGCGCCCGTGCGCTGTCGCTGGTGATGGGCGGCGGTGTGGCCGCCGGGATCATTGGCCCGATGCTGGTCACCGGCACCATGCACCTCTGGCCGGCACATACCTTCGCCGTCACCTTCCTCGCTCAGGCGCTGGTTGCAGTGCTGGCCGCCTTTTTGTTGAGAGGGGTGACGCCGGCGGAGCCCACCGCGGCCAGCGTGCGCGGAGGGCGGCCGCTGCGCGAGATTGTCCGCCAGCCGGGTTTTGCCACTACGGTATTCAGCGGCGCGGTGGCCTATATGGTGATGAATTTTCTGATGACCGCCGCGCCGCTCTCCATGCATATGCACGGTCTTTCCCAGCAGGCCGCCAACCTTGGGATCCAGTGGCATGTGATGGCGATGTACGGCCCGGGATTTTTCACCGGCCGGCTGATCCAGCGCTTCGGCGCAGTGCGAATGGCGGCGGCGGGATTGCTGATCACCGCCGCGTCGGTGGCGGTCGGCCTGAGCGGTCTCGGCGTGTATCATTACTGGCTGTCGCTGATTTTGCTCGGCATCGGCTGGAACTTTGGCTTCACCGGCGCCTCGGCGAAAATCATCGATTTCCACCGCCCGGAAGAGAAGACCCAGGTTCAGTCGCTCAACGATTTTCTGGTCTTCGGCGTGATGATCGTGGGGTCGTTTTCGTCCGGGGTTCTGCTCAACGCCTTCGGCTGGAACGCCGTGCTGTGGGGCTCCCTGGTCCCGGTTGCGGTGGCGTTGTTGACCCTGCTGCTGCGCCCCTTATCCCCATCCCGCGCTTAGCGCCTGGCCTGCCGCTGCGCAGGCCGTCTTTTGCTTTTTTCAGCTATGCATTGCTGAAATTCATCTGACTCCTTGCGCGTAAAAACGTCACAGACGCTACATGCTGTAGTAATCTCTACAACATGACAATGCATCTCTTGATCCTTAACCTGACAACGTCTCAAGCCACGCTGCGCATGCGTGTCTGGCGAACCCTGAAGCAGAGCGGGGCGGTGGTCCTGCGCGATGGGGTCTATCTGCTGCCCGACGTGCGCCAGGGCTATGACACTTTCCTCAGCACCTGCCAGGCGATCCGCGCGGAAGGGGGGACCGGGTATGTTTTCACGATTGAGGCGGCGGAAGAAGAGGCGCTCAGGCCGCTATTCGATCGTCGTGAACAGTACGACGCGCTGTTGCAGGATCTGCAGGCGCTGCAGGGGACGTTATCCAACGACGAACTGGCGGCTCAGCTCAAACAACTGCGTAAAATTCAGCGTGACTACCGGCGGATCGAGGCCATTGATTTCTTTCCGGGGGCCGCCCGGGAGCAAGCCGCTGAGCGACTGGCCACTATCGAGCAGGTCATTAATCAGCGGCTATCGCCGAACGAGCCGCAGTCGGTGGCGGGCGAACTGAGCCTGCTGGACAGAGGCGCCTTTCGCGGCCGGCTGTGGGCCACCCGCCGACGCCCGTGGGTCGATCGTCTGGCCAGCGCCTGGCTTATCCGGCGCTTTATTGACGACGAGGCGCGGTTCCTGTGGCTGGCCGCGCCCGAGACCTGTCCGGCGACGGCGGTCGGTTTTGATTTTGACGGCGCGCCATTCAGCCATGTCGGCACGCTGGTGACCTTCGAAGTACTGGTCCGGCGTTTTGTGCTGGACGCGGTGATCCCCGACAGTCTGGGACGGTTGATCCACTTCCTGGACGTCGGTGGGGTACCGACCCCGGAGGCGGCGGGGGTAGAAAGCATTCTTGCAGGGCTGCGGGAAACCATTACGGACGATGACCAACTGCTGGCGGCAGCTTGCTCGCTGTTCGACGGCTTACTGAGGTCCTGTGAAATGAGGTCTGGCAATCATGAGCAAAACGGTCGTTCTTCCGCAGAGTGACAGTCCTTCCGTCGTCGCTTCCGTCTCCTTCTGGCAGGCATTTCGCTTTTGGCTCAAGCTTGGCTTCATCAGCTTCGGCGGGCCTGCCGGGCAGATCGCCATGATGCACCAGGAGCTGGTGGATAACCGACGCTGGATATCGGAAGGGCGATTCCTGCATGCGCTCAATTTTTGTATGGTCCTGCCCGGCCCGGAGGCCCAGCAGCTGGCGACCTATATCGGCTGGCTGATGCATAAAACCTGGGGAGGCGTCATCGCCGGGGTGCTGTTTATTTTGCCCTCGCTGGTGTTACTCATCGCCCTGGCGTGGATCTATCTCGTCTGGGGGGATGTCGCCGTGGTGGCGGGGATCTTTTATGACATCAAACCCGCCGTAGCGGCGATAGTATTGCAGGCGGCGCACCGCATCGGCTCGCGGGCGCTGAAAAATGGCGCCTACTGGGCCATCGCCGCCGCTGCCTTTGTCGCTATTTTTGCGCTGAACGTTCCTTTTCCGCTGATCGTCCTCGCCGCGGCACTGGTGGGTTTTATCGGCGGACGGCTGGCGCCGACGATATTCGGCAAAGCCGACGCCCACCGTGCGCAGAGTCACCCTGGCGGAGCCGCCATCATTGATGACACGACGCCGATCCCGGCCCATGCCATTTTCAGCTGGCGGCGCACCTCTCAGGTGCTGATCGCCGGGATGCTGCTGTGGCTGGTGCCGATGGCCGCCCTGACGCTAATGCTGGGCTGGGCGCATCCTCTGACCCAGATGAGCTGGTTCTTTACCAAAGCCGCGCTGATGACCTTTGGCGGGGCATATGCCGTCCTACCTTATGTTTACCAGGGGGCGGTGACCCACTATGGCTGGCTGACGGCAGGGCAGATGATGGATGGCCTCGCCCTTGGGGAGTCGACCCCCGGACCGTTGATCATGGTGGTGACCTTTGTCGGGTTTGTCGGCGGCTACACCAAAGCGGTGTTGGGCGTCGATGATGTGCTGCTGGGGGGCATTGCGGCGGCGTGCCTGGTGACATGGTTTACTTTTTTACCCTCGTTTATCTTTATTCTCGCCGGCGGGCCGTTTATTGAAACGACCCATAATAAGGTGGGATTTACCGCGCCGTTGACCGCCATCACCGCCGCGGTGGTGGGCGTTATCCTGAATCTGGCGCTGTTTTTTATCTGGCATAGCGTCTGGGGACCATCCGGTTTCGACCCGTGGTCCGCAGCCATAGCCCTGGGCGCCGCCGGGCTGCTGTTTCGTTATAAGTGGAAGCTGACCTGGGTACTGGCCGCCGCCGCCGCAGTAGGGCTTATCGTCCATATGGCGGGACTGTCCGGCGCAGGATGAGGTTGGGCGGCAACGGGCCAGCGACCCGTTAGCGCCCAACCGGACCGGGGACCATCAGGTCGTGGGGCTTTCGCGGGTGGCCCGCGTCAGCGGGTTGCTGTCGAGTTCCAGCTGGTCGCGCAGCGCCCAGCCGCGCAGCTTGCCGGGGTTAAGCAATCCCGCCGGGTCGAGAGACTGTTTCACCGCCACGACGTCGGGACGAATCACGCCCTGTTTGCCGTCCTCAACCTGCAGCACGTGGGGGTTGTTAATCTTGACGTCGTTGTCGCGAAATATCTTCATGATGGCGTTAAGACGTTCGGGCGTGGTATAGCGCACCAGCTGCAGACCGCTGGCGGTGAGATTGCCCTCGATATCGCGCAGGAATTCAATATGGGACATCACCTCCCCGGCGAAGTGCTGCTCCATCTGTAAAATTTGCTGCGGATAGCGCAGCGGATCAAACGCCGTCTGCAGATAGGTCAGCGTATTGTCCACCTTGAGCGCATGCAGGGTGGTGTGGTTCCAGCAGTATTCCATTAACGAGCCGTTGCGCGTCCGGGCCTCCTCGCTGGCCTGCCGGATGGCGTTGCTCCCGCGATGGCGCGGTAACAGGCTGGCGCAGAGTCCTTCGCTCTCCTCGGCGATCAGGCTGATAACCGCATGCTGCCCGGCGCGGTAACGATCGTTGAGGTGGCTAAAATAGTCAGCGATCGGCGTGGCCAGCAGCGCCACCTGGCGCTTCACCAGCCCCGGCGAGCGGACGCAGGCGTTGGCATAGTTCAGCGCATCGGCGAAATCGTCAAACACGTCCAGACGTTCAATCCACTGGTGTACGGGCGCCAGCGCCAGCTCAACCTCCAGGATAATGCCGTTGGTGCCGTAGGCGTGATGCAGGAGCAGCGCTTCGGGAGCCGGGACGGTCAGCACGCGGGGGACCGGCTCGACGGTCATTACTTTGACGCTGAGCACATTGCCGGGCGCAGCCAGCGGCCCATAGTTGATGGAGCCGATGCCGCCGAACCCGCCGCCGTAGAGACCGCCCAGGCTCGCCAGGCGGTAGGTCGACGGCATGCAGCGCAGCTCCCATCCCGTTGGGCGGGCGGCGGTTTCGATGTCTGCCAGACGAATGCCGGCCTGGGCGCGTACCGTGCCGTTGCCGAGGGCGACGATCTGGTTGAGTCCGGTCATATCGACCAGCAGCCCGCCTTCGAGGGGGACCAGTTGGCCATAGTTGCCGGTGGCGCTGCCGCGCAGCGTCAGCGGCAGCTGGTGCTGCGCGCAGGCGGCGACCAGCTGGCGCAGCTCCTCTTCGTCGCGTGGGCGAACCACCGCGTCCGCCTGTTTCCCCGCCAGTTGCTCAGTGAGTACCGGACTGAACCAGTGAAAATCGCGGGAAAGCCGTTTGATCTTCGCTGGCTGTAAGGTCCACTCCAGCGTCGGGAGTGCCTGCTGGATCGCCGCGACCGCGTATTGACGCTGCTCATCAGTCATCATTTTTCTTCCTGTTCGTCAGCAAAATATTAATGAGATTGCACGGCTTCGCTTTCATGCCAGGCGCTGAGCGCCCGGCGCGAGACCCAGGACATCACGCCAAACAGCGCGATCCCGGCGAGAGAGATCAGCAGCAGCGCGGCAAACATCAGCGGGATATCCAGCTGGTAGCCGGCCTGCAGGATCTGATAGGCCAGTCCGGTATTGGTCCCGCCGGTCCCGGCGACAAACTCCGCCACCACCGCGCCAATCAGCGACAGCCCACTGGAAATACGCAGTGCGCCGAAGAAATAGGGTAGCGCCGAAGGGATACGCAGCCGCACCAGCGTTTGCCAGCGGCTGGCGTGATTGAGGCGAAAATAGCTCAGCAGGCCGGGGGAGACGCTGCGCAGTCCCTGAGTGGTATTGGAGATGATGGGAAACACCGCCATCAGGGTGGCGCACACCACCAGCGAGAGCGTGGCATCCTTCACCCAGATGATGATCAGCGGGGCGATGGCGACGATCGGCGTCACCTGCAAAAACACGATGTAGGGAAACAGGGCGGTTTCCACAAAGCGGTTCTGCACCAGGATAAACGCCACCGCGGCGCCGATGACAATCGACAGCAGAAACGAGATCAGGGTGATCTTGAGGGTGAACAGCAGCGCCAGCAGCAGCGGCGTGAGATGCGTCCACAGGCTTTCCAGCATCACCAGCGGCGACGGCACCAGAAAGGCCGGGATACGGAAATAGCTCACCGCGCCCTGCCACAGGAGCACCATCGCCACCGCGACGAGGGTCGGATAGAGAATTTTGAGAAAACGCGGATGCTGGATCCACGGCGTTGCGGTTGTGGTTTTCATATTATGGCTCCATACCAGACTGGCTGGCCTGCAACAGACTGTCTTGCAGCTGACGGGCATACAGGGAAAAGGCCGGGCTGACGCGGAACGCCTCGCTGCGCGGGAACGGCTCGCGGATGGGGATATCTTCGACCACCCGTCCGGGACGGGCCGCCATCATGATCACCCGCTGGGAGAGAAACACCGCTTCGTGGATCGAGTGGGTGACGAACACTACCGTCAGGTTTTGCTCCTGCCAGAGACGCAGCAGGTCGCTGTCGAGTTTGTTACGCGTAATTTCATCCAGCGCGCCGAAGGGCTCATCCATCAGCAGCAGCTTTGGTCGGGTGACCAGGCCGCGGGCGATGGAGACGCGCATTTGCATGCCGCCGGAGAGTTCGCGCGGCAGGACGTCGGCGAACTTGCCGAGGCCCACCAGCTCAAGGACTTCATTCACCCGGGTATTGCCCTCCGCCCGCGGCACGCCGGCCAGATCCAGCGGCAGCCTGACGTTATTGCGCACGCTGCTCCACGGCATCAGGGTGGCTTCCTGGAAGACGAACGACAGCGGATGCTGGGCCTTTTCCCGACTGTCGCGCCGCCACAGCATCAGCTTGCCGTCGCTGGGCTCCACCAGGCCGGCGACCATCTTCAGCAGGGTGCTTTTACCGCAGCCTGACGGGCCGAGCAGGGTAATAAACTCCCCCTGATTGATGGTCAGGTTAACGGGCAGCAGCGCCCGGGTGCCGTTGCTGTAGATTTTCTCCGCCGACAGCACCTCGATGGCCGGGGTGGCAGCGGCGGGCATAAAGCGGGTATCGCTCATCACGGTCAGTTTCGGGGCGGTATTCATGGCATCACTCCGGCGTCTTTGACCATCTCCAGGGTGTAAGTCTGCTCAAACGGCACCTTGCTGGCGTCGATCAGTTTGTTTTTCACCAGCATGTCCCAGGTTTTCTTCAGCCGCGGCTCGGTGATGATGCCGATGCCGCCGGACTTAGCATCGCCGCCGGTCACCAGCTGGTACTGCTTCATCTGGGCAATGCCAAAGGCGATCTGCTCGGCGCCCATTTGCGGATTTGCTTTACCGATCAGGCTGTTGCCGGGGGCGGGATCCTGCAGGTAGCTTTTCCAGCCTTCCATGGAGGCTTTGACGAAGGCCGCCACCGCCGCCGGACGTTTTCGGATGGTGTCGGCCATACAGATAATCGAGTTGCCGTAGGGCGGGTAGCCCCAGTCGCTGAGCGGATAGACAAAGAACGGCTGCCCGCCTTTGGCGACGGAGAACGGCTCCGAGGTCACGTAGCCCTGCTGCACCAGGTTTTTATCGGCGAGGAACGGCTGAACGTTAAAGGTATAGGGGCGCACTTTGCTGCCAGCCAGACCCAGCTCGCTTTTCGCCCACGGCCAGAAGGAGGTATAGGCCTCGGTGGCGAGCAGGAAGGTTTTGTCTTTAAGTTCCGCCGGGTTCTCCACCTTGTCATGGGTGATAAACACCGTCGGCGAGTGCTGGAACACGGTGGCGACGGTCACCGCGTGCACCCCGGCCTGCCAGGTCTCCAGCGCCTGGCCGTTGTCGCCAAGGGTGCAGTCCGCCTGACCGGCCGCCATCAGCTGCATGACGTTGATCTGCGGGCCGCCCATTTTAATTTCGACATCGAGACCGGCGTGTTGATACAGCCCGGTGGCCTGGGCCTGGTAAAACCCGCCGTGTTCGGCCTGGGCATACCAGTTGGTGAGAAAGGTAAACTTCTCCGCCGCGAAGCAGGAGGCTGAGGTCGCGAGGGCGGCCACGGTCAGCAGGGTAAAAACGGGCGTCAATCTGGTATTCATCAGGGCTCCCTGGATTCAGCAGCGAAAGAAGGTGGTAGGGACTGCACAAAGCCGTGCCAGTGCTGTTTGCCCCAGGTCGGTTCGCGACGTTCGACCCAGGCCATGCGGTGGATCTCGATGATCGCTTGCGCCCAGCTGGCGGCGAGGGAGTCGAGAAGCCCTTCGCCTTGCTCCCGCGTCGCCGGGGTCGGGTCGCCAATCACCCCGCTGGGGCCAAAGTCATACGACGCCCACGCCGCCGCCGGACGGCCTTTCGACAGGGTTGGGCAGGGGAATTCCGGGGGGAAATTAGCGACGGCCCGTTCCATATGGACGCACTCCGGCGCCAGCGCCAGCATCAGCGCCGTTTCGCTATGCCCGGCGTGCATCGCCATCCGCTGTTCATGCGGGCTGAGAAACTGTTTTTCGCAGTTGGGCACGTTGAACACGTCGTGGGGGATGGCGATGAAATCCCCGTGGCGCAGGCGCATTTCCCGGCAGGCGATCTGCAGGATCTGCGGCTGGCCGCCGTGGCCGTTGATCATCAGCAGCTTGCGAAAACCGGCCCGATAGAGAGATTCGGCGATCTCCAGCAGGGTATGCAGCAGCGTATCGCCGCTAAGGGTCAGGGTGCCGGGAAAATGCAGATGCTCCTCGGACTTACCGTAGACGATCGGCGGAATGGCGTAGGCCGGGATCGTCGCCGGCAGCCTGGCGAGGGCATGGCCCGCCACGCCGGAAGATATCACGCTGTCCACCGAGCAGGGCAGATGCGGGCCGTGCTGTTCGATCGCCCCGGTGGGGAGGACGATAACCGTATTGCTTTTATCCGGCAGGGCGGCCACGTCCGTCCAGCTCAGAAAAGGAAGAAAGCGCGCGGCAGGAATGTAACCGTTAATCATCGCGGTGCCTCGGAGTTAAATGACGGGGGTAACCAGACGGTCGCTTCGACTTCAATCAGTACCGTGGCGTCGGGCAGCATTTCGCTGACCTGCACCACGGTGGAAACGGGCGGCTGGTCGGGGTAAAACAGCTTCCTGACCCGGCTGTAATAGGGAAAATGGTCAAGGTTGCGAAAGTACTGCACCAGTTTGATAACGTCGCTCATTTGCCCTCCCGCGGACGCCACGGTGCGGCGGATGCTCTCCAGGACGTACCAGCTCTGGGCGAGGATCGGGCCCTGTTTCGCATCGGTTGAAAATTCGCCGGTCGCCCCCAGCAGCTCCCGCACCGGCTCAGGCACATCCTGAAAGCCGTTGACGATGGTGCCGGTCAGGGGATTGACCGGAATAATGCCGGAGAGAAAGATAAAATCGCCGGCTCTGCGCCAGGCGGCATACCGCGCCAGCGGCGCCCCGGCGCCTGCTTCAAGACTCATGTGCCATCTCCTCCTGCCACACGCGCCGGTGGGTTAACCTGCCGTGGTTAACCACCAGACGGGCGGCGCTGTTTAAAGGCCAGGTAAAACGGTCGCTACCCGGGAAAATCACCACGCTGGCCGCCGCCCCGACGGCAAAGGGCGCCGCGTCTGCCGGCGAACCGGTTAGCGCCGCGCGATCGCAGATCAGCCGCGACTGCCGGTCGAACAGGTCGCTGAGCTGAGCGCTGAACAGACCGCAGGCCAGGGTGTCCAGCGGGTCATAGCTCCCCGCCGGGCAGAAGGCATCCTGCACGTTGTCGCAGCCGAGCAGGGTGGCCACGCCGGCGGCCTGCGCCTCGTGCAGCAGGGTGATCCCCCGCTGACGCGGCGTGCGGCCGAACGTCGCATCCTGCAGCAGCAGATTGGTCATCGGCAGAGCGATAAGGGTGACGCCGTGCGCCGCCAGCTGGCGCAGGATCGGCGCCGCCTGTTCGTCGCTGCCGGCGGCCAGCGCGCAGCCGTGGCTGCAGCAGATATGTCCGGGAAAAGGGTGGCGGGAGAGATGATCCGCCAGCCAGGTCAGCCCCTGAGACACTTCGCTGAGCTCCTCATCGATATGCAAATCCAGATCCAGATCCCAGCGGGCCGCGCTGCACAGCAGATTTTCCATGGCGGTGGCGTCCCAGTTGGAGGAGTGGATGAAGCCGCCCAGCAGGCAGCGCTCTCCGCTGTTGGCGACCGTCCGGGCGATGGCCTCCGCTTGCGCCGGCTCGCGAAACAGGGGCAGCGGGACCAGCGCCACCCGCTCCAGGGTGATGCCGACGGTATCGAGGCGGGCGATCTCCTGCCAGGCGTCCGGCGCGTCGGCAGTAAACCAGTCGACATGGCTGCGCAAATGGGTCACGCCATTCGCTGCCGCCCGGGCCAGCGCGGCGGACGCCCGACGTTGAATATCCGCCCTGGTCCAGTGTCGGCGATCCTCGTGCATGGCGTGGATTGCCGCCAGCAGCCCGGCCTGCGCCGGACGGCAGCGTTCAATGGTGAATGTCTTGTCCAGATGGGCATGGGGTTCCACCAGGCCGGGGAGCGTCAGGGCTCCCGCCAGGTCCCACAGGCCGGGAGTCGGCTGGTCGGTTGGGGTCAATGCGGCAATCCGGCCGTCGCGAAAGGCCAGGTCCGCCAGCAGCGGCTCACCGTTGGCCCGCGTCGGCCAGCCGTCGGGCAGCGCCCAGGCCGGGAGTCGGGCGCGGCTGATCCCGACAAGCGGCGCGCAAGAGGAGGGGAACGTCATCGTCAGTCTCCTCACAGATCCAAAACCAGAAGCGGGGATTTCGCCCGCGAACAGCAGAGCGTGATCTGGTCGTTGCCGGCTTTCTCTTCCGCCGTCAGCACGCTGTCCCGGTGCTCGGGGATCCCGTCGAGGACCCCGGTAATACAGGAGCCGCACATTCCCTGTTCGCAGGAGAGCATGACCTCCACCCCGGCGTGCTGTAATACCTGAGCAATGGTTTGATCCGCGGCCACCTGCAGGCGCTGCCCGCTGGAGGCCAGCTCAATATAAAACGCATTTTTCGCCGCAGTATTATTTTCCGCCGCGGGAGTAAAACGCTCGAATACGAACTGCGACGGCGACCAGCGATATTCCTCCATGACCGACCGCAGTCTCTGAATAAAACCCTCCGGGCCGCAGGCTATTACTACGGTATCAGGGTGGGGCACAGTTAAGCATTCGGGGACCCGCTGGCGAAGCGACGCGCCTTCCTCGCTGCAGTGAATGGCCACCGTGCCGTTCGCAGTCAGCTGGTTCAGGCGCGGGGAGAAGGCCGTCTGGCGCGAACTGGCGACATAATAATGCAGCTCCAGCGCCCCCTTTCTGGCGGCAATCGCTTCAGCCATCGCCAGCAAAGGCGTGATGCCGATACCGCCGGCAAACAGCAGGTAGCGCCCGGCCTGCGGCAGGGGAAAATGGTTGCGCGGCGGCGAAATGGCGAGCCGATCGCCGGCTTTGAGCTGCTGGTGCAAATAGCGTGAGCCGCCGGTGGAGGTGTCAGTCAGTCTGACGCAAATTTCATAAGTATTACTGCGGTCAGGCGTGCCGCACAGGGAATACTGCCGCGGACCGACGCCGGGAATAATAATATCGATATGCGCCCCGGCGGAGTAGGCCGGTAATATTTCCCCGGCCGCCGTCTGCAAAATTATGGATAGATTTCCCTGTCCGTTGGGGCGTATTTCCCCGACCGAGACCGAAATAAGATCGTGGCTGTGCATTACCGTTTTCTCTCCCTCATTCCGCTGTCTGCAGGGCGGCCAGGGGCGGCGAAGAGATAACTCCCTTCGCGGTGAACTGTCCGGCGTGCAAGAAAATGGGTGAAACGATCGTTTCTCCGCTATGAATGCTACGGTATTGTGATAAAACTGTTGCGTCCAGAGCTTTGATTCGCACAACCCGTTGCAAAAAAGAGAGCACCCAAACCATGTTTGCCTTCTCCCGATTTCTGCTCTATTTCACTGAAGTGGCCCGTCAGGGATCGTTTCGTAAAGCGTCAGAGGCGCTGCATGTGTCGGCGTCTTCCATCGACCGTCAGATTTTGCGCGTGGAACAGGAGCTGGCGATGCCGCTCTTCGAGCGCCATCCCACCGGGCTGAGGCTGACCGCCGCCGGGGAGCTGCTCCTGCACGCGGCCAATAACTGGAAAAAGGACTTTACCCGGGTCTGCGAGCAGCTGGACGATCTGCGCGGGCTGCGGCGGGGGCATGTGCGCATCGCCACCATCGATGCCATTAACCGGCATTTCTTTTCGACGATGCTCAAAGAGGTGCATAAACATTATCCCAACATCTCTTTTACATTGACCACCATCAACAATATCCACATCCAGCAGGCGCTGATCTCCGGCGAGGCGGATTTCGGCATCATGCTCAATCCCCAGACCTCTCGTGAACTGCAGGTCCGGGCGTTTGCCGAGATGAATATGGGGATTGTGGTGCCCACCGGCCATCCGCTGGCCAGCCGCAGCGCGGTGCGCTTTAGTCAGTGCCTCGACTACCCCTTTATCCTGCCGTCCGCCCCATTGATGATCAGCGAGCCGGTGGAGGCGCTGGTGAACATCAGCGGCAACGAGGTGAAGGAGGTGGCGGTATCGAATAACATTCACATGATCCGCACCCTGATCAAAGAGCAGATGGGCATCGGCATCCTGTGTCGGCTGGATATTCTCGATGAGATCGAGTCCGGCCAGCTGGCGTTTGTGCCGCTAACCGATCCGCAGCTTAAGCCTTTCACCCTGGCGCTGTGCGTCTCGCCCGCCCGCCAGCTTTCCCTTGCCGCCTCGATGATGTTGAACCAGCTGGAGATGCTCTTCAGTCAGCTGTGAGCGACCAGGCAGGCACTAAAATCATTCATTAACGCACCATTATGGTGCGTTTTTGGTGTGCGTGAATCAAAGGTTGCATGCCCAAGGGCGGCGGCGCAGGCGATTTCTCGCGGCCGCTCGCAGGCGTTTAAATCTGGCATTGTTTTTGTATAGCTGAGTGTGAGTAGAAGCGGTCAGTACGGGTTATCCATACGGGACATTGCTCAGTCACCATGTCGCGGTTCAATGTTGACCGGGATGGGAGGCTGAGCCACATTCGCTCGCTCCCCCTCCCGGCGTAAAGAGGAGAGGGATATGAAAACAGGCGCACGCCTTCCCCGGGGCATACGCTGGCTGGGCCTGATGGCCCTCGGCGGTGTCTCGCTGGCCGTTCAGGCCGAGGAGAAAATCGTTCTGCTGACCTCCTGGTACGCCCAGGCGGAGCAGGGGGGTTATTATCAGGCTCAGGCCACCGGGCTGTACAAAAAATATGGTCTCGACGTCGAGATCCGCTCCGGTGGACCGCAGGTCAACGGCATGCAGTTGCTGTTGTCGAAGCGGGCCGATGTGATCATCGGTTACGACCTGCAGCTGCTGGAAGGCATTCAGCGCGGCTTCCAGGCAAAGGCCATTGCCGCGCCCTTTCAGTACGATCCCCAGGGGCTGCTGACCCATGCCGATGTCACCTCCCTGCAGGGGCTGAAAGACAAAACCCTGCTGGTCTCCAGCTCCGGTCAGGCGACGTGGTGGCCGTGGCTGAAGGCGCAATACCAGCTGAGCGACGCGCAGGTTCGCCCCTATACCTTCAATATTCAACCCTTTGTCGTCGATGACGCTGTCGCCCAGCAGGCCTATGTCAGCTCCGAGGTGTTCCAGGTGCAGAAGGCCGGAGTGAAGGCGAACTTCTTCCTCTTTTCCGAACACGGCTATCCCCCCTACGGCGGCATCCTTATCGCCCGCCCGGATACCATCGCCGAGCGTAAAGCGGCGATGGCGAAGTTTGTCCGCGCCTCAATGGAGGGCTGGGTGAGTTATCTCAAGGATCCGGTGCCGGGCAATGCGTTGATTAAGCAGGACAACCCGAAAATGACCGACGATCTGCTCGCCTGGGGCGTGACCCAGATCCGTGAGCATCACCTGATCGACGGCGGGGATGCCGCCAGCCAGGGCTGGGGGACGATGACCGACACGCGCTGGCAGAAGACCCGCGACTTTATGGTCAGCGCCGGTCTGCTGGCGGCGGCCACCGACTGGAAACAGGCCTACACCACCGAATTTGTTCAGGCCATGCAGGTTAAACCCTGAGGAGCGACGCCATGTCATTAATTATTAAAAATGCCCATGCCATCCTCAGCGGTCTGCCCGGAGAGGCGGCGCGGCTGGCCGGGCCGGATATTCGCATCCGCGACGGCAAGATTGCCGCCATCGGCAGCCTGACGCCGCTGCCGGAAGAGCGACAGATCGATGCCCGCGACTGCGTGATCTATCCGGCGTGGGTGAACACGCACCACCATCTTTTTCAGTCGCTGCTGAAGGGCGAGCCGCAGGGGCTGAACCAGAGCCTGACGGCCTGGCTGAGCGCCACGCCGTACCGCTTTCGCGCGGCTTTTGATGAACATACCTTTCGTCTGGCGGTGCGCATTGGTCTGGTGGAGCTTCTGCGCTCGGGCTGCGCCAGCGTGGCGGATCACAACTACCTGTACTGGCCGGATATGCCTTTCGATACCTCGGAGATTGTCTTCAGCGAAGGGGAAGCGCTGGGGATGCGCATCGTCCTGTGCCGGGGTGGGGCGACCCAGGGCCGGGCGGTGGAACAGGATCTGCCGGTGGCGCTGCGTCCGGAAACCTTCGACGGCTATATGGCGGATGTCGAACGGCTGGTCAGCCGCTATCACGACCCCCGGCCCGAGTCTCTGCGCCGGGTGGTGATGGCGCCCACTACCGTCCTGCACTCCGCGCCGGGCGCCCAGCTGCGGGAGATGGCGAAGCTGGCCCGCCAGCTGGGGATCCGGTTGCACAGCCATTTATCGGAAACCGTCGATTATCTCGACGCCGCGCGGCAGAAATTCGCCATGACGCCGGTGCAGTTCTGCGCGGAACACGACTGGCTGGGAAATGACGTGTGGTTTGCCCATCTGGTGAAGCTGCTGCCGGAGGAGATTGCCCTGCTGGGCCGTACCGGAACCGGCATCGCCCACTGCCCGCAAAGCAACGGCCGGCTGGGCAGCGGCATCGCCGATCTGCTGGCGTTAGAGCAGGCCGGGGTCCCGGTCTCGCTGGGGGTGGACGGCGCCGCCTCGAATGAAGCGGCGGATATGCAAAGCGAAGCCCATGCCGCATGGCTGCTGCAGCGCGCGCGCAAGGGGATGCTGGCGCAGCCGCGCTACGCCGGGGGCACCTTTGAGGGTGGGGCCGATGCGGCCACGGTGGAGGATGTAGTGCGCTGGGGCAGCGCCGGCGGGGCGCAGATCCTCGGCTTAGCGCAGAGCGGCACCCTGCAGGTCGGCATGCAGGCGGACCTTGCCATTTACCGGCTGGACGATCCGCGCTACTTCGGCCTGCACGATATGGCCATTGGGCCGGTGGCCTGCGGTGGGCGAGCCGCGCTGAAGGCGCTGCTGCTCAATGGCCGCCCCATCGTGGAAGACGACGCCATTCCCGGTCTCGACCTTGACGCGATGCGCCACGACGCGCTGGCGGCCGTCCGTACCTTCCAACAGCGCGCCGCTGTGTAACTGATAACAGGATAATGACGATGAACGCAACCACCCAGAATCAACGCTACGCCTTACAGGAACTGGAAAAAGAGGCGCTGATGGGCGCCGAGGGCGAAGAGACCTTCGCCCGCGAAGTGCGCTGTATCGACCTGTCGAACTTTGCCGCAAGAAAAAATGACATTGCCGAACAACTGTGGGAGGCGGCGGTGGAGATTGGCTTCTTCCAGGTCAGCCATCACGGTATTCCGCTGGCGGATATCCGCCAGGCGTTCAGCATGACCGAGGCGTTTTTCGACCTGCCCGACGAGGTGAAGCGCCAGTATCCGCTGGCCAGTATCCGCTGGCCGGTAACGCCGGCTGGGAAAGCAAAGCGCAGGTTCGGCCGTCGACTCGCACCCCGGATCAAAAAGAGTCGTATCAGATAACCCGGCCTCTGATGGCCGGGCGCTGGCCCAGCGATCGGGAGTTGCCAGGCTTCCGGCAGACGATGCTCGGGTTTGAGTCGCAGTGCTGGCAGCTGGGGATGAAGATCCTCTCCTGCTTTGCTTTAAAGCTCGGTTTTCCGGAATCGTTTTTTACCACCGCGCACGATCCGCAGCGTGACACCTACCAGAGCACCTTGCGCATGCTGCATTACTATGCGACCGAGCAGTCGCAGCAGGGGATGTGGCGGGCCGGCGCGCACACCGATTTTGACTGCCTGACGCTGCTGTTCCAGCGCCCCGGCCAGGGCGGCCTGCAGGTTTGTCCCGGTAAAGACCGCGAAAGCCAGCAGTGGACCAGCATTGAGCCGCGCGAGGAGGTGATCACCTGCAATATCGGCGATATGCTGATGCGCTGGAGCGACGACCAGCTGCCGTCTAACTTCCACCGGGTGAGAAATCCGCTGCCCCACGAATATCAGGGGCCGCGCTACAGCCTGGCGTTTTTCTGCCAGGCCAATAAAGATGTCGAGATCCTCGGGCCGCAGAGGAAGTACCCGCCCATCAGCGCCGAGGATTATCTGCAGCAGCGGATCCAGGCCAATTTTGCCAAAGGGTAAACGTACCGGCGCGGGTCACTGCTGTTCAGGAGCGGCATGACCACGCGCCACGACCACCTTTTCCCGGCCGAGTACAGTAGCGAGATGGTCGGGCAGGGGCTGGTCAGTAATTAAACGGCTGATGCCCGACCAGCCCGCGTAGTGGTAGGGATAGGTGAGGTCGAACTTCGAGTGGTCGGCGACGACAATGCTCTTCGCGGCGCGCTGGATCATCGCCCGGTAAACCGTTCCACTGTCGATTAACGCCTCGCTTGGCCCATCGGCGGCGATACCGCTGGCCCCCAGTAACGTATAGTCCGCCGTGAACTGGCTGAGGAACTGAAGCGTCTGCGCACCGGTCATTGCCCCTTCGGTAGCGCAGTACTCCCCGGGAGCGACGATCACCCGGATGGTTGGATTCATCGACAGCACCGTTGCGACGCCGAAGGCGTGGGTGATGACCGTGATATCCCGCAGCTCGCTGGCCATCCGGCGGGCAACATGTACCGTGGTGGCGCCGGAGCCGATCATGAATATTTTGCCCTCGCGCATACAATGGACGGCATCCCGGGCGATGCGCTCGCGCTCTTCGGTAAACAGCTGGTGGCGCTCCGTGACCGTCGGTTCACTGTTCATGGCCCGCACCGCACCGCCGTAAGTTCGGTTCAGTACGCCCCGGCGGGTAAGTTCGTCGAGATCGCGACGGATGGTTTCGGTAGAGACACCGTGGGTGCGCGCCATATCCCCAATCCGCAGGGTCGGGGTCTCAGCCAGTTCGCGCAGGATCTGTTGCTGACGGTCTTCTTTTCTCTTCGACATGAACGCTGGTTACTCTCCCTGAAGTCGCTGATGCCGTTAATATACCTGCACGCCGAGGGCAAACAAACTGGATGTTTGCCCTGTCGGTTAGACTATCCGTTCAGGCGGCCCATGACTTTCGCCAGCCGTTCGAGGAAGAAATCTGCATCATCGCGACTGAAGCACAGCGGCGGACGGATCTTCAGGCTGTTGCCAAAGCGACCGGCCGCGCCAATCAGCACGCCCTCAAGCTTCAGGTGATAGATAACGCGACTCGTCAGCTGCGGATCCGGCTCTCCGCTGTCTGGCCGGGCAAACTCGATGGCGTTGAACAGTCCGGCGCCGCGAATGTCGGCGATGGCCGGGAAATCCTGGGCCAGCTGGCGCAGTCCGGCACGCAGATAGTCCCCGTTGCGCTGGGCGTTGTTCATCAGGGCCTCCTGTTCAATCACCTCCAGTACCGCGAGGCCCACGGCGGCAGCCACCGGGTTACCGCCAAAGGTGTTGAAGTACTCGGTCTTTTCGCTGAACGCCTGCAGAATAGCCGGACGCGTGATCACCGCGGCCATGGGAAAACCGTTCCCCATTGGCTTGCCGAGCGTGACGATATCCGGTTGCACACTGTGACGCTGGAAGCCCCAGAAATGAGAGCCTGTCCGACCAAAGCCCGGCTGGACTTCATCGGCGATAAACAGTCCGCCCCGGGCCTGTACGCGGGCTACCGCCTGAGCCAGAAATCCCGGCGGATCGGCGAAAACGCCGTCGCTGGAAAAAATGGTATCCACCAGTAGCGCCGCGCAGCCGTAGCCCCGCTCATCCAGCTCGTCCATGGCGCGCTCAACGTCGGCGGCGAAGAGGTCAGACAGCGTCTGGCCCGCTGACAGCCTGCGCAGGTCAGGGGCGGGAATGGTATGCACCCACGGGGGCAGGAGGGCCTCTTTGTGCCCGGAGGGAGAGACCTCCATCACCGCCGTTGTATTGCCGTGATAGGCACTCTCGGTGACGATGATCCCCTGCCGACCACTGATAAAGCGGGCCATCCGCAGGGCGATGTCGTTGCTCTCGCTGCCGGTGCAGGTAAATATCACATTCGACAGCCCGGCGGGGAACGTCGCCAGCAGGCTGTCCGCGTACTGCTCCAGTACCGGGAACAGATAGCGGGTGTTGGTGTTCAGTAACCCGGCCTGGCGCACCATCGCCTGGGTAATATGCGGATGACAATGCCCCACGCCCGGCACGTTGTTATACATATCCAGATAACGGTTGCCGGCGGAGTCCTCCATCCAGGCTCCGGAGGCCGACGCCATGACGATCGGTTGTGGATAAAACAGCACCGAACCGGTCCCCTGGGTGGCGTGGCGACGGGCAATTTGTCGGCTCAGGTTTTCGTCGGCCACGCCGGTCAGCGCGTCAAAACGGTTCAGTTGAAGAATGGGGGTTTTATTGTTCATCAGCAGGTTCCTTGCAGTTAACGGTAGCGCTAAGCGGTGACGCCTGGAGGAGAAACGCCTGGGCCAGGCGTACGGTGATGGCGCCCCATTGCGGGCTGTAGCGACGGGCGGTGGCTGTCTCACTATGGCTGGCCAGCCAGGCCGTCAGCTGTAAGCGGCGCAGCATCACCAGCACCGGAAGCATCACTTCGTCCTGCTGACTGAAGGGACGGACGCTACGGTAGCCCGCAAGCCACGCAGCGCGGTAGTCCGCAAGGGCCGGGTCGTCTTCAATAAAACTGACGGCGGTGGCAAAATCCCAGCCAAACCAGCAGATGCCGCAGTCGTCAAAATCAATCACCGTCAGCGAATTCTCATTCACCAGCAGGTTGGCCAGCCGCATGTCGCAGTGCACCAGCCCATAGCGGTCGGCGCCCTGTCCGTACGCTTCCAGTCTTGCGACCACTGTGGCCTCCACCGCCTCCAGCAGCGTAATATCGTCGGCGCTCAGTTGCGTCATCTTCCGCCAGTCGCCCCACCAGGCATGACGTCCGATAATCGTCTCGGTGTTCCACACCTTGCGATGAAAACCCTCGGGTTTTACCCAGCCTTCGCTGTGCCTGTGCAGTTCTCCCGCAACCCGTCCCAGGGCATGGTACCAGCCGGTGAGATGGCTACCGGTATCAGGTTCGCTGCCCGCAACAAAGGTGAATCCCACGACGTGGGTGACCGTTTCGCCGTCGATGAGGCTGGCGATACAGGTCCCATCATCCAGTACAAGCGGTACGGCGATGTTGATATCTCCCCGGGCATGCAGGGCGTTTAGCCACATCAGCTCAGAATGGATCTCCACCGCTGAGCTGTAGTTTGGGCGATGCACTCGCAGCACGATCTTTCTCTGCGTCATCTTATCGCTGACCAGAAACGTGGCATTTTCTGAAACCGTCAGCAGGCCAATCTCTGCGCCTTCGCTGAGGCCCCAGCGGGGCAGGAGCGGCCGCAGCTTCAGGGTAAGTGTTGTTAAATACTCGTCGTTAAACATGCTGTCCTCAATTTTAAATGACACGCTTAACACATTTTTATGTTGTGGTTGCGGGATTTGCAAGATGTGTGAGGTTTTTTTTGTTTTCTGTTGCGCTTTAATTATGCTTTTTGTTTATTAATTATTTTATTAACAGCAAGTTAGTGTGATTTAGTTGGCTGGATTCAGCCGGTTGCACCATAACGGAACGTATAATGTGTGTTTTTCTCATTCAGGCGTAATCAAAGCGTGAAGTTTGTTATTAATCCATTGATATATATAGATAAATTAATCTGTCTATTGCACCAGTCTTGTGCCCAATCATAGCGCATTATTTTTATGCTGAAATCTCACTTTAAAATGTTGAACATTCAACATTTACGTGATTATTCTTTTCCTGCCAGCGACGGAGATCGCTGCACGGCCAGGCCAAACGGATGGGATCGCAGAACTTTCACAGACGGGGAAAAATGATGTCAGATTTTATGAACAAACATGTGCTGGTGACCGGCGGGAGTAGTGGGATCGGTCTTGGCATTGCACTCGGCTTTGCCCGCGCCGGGGCGAAGGTGACCATTACCGCCCGCACACCATCGCGTATCGATAGCGCGATCGGCCAGGCGGCGGAGCAGGGATTAACGCTACGCGGTCTGACCTGCAACGTCAGTCATGCCGAAGAGGTAAAAGCCTGTGTGGCAGAAGCCGCACAGCAGTGGGGTGGTCTGGATATTGTCTGCTGCAACGCGGGGATTTTTCCTTCGGCGCCGCTGGCAGACATGAGCGAACAGCAGTGGGATGAGGTGCAGGCGATCAACAGTAAAGGGACTTTTTTAACTGTCCAGGCGGCGCTGCCATGGCTGAAACGGGCAGAGTATGGTCGCATCATCCTCACCTCTTCGATTACCGGGCCGGTAACGGGCTATCCGGGCTGGGCTCACTATGCCGCCAGCAAAGCGGCCCAGCTGGGTTTTATGCGTAGCGCGGCGTTGGAACTGGCCGGCGACAACATTACCGTCAATGCCGTCCTGCCGGGGAATATCGTCACGGAAGGGCTGAGGGATATGGGCGAGGACTATATCGCCGGGATGGCCAGCGCCGTGCCGCTCAAACGCCTCGGAACGGTGGAAGATATTGCTGCGGCAGCGCTGTTCTTCGCCTCCCGTCAGGCTGGCTACATCACCGGCCAGTCGCTAATTGTTGACGGTGGGCAGATCCTGCCTGAATCCGCCGCGTGCCTGAACTGAACGGAGCGTTCATCATGAGCAATGAAATTCTTGCCAATCCCGCGCCAGCGGCGGAAAAACATGTTGTGCAGCGGCTGCGGCCAAATGCGGTAGGCCTTGGCGGGGTGCTGTTTATGACTATCGCCACGGCAGCGCCGATCACTGCGATGCTGGGCAATGTGCCGATCGCGGTGGGTAGTGGTAATGGTCAGTTTGCGCCCGCGGGGTTTATGGTCGCCACCCTTATCCTTGCCCTGTTTGCCATCGGCTATGCGCAGATGGCCAGGTTTATTACCGCTACCGGCGCATTTTATGGCTTTATTTCACACGGCCTTGGGCGGATCGTTGGCATGGCGTCAGGAGTGACGGTGACCATGACCTACATTGTCTTTGAGGCTGCGCTGGTCGGGATCTTCGCCTTTTTCTGTGAGGATTTAATCAATACGGTCTTCAGCGTACATATCCCCTGGCTCATCTTAGCCTTCGCCATGCTAATGACTACCGGAGTGCTGAGCTATTTCGATATTTCGCTCACTTCCCGGGTGCTCGGCCTGTGCCTGGTACTGGAAATATTGATCCTCACCGCCGTCGCGGTGGCGGTGCTGATCCATGGCGGAGGGCCACAGGGTTTTGTCCCCGAGTCGATCAACCCGCTGAACGCCTTTACCCCGGCGAAAGGGGTGGTCGGCGCCAGTGCCGGAATTGGATTATTCTTCGCCTTCTGGTCATGGGTGGGCTTTGAGTCATCGGCAATGTACGGTGAAGAGTCGAAGAACCCGAAAAAGATCATTCCCCTGGCTACCCTGCTGGGCGTGATTGGTATCGGCGTGTTCTACGTGTTCATTTCGTGGATGGCGATTGCCGGAACGGGACCGGAGCAGGCTATTGCCCTTGCGCAGGATCCTAACCGCGCAGGAGAGATTTTCTACGGTCCGGCTCGCCAGTATCTGGGGGAGTGGGCGGTCGGGGTGTTTAAGCTGCTGGTGATCACTGGCTCTTTTGCCTGCGGGATGGCGTTTCATAACTGCGCGGCGCGCTATCTCTACGCGCTCGGGCGGGAAAATCTGTTTCCGTTTGCCGGGCGCACGTTGGGTCGTTCACACTCGCGCCACGGCTCCCCCCATGTTGCCTCTACGGTGCAGACCGTTATCGCCACGCTGATTGTGTTGCTATTCTTTATCACCGGTAAAGATCCTTACGCGGATATTTACACCCTGCTGGCGCTGTTGGGTACGATGGGCATTATGATTGTCCAGGCGCTTTGCGCCTTTGCGGTGATCGTTTACTTCCACGGCAATAAAGAAAATATTGGCAAAGGACACTGGTTTAAAACAGGCGTTGCGCCGTTGCTTGGGGGGATGGGGATGATCTATATCGTCTACCTGTTATTCAAAAATATGGCGTTTGCCGCGGGCGCTGCCGCCAGCTCCTCCTTTTATCATGCCATTCCGTGGATCGTGTTGGCCTGCTTCTGCTTTGGCGCCGCCATCGCGGTCTGGTTTTACCTCTTTGATGCGCAAAAGTACCGGGTTATAGGACGCATTGTACTGACGGATGATTGATGATGCGCACCTGCCGCCGGCTTTCGCTGGCCGGGCGGCAGGATATCCGGCGCAGGGCTTTTCAGAGGGAAGGGGGCGCCGATGCTGGTGACAAAGGTACCTCTGCCGCAGCCATAAAATCGATAAAACAGCGTATTCTCGGTGACAGGTAGCGGCTGGCGGGCCACAGGACCGAGAAATGCCCATCCTTGACGCAACAGCCGGGCAACACCTCCTGCAGTTGTCCCTCATCCATGGCCTCGCACACGACAAAATCAGGCACATAAGCGATGCCCATCCCCGCCGCGCTTAAGCGAATGGCGGCCTCAATGTTATTGACCGTTACAACGGCAGCGGCCCTGAAATCTCCCGCCAGCCGCATATCGCGCAGTTCCCAGGGCTGGATCAGCCCCGTCGAGGGGAAGCGGAAAAAATGCACTTGTGCGCCGCCAATTCCGCTGGCGAGCCGGGGACGCCGTATTCCGCCAGATAGGCCGGGCTGGCACAGAGCACAAAACGAAAGCCTCCCAGCTTTCTGGCGATCAAGCGGGAGTCCGCTAATTCACCGCTGCGGATAGCGACATCGAATCCCTCATCGATCAGATTGACCAGCCGGTCACTAAAGTCGAGATCCAGTTCAACCTGCGGATAAAGACGGGTAAAAGCGGTGAGGGCGGGGAGCAACAGGCGGTAGCCAATGACGGGCAGTGAAATCCTCAGTTTGCCGGTGGGCTGTGAGAGACTGCTGGTCAGCTCTGACTCGGCCTCCTGGATCTGCTCCAGGATACTCTGGCAGCGCGTCAGAAATGCGGCCCCCTCCGCCGTCAGGCTGACGTTTCTGGTGCTGCGGTTGAACAGCCGGACCCCCAGTTTATGCTCAAGCCGGGCGACATTCTTACCCACCGCCGAGGCAGATATGCCCAGCAGCCTGGCGGCCTGAACAAAGCTTAGCGTTTCGGCGGTGCGGACAAAGGACGTCAGCGAGGTGAGGCTGTCCATCGATTATAAACCTTATGTCTCTTAAGAAGATATTTTCAGTCTATTTATCGGCATTAACATCCGCAATAGGATGGCGACAGTTTATTCTTTCTTGCCGACTGATGAGGGCCGCCCGATGTTACTCCCCGCCAGAACACCTTCCCGATACGCCAGCGCCCTGGCCGCGCTTTCTGTCTTTATGGCGGCCTTGCTGCTGCCGTTAAGTTTTACCGGCGGCGTCATGACCACCCCCGCGATACAGCAGTCGCTGGGCGGCTCTCCCGCTGCGCTGTCGTGGCTGACCAATGGCTTTATGCTGACTTTCGGCAGCTTTTTGCTGGCCGCAGGGGTGGCGGCGGATGCCATCGACAGAAAACGTATTTTTATCGCCGGCGCCGCGCTGTTTTGCCTGAGCAGCCTGCTGTTTTGTCTGACGCACAATCTCTTCCTGTCAGGCGTGTTGAGGGCGCTGCAGGGCCTGGCCGCGGCGATGATTTTAGCCAGCGGCAGTGCGGCGCTGGCCCAGCTGTATGATGGCGCTCAGCGGACCAGGGCATTCAGCATCCTGGGCACGGTGTTCGGCGTTGGCCTGGCGTTTGGCCCGCTGCTGATCGGCTTCATGACCGACGCGGTGGGCTGGCGCGGCGTATACGCCCTGTTTGCGCTGCTTTCGGCAGGGGTTCTGCTTATAGGCCTGGTATCTCTGCCTGCGACAGAAAAAAGCGAGCCGCGGACACCCGACAACCTGGGCTTAACCCTGTTTACGCTGGCCCTGATGCTGTTTACTGCATCGCTTATGGTCATTCCGGCCCGCGGTTTTTTATCCCTGACCACGCTGGCCTTGCTCATCGCGTCGGGGGGGCTGTTCGTGGCCTTTGTCGTACGCTGCCGGAGGGTGAACAACCCGGTGCTGGAACTCTCCCTGCTGCGTCATCCGCGTTTTGTCGGCGTACTGTTGCTGCCTGTCGCCACCTGCTGTTGCTACGTTGTCCTGCTGATTATTGTTCCCCTGCATTTTATGGGCGGAGAGGGGATGAGTGAGCCGCAGAGCGCACTGTATCTGATGGCGCTGACCACGCCGATGCTGGTTTTCCCATCCGTTGCGGCCCTGCTCACCCGCTGGTTTTCACCGGGGCACGTGTCCACGGCGGGACTGATGATGGCCTCCGTCGGGTTGCTGTTGCTGGGGAACGCTTTTCACAGCCACCATCTCCCGCAGCTGGTGCTGGCGCTGATCCTCTGTGGAGCTGGGGCGGCGTTTCCCTGGGGGCTGATGGACGGCCTGGCGATTTCCGCTGTGCCGATGGCGAAAGCCGGTATGGCGGCAGGCCTGTTCAATACCGTTCGCGTTGCCGGCGAGGGGATCGCCCTGGCGGTCGTTTCGGCGGTATTAACGGCAAGCAATAACCTGACCCTGCAGAGTCGCGTTCACGGGTATGCGCCTGAGGTGATTGACCGCGCCGCAGGCTGGCTGGGGGCCGGCAATATGCCGCAGGCGGCTGCGCTTTTGCCTGACTTTTCCCTCCGGGCGCTGCGCGAGAGCTATGACTCTGCTTATACGCTACTGTTTAGCGGGCTGGCGGTCGTCACCCTGGTGTGCGCCCTGATGGTCTGGCGGACGCTATGCCGGAAGGCGGGCGCTATCCAAACCCGCGACAGTGGATGCTGAACCCCCTTGATAGCGCGGTGGCGTCACGCTTCCCGGTCCGCTTAGCGAACCGGGACTGTCATTGTTTCACTGGCGGAACTATGCTGATTAGGGCGGCCACATGCGCCGCCCCGGCAGCGGAAACAGTGACTCACAGGTGGCGGTATGGCGATTGATCCGGAACTGATTTACATCGAGATCCTGGAAACGGTGCTGATGGCCACCCTGGATCCCGATTTGTGGAAATCGGCGTTGCAGAAACTGGCGTTTCTCACCGGCAGCGCCTTGATGGAGCTCTTTAACGTCAAGCCCGCCGAAAACGCAGTGGCGGAGCTGCTGGTGCGGGGTATGACGCCTTACATCTGGGCGTATCTATCGCCACGATCGGAACCCACCTTAGCGCCCTGTACCAGAAAACCCATACTCGACATCAGGCAGAGCTCCTGCTGATTCTCCGCGTAATCGACGGCGAATGGTTTCGCTCGGTCAGGAATGATGGTCGCGCAGGAAAACGGTCAGCACCTCTTTCGGCGGCACGCCGCCGCATTCGCCAATCATCCAGCCCACCGCGCCGCGGTGATAGGCGCCGTGAAAGAGCATATGGTTCAGCATCTCCATCGCGGTCATATTGCCGTCGCCGCCGTCGACAAATTTGAAGGCGATACGTTCGTGGAAGTCGGCGGGGGTCATGGCGCTGACGTACTGAATGTATTCGTCCGTACAGGCGGTCATGGCCGTTTCCAGCTCATCAACGGTTGGCGTCTCAGGGGTATTCAGCGCGGTGTAGCCGTGCGGCCTGCCGCGCAGATTCGCCCGGAAAATCATATCAACGACATGGATATGGTTCATCAGCCTGATGGTCAGGTGACGCTTTTCGCCATGTACCGTTCCGTCAATCGCGCGGATCGCCTGTAAGGTGGCAAAGTCAATCCAGCGCTTGTATTTCAACAGCGTTACTACTGTGTCTTTGTCCATAGTCGGTCCCGGGTTGGTTGAACCGTTATCATACTGGTTATGCCGGTGAGCCGTCACTCACCGGCACCAGGCACAAAAAAGCCTCGCCGAGGCGAGGCTTTTCAATAAGCAGGTGATTTAGTCAAACACACCGTTAATCACGGCGGTGACGATCGCGGTGCTCAGGGCCACCAGCACCAGATCATCGCCGACCGCCCGCCATTCATAGCCCGGATAATAGGGCAGGTCGTTAATCATAGAAGCTGGCAGGGTCTTTTTGGCGATCCCCGGAGGGAGCGGTTTGCCGCGGGCGACATTTTTGGCGATACCCGGCGGCAGCGCCTGATAGCCGACCAGACCGTAGTTCACGGCAAGGGAGCGCGCCCGTGAGAAGCTAATATCGCTGTCGACGTGGTCGGGCTTGCCGTAGTTTTTCCGTTTGCCGTGATCTTCAGTGGACTGGCCTTTATTTTGCCCTTTATTGCCATGGTCGCCACTGTTACCGTTGTTACCATGATTGCCGCTATTGCCATGGTTACCACTGTTCCCGTGATTACCACCGCCGTTGCCATTACCCGGGTTGGCATACGCTGGCGCGGCCATGACGGCAAGGGAAATAACCGCCGCCAGTGCTGTTTTGAGAGTGCGACGCTTAAGCATGATGTTGATACCTTAACAGGGGGTACACGCTTAAAAAATAAGATAAAGCTATACCCCAGGCAATCTCATGTTGTCTTATTTTTTTGCCCTTATTTAATTAGCGTCGGGAAAAGGGTAGCGGGACGCGGACGAGCAATTCCATTGCTGCGTTTTGACAGACGGGCGACCGCGCCCCGCTAAATATCTTGCCGGGAGGATCGCTCCCGGGCGTGGAGAAAAAATGCCCGAAGCCATTGGGCAAAAGAGTACAAAGATGTTCCGCTTCATTTATCGCGCGTCTCACAAGACGGGGCGGATAGTAAATCCTGGCGCTGCCGCGCACAATCGGTCGGTTGTTTAGAAATAAATAACCCCATTGACCGCGCTCAGGATGCGACCCAATGACAGGCGACCCGATGGCCCGGGGCCACCTCGCGCAGCGCCGGAGGCTCTCTGCGGCAACGTTCGCTGGCCAGCGGGCAGCGGGATGAAAAGCGGCAGCCGGCGGGGGGATTGGCCGGATCCGGGATCTCGCCTTGCACCAGCGCCTGCGGTTCACTGTGCGGGTCGAGGGTCGGCACCGCAGCCAGCAGGGCGCGGGTGTAGGGATGGAGGGGGCGGTTGAACAGCGCATCGCGGCTGGCGCTTTCCACCAGTTGCCCGAGATACATCACCGCCACATCGTCACATAAATGCTCCACCACCCCGAGGTCGTGGGAGATAAACAGAAACGTGACGCCGCGGTTGTCGCGCAGGTCGGAAAACAAATTGATGATCTGCGCCTGAATCGACACATCAAGGGCCGAGATGGGTTCATCGGCGACGATAAAATCCGGGTTGAGGATCAGCGCCCGGGCAATACCGATCCGCTGACGCTGGCCGCCGGAAAACTGATGCGGGAAGCGGGCATAGTGTTCCGGCGCCAGGCCGCAGATCTTCATCACGTCGATCACCCGGTCATATAGCTCATTGCGGGCGCACAGTTTGTGCTGCAGCATGGCTTCGCCAATCGCGTCGCCAATACGCAGCCGCGGGTTCAGCGAGCTATAGGGGTCCTGAAACACCAGCTGCATCCTGGGCCGGATAGCGCGCAGGGCAGGCGCGGTCAGGTCGGCCAGCTCCTGACCGTGAAATTTCACGCTGCCGGCGCTCTTCTCGTACAGGCCAAGCAGGGTCCGGCCGACGGTGGTTTTACCGCTGCCGGACTCGCCCACCAGGCCAAAAATGGTGCCCGGACGGATATTAAAGCTGACGCCGTCCACCGCGCGAAGCTCGCCGGTCTGCTGACCAAACAGGCCGTCGCGTAGCGGAAAATATTTTTTCAGTCCATCCACTTCAATGACATAGCGTTCGCTCATGCTGTCACCTCCGCAAATTCGCTATAAAAGCAGGCGGCACGTTGGCGGTCGCCGAGCAGCGGCGGAATCGCCTCCCGGCAGCGCGCCGTCGCCCGCTCGCAGCGCCCGGCAAAGGCGCAGCCCGCCGGCAGGGCGGCCAGATCCGGCACCTGGCCGGGAATTGAGTACAGCCGCCGACGCCGCTCACCGGGCACCGGTCGGGAGGCGATCAGCCCCCGCGTGTAGGGATGCTGAGGATGCCGTAGCACTTCCGCGGTGGCGCCTTGTTCCACAATTCGTCCGGCATACATCACCACCACCTGCTCGGCCATCTGCGCTATCACCCCCAGGTCGTGGGTAATCAGCATCATCGCCATCTGGCTGGCCCGCGCCCGATCCCGCAGCAGGCGTAGGATCTGCGCCTGCACGGTCACGTCGAGCGCGGTGGTGGGTTCGTCGGCGATCAGCAGTTTGGGCCGACAGCTCAGCGCCATGGCGATCATCACCCGCTGCAGCATGCCGCCGGAAAGCTGGTGAGGATAGCGGGTCATCAGGCTGTCCCCGCGCGCCAGGCCGACCTCGCTTAACAGCTGGATGGCCTGATGCCAGGCGGCTTTCGGCGTGGCGCCGAGGTGGCGGATCGGCGGTTCGCACAGCTGCTCCCCGATGGTCAACACCGGGTTGAGGGCCGACATCGGTTCCTGAAAAATCATTGCCAGCTGGTGGCCGCGCAGATCGGCCATCTGTCTGGCTTTCAGCCGCAGCAGATCGCGGTCCGCGAAGCGGATCTCGCCGCCGTCGATGCGCGCCGTCTGCGGCGGCAGGAGGCCCATCAGCGCCATGGCGGTGACGCTTTTGCCGCAGCCGGATTCACCCACCACGCCAACGGTTTGCCCGGCCTGAATGGTGAAAGAAACCTCCTGCACCGCGCGCACGCGAGAGCGTTCGCCGGCGAAAGAGACGGAAAGATGATTAAAGGAGACTAACGGCGTGGTCATTTCAGCCTCGGTTTCATGTTGGGATCCATGGCATCGCGCAGGCCATCGCCCAGCACGTTGATGGCGATCACGGTGATAAAGATGGCGATGCCCGGCGGCATCCACAGCCAGGGGCGGCGCTGGAAATCGATCAGGCTGTTAGCGGCATCCATCATATTGCCCCACGACGGCGTCGGCGGCACCACGCCGAGGCCGAGATAGCTCAGCGCGGATTCACTGAGAATGGCGTTGGCGACGGCCATGGTCGCCATCACCAATAGAATCGGAATGGTATTCGGCAGCAGGTGGCCAAACAGCCGGCGACGCGCCGACAGGCCCAGCACCTGGGTGGCCAGCATAAAATCGCGTTCGCGCAGGGAGAGACATTGCCCGCGCACCAGCCGCGCCAGTCGGGGCCACTCCAGCAGGCTGAGCATCACCACCACCATATAAATGCGCGAGTCCGGCGAAAAATCGAGCTCGGAAAGCATCGCCCCGGCGACGATCAATAGCGGTAACCCAGGGATAGTCATCACCAGGTCGGCCACGCGCATGATCAGTTTGTCGGTTAACCCGCCGACGTAACCCGAGAGGGCGCCGAGCAGGTAGCCGAGGCACACCGACATCACCATGGTCAGCAGGCCGATAACCAGCGAGATGCGCCCGGCCAGCAGCAGGCGGGTGTAGACATCGCGACCGAGGAAATCGGTCCCCAGCCAGTGTTCCGCCCCGGGCGGCTGGTTGATGCTCAGGGCGTCGGTGGCATCATCACTCCACGGCGACCAGACGGGCCCCAGCACGCACCACACCGCCATCACCGCCAGCAGGAGCAGGCAGAACATGGCCAGCCGGTTACGGCGCAGCTGTCGCCACCCCTGGCGCCAGGGAGAGGGGGTAATGTGCGCCAGCGCCGGGATAGCCGCCTGCCGCTGGCGGCGACGGGAAGCTAAGTAAGACAGGATCATCATGACCTCACCCGAATACGCGGATCGGCCCAGGCGTACAGCACGTCGGCGAGCAGATTCCCGACGATCGTCAGCACCGCCAGAAACAGGGTAAACCCCATCAGTACCGGATAGTCGCGGGCGGCCAGCGAGTCGATATGAATGTGGCCCGCCCCCGGCCAGTTGAATACCTTTTCGGTAATGATCGCCCCGGAGAACAGCCCCGGCAGCTCGAAGCCCAGCAGGGTGATAATCGGCAGCAGGGCGTTGCGCAGGGCATGTTTGAGGATCACCGTGCGCTCCTGCAACCCCTTGGCGCGGGCGGTACGGATAAAATCCATTTTCACCACGTCGAGCATACTGGCGCGCACATAGCGCGTCAGGCTGCCCGCCTGCAGCATCACCAGCGCCAGCACCGGCAGCGCCAGATGGGCAGCCACCTGCAGCACATACTGCCAGCCGCTCTCGTCGCTGCCGGTATTGGTCATCCCGCCTACCGGCAGCCAGTGGAGATCGACGGCGAACCATTTAATAAGCAGCAGGCAGAGGAAAAAGGTGGGGAACGACATGGCGGCAAACACCGCGACGCTCACCAGATGATCAAACCAGGAGCCAGGGCGCAGGGCAGAAACCACGCCCACCGCCAGGCCGATGCCCCAGTAAAAGACCAGCGCGACGCTGGCCAGCAGAAAAGAGTTCCAGATGTACTGGTTGAGCAACTGGCTGACCGGGATCTGATACTGCAGCGAAAAGCCTAAATCACCGCGCAGCAACTGTCCCAGCCAGTGGAGGTAGCGGGTCAACAGCGGCTGGTCGAGGCCGTAGATCGCCTTCAGCTCCGCGGCGCGGGCGGCGGTCAGGGTGATATTGCCATCGATAAAGTCGCCGGGGGTTTTGGCAAACAGCAAAAAAATAATGAAGGAGGCCAGCAGCAGCATCGGCAGCGTTTGCAGCAGGCGCCTCAGGATGAAATTTCTCATGACGGTCTCACATCAGCCGCCGGTTAACCCGGCGGCCAGGGATTTATTTGACGATTTTTACATCCGGCAGGCTGCCGGTCAGGCCGTTGTAGATATCCGGCTTAAAGCCGCTGACGCGGGCGCTGCTGGCGGAAAGGATCTCGCGATAGCCGAGCAGGATCACCGGCGGATCGTCGGCCAGCACTTTATACAGCTGGTGGTAGATCGGCTTGCGCTGTTCGATGTCGAGCACCGCGTTGCCGGCGTTAATCAGCTTATCGACTTCCGCGTTATGGTAGCCGGACTCTTTAGCTTCGCTGCTGTAGAAATCCCATACCCCGTCGTGCGGGTCGTTGAGGGTGCTGGTGCTGAACGAGGCCAAATCGTAATTTCCGGCTTTGCGCTGCGCCATCAGGGCGTTGAAATCCACCACCTGCGGCTTCAGCAGCACGCCAATCTGCCGCCAGTTCTCCTTGGCGATGGGGATCAGCGCATCGTTGAGCACCTTCTTGCTCACCAGCAGGGTCAGCTCCAGGCGCTGGCCGTCTTTGGCGCGGATACCGTCGGCGCCTGGTTTCCAGCCGGCCTCATCCAGCAGCTTTTTGGCCTGTGCCGGATCGTAAGGGTAAGGGTTGACGCCTTCAGCGTTAAAGGCCCAGGAGATCGGCGCGATCGGTTCGATGGCGACTTTGCCGTATCCCTGATAGACCACGTCGATCAGCTTCTGCCTATCCAGGCCGTAAATCAGCGCCTGGCGCACCCGCTTATCCTGTAGCGCCGGGCGATGCACGTTGAATTCCACCTGGCTGTAGTCGCTGGAGCCGTAAAGATTAATATTGGCGAAGCCGAGCATCTTCAGTTGCTCAATATCGTCGGGGCGCGAGGTAAAGGCGTCGTAGTCGGTCTCCCCGGTCTGGAACAGCTGGAAGTTGGTGGACGGATTGGTCACGCGATAGATAAAGCGCGGCGTTGGCGGCGTCCCACGGTAAAAATGGCTATTGGCATGGAAGCGTATTTCCTGACCGGGAATATATTTGTCGTACACGTAAGGGCCGTTGCCCAGCGGCTTGCCGTGCAGTGAGCGCAGATAGTCGAGATTCCCCCGCTGATACCCTTTGCCGTACCAGGCTTTCGACAGTACAGGCCCGCCAATTTTGGCCAGCGTGGTGGCGCCTGGCTGCGTGGTGGTCACCTGCAGGGTGAGCGGGTCGATGACCTTCAGGCCGCTGACGCTGTCAGCCTTGCCGGCTTTGTAGTCCGCCCCGCCGGCGATATTGGCCAGGGTGATGTCGGTATCGCCATCATAGCTGGGGTCGAGCAGGACCGTCAGGGTAAAGGCGACATCTTCCGCCGTCAGCGGTGAGCCGTCGCTAAAGGTGAGGCCAGGGCGCAATTTGATGGTATAGACTTTGTTATCCGGGCTGACCGTCCAGCTCTCCGCCAGTCCCGGGACCAGCTTGCCCTGGCTGTCCCAGTCGATCAGGCGTGAAAAAATGACGTTAGTCACGTTCTCATCCCAGCCGTTGACGAAAAAGTAGGGGTTAAAGATCCCTTGCGGCTCGGAGATCCCGGCCACCACCGTGTCTGTGCGCAGTTTGGCGCTGGCCGGGATCTGGCTGGCGTCAGTGGCCGGGGTGATACCTTCTTTCAGGAGCACTTCCGCATGGGCAACAGAAGAAAATGCTACCACGCCGCCGAGCAGGGCCACTTTTAGCGCCAGGGCGAAGCGGGTTTGTCTGGTTTTTAATCCTTGTTGTAATCTGGACAAAAGTGCTACCTCATCAAATGATTGCGTGGTTATTTACAATTCATGACGAAAGATAAGAGGCGCACTTCGCCCTGTCTAACACTGAAACGCTATGATTTATAACTAATTATCCTTAGCAAAGGATCGGCAATATAATCCCATTTTATGGCTATGAAGCAGTGGTTTCCGCTGTCTGATGATGGTTGGTCAGCATGCTGTCTGCGACCCAGCTTTTCAATCGCGAGGTTCTGAACAGGCGTCACACCTGCGCGGTATTCGCCGGCTGAAAGGGAACGATGATAGTGGCCCCGTACCGACCGCCGTGTAGGGAGTAAGGCTCCCTGGCGGTCAGTTCCGGGCAGACGTTAACGCTCCTTCGCCGCTGGGGGAAGCAGGGAGGGTGCGGTTTCGGTTAGCGGCAACCAGAGCCGCTCGGGGTCATTAAATCCCTCTTCGACAAGGGCATAAAAGCGGCTGGCGTGGAGACCATCGACGAAGGCATGGTTAAACCGCCCGGCCACCGGGATAACGCCATTCTGCAATTTTCCCCAGGTGAGCGCGGGGACCGCCGCGCCGACGGCATATTCCGCATGGGTCATCGAGGTGAAGTGGAGCCATGGCAGACAGCTGGCGCAGATAAAATGCTCGCCATCGACGATGAGCGGCGCCGGGGATGTCTCTCTTGCCGCGACAATCTTCGGCGTGGCCGCGGCGCTGAAGGCGGTGAACTCGGGGGCGTTGTCGCACCACACCTGACGGAATCCCTCTCCGACGGTCATCACCGGCGTCATTACTGCCAGACTGTCATATTCAATCACCTCATCGTTCCGCACGCGCTGGCGTAGCTGCGGTACCCCGTTGGCCGCGCGCAGCAGGGCATAGAGCGCGAGCTGAAAAAACGAGACCCGACGGTCCTTCGCACATTCGTACAGGCGCTGCGCCGCTATCGGCACGCAGAGATTAAAGCTGGGGTTGGCGAATTGGCGATAAAAAGTGAAATGGTCCCGGCGGGGCCAGGATGCGGTGTCGATAATCCGGTAATGTGCCATGGATGCCTCCTGAATACTGGCGTTCTGCTGACTATGCGACGATTTCGATCAGGTTGCCATCGGGATCGGCGATCACCGCCTCATAATAGCCGTCGCCGGTGGTGCGCGGCGGCGAAATCAGTATTCCGGCGGCCCCGGCGCGTTGGGCGATGGCATCGACCTGTTCCGCCCCGCCCACCGAGAGGGCCAGATGCGCCCAGCCGGTATGGTTGTTATCCGCGCTGGCCTGCTGCAGGCCAGGCTTGGTCATCAGCTCGATCACCACCTCGTCGTCGATAGTAACAAAATAGGAGGCAAAGCCGGGGTTGGTCTGGCTAAGGTATTTTTCATTGATGCTGGCGGCAAAGAAGTCCACCCAGAAGCGGGCCTGGACGTCGAGCTGTTGGGTCCACAGGGCGATATGGGCAATTTTCATGGTAAACCTCCGGGCAGGAACGTTGACAACCAGAGCAGGGCAGACGATCATGCTTGCTACTGCTCGGTTTTGATCATTTAAGGATTGTGTTATGCTCGATTATGCTGCTTTCCCTCAACAGCGACAAGCGCTGATTTGCCAGATCCTGCAGGAAAACGGCAGAGTGGTGTGCGCGGAGCTGGCGGCGCGTCTTCAGGTGTCGGAGCATACCATCCGCCGCGATCTGCATGAGCTCAGCCGCGAGGGATTCTGTAAAAAGGTGTATGGCGGGGCGGTGCTGAGTCTGCCGGAAGCGGGGGATTACAGTCAGCGGAAAGATAAAAACCGCGCGATAAAGCTAAGGATCGCGCAACAGTGTGCCCGGCTGGTGAAGCCCGGCGGCACTATTTTCATTGATACCGGGACTACCAATCTGGCGATGGCCGAGGCGCTGCCCACCGAGCTGGCGCTGACGGTGGTAACGAACTCGCCGGAGATCGCCGCGGTACTGGTGAAAAAACCGCTGTATAACGTGGTGATGCTTGGCGGCCAGGTACAGCGCGCGAGCGGCGGTTGCGTCGGCGCCGCGGCGGTGGCTCAGGTGCAGGGCATGTTATTCGACCAGGGGTTTATCGGCGGCTGCGCGATGGCGCCAGAGTCGGGCCTGACCGGCTTTGACTATGCCGACTGCGAGTTCAAGAAAGCGGTCATTAAACAGTGCAGCGAAATTATTGTTGGTCTGACTTCGGATAAAATTCCGGCGGCAGCGCGGTTTGTGGTGGCCGCCAGCAGCGATATCGATGTGCTGGTGGTGGAAGAGAATATCAGTCGCGAATATCGCGTTGCCTTTCAGCAGCACGATATTCGCATCTATACCGTGTAACCCGCTAGCGGGTGAGGGAGGTGGCGATAAGCCGCAGGCCCAGCGCCCCCAGCACCGTCGCGGTGGCGATGTCGATCCGCCGCTTCAGCCGCAGGTAGACGCGGCGCGGGCGGTCGGCAGACAGCACCAGCGCCACCAGCGAATACCAGCTGACGTCGATCAGAAAGCTCATCAGCGGCACGATGTAATAGAAGGCGGTGGGGATCTGCGCCGGCAGCAGGGCGGTAAAAATTGAGGCGAACACCAGCGCCGTTTTGGGATTGCTGAGCTGAGTATACAGCCCGTCGCGGAAGGTCTTCAGCAAAGAGCGGTCGCCGGCCATCCCGCTGGCGGAAAAGTCCATCGGCTGCGCCGACCCGCGAAAAATTTTATAGCCCAGCCACAGCAGATAGAGCCCGCCCGCCACCTTCAAACCAATAAACAGCTCCGGCACCGCGGTGAGTACCTTCTGCAGGCCCAGCATCGCCATAATGGAGAAAATGGCCGCACCGGCGCCGGTACCGAGGGCGGTCACCATACCGTGCAGACGCGAGCGAGCGACGGCATTGCGCGCGACAAAAATAAAGCTTGGGCCGGGACTGATCACGCCCATGATCAGCACCGCGGCAATGGCCATCAGGCTGGAGAGGAACATAGCGACTCCTGTTATGTCCGCCGCAGGCAGGCGGTCGGTAACGTGTGGACGGTTGGAGCAGACAGAGTAGCAAACTGGTTCAGGAAAGCACGTCAAAAAGGTGTGTATTAGACGGGGAGAAGCAGGCGTTGGCGGCGCGCGTTTTCTGCGCAACTGTTTGAATAACGATTCCCATTCTTGTCATCGATGGTAAACTGAATAACTGTGATCTTTGTCATACCGTAATAACTACAGAGAAGAGACACTGCTATGCAACATATCATTGAGGGCTTCCTCAACTTCCAGAAAGAGATCTTCCCCCAGCGTAAAGAACTCTTCCGCAGCCTGGCCTCCAGCCAGAATCCCAAAGCGCTTTTCATCTCCTGTTCTGACAGCCGTCTGGTGCCGGAACTGGTTACCCAGCAGGAGCCGGGACAGCTCTTTGTCATTCGTAATGCCGGGAATATCGTGCCGTCTTTCGGGCCGGAGCCGGGCGGCGTTTCCGCGACCATCGAATATGCCGTGGTTGCGCTGGGCGTGACGGATATCGTGATCTGCGGCCATTCCAACTGCGGCGCGATGAAAGCGATCGCCACCTGTCAGTGCCTTGAGCCGATGCCGGCGGTGTCTCACTGGCTACGCTATGCCGATGCCGCGAAAGCGGTGGTGGAAAAGAAAACCTGGGCTAGCGAAACCGATAAGGTCAACGGCATGGTGCAGGAAAACGTCATCGCCCAACTGAATAACATCAAGACCCATCCTTCGGTGGCGGTTGGTCTGCGCGACCATACCCTGCGCCTGCATGGCTGGTTCTACGACATCGAAACCGGCGATATTCAGGCGCTGGATAAAAACACGAAATCCTTTGTTTCGCTGTCGGAAAATCCGGACGTCTTTTTCGAATAAAGTCTTTCCAGGGCACGGAGGCCCTGCAAACCCTCACCACGCCACGCAAATTTTGCCAAAACGGGCGCCGCTTTGCAGACAGCGGAAGGCCTCCGACTGATTCGCGGCGACAGACCTCTCCGCTTTACGCCGACAAGCCGCAGATAATCCAGCCAATCGGGTATTTATTGCTATCAGGCTCTTTTTGTGCTGAGAGTCAGTATTGTCCGGGATCCGGCGAATGCCGCATGGACCTGCCGGGAAATGTCAGGAAGGGGGAAAAACTAAAGCGCCGTCCAGGCGGCGCTTTAGGAAACGTTTAGGGGCAAGGGTTTATTTGCTCAGTTCAGCCGTCATATGAACACGGTTGTTAAACTGGGCGCTGGTAATTTTATAGGATGCACCCTGTTCTGCGGCCTGGGCGGCAATTTTAGCTTCCGCGCGGTCCAGCGTGGAGGCAGTGGCGCTGACGCTCTGAGCAAAGCTGGCAGCAGAGAACAGAGACAGCGCAGCAACAGCAACGAAAGTTTTGATGAATTTCATGGTCGTATTCCTTAATTTGGTGTCTGATAAAGGGCCTGTTGCCCTGATGTGATAAAGAATACGCTTGATTGCTGGAGCCTAAAATCAAAACAATTTGCGAAACTCTTTCAAATAATATGAATGATTTTCCGCCAGCTTCGAGGCTGCGCGCGGCGGCAGGGTTGCATTAGCTGCTGTGGTCAGGCATCGGAGGTCGGCAGACAGGCGACTAAAAGAGAGCCTGTCGGTCATGACATGATGAAAATGGCTATGACTGACCAGGCGGAAATTCACTTTAATCCTTTCCAGGCCGTTATAGACCCGCTTGCGATTAATCCCCAGCGTAGCGGCCATTTGATGAACCGACTGACCCTTCATGGTGGCATCAATCATCCGCATCTCCAGGCGGTTGAGCGGGGCTCGTTGACGGAAAGAAACGCTCTGACGTTGGTGACGCGGCACGAGTGGCCAGCGGCGCTCGGCCAGGCAGCGCAGAAGGCGGCTCACTTCACGTACCGCTTCGCGCTGGCTGATCCACAGTAGGGTATCCGCGAAAAAGGCGCGTCCGCGCCTTACGTTGCCGGCTGACGTAAAGCCAATGACCAGGCCCTGAAAGTGCTGAGCGATTTCAGCGGCAGCCAGGTAATCATGATAGTTTTCCAGTGACAAAATAATCACATCCAGCCCGGACAGTTCTGGAAGATGGCTGAGGGGCAGGGAGTGAATAACCTTTAATTCGGGCGCTGTTTTCTGAATATCCCGAAAACACTGGGCGATACCGATATTAAAATAAATATTATTGCTGTGAATTAAAATATTCAACGAATAAACCCTGTTGCTGGCGATGTAAACGGCGGTAATGCTGCCAACTTACTGATTTAGTGTATGATGGTGATTTTAAGGTGCTTGCGTGGCTTCCATTTCCATCAGATGTCCTTCCTGCTCCGCTACTGAAGGCGTGGTGCGTAACGGCAAAAGCACTGCCGGACATCAGCGCTATCTCTGCTCTCACTGCCGTAAAACATGGCAACTGCAGTTCACTTACACCGCTTCTCAACCCGGTACGCACCAGAAAATCATTGATATGGCCATGAATGGTGTTGGATGCCGGGCAACCGCCCGCATTATGGGCGTTGGCCTCAACACGATTTTACGTCACTTAAAAAACTCAGGCCGCAGTCGGTAACCTCGCGCATACAGCCGGGCAGTGACGTCATCGTCTGCGCGGAAATGGACGAACAGTGGGGCTATGTCGGGGCTAAATCGCGCCAGCGCTGGCTGTTTTACGCGTATGACAGGCTCCGGAAGACGGTTGTTGCGCACGTATTCGGTGAACGCACTATGGCGACGCTGGGGCGTCTTATGAGCCTGCTGTCACCCTTTGACGTGGTGATATGGATGACGGATGGCTGGCCGCTGTATGAATCCCGCCTGAAGGGAAAGCTGCACGTTATCAGCAAGCGTTACACTCAGCGCATTGAGCGACATAACCTGAATCTGAGACAACATCTGGCAAGGCTGGGACGGAAGTCACTGTCGTTCTCAAAATCGGTGGAGCTGCATGACAAGGTCATCGGGCATTATCTGAACATAAAACACTATCAGTAAGTTGGAGTCATTACCGTAAATTCTCAATGTAATTCGGGCGTTAATCTTAAAAAGTTAGTCTGGCCCGGTCGGGGCTGGACTTTCTTTATTTTACTGTGGCATGGTTTCCTCCCTGTTTTACCGCGCGCTCGCTTTTTTACGCCAGGGAATAGTTTTCAGTATGGAATATTGTTGTTGCGAAGCCACCGCTTCCGCCCTGCATCCAGACGGCCTCCTTCTCTCGTCTTACAAAATATTATCAGTTTATTTTTTTATTCTGTTTGTCGTCTTTTTCAGCATTACGCAGTTACTCCCGATCTGAACCGAGATGCCACTGAATTAACACTGAACGTACTCCGGCAAGATGTGGAGACGAACGGGATTTCCTTGTGCATGTATTGCTGAGCGACTGTTATTCCGGGCGTTAAATAGAAGATCACCGTACTGCCTTACCCAGTGCGCTTTGGGTTCCTGTAGGGAGACAGCGACGGGCGGTAGCGTTCGCGAAAGCAGGCGGGTGCGATAGCGCGGCCAGTGGGTGGGATGGCGAAGGGTAACGAATGGAGGACGTAATGATGAATTTTAACGCCAGAAAAGATGGAGTGAAGCGATGAGGAACAGGCTGATAAACGATGCAACCAGTTTGGTAAAGCAACCGCTGGGGCAGTCACGCTACCGGATGGTTGTTCACCGGGGGGCGCAATATCGACAGCCTGCTGAATCAGCAACTGTTAACCCATATGGCGGCAGGACCGAAGCCGCAGCACCTGACGCGGGGCGGGATGAGGAAGAGGGGAACGCCTCAAGAGGAGTGTCCGCATTTTTGCAGGAAGTCTTGCCGGATTATTATTATCCGTTGGAGCTGAAACATCCAGAGCAATATACACGTCCCGATATCTGAAGCGCAGAAATCCGGTACTGCATGATAAACTGCAAAATCTGGGAGATCTGGATGTTCTGTATTTTCTTGTTGAGGATATTGTAAAACCTTTCGAAACAGCGTGTATGGTCAGTGATAAGAATTCAGCAGAATTTAACAAAATATGTGAATATTTCTTTGGTGGATTATGAATATAAAACGAACATTACTCATCCTGCTTTCCCGTGTTATCAGAGGGGCTGGGATGGGATTAGGTGCTTCAGGTATCGCGCTGGCTGGCTGGTTCTTTTTTTTCTCAGTAAATGAATATAAATTTCTCTGGGGTTTACTTTCAGTTATGGGATTCCTGGTGGGGTATCTGATATATCGATTTTCATATGCATATATTTATGATGAATGGAAGGATTATCATTAAGAAATTAAACGGCGTGGTCTGTTGATCGATTTTTGATGCTCATTAAAAGGGTTGGCTTCCTTAGCACTCATGTGGACTAGTATGGACTATGCAAGGAAAACGCTTTGCCAATACACAACATTTTAAGTCAGCAATACCAACGGGGAGCAGGTGATAAAATTCAGGAATTACAGAAGGAAAAATGATTGGTGCGTCTGAATGGACTCGAACCATCGACCCCCACCATGTCAAGGTGGTGCTCTAACCAACTGAGCTACAGACGCATTATGGTGCGTTTAATTGGACTCGAACCAACGACCCCCACCATGTCAAGGTGGTGCTCTAACCAACTGAGCTATAAACGCATTATGGTGCGTTCGATTGGACTCGAACCAACGACCCCCACCATGTCAAGGTGGTGCTCTAACCAACTGA